>Ga0302184_10002477_pt1 | contig 11730 bp, 11 predicted proteins | sample I_Palsa_N3_3_FD_200233 | JGI IMG/M metagenome (GOLD analysis project Ga0302184, IMG submission 200233) | Peat permafrost microbial communities from Stordalen Mire near Abisko, Sweden - I_Palsa_N3_3 | ecosystem: Environmental > Terrestrial > Soil > Palsa > Peat permafrost | place: Sweden...
TCACCAGGTCGGCGCTGCAGAACGCGGCTTCAATCGCGGGACTGTTCCTCACCACCGAGGCAGTGATCGCGGAGAAGCCGGAGAAGGACAAGGCCCCCGCCGCGCCAGGCGGTGGCGGTGACATGGACTTCTGATATAAGAAGTCACCTCACCCAGACGGCCCGGGGTTTTCCCCCGGGCCGTCTGCGTCGTTTCCCCGGGCCGTCTGCGTGGCCGGGTCCGGCCGCGGGCTCCAGTGTGCCGCCGGCCGCCGGGTTGGCCATGGTCTGCGCCGCAAGTGCTGCCTGTGGCGCATGTTTCTGGGTATAAGTGCTGGGTATAGCCCCGGGTGCGGTCTCAGGCATGGGGAAGATCGCACTCGGACTCCGGCCTCGCACGCGATCCCGTCCCAGCACCATCCGAACGTGTGAGGCCGGACCGGGATGAACGCGGTAGAACTGGCGGTAGAGTTCCGCGAACCCGGCAAACCAGGTGAAACCGGCGATAACGAAGCTGCGGTCCGGCGTCCCGGACCGATAGCCTTAGAAACGCCCATAGCATCCTGTCGATCACCTGATCGCTGGTTGTTCTTTAGTTCTCTTCCGACGTGAGGTCTGCGCGTGCCTACCGGCAAGGTCAAGTGGTACGACTCCGATAAGGGGTATGGCTTTCTCGCCCGTGACGACGGTGGTGAGGTCTTCGTCCATTCGTCGGCTCTGCCCGCGGGAACGACCGCGCTGCGGCAGGGCCAGCGGGTGGAGTTTGGCGTCGCCGAGGGGCGCCGGGGAGCGCAGGCGCTCCAGCTGCGGGTGCTTGAGCCGCCGCCGACCGTCGCTGCCGTCAAGCAGGCCCGCAAAAAGCCGGACGAGATGATCGTGATCGTCGAGGACCTGATCAAACTGCTCGATGACGCGTCAACGACCTACCGCCGGGGCAAGCACCTGGACGCCAGGGAGGCGAAGAAGGTCGCCGCCGTCCTGCGCGGCGTGGCCGACGACATCGAGCCCTGACTAGCCCGGGGTCGGCTTCCGCTCGCCATGCTCTTGGACCGTGTCACCTGGGCATCCTCGTGCGCCGTCATCGGGACGCAGGCGCGGGGCGACCCTGGTTCTGCATGACGCCAGACATCTGAGCCGCCGAAAGCCATCGTTCGGTCCGTCTCACCGCAGCCGTGGTGCCGACGAGGCGGTTGTTGCCCATGAGACCCGGTGCCTCTCAGACGTGCGTCCCGGGATCGGCCCCGGCCGGACTCGGTATGTGGTGGTGGTGGCACCCTGCACAATAGAGTGGGTTAGTCATTAGTAACATCATCATATGGGTGAACATGCTGACGAACGCCAGCCGGTCATTGACGTTTATGCCCGTATCAGCCGGGCTGTCAACGGCGAGAAGATCAAGACGGATTACCAGGTGGAGGTCTGCTCGGAGGAGCTGGCCGAGCGGGGAGCACGGGTCGGGAAGGTGTTCACTGACTCGTCGCTGTCGGCGTGGCGGCGAGACGTGGTACGCCCGGACTGGGTCAAGCTGATGGACCGGCTGGAGTCCGGGCAGTGCGATGGGGTGATGTTCTACGATGTCACTCGCTTCAGCCGGAAGATCGGTGAGGGTGAACGGCTGGTGGAGGCGGCCGAGCGCGGGATGCGGGTATGGTCGCTGACCGGCGAGTACGACCTGACGACGGCGGACGGCCGGCGGCATTTCCGTGAGGACATGGTCAGCGCGGCGTCGGAGTCGGACAAGATGGCCGAGCGGATCAAGCACGGGAAGGTGCGGCGTGCCCGCCGTGGGCGGATAGCTGGCGGGGGACGCGGTTACGGGATGCCGGGGCTGGCACCTAAGCCGGAAGGCTGGCAGAAAGACGACCCGCGCGAGAGGGTTCCCGCCGAGCAGGTAGCGGCCGAACGGGAGGTCATCGCGGAGTGCTGCCGGCGCGTCCTGGGCGGGGAACCGGTGCCTTCGGTGGTCCGTGATCTGGATCAGCGCGGCCTGAGGACCGTCAACGGCAACCGGTGGACCCGTGACGGCCTGCGCCAGATGCTGGACCGTCCCGCCCTTGCCGGGCTGCTGACACGCAACGGCACGGTGGTGGGCCGGCTAGCGGGAGCGGAGCCGATCATTAAAACGGAGGAGTGGGAACGGCTGTCGGCGATCCTGGCCGGCCGTCCCCGTGGCCGTCCGGTAGCTGACGTGCACATCTTGACCAACTCGATGGCGTGCGGCACGTGCGGGCACCTGATGCAGGGCACCACCCGGGCAAGCCTGCCGCCCTACCCAGACGGGTCACCCGTCCGCAACGTGCGGTGCCGCAAGGACGCCAACCACTTCGGCTGCGGGCGCAACTCCGTTGATGCCGCCGCTGCCGAGGCGATCGTGGCCGAGGCGGTCAAGCGGCGGCTCGGTGATCCGCGCCGTGCTGACCGGCTGGCCGCACGGCTGGCTGTCGTCCGCGATGAGCGCGCCCGCATCGAAACCGAGATCACGACCTTGGAGGCAGCGGCCGACAACCTCGCGGCTAAGACCGTCAGCTGGGGCGTGGACCGCGTGGACAAGGCGATGGAACCGATCCTGAAGAAGCTCCAGAGGCTGCGGGCGGAACGGGATGCGCTGGAGGTCCCCGACGACCCGCACGCCGCTATGCGCGATGCGGCGCGCGAGTGGGACGAAGCCGAAGCCGCTGGCGACATCGCCGCGCTGCGCGCCATGGTCCGCCGCGCGTTCCCCAACCTCACCCTCATACCCGCCAGGTCGCACGGCGACCGGTCACCGGAACGGTTCCTCTGGGACGGACCGCGCCCGCCCAAGAGTCCACCCCTTGCGCTGTCGCAGGGTACGGATGTTCACGCCGACAATGGCAGGCTGCCCCTCCGGGATGTTGTCTACGCGGCGACGCCGTCCCGGCATCACGCACCCGCCTCCTTCGCGAGTACTGCGAAGACCGCCTTTCCGCCCTCTTCCGAGAGCCAGCCCCAGTGAGCAGACAGCGCCGCTACGATCTGGAGCCCCCGGCCCCGTTCACCGCCGGCCGACGTCTCGCGCATGGCCGGACCTTCTGGCGAGGAGTCGTCGCGCCTCGCGATGATCAGGCGCAAAGATAGCTATCTGTGTCATACCGCGTTGGCGGTGGCCTCTTCGTCCCGAAGCCAACGCGCGATGTGGCCTCCCACCACTCTTACTCCGTCTGACCTGCCCCACACCGTCCGTGGACGTCCGCTGGCATCCGCTGGCAACCGCTGGTTTCTGTGGCGGTTGTTACTCAGTTAGTTACTCACGCCAAGGGCTTGTATGAGTAAGGAAAGCCATATATAAGGCATACGTCGTAGGTAGCGCTTGGCGGCGGACTGAGAGCAGGTACTTGGCCGGATAATTCTCGGAAAATGGTTATTAGTCTTGGTGATCACCAGCATGAGTTGGCTGGCGCCGCACTCTTGCGCGGCCGGGACGCGTCGCAAGTGGACAGTTTGACAGCGTTTCTGTGGCCTAGGCTTCTGCCGAGGCCAGCCGTACTGGTACCATTAGAAAGGTGGAAGATGAACACTGGCCATTGAATAAGGAAGAGTACAAGTGCATCTACTCCAAAGTGCCGCGCTTGACGGTCGAAATCATCGTGCGACATGAGAGCGGCGCTATCTATATGACGCGGCGGTCTATTGATCCGTGTAAAGGTCAGTGGCATCTGCCTGGCGGTACGGTGCAGTTCGGTGAAGCATTGATTGCTGCCGTTCGCAGAGTTGCCATGAGAGAGCTATCGATTGACGTACACGAGGTGACCAATCGGGGCTATATTGAATATCCTTCTCACTACGTGAGTAATCTGGATCTGGATCATCCAGTTGGGCTTGTCTTCGAGGTTACCGACTACAGTGGTAATGTCGCAGCCAACGCTGATGCTTCAGACAGTGGATGGTTCACGAAGCTTCCGGATGACATGCATGCTGATCAAGACAAGTTCTTGCTTGACAACGGCTATCTCGTGACTTAATCGTAAGCTTCCCATGTCTAGGTGCGCGGTCTGTCTAGCTCAAGGTCAAGCTCGACTATGGGTCATGGTTCACTTTTGATGACACCGGCTGCGGCCCGTCTGCTGTAGGATGCACCAGTATAAACCGCTACCCTGGTGGCTCGTTACGCTAAGCAATCGTTACTAATAGTGCGCGCTAAGGATCGCAATTGCCGCCATTGAACGCTCCTGGAATGTCCCTAATCACTGGTCATGCACTTGCGAGTACATTCTGGACGCAAGCCGTATTCTGGAGGCAAGTCACCCTCAATGCTGTTAGCCCAATTGCCGCGGCAGTGTTTGGCGGCATAGCTGTGAACTTCGTGGTTCGATTGGCGCAACGTCGCCGAGAACGACAGCAGCTAAGAAGCTCGCTAAGTCTTGATATGATGCGAGCTGCGTATGGCTTTTACCGCCCGCTAATAGAGGTAATCCGGAGGGAATCCTATGCGACGCATCAAAAAAGAGCTGATCGGCATTTGTTTGTCGTCTGGAGTAAAACTCAGCAGCAGAGTATTGACTTTGGTGATTTGGTTCACCAGTACGAAGAATTTCGGATCACCGCGCGTGTTATTGAAGAACAACTCCGGGTGGATTTCCGGAAGACGAATGCTCGCTGGCTATGGCACGGCGCTGTCGATATGCTTAGCGCTCGCTACTATCGCCTAGCTTATATTCCCGAGCGGTTCAATGACATGATCAAGACGCATGGCGAGCATAAGGACGAAATACCGGAACATATAGGAAAACTGTTCATGACTCTGGATGATTATCGAGACGAGAAAACAGTTGACGCGGAACTCTTGCGCCGATTTGAAACCCTCCTGAATGAGGCCGTCCGGATAGTACTTAAGCATAGAATCAATCCGCCGAGTGGGGCAGCTTTTATACGTCCTGGACGAGGATCGCTAGGCTCGTCTCAAGCGCCCGGTACTCTCAATTAGAACTACGGTAGACGCGGTTCACGGGGGAAACCGAGCAAGCAGTATCAGCTTGGCAACAGCATCGCGGCTCTAATATGGCTGCTAATCTGCGCGCTTAACGCCCCCCGCGAGTGACGGCGATTGACCACCCTGCGCCGAGGTTAATGGCCCGCTAGCCCCAAGGCCGCTTAACTAACTGGCCTTGGGGCTAGTGGCGCTCGCGGCGGGTTCGCCGCCCGCTCGGCGGGGGTTCTTCGTCTGTTCGCTGCGCGAGCACCCGCCGCCGTCGTCGGGTGATCATCATGACCAAGGCGGCGGTCAGGCAGGCGGCTGGGATGGCGAGACCAACCTGGCCATTGTTCAGCATCGATACGAGCACGCCGACCAGGCTGCCCGCCACGTTCGAGACCTGGTTCAGCGTCTCGGAGACCGCGAACGCCGAGGACCGTATCTCCTCGCCGATCTCCCGCTGCACCGTGGAGTCCAGCGACAGCTTGGCCAGGCCGGCCGCGAGCGCGGCGGTGAACGCCACGGCAATGGCCGCCTCCAGGCTGAAAAACCAGGCGCAGGCGGCCGTCACGATCGGCGCCAGCGTGAGCATGGCGAACAGGATGGCCTGCGGTGCCCGGGCCCGGACCAGGGAGCCGATCGCCATCGCGGCCAGGCCGCCGGCCGCGGCCGCGGCCACCAGGGCCCCGAGCGCGAAATTGTGCGAGACGCGGAAATGCTCGGTGCGCAGCAGGAACGCCAGGAAGAACACCATGTAGCCGGAGAACGCGCGCAGCACCGCGTTGCCGCGCATCGCCTCCCCCACCACCGGGCCCACGTTGGCCAGGCTCCGCCAGCGCCTCGTGCGGGGCGCCGCGCCAGGCTCGGAGGCTCCGGCGGGCGCACCCACCGCGCCTGGTGGCAGGGCCGCGGGTTCGAACGGGGAGCCCGGCTCGTACGGGATCGTGCTGCCGGGCGCTCGTGATCTAGCCGGTCCGGCCGGTCCGGCCGGTTCGGCCGGGCCAACGGGGCTCGCGGGGCCCGACGGCGGCCTTACGGCGGTATCCAACGGCGCGTCGACCTGGTTGGGAAGCCGCAACGCCAGGACCATGGCGGCCAGGTAGATCAGCGTGCCCGCCCGGAGTACCCAGGCTGCGCCGCCTGTTACCTGGATCCCGGCCGCCACCGCCCCGGCCAGCATGGATGCGGTCAGGGCGATCAGCTGCGACCGGGCGTTCGCGGTCACCAGGGTGATCTCCGCAGGCAGCAACCGGGGCGTGATGGACGCGCGGGCCACGCCGTACGCCTTCTGCAGCACCAGGATGCCGAACGCGGCCGGGAGCAGCGTCACCGGGCTGTTGATCGCGGCTGACATGCCCCAGCACAGCAGGCCGCGGGCCAGCAGGGTGCCGGCCAGAAGGTAGCGCCTGCCTTGCCGCATGCGGTCCAGGGCCGGGCCGATGAACGGTGCGAGGACCGCGAACGGAGCCATCGTCACCAGCAGGAAGAGCACGACCTTGCCGCGAGCCTGATCTACGGACGTGCTGAAGAAGATCGTCCCGGCCAGGGATACGGCGACGAAGGCGTCTCCCGCCCCGCCGGCGGCGGTCAGTTCGACCAGGGTGGACAGTCCGGTCCGGCCCGCTCCCGATGCGCCGGTCACCCGGTGCACGAGGCCCCCAGTCCGGCGGGTCGCGGTGGCGCCGACACGCGCGCCCGACCATACCGCGCCGCCCGTGGCGCGGGCTGCGCTACCCGTTCGCCGCATCGCCTCGGACATGCGCATGTAACCAGTATTGTTGGTGTGCGCCACTACGGCGACTCAGCCCAGGCAGCAAACAACGCGTATTCGCACATGCGACGAGCGTGATGAGCAAGAATTGGTAGCCGTGAGTCCCACCCGCACCCGTACCCGGGAACCAGATCAGGCGTGCGCCGAGGCCGTCGACCTTGCGCGGGACGCCGTTATCTCCGTCGTGGGCGCCGCCGATGTCGGCGACCACCTTGGCGTGCAGGCCGAAGGCGAGCGCATCGTCACCCATCTGTTCGACTGCGCGGATCCGGCCTACTCGGGCTGGAGATGGGCGGTCACGGTCGTCCGTGCCCCCCGGGCCAAGGCCGTTACGGTCAGCGAAACGGTCCTGGTACCCGGGTCCGATGCCCTGCTCGCCCCGGACTGGGTGCCGTGGCATGACCGGGTGCGGCCGGGAGATCTCGGGGTCGGTGATCTGCTGCCTGCCGAGCCCGACGACGAGCGGCTAGTCCCGCTGGTCGTGCTGGAAGGCTATGACGCCGTCACCGACTGGTACGCCGACGCCGAGGGCGATGGTCCGGAGGAGCCAGCCGAGCTGCCCGCGCCGGGACGATCACGCGTGCTTTCCGTCGTGGGCCGCGAGGACGCGTCCGAACGCTGGTACTCCAGCGAGCACGGTCCGCGGACGCCGCTGGCGCACGCGGCCCCCGCCCACTGCGTCAGCTGCGGGTTCTACGTGCCGTTGACCGGCGAGCTGGGCAGGCTGTTCGGCGCTTGCGCCAACGCCTACGCGCCGGACGACGGCCGGGTCGTGTCAGCTGATCACGGCTGCGGAGCTCATTCGGAGGCTATGGCCAGCGAGGCGGCCGCACGGGCGGTGGTGCCGGTCATCGACGAGTTCGGTTACGACCTCGTCGACCTGCCCGGGGTCTCGGTCGAAGAGACCGTCTTCGAGCCGCTGTCTCGCGGGGCGGACTGATCCCGCTCGGCGGCCTCATCCGGACCGGACTCATCCGGACCGGCCACTTGAGCCTGCGCCCTGGCTTCCGCCGCCCTTGTCCTGGAGCGCTTGAGCCTCGGGAGGTACCAGAGGCCGAAGAGACCTAGGCCCAGGCCGGCCGCACAGGTCCAGATCCACCACCGCACGTCGGACGGAACGCTACTGCGGACGATGAGCAGGACGATGAGCGCGATGGCCCATCCGGCCGTGATGATCCCGGTGACCAGCTGATCGTTGCCTTCGAGCGGCGGCGGTGGCGACAAGCGCGGGCCCGGCTCGCGGGTTTGCTTCACCCCATTAGGCTACGAGGTCGCCCGGCGCCGTGAACGTCCAGGCGACCCCGGGCCGCTGACCAGGAACCGATGGCTGCATGCGGTCCGCAGCCGTGATGTACTTAGTCCACGCTCTAGGCTGGCCGACGAAGGTTCTCCGAAGATGACAGCAACGCGGACCAGGACTGATGCCGGGCTGGCCACCGCTCTCCGGATCTCTGTGAGCAGGCTGGCGAGGCGCCTGCGGGCCCAGCGCGCCGCGTCAGGTATGACGGAGGCGGTGCTTTCTGAGACCCAGCTGGCCGCGCTGTCGGCGCTGGAAGTCCACCATGCGATGACCCCTGGCGAACTGGCCGAGCACGAGAAGGTCCAGCCGCCCTCCATGACCCGTGTGATCGCCGTGCTCACCGAGCGCGACCTGGTGGTCAAGTCGCCGCATCCGACGGACCGGCGTCAGGTACTTCTCACCGTCACCGAAGAGGGACGGGCGGTGGTGCATCGCGTCCGGCGCCGGAAGGACGCCTGGCTGGACCAGCGGCTGGCCGAGCTGACCGCGGCCGAGCGCGCTACCCTCCGGGCAGCGGTCCCCATCCTGGAGAAGCTGAGCCAGTCGTTACCGGCCCGGTCGTTGCGGGCGGGCTCCTGTCCGGCCCGGTCGCGGCCGGCCGAGTCTCGGCTCAGGGTGCGGGATCGGTGTCGCGGTCACGAGCGCGCAGCGGCCAGCTCGCGAGCGAGGCATACCGCGGCTGGTCGGTGACCCCCAGGCGGCTGCGGACCAGGTGAACACGGTCCGCTGTCCACGACTTCCCCTGGTAGTCGGCCAGCGCCGCGACGAGCTCGGTGACATCGGCCGGCATGCGGCACCGGGCCAGGGTCAGGTGCGGCTGGAAACGGCGGCCCTTGTCGGGTGGAGGCGTGCCAACGCGATTTGCGCCGGCCGCCACGGATTCGGCGAGGCGCGCGAGTGGCCCGCGGTCGCCGGACAGCCCGCTCCAGAGCACGTTCGCCCGGCCGACCGCGGGGAATGCGCCCGCACCCGCGAACGCCAGCGCGATAGTGCCGTGGCGCCGGGCCGCGCACTCCATCCGCGGCAGCAGCCTGGCCACGGTGGGTTCGTCGACCTGACCGAGGAAGGCCAGCGTGACGTGCCACGCCTCGCGGTTGGTCCAGCGGAGGTCCTGGCGTCTGGATCGCAGCGGCTCGACCAGAGCGTCAAGCTCGTCAAGCACGGCGGGCGGAGGGGCGATGGCCACGAACAGCCGCATCAGTTCACCCGTGACCGGGCCGGATCCAGGCGGTCGGCTGACTCCCTCGTGCGACCGGTGAGTCCCCGGGTCTAAACCGGTGCGCGGAGAGCGAGCAGGCTCGCCGAGCATTTCTGCCCTGTGAGCATTGGTACTCATGACCCACCTCGGATTTTGTCTCGGCTGCGGGCTTATAGGCTGTCAATGTGAACCGGCTGCGCCGGTGGCTGCTACCGGCCGTACTCGTGCTCCTCGTGCTGACGGTGCTGATCGGGTCGATCATCCGTTAGCTGCCGATGCGGTTAGCTGCCGACTCGCTCGGCGACGTAATCGATACAAACGGTGAGGGCTTCCACGTCCGCCGGATCGACTCCGGGGAACATGCCGATTCTCAGCTGATTGCGGCCTAGCTTCCGATAGGACTCCGTGTCGACGATTCCGTTCGCCCGCAAGGATGCCGCTATATCGTCAGCGGACACCCCGCCGACGACGTCAATCGTCCCGACAACCTGCGAGCGCTGCGCGGGATCGGCGACGAACGGGTGAGCGTAAGCCGCCTTCTCCGCCCACGTATACAGTATGGCAGCCGATTGGGCCGTTCGGGCCGTGGTCCAGGACAGCCCGCCGCGGCTGAGCATCCATTCGATCTGGTCGGCGAGCAGGAACAAGGTCGCGACCGCGGGCGTGTTGTAGGTCTGTTCGCTGGCCGCGTTTTCCAAGGCGATCCGCAGCGAGAGGAAGTCGGGTATATAACGTCCGCCCGCGGCGATCTCGTGCACCCGGTCCACGGCCGCCGGTGACAGCAGGGCGATCCAGAGGCCGCCGTCAGAGCCGAGGCCCTTCTGCGGTGCGAAGTAGTAGACGTCGAACTCCTCCGCCCGCACGGTAAGACCGCCCGCTGCGCTGGTGGCATCGACCAGGATCAGTGACCCAGGATCGGCGCCGGGCACCCGGCGCACCGGCATGGCCACCCCGGTTGAGGTCTCGTTGTGGGTCAGCGCGTAGGCGTCCGCTCCCGGTTCCGGCCACGGGACCGGGAGCGTGCCAGGCGCGGCCTCCACCACGGTGGGGGCGCAAAGCCAGGGCGCCCGGCCGGCCAGCGCCGCGAACCGCGCCGAGAACTCACCGAAGCTCAGGTGCTGCGAGTGCTCGCGGATCAGCCCGAACGTGGCCATATCCCAGAACGCGCTGGTGCCCCCGTTGCCGAGCACGACCGTATACCCGGCGGGCAAGCTGAACAGCTCGGCCAGCCCGCGGCGGATCCTGCGTACCAGCGACCTGACCGGCGGCTGACGGTGCGAGGTGCCGAGGTAGGTCGCTCCCGAGCTCGCGAGAGCCGCCAGCTGCTCCGGACGGATCTTGGCGGGCCCACTGCCGAACCGGCCGTCTTTGGGCTTGAGCTGGGCCGGGATCACGAGTGTGCTCATTCTCGCAGCTTACCGGCGGGTCGTGGCCGGTTACCGACGGGCGCGCCGGGGGCTAAGACCCGGTCCAGCACGTCCGCCGCGCCGAAAACGTCCTGAATGGGCCGAGAGGCTGGTCCGGTGTACCGGGCCGACGGCCTGACCAGCCGGCCAGTCCGCTTTTGCTCCAGGATGTGGGCCGCCCAGCCCGCCGTACGGGCGCAGGTGAACATCGAGGTGAACATGTGCGCCGGAACTTCCGCGAAGTCCAGCACGATGGCCGCCCAGAACTCGACGTTGGTCTCGAGTACCCGGTCGGGACGCCGGGCCCTGAGCTCGGCCAGGGCAGCATTCTCAAGGGCCAGCGCGACCTCGTACCGCGGCGCGCCGAGTTCCTTGGCCGTACGGCGGAGCACCCTGGCCCGCGGGTCCTCGGCCCGGTAGACGCGGTGCCCGAAGCCCATCAGGCGTTCGCCCCGGTCGAGGAGCGAGGTCACGTACTTCCCGGCGTCCCCGGTCCGCTCGACCTGTTCGATCATGCCCAGGACGCGGGCGGGCGCGCCGCCGTGCAGCGGTCCTGACATGGCGCCGACGGCCCCGGACAGGGCCGCGGCCACATCGGCACCGGTAGAGGCGATGACGCGGGCGGTGAAGGTGGAGGCGTTCAGGCCGTGCTCGGCCGCCGAGGTCCAGTACGCGTCGACCGCCTTCACGTGCCGGGGATCGGGGTCGCCGCGCCAACGGATCATGAACCGCTCGGTGACCGACGACGCCTCGTCCACCCGGCGCTGCGGCACCATCGGCAAGCCGACCCCGCGGGCCGCCTGGGCCACGAACGACAACGCCATCACCGAGGCGCGGGCGAGATCCTCGCGAGCCTGCTCATCGCTGATGTCGAGGAGCTGCCGCAACCCCCAGGCGGGCGCGAGCATGGCCAGCGCGCTTTGCACGTCGACCCGGATGTCGCCGGAATGAACTGGAATCGGGTAGGGCTCGGCGGGCGGCAGCCCGGGTGTGAAGGCATCATCGACGAGCAGGCCCCACACCGGCGCGTAGGAGACATGGCCGACGAGTTCCTCGATGTCGACTCCGCGGTACCGGAGCGAACCGCCCTCTTTGTCGGGTTCGGCGATTTCGGTCTCGAAGGCGATGACGCCTTCAAGTCCTGGCT
>Ga0302184_10002481_pt1 | contig 11712 bp, 11 predicted proteins | sample I_Palsa_N3_3_FD_200233 | JGI IMG/M metagenome (GOLD analysis project Ga0302184, IMG submission 200233) | Peat permafrost microbial communities from Stordalen Mire near Abisko, Sweden - I_Palsa_N3_3 | ecosystem: Environmental > Terrestrial > Soil > Palsa > Peat permafrost | place: Sweden...
CTAACCGACTCCGAGAGTGCCGCGCCCAGGCTGGAAGGCCGCTGCTTGACCGTGGCCGGGCCGTCAGGCCGGACCGGTCGCACCTCGACACGTCGGTCCTTTCCCGCGATCGCGACGCTGTTGGGCGGGACGGCCGTGATCTCAAGGAACGGACTTTGGTCCGCGGCCATCGCCCCGTAGCGCAGGTAACGAGCGAGCGCCGCGTCGTCCACCCGCGTGCCGGGAGCAAGCCTCGCCAGTGGCCGCACCTCGGATGCGAAAGCGAAGCTGCCGTCCGGCAGCAGACGCCAGTAAAGAGGCTTGATCCCGAACGGGTCACGGGCCAGGTAAAGGCGTCCTTCCAGTGTGTCTGCCAGGGCGATGGCGAACATTCCGCGCAGTTCGGGCAGCGTTTCCACGCCGAGCTTGGCCCACAACTGCGGGATGACCTCCCCGTCGCAGGCCGTACGAACCGGCAGCCGGAAACGCTCCACGAGCTGTCGGTGGTTATAGATCTCGCCATTGAAGACGCAGATATACCGCCCGTCGGCGGAGACGAATGGCTGGTTTCCCGCAGCCGTCGGTTCCTGGATGGCTAGGCGCGTGTTGCCCAGGATGATCCCGTCGGCCTGCCAGATCACCGCATTGTCAGGCCCGCGATGGGTCTGGGCATCATTGAGCAGTTTTACTCTCACTACCGCCCGTTCGATCACAGTGTCGATCGCTCCGGCGATTCCGCACATCGTCAGCCCTCTTCGAGCTTCACGGCCACCGCTGTCTTGACCGCTCCGCGCTACGAGCGGCGTAGTCAGCGACGGGACGGGGGGTGACGCGCTTGTAGGCGAAGAAATCTGCCCGGTCCGGACCCTCGTTCGGGCCCGGCGTCACCTTAAGCAGCCGCCAGCCCTGGGCATGCTCCTCCACCCATCGGGCGAAGTGCCGATGCCTGACGTGCGGTGGCGTGCCGGGTATCTCCCGGTTGGTTGCGTAGATGATCACGAACTTCTCCCCTGCGGCGAACAGATGGGTCATGTAGGTGCCGAAGACCGCATCTTCAGTCAGGTGGTAAATGACGTCGAGCGAAATCGCCAGGTCCGCAGTGAAAAGCCCGGCCCGGTCGGCGAAGCAGGCGCCGTCATACAAGAAGAAGCTCTTCGTCGGGTCACCCGCGAAGCCGCGCTGGCATAGCCCGATAGCAGACCGGGAGACATCCAGGCCGATATAGCCCGGGTATTCCGCCAGCGATAGCTGATGACCGTCACCGCAGCCAAACTCGATCACCGACCTTATTTCGCGGGTGCGGACGAAGTCGTTGAGAAAGGCGGCCTTGGCGTCGCCGGCGGCATCGTATGAGCCGGGTCCGCTGGTTCCGCCGTGGGCGTAATTCTCCTCCCAGTACAGCGCGGAGCCGCGAAACCCTTTTCGCTGCCGTAGCAGGGAGAGTTGGCGCACGCCGGGGAGCGGGCGGATCAGTTCCTTAACGGTCACCCGGGTGTCCCTTTCTTATCACGTCAAGAGGCGGATCGCGGGCCGCGCTCCGGGCAATGAAGCTGATCGGGCAGGTTCGCGGACGGCAAGAGTGCTCGGCGGTGCGTCGGCCACGGGCACTCGCTCAGCGGAGGGCCGGTCACTCTCATACAGTAAGTAGCCATGCCGGGCGCCGGCAGGAGCACGTCGAGCACGGGCGGGTTTTCGCCAGCAAAGTGTCCACGATGACCGGCGCGCAGGCCATAACTGGTCGGCTGCGTGGCGTATGCCTCGCAGAGACGGCTCCATGGGTCGGCCAGGCTATCGGCTGTCACACTTAGATACTAATCGCATACTCAGTGTGATAAAAGTCGTCCCTCCCGGCCGGGGGTCCGTCCGCGGTGACCGGGCATGCCGGGCTGGGGGTGGCACCTGGCGTCATGTCCGGCGACTAGGGCCGCCGCTATCCGTCGGCCGGCCTGCCCGTCCCACAGGGCTGGCTTGCCGGGTCGGGGCGGCGGTGCGGCTAGCACCTGCAGTGCCGCCTTGACGATCAGGTCCGGATTCCGCCCCACCAGCCGGTTCGTGCCCTCGGTGAGGGTGATCGGCCGCTCGGTGCTGTCTCTGAGCGTCAGGCACGGGACGCCGAGCATGGTGGTTTCCTCCTGCACCCCGCCGGAGTCCGTCAGTACCAGCCGCGCCGACGTCTCAAGCGCGATGAAGTCGAGATACCCGGCCGGCGGGATGATCTGCACTTCGGCGGGAAGCCCGGCGGAGTGCAGTCGGCCGGCCGCCCTGGGATGGGCGGGTAGCACCAGCGGGCAGCTGCGGGAGATTTCGGCCAGCGCCGGCACCAGCGCGCTCAGCACGGCCGGGTCGTCCACGTTGGCTGGACGGTGCAACGTCACCAGGCCGTACTGCCCCGGCCGCAAGCCGAGCCTGGCCAGCGTGCCGCCGGTGGCCGCCCGGTCGGCATTCGCCAGCAGGGTGTCCACCATGACGTTCCCGACGAGGTGGATCTGCTCCTGGCCGTATCCTTCGGCCTGCAGGTTGGCCACCGCGTCGGCGGACGGGGCGAACAGGTAGTCGCTCACCCGGTCGGTGAGGAGCCGGTTGATCTCCTCGGGCATCGATCGGTCACCGCTGCGCAGGCCCGCTTCCACGTGCGCCAGCGGTGCCCCGAGCTTCGCGGTGACCAGCGCGCAGGCCAGCGTGGAGTTCACGTCGCCGACCACGACCACCACATCGGGGGCCAGCTCGGCGGCGAGCGGCTCGAAGGCCGTCATCACCCGGCCGGTCTGCACAGCATGGGTCCCCGAGCCCGCACCGAGGAAGTGGTCCGGGCGGCGGATGCCGAGCTCCGCGAAGAACACCTCGCTCATCGCGGGATCGTAGTGCTGCCCGGTATGGACCAGGATCACCTGCGCCCCTTGCTCCTCGAGCGCGTCCATTACCGGCTTGACCTTCATGTAATTCGGCCGGGCCCCCGCTACGCAGATGACTCGCAACGAACCCGTCTCACAGTGTCTCGACGTTCGGGCCGCTCAGGACCCGCCGGCAGTCGAGTACGTAACGCGCATAGCGTCCGACATCGGCGCCAACGAAAGCGTCGTGCTCCGTGAGCATGACCACGATGTCGGCGGCGGCGATCTCCTCGGGAGTGGCCTCGACGCGGGTCACCGCCGGGTCGATAACAGCCGTCTCGGTCACCAGCGGGTCGGCGGCCCGGACTACCGCTCCCATACCCAGCAGCAGCTTGGCGATCCGGATGGCAGGCGATTCCCGCGCGTCGCCGGTGTTCTTCTTATAGGCGAGCCCGAGCAGCAAGATCCGGGACCCGTTCACCGCCAGCCCCCGCTGGTTCAGCCCCAGCAGCAGTCGGCGGACGACGTAGTCCGGCATATGGCTGTTGATGTCGTTGGCCAGCTCCACGAACCGGAACCTCTGGCCGAGCGTCCGCTCTACCCGCCAGGACAGGTACGACGGATCGATGGGCAGGCAGTGACCACCCACCCCGGGCCCGGGACTGAACCGCATGTACCCGAACGGCTTGCTGGCCGCGGCGTCGATGGCCTCCCATACGTTGACGCCGAGCTCGCGACCGAACATCGCCAGCTCGTTCATCAGCGCGATGTTCACGTGCCGGAAGGTGTTCTCGATGAGCTTGGCCAGTTCCGCCTCGCGCGGCGAAGAGACCGCCACGGTCTTGTCCACGATGTCCCGGTAGAAGTTCTCCACCGCGGCGAGAGACTCGTCGTCGATGCCCGACACGATCTTCGGCGTCGTGACCAGGGTCCAGGTGCGGTTCCCCGGGTCGATGCGTTCCGGGCTGTAACCCAGGTGGAAGTCGGTGCCCGCGACCAGCCCGGATCCATCTTCCAGCCACGTCAGAACCTGCTCCTGCGTGGTTCCCGGGTAGGAGGTGGATTCCACGATGACCGTCGCGCCCGGACGCAGGTAACGGGACAGGGTACGGCTGGCCGCCTCGACGTAGGCCAGGTCGGGCAGGCCTTCTCGTAGCGGCGTGGGGACCGTGATCACGGCGACATCGAAGTCGGCGCAGGCGTCCGCGCTGGCCGACGGCAGGAACCGCCCGGACTTCAGCGCGGCCGCGAGCTCGGAAGCAGGTACATCCTCCACATACGATTCTCCGGCCTCCAGCCGCTTCAACCGGACCAGGTCGATGTCATAGCCGGCCACATCGTGCCCGGCCGCCACCGCCCGCATCGCCAGCGGTAGGCCCACATATCCCATGCCAGCCACCACCACGGTGCTCACCGGCGTCCTCCCGCTGCCCGGCGAACCGCCTGTATGGAAAACTCGGGCCGTCCCGTCACCAAAATGCCCCCCAAGCTAAAGGCCCCGTGGTCACGCGGGCGAGCTAGCGCTCTGGCCTGCCGCGTTTCATACAACAAGCAGTATCCATCTAATTACTCTAGGTAACAACATCGACTGGCCGTTTTGATGCCCGGGCTGCTCATCGGGGGACCGGCCTCGGACCGGTTCGGCCGTCGGCCCGTGGTCCGCTCTCGCTCTGACCGCCTGCTTCGGACTAGGTCCGGTGGCGGCCGCCGACGGCGGTGCGCACCGGGCGGTTCTGGCTGGCGGTCGCGCCGGCCGCCCGGTCGTGTTCGGTTCGGTGTCGGTCGCCATCGTCGTGCTGCCTGAGGATGTCACCAGCGCCCGGGTCCCTGTCGGCCGGTTCCGCCGGCGGCCAAGCGTCGCCACCGGACTCGGAATCGGATGCCGCGATAGGTGAAGCCAGGCCCGTTCGGCAGGAAAATTCTCTTTTACCGAACGGACAGCGGTGCCTGCGTCAGGTCCCCCATCAGCCTGCCCGAATAGGCCCGCCACGTGGCCCAGTTCCACTTAATGCGCTCCCGTATACCCTGCCGGAAAGTGCAACCGGCGCGCAACTGAAGGGCGAACCGCGCCGCTACTCCCGCGAATGACACTCAATTCATAAGCAGCAGGAAGTAAATGCAGCTAATGAAAAGAGACTAGTCATGAGGCTAAGTAGAGTGGCCGCCACTATCGCCGCAGTCGCCATTGTTTCCGGTTGCGGAGTAACTCACCACGGCGCTGCGGCCGTCACGCCCCCCGCCGCACCTGCGGCCACCTCGGCCCCCGCTACCTCGCATCCGGCCACCTCGGCCCCGGCCACCCCGCATCCGGCCACATCGCCTTCGGCCACCCCGCCTCCGGCCACTCCGGACCCGGGCGCCTCGCCTCCGGCCGTGGTGTGGCTGGACTCGCCCGGCGGGCAGGCCCAGGTGACGTTCAACGACGACGTCGATGTCCTGGCCGCGGCTCTGGAAACAGAGAACCTCTCGCCCACCGTCGCCAACCACCTGGTCTTCGAGGCCGATGCCCGCGTCGTGCGGGCCCAGGCCAGCAAGATCCTGGCGACCCGCGCCCTGCTGCCGACGGTCGGCCAGGTTGGCTACAAGCAAATGCTGAACGATTTCATCATGGTGGCGGATCTGCTCCAGCCGGGCCCGGGCTACGGCACCAGAGCGCAAGACGACGCCGCCTGGAACGTGGCCCTGATCGCCTCCAACGTCAACGTGACCTAGCCGGATCCTTGGTCAGGTGCCGCCCAAAGCGCGCCGGGCCGCGTCGGCGAACAGGACCGCGAACGAGGAATCGGTGGCCGCGGTACCGGGTCCGGCGCCGGTGCCGTACTTCGGCCGGACGTGGCCGGCCGAGTCGAGGCGTGTAGTGCGAAGATGATTGCGGCCGGATCTGGTTAGCCGGGCTGGCAGGACGGGCACCAGAAGGTGATCCGGTCCTGCTGTCCCTCCGAGCGGATGGGCGTGCCGCAGCGACGGCACGCCCGGCCGCGCCGCCCGTATACCCAGTGCTCCTGGCCCCGCTGCCAGTTACCGGTCGTTACGTGGCCGTGGCGCTCCTTGTTCGCCTCGAGCAGCCGCCGGGCCAGGTTGACCAGGGCGCCGAGATCCGGTACCGCCCCGGTGGGCTGCCACGGATTGACGCCGCGCAGGAACAGCACCTCGGCCTTGTAGACGTTCCCGATCCCGGCCAGGTTTTTTTGGTCGAGCAGCGCCTCGCCGATCGGGCGGTCGGGTTCGGCGCTTAGTCGCCGCACCGCCTCGTCGCTGTCCCAGTCGCTGCCCAGCAGATCCGGGCCCAGGTGGCCGGTGACCCGCGACTCTTCGCTGGTGCGGATCAGCTCGACGACGCCGAGCTGGTACCCGATCGCCTGCCAGTCTTCGTTGGCGAGCACCAGCCTGATCCGGTGATCGTCCCGTATCGGTTCGGCCGCGGGCCGCACCCGCCAGGTGCCGTCCATGCGCAGATGGGTGTGGACGGTCAGCCCGTTGCTGGTCCGGGTGAGCAGGTGCTTGCCGCGGGATGCGGTCTCGGTGACCACGTCGCCGCTTAGGTCAACGGTGGCCAGCCGCGGGACACGGAAGTCGCTGCGGGTTAGCGCCCTCCCCGCCAGCGCCTTATGTAGGCGGCGAGCCGTCTGCCAGACCACGTCTCCTTCGGGCATGAACCTAGTGTGCTCGACCAGGTAAACGTTTGCTTACTAACCGCTGGTAGTTGTCCCGGGGATCGCGAGGCCTGCGCTGACCGCCGCTCGGGTGACCGTCGCCCTGGCCTTGCCGTGGAGCCTGATAGCCGCTGCCGCCCGGCCGGATGTGCTCCCCGGTCGCCCCGGTCGCGTTCGGCCGCCGGGGCCCGTCGGCCGGACCGGGCACGTTGGTCCCGTCGCCGTATCCGTAGGGAACGCGGTGTGGCGTTCCGTAGGGGACGCCATAAGGAGGTGTCCCGGAGGCTTCCGCCACGGGCGCGCTCAGGGGCTGACCAGGATACGGGTAGGCAGCGGTGCCGCGGGCGTCGGCAGGCCTCCCGTAGTCCTCGACGGCGGCGGTATCCGACGAGCGATACCAGCCCCCGCTAGGACGGGACCTATCCGGCCGGGCCCGGTCCTCGGCGGCCCGGTTTCCGCCGGCCGGGTAGTAATCCCGGCTAGTGTCGTGCGGGCCGCTGGGAGCCTGGTTGGAACGCCCGTCGACCGGTCCGCTGGAACGCAGCGCGAAGGCCGCGCTGGTCAGCGGATCCTCGCCAGCGCTGATGCCAGCGCCGCCGAGGCGCCGTCCGCTGGTCTCGCTGGGCGCGGTGCCCGTCCGCATCGGCTGGCTGCTAGTCCGGGGATACTGGTTCCCTTGACCCGAGCCTCCCTGGTTCCCTTGACCTGGCCCTCCCGGCGCCCCCTGACCCGGCGCCCCCTGACCCGGCGCCCCCTGACCCGGCGCCCCCTGACCCGGCGCCAGCGGAGCTGGCTGGGTCGGAGCTGGCTGGGTCGGAGCTGAAGCCGGTGACGCCGGGCCTGGCTGGGGGGCCATATGGACAGGCTGAATCGCGGTGCGGTCGGCGGCGCCCGGCGACGATTCTGGATACGCCGAGTTTCCGGTTCGCCGCGCCTTGCCCCAGGCGCCACCCGGCTTGGGGCCGGGGCGCGGCTGCGGCGGATCAGTAGCCAGCGGCCGGCTCGCGGAGCCGTGCTGGGCGGTACGCGCGGTCCTGGCCAGGGGCTTGTCGGACGCGAGGTCATCCCAGAACTGGTCGTCGGTAACGCCGCCGAAGGATTCCGTCGGCCACATTTCCTCGTCCATGTCGGCCCCCTTGCGCCAGCCCATGCGCCGACGCGGTTTGGCCGTCTTAGCCGTGTCCTCATCAGCCCTATCCTCGTCGGCGCCTGCGCCGCCCGCACGGGCCAGGCGCGCCGCGGTTCGGCTGCCCGGCCTCGGGGCAGCGGGGCCGAAGCCGCCGAGCGGCCTGGCGGTGTCATCGGGTCCGGGCGCCGCCCACGCCTCATCCGGCGTGTCGTCCAGGTTTACCTCGGGCGTGCTTCCCGCGCCGTACGCGGGCGTGGTCATGGTCGCAACGGGACTCCAGCCGGTATTCGGACTCCGGCCGGAAGTGGCGCTCCGACCCGCTTTCGGGCTCCGGCGCGCATTCACGGCTCTGTCGTTATCCGCGGCCCACCGAGCATTTGCGGGCTGCTCGTCACTCGCGGCGCGGGTGCTGCCCTGGTGTCTATCGGCCCTGGCCCGTGCGGATCCGGTGGCCCGAACAGGAGAGTTGCGCTTATGGCCGCTACCGCCTGTACGGATACTGAAATAGAAGGCTGCCGCGATGCCGACGAGGCCGGCAACGGCGAGTCCCGCGACCAGAATCATGGTCTCCATCCAGAGTGCCGGGCCCGGTAGGGGCGCTAGCTAGGCACACGCGGCCAATGACGCGAGCCTTCCCATCGTCGCGAGCGCCGTGAAACCCGCTTGATCATCGATTGTTGCTCACCAGCGGTGAGCGTGTCACACGATTGAAAAAGTTTGGTTTAGGTCTGATCACGGCATGCATGACCTTGATCACGGATGTCCGGTTACCACAATTCGCCCGCGTCCGATCGTGGCGGCTGCGATCGCCGTCCATACCGACAGCAAGGGAGCGCCGTTTGGCAGCGCCAGGACGCGGTTCAGCGCGTAAATGGTAAATCGGTAGGAGTGCGCGCGGCTGCTCGGGCACGGGGCGTCGTAGACCCCGCTGCCCTTGCTGTTCCGCGCCTGCCGGGCGCCCGTGGGCAGCGAGCCTTCCTGGATGTCTGTCGTGCCCGGGTTGATGTCGAACACAAGCCAGTAGATATAGGGCGTGATCGGCGCGGATGAGTCGTCGACGACAAGCGCGACGCTCTTGGTGCCCGCCGGGGCGCCTGACCAGGTGAGCGGGGGATTTACCTTGGCGCCGTGACAGGTGTACCGCTGAGCGAGAGCGCCCTGGATGAACGCCGTGCTGCTGATCGACATCGGGCTCGGTGCCACAGCCGCGCCCGAGCCGGCCGCCCCGCAGCCCGCCAGGGTCAGGACAATCGCCGCCGCCGCGGCGGTGCACGCGCGAAGCGGGCGCCACCTTCCGCGGCGAGCCTGGTCCTGACCTGAAGTCACCACTCGCCTCTCCTTGTGCCGACGGTTGATATTAGAACCTGCTAGGAAGCGTAGGGTGAGGCGACGCGTTGAATGGCCCAAGGGGAACTCGCGCCGGCCTACGGAGACCGGAGTGGGCAGCTGCCGAACGCGCTGCGTATCGGGTTACTGGGCCCGCTTCACCTGCAGGACACCTCCGGGCGCGTCGTGCCTGTCGGTGGCCGTTAGCTGCGCGTTCTGTTCACCTTGCTGGCCCTTAACGCCGGGCGTGTCGTGCCGGCCGCGTCACTGGCCCAGCCTTGAAGCCCCGGTGGTCTGGGCCGCCGCGCCTCCCGCGTCACGGCGCGTCCGGGCTGGCCGCCGTGACCCGCCTCGCTGTCCGGTTCCGGGAGTACCGCCCGGGAAACAGCCGGATCAGGCAAGAAGAGTGACAGGCGTTACGTATGGGAGCTGGAGTCAGAACGCGCACAACCTTCTGTCAGCGGCCGGCGGAGCCAGTGTCAGGCGGAGTTGTCCACTTAATGGCCGAGGTTGACCTGTGCCCTGTGGTGGTCGCCTTCCTCGATCAGGTCGATGAACCCGAGGGCGTAGTCCGCGGCGGAGATCGCGCCGCCGTCCTCGGGCTGAACCGCGACGTCGTCGCCGAGCCGGTAACGGCCGAGTCGTTCGCCGGGCATACGTGCGCCGAACCTGAGCGCCGGGCTCACAAAGACCCAGTCGAGTGTCGCGGGCGTGGCCGGGAGGTCCTCAATGATGAGCGCCGCCCCGGCGCGGATCTCGTCGTGGAACTCTGCGGGGATGTGGCTGAGGTCGGTGACGAAGCGATCGGCCCCGGGCGCCGGGCGCAGCGAGGAGTAGCCGCCGACGACGAACAGGGGTACGCCCGCGGCATCGGCCAGACGCGCGATGGTGCTGTAGACGTCGCGGAAGGTGCGGGCCAGCGGGCCGCGTGGGGCGAGTGCGCCCACTACGACGTCCGCGCCCTCAATGGGTGCCCAGAGCGTTGCTTCGTCGGTGGCATCGCCTTGGACATAGGTCGCGTCCGGGATGGGCGCGTCGGGGAGCGAGCGGCTCAGTGCGGTGACCTGGTGACCGCGAGCAGCGGCCTCCGCGACGATGGCCGAGCCGGCATAGCCGGTGCCGCCGATGACGGTAATGCGAGACATGAGGTGCCTTTCTGCGGGACGGGTGGCGTCGGACGACGCGCTGCGATTACCGTATGAGAGCAGCTCTCCGATGGGAAGAAGGCACTTTGTGGTAACCACTCAGGCCGAGTCGCCGCTCCGCGGCAGCCCCTACCGCGCGGACTGCCCGACTCGCCGCATCCTGGATCGCATTGGCGACCGCTGGACGGTGCTCATAGTGGGCGCCCTGTGGGACGGCAGCGCCCGCTTCTCAGAGTTGCGCCGGCGCATCGAGGGCGTCTCGCAGAAGATGCTCACCCAGACTCTGCGCGGGCTCGAACGGGACGGGCTCGTGCGCCGCACCGTCTACCCCGAAGTTCCGGTCCGCGTCGAGTACACGCTCACCGAGGCGGGCCGCACCCTGCGCGAGCCGCTGCGCGCGCTGGAGGAATGGTCGATCGCGCACCTCGGCGACGTGTCAGCGTCGCAGGAAGCCTACGACCGCGCCGACCGGCCTCCTCCTGACTCCACGGATCGCGACAAGTAACCCCTGAATCTCGTCCAGACTCTCGGCGGCTAGAATTCCGGTCGCGGAGGTCCGGGCGGTGGCCGAGCGAGCCCGGGCGCTGGCCACCGAACGCGAGGCGCAGCTGTTCGCCCGCTGCGCCGAGAACTTCCTCGCCGAACTCGCGGACTAGCCGACCCGGTCGCATCGACTTCAGTAGGGATCAACTGGTCGTAAAGAGCACCGGTCTAGCGTTGATGTCGCCCCTGCGGATGCGACCGGCCGCGGACCGCAGTGGCCAACGAGGGTTGAGCTCCGGTCACGAAGGCGGGATCTCGTCATGGCGAGCCAGGTTCGGTGAATTTTGAAGACCGCAGCCAGGGTTTCAACAACAGCCAGCCCCGAGCAGGACCGGCCACGCCGGGCGGACCGCCACCAGCACCATGGCTGCGGCCATTAGTCCCCCGCCGAAAACGACCGGTCGGCGTCTGCGGCCGGTGCGATCGGAACGCCGTCCCGCGATGACGGTGGTCGCCGCCACGGCCGCGGTGTATAGCGAGAGCAGAATGACGAGGCCCTGCTCGGCGGAATGCCCTGGGTACATCACGCTGAAGCCGATCCGGCGCAGGAAGTAGAGCAGGTAAATCACGGCCATCGCGTTACCGAGTACCAGCAGGAACCGGGCCAGCCATGCCCGGCTGAAATCGTGCGTCCATGACCCGTACGGCCAGCAGGATCGGACGAAAGACGGGATGAAACTCCGCCAACGGAAGCCCGGGCGGCCCGCTTTTGGCAGCGGCGGGTCGGCGTTGCCGAACACGAACGGCAGGGCGAGCACGACCACCCCGGCCGATAGCGAGCTGTGCCAGGCACCAGCCCGCGACGATCTCCGGCACACTGTGCAGGCGTCCTACCAGGCATAGCGCTGCCGCGGTGGCTATGGCGCCGCCGAGGGTCCACGGCCGGCGCCGACCGAACCTGGATACTGTCTGGTCGGACAATGCGCCCGCCAGTGGATTCGCCACGACGGCGACGATGGCGCCAAGGCCGATGACCCAGCAAAAGTCGATGACCCGGTGCGCGCCCGCGACCGCCTGGATGTTGGTTGGGCAGCAGCACCCCTAGCGGGCCGAAGTACGCCATGAACAGGCCTAGGTTGGCTAGCGTGATTGCCGTGACCCAGCCG
>Ga0302184_10002486_pt1 | contig 11703 bp, 10 predicted proteins | sample I_Palsa_N3_3_FD_200233 | JGI IMG/M metagenome (GOLD analysis project Ga0302184, IMG submission 200233) | Peat permafrost microbial communities from Stordalen Mire near Abisko, Sweden - I_Palsa_N3_3 | ecosystem: Environmental > Terrestrial > Soil > Palsa > Peat permafrost | place: Sweden...
CCGCGCTCCAACAAGCACTCCGCCCTCGCTTTCACCGGCAGCTTCGCCGACACGCTCGTCTTCCCGGCGGAGTCCGAGGGCGAGCCGCTGACGCTGCGCGTCGTGGTCAGCGATTCCGGCCACACGGTCAGCCTCGACTGGTCCATCATGTCGGTCAAGTGAGCCAGACGCACGCGGCAGGGAGGGTGCCGCGGCCGGAGGGGCAAGCCCGTCCGGCCGGGGCCGAGGTGACGGTCGAGCATGTCAGCCGCCGCTACGGCGCCGTGCAGGCGCTGGCCGACGCGAGCCTGCACGCCGAGCCTGGCGAGATGCTCGCGATCACCGGCCGCTCGGGATCGGGCAAGAGCACGCTGCTCAACCTGATCGGTGGCCTCGATCAACCCTCGAGCGGCAGCGTGCTGATCGACGGACAGGAGGTCTGGCGCGAACCCGGCAGCGCCCGCCACCGGCGCGAGCTCGTCGGCTTCGTCTTCCAGCAGCACTTCCTGCTCGCAAACCTCGTCGCGCGAGCGAACATCGAGGTTGCGCTGATCGGTGCGGGCATGCGGCGTGGCGAGCGACGCACACGAGCGCTCGCGCTGCTCGCCGAGGTCGGGCTCGCCGACCGCGCCGAGCACCTGCCGGGAGAGCTCTCAGGCGGCGAGCGCCAGCGCGTGGCGCTCGCACGAGCGCTCGCCAACGAGCCGCGCCTGCTGCTCGCCGACGAGCCGACCGGCGCCGTCGACTCGACAACCTCGCAGCTGATTCTCGACCTGCTCGCGGAGGTCCGTGCCCGGCGCGGGATGACCCTGATCATCGTCAGCTACGACGCTCAGGTCGGCGAGCGCGCCGACCGGATGCTGACGGTCATCGACGGCGTGCTGGCAGCCTAGGCGCGCGCAAGGCCCTTGAGCGGCGGCATCCGCGTCACGCGCCAGGCGGGATAGAGGCCGCCAAGAACGCCGATCGACACGCCGACGAGCAGGCCACGTCCGAGCCCCCAGGCGGTGATCGACGGCGACACATAGGCGCCGACACCCATCGCGTCGACGAGCAGCTGGCTGCCGAGCGCCCCGAGCAGCAGGCCAAGCGCCGCCCCCAGCAGGCTCACCCCGATCCCCTCGCCGACGATCAGCGTCGCGACACGCCCTCCGCTCCAACCCATCGCGCTGAGCAGCGCCAGCTCGCCCTGGCGCTCGAGCACCGACATCGCCATCGTGTTGGTGACGCTGACCGCACCGATGATCAGCGCGATGATGATGATCACGAGCGTCGCGTTGTGGACCAGTGCCTCGTTGGCCCCGGCACGCGCCGCCTCACCGGCATCGGCGACCACGATCGTTCCCGGCAGCTGTGCGCGAATCGAACGGCTCGCCGCGGCGGCGCCGATGCCCGGCGCCAACTCGACCGCGACCGTCGTCGTCTCGCCCTGGCGACCGCTGATTCGCTGCGCGGCGGCGAGTGGGAGCACCGCGCCGAGATCCTCGAACAGCACGCCCGAGTGATAGATGCCCGAAACCTCGAAGCGGTGATCGTCGACCGTCAGCGCAGCGCCGCGGTGGACGCCGAGCTGCGCGGCGAGACGGTTGCCGACCTCGATCTGCGAACTGGCCGCCGGCCGGCCGCCGACAAAGACAAGGCGGCGCTGGAAGAAGCCATTCGGTGCGGCGCCGAAGACGATCGAGGCCGGCGCCGCCTTGACACCGCCAACGATCAGTAGCAATGGCGTCGCGGCTGCAACATCCGAGTTGTGATCGAGCCGATTGACGGCCGAGATCGGCAGCAGCGACGCGGTCGGATCGGCGACCCCGCCCTGGAACACGCCGAGGTCGGAACCGCCGAGGTGAACGAGCCCCGCCGCGGTCTGCGTCAGCCCGGCGCTGAGCGATAGCAGCGCGACGATCGTCGCGACGCCGACCCCCACGCCAAACGCCGTGAGGATCGTGCGGCCGAGCCGGCGTGTCAGGTTTGTGATGATCAGCCCAAGCATCAGCGCCAGCCTATACGGCGCCTTAATTCGGTCAAGCACGGATCCGCCCAGGCTGCGTCAGCGTTCGGACGATGCATTACCCTCGATGCGAGCGGGTTCGCGCTGTACCGCTCCGATCCGGCACGCGACTCGTTACGGATAAGGCAGTGAAGAGCAGATCAACGCCCGCACGCAGAAGTTCAAGGCTCGCCGGCGCCGCCCGGTGCGCTGCCGTGGTGGCGCTGACGCTCGCCGCGATGCTCGCGGCCGCGGCGCCGGCGAGCGCTGCGCCGTCGCTGGCGTGGGGTGGCGTCACGCCGGCCGACGCAGGCAAGGCGCTGAGTGGCGTCTCCTGCCCGTCGTTCGGGCTGTGCGTCGCCGTCGACACGAGCGGCTACGCGGCGACCTACAGCGGGAGTTGGGGGTCGCCGAGCGACATCGACTCCGGCCGCCCGCTGAACGCGGTCTCGTGCGCCCCGCACACCACCTTCTGTATCGCCGTCGGCAACGGCGGCGCAATCAGCGAGACGGCAAACGCGAACGCCGGGCCGACCGCCACCTGGAGCCCGTTCCTGTCGAGCGCCGACACGAACAACCTCACCGCGGTCTCGTGCGCCTCGACGACCTTCTGCCTGGCGGTGGACAACGCCGGCAACGCCCTCTACAGCGCCGATCCGACGAGCGCGACGAGCGCCGCCTGGACCAAGGTCCCGATCGACTCGACGAACGATCTGACGGGTGTCTCCTGCCCGACGAGCAGCTTCTGCGTAGCCGTCGACTCGACCGGCAACATCCTCACGAGCACGACGCCGACGAGCGGCACATGGAGCAGCGTCACCTACGCAACCGGCCTGACAGGCGTCGCCTGCTCGCTGAGCGGAACCTGCGTCGCCGTCAACGGAAGCGGCGACGTACTGGCGAGCGGCGACCCGACCGCGGCGCAGGCGACCTGGAGCGTCACGCACATCGCCAGCTCACTGGCCGCAGTCGGCTGTACGGCCGACGCGCTCTGCATCGCCGGCGACTCGACCGGAGACGTCTATGCGAGCGACGATCCTGCCGCGTCGTCGCCGTCATGGGCCAGCGCCACCCCGGACTCGCACGCCATCAGCGGCGTTGCCTGCACCGTAGATGGGCTTTGCGCAGCCGTGGACTCCAGCGGCAACGCCCTCACGGCGACGACGCCGGCGCCGAGCGTCAGCACCGGCGCCGCCAGCGTCGGTTCGCAGACGACCGCCACGCTCAGCGCGACGGTCAACCCCGGCGACGCAACCCTGACCAGCTGCTACTTCAACTACGGCACGACCAGCGGCTACGGAGCCACGGTGCCCTGCTCGAGCACGCCGAGCCCGGGCGGTGGCGCGCAGACCGTGACGGCGACCGTGAGCGGCCTGAGCGCCAGCACGACGTACGACGTCCAGGTGGTCGCCGCGAGTGACGACGGCTCGGGTGCCGGCGCCAACGCCACGTTCGCAACACCAGCGCCACTGAAGCCGGGGCCATCGATCAGCGGTACACCGGCGGTTGGCGACACGCTCACGTGCGCCCTCTCGGTCACCGTCCCGGCCGGCCTCACGGTCAACTACAAGTGGGTTCGCGATACGACGACGATCGCCGGCGCGACTTCGGCGACCTACGTGGTCGCGCTCGCCGACGAGACGAACCACCTCTACTGCTCGGCGACGATCAGCGGGGACGGCGGCAGCGCGACCGGTAGCAGCGCGTACGTGGCGGTGCCCTCGGAGACGATCGGGACCGTCAGCGAGACGGCCGTCGGAGCACCTTCCACGAACTCTCGCAGCGTCTCCACCACGGTCACCTGCTCGCCGCAGGCGAGCTCGAGTTGCACGATCGCGCTACACCTGACCGCCACTCACAACCATCACACGGTCGCGGTCGGGTCGACGAGCACGCGGATCGCCGCCGGCGCGAAGGTGAAGGTCAGCGTGTCGCTGAACGCCGAGGGTCGCAGGCTGCTCGACCACAGCCACCGCCTGGCGGCGACGCTGACGGTGACCGGCACCGTGATCGGCGTGATCAACGGCACGATCAAGAAGCAGTCGATCACGTTCACCACGGCCAAGCGCGCGCGCCGTCGTGCTCGCTGAGCGGCCGTCCCCGACCGCCCTGCGACGACGGCACCGCGGCAGCCGCAGAGCGGTGCTCGCGCTGGCGGCGGGCGTGCTCGCCACGGCCGCGCTCGCGCCGGGCGTGGCGGCCGCCAAGACGCAGACCCTCGCGGCGACGCCGTACATGGGTTGGGACACCTATTTCGCCTTCGGCGCTCGCTACAACGAGTCGACCGTACTCGAGCAAGCGAGCAACCTGATCACGAGTGGACTGCAGAAGGACGGCTACAAGCTGATCTGGCTGGACGTCGGCTGGTGGCAGGGAAAGCGCAACAGCGCCGGGCAGATCACCGTCAACCCGCAGGAGTGGCCGCACGGCATGGCGTGGCTGGCGCGCACCCTGCACGCCGAGGGCTTCAAGGTGGGGCTCTACACGGATGCCGGCATCAACGGCTGCGGCGGCCAAAACGAGGGGATGTACGGGCACTACCAGCAGGACATCAACACCTTCGCCAAATGGGGCTTCGATGCGGTGAAGGTCGACTTCTGCGGCGGTGACGACCTCCATCTCACGCCGAAGACCGCATACACCGCGATCCACAACGCGATCCTCAAAAACTCGAGCCACCGGCAGATGCTGCTCGACATCTGCGTCTTTCCCCAGCCGGGCCAGGTCGGCGACGGATTTCCGAGCTTCGCCGACTCGGCGTTCGAGTCCTACAGCTTCGGTCCGTCGGTCGGCAACAGCTGGCGGACGGACACCGACGTCGGCTCACCGACCGGCATAACGTGGAGCGCCGTCATACGCAACATGGACGCCGACGCGACGGAGCCGTTCGCGGCCGGCCCGGGACACTGGAACGACCCGGACTACCTCGGCCCGGACCTCGGACTGTCCGACGCCCAGTTCCAGACCCAGTTCAGCATGTGGGCGATGCTGGCGGCGCCGCTGATGTTCAGCGTCAACATGTCGACGCTGTCCCCGGCAAGCCTGGCGACGCTGAGCAACCCGCAGATGATCGCGATCGATCAGGACAAGCTCGGCAGCCAGGGCCAGCAGGCACCGCCGGCCGATGTCACGAGCAGTCCGGCCTCGGCCAACGGCGAGGTCTGGGTCAAGCCGCTCGAGCACGGTGACTATGCGGTGGCGCTGCTCAACATCGGCACGACGCCGCTGACGATATCGAGCACGGCCCAGACCCTCGGCATGCCGGCGGAGTCGAGCTACACGCTGGCGAACGTCTGGGCCGGCGGAACGAGCACGACGAGCGGCGCGATCAGCGCCAGCGTGCCGTCGGACTCGACCGTGGTCTACATCGTGACGCCGGGAAGCTGACAGACAAAGACAGGGACGCGACCGGCGGCTGCCGATCGCGTCCCCTGGTGGTGCGCCTGACGGCGCGAGCCAGCTGGTTGCGTTGCGCTACAGCGCGTTGACCTGCGCCGTGTCGAACTTCACAACCGCCTTGGGCAGCGGCGCGAACGACTGCGACCCGGTCTTCGACACGGACTGCTCGGCCGAGCTGAGGCAGAACAGGATGAACGTCTTGAGGTCCGGGATGTCGCTCGAGTCCGAGCGGACCAGGACGTCAGTAAACGTCGACAGCGGGTAGGCCGCCAACTCATCCTTCTCTGTCGCGGTGAGCTTCGGCGCCTTCGTGCCCTTCTTGAGCTTCGGTGCCTTGTAGCCGTGCGACGCGACGAAGTTCGCGATCACCGGCTCGGTGTTGTAGTCCGAAGAGCCCAGATCCGACGCCGGAATCAGGTCGGCAGCGGCCGTCATCGACGACGGGTAGGGGTGAATGAACTTGCCGGACGCGTTCTCAACCGCCGCACCATGGACGTTCGGCAGTCCGGAGTCGCGGACGTAGAACGTCGAGACGTAGCCGATCGAGTCGTTCGTGGAGTTCACGGCATCAGCGACGCCGGAGTTGCTCTTCTCGCCGGTACCGGTGGGGACCTTGTAGTTCGACGTCGTCGTCGGGCCAGCCGAACCGAGGAACGACTTGTAGGCCGGGTCGGTGTCAGCGAGGAACGACTCGAAGACGAACGTGTCGCCGGAGCCGTCACTGCGCCAGTAGACGACGATCGGCGAGCTCGGCAGGCTGACGCCCGGGTTGAGCGCCTTGATCGCCGGAGCGTTCCAGGTCGTGATCTGGCCCATGTAGATCTGCGCGAGCACCGACCCCGAGAGGTTCAGGTTGCTGACGCCACTGATGTTGTAGACAGGACCCGTCGCCGAGAGAGCCCACGGGATCTGCTTGCAGGTCGCGCCGCAGGCGGTCTGCTGCGCGGCGGTCAGCGGTGCGTCGGACGCGCCGAAGTTGACGTCGTTGGCGGTGACGTCGTTGATGCCGGCTGTCGAGCCGCCCGCCCCGTAGGAGATGGTGTCGCCGCTGTTGGCGGACTGGAAGTCCGGGATCCACTCGTTGGCGAGCATCGGCTGAACCAGCGTCGAGCCGGCGCCCTTGAGCGTAAACGATGCCATCGCCGAACCGGCGCTGGCCCCCAATACAAGTGCGGCCGCCGCGCCAACCAGGGCGAGCTTGGCTGCAAGATGTTTCATCTGCGAGTGCCTCCTCATAGATTCCTAGTACGAGAGCAACTCGCTCTCTGGAAGGCAGCATCACGTGAGCGCGCCGAGCACCGGTTACGAACTGGTGACCGGTGCGTTATCAACTTGTGAAGTTGCTTCGCCACCGCGCTCGGGCGCTCTGCCAGCGGCTAGGCTGCGCCGCGTGAGCACTACAGCGGTCACCGCTCCCCTCTCCGGGGGCCGACGCTTCAGCGATCGTTTCGGTGATCGTGCGCTGTTCGGTCTCACCGCCGGCGCCTCGTTCGCGACGGTCGTCCTGATCGCCCTGATCATCTACCAGATCGTCCACGGGGCAGTCCCGGCGATGTCCAAGTACGGCCTCGGCTTCCTCGTCCACGACACCTGGAACGGCTCGACGATCTTCGGCGGCGGTGCGACGATCTTCGGCACGCTGGTCACGTCGGCGGGCGCGCTGCTGATCGCCGCCCCACTCGGCATCGCGATCGGCCTCTACCTGTCGCAGCTGACATCGGCCCGCACGGCTGCGGTGATCGGTCCGCTCGTCGAGCTGCTCGCCGCCGTCCCGAGCGTGATCGTCGGTCTCTGGGGAATCGTCGTGCTCGAGCCGATCATGCGGAGCACGATCGAGCCGGCACTGCACAACGTGCTCGGCTTCATCCCGCTGTTTGGGGCGGCGTCATCCAGCGGCGCGGGGATCTTCACCGGGATCGTGATCCTCGCGATCATGGCGCTGCCGATCATCGCGGCGATCACGCGCGACCTCTTCCTGACCGTGCCGAGCGAGCTCAAGGACGGGGCCCTCGCGCTCGGCTCAACGCGCTGGGAGATGGTGCGAGGAGTCGTCCTCGCATCAATGCGACCGGGGATCGCCTCGGCGTGCATCCTTGGAGCCGCCAGGGCACTCGGCGAGGCGATCGCCGTGCTGCAGGTGGTCGGCTACGTCTTTCAGGCCCACCCCAACCTTTTCGACAACGGCGTAACGCTTGCCTCGGTCATGGCGAACGACGCCACGTCGAACAACACGACGCTCGAAACCGCATCCGTCTTCTACCTCGGCGTGATCCTGCTGGTGATCGAGCTGCTCGTGAACCTCGGAGCGCAGGCGATCGTGCGCCACTACAGGCTGCCCTCAGTGACCGGTGGAGCAGCGCAGACCGAGCCGCGCCGCACGGTCGATGTCGGCGCCGCGGCAACTGCGATCGACGTGGACATGTGATGGCGACCTTCGATTACAGCGGCCCACTGACGCCAAGCGGCAACCTGCGCCGCCGCCGCGTCGTCGACCGGGTGATGCGCGGTGGCGCCACCGCCGCCGCGTTCATCGCCGTCGCGATCCTGCTGATCTTCATCTACTCGATCGTTCAGCGCGGTGCGAGTGCGATCAGCCTTTCGTTCCTGACGCACAACCCGCTGGAGACGTTCAGCCTCAGCGCAAACGTCCCGCTCGGCGGGGTTGGCAACGCGATCATCGGTAGCGCGCTGATCGTCGCGGTCGGCGCCGTGATGGCCGTGCCGATCGGCGTTCTGATCGCGCTGTTCCTGACCGAGTTCGCCACGCCGCGCTTGGCAGGCCCGGTACGGCTTGCGCTCGACCTGCTCTACGGCCTGCCGTCGATCGTGATCGCGCTGTTCCTCTATGGCCTGCTCGTCGTGGGCCATGGTCAGGCCGGCTTCTACGCCTCGCTGGCGCTGTCGATGATCATGGTGCCGTTGATCGCGCGCACGACCGGCGAGTCGCTGCAGCTGGTGCCGAAGGAGTTGCGCGACGCGTCGCATGCGCTCGGCATCAGCCGCTGGCGCACGACCGTCGGGCTGACCATCCCGAGCGCATTCGGCGGCATCGTCACCGGCACGGTGCTGGCGGTCGCGCGCGCGGCCGGTGAAACCGCACCGGTCCTGCTGCTGTCGTCACTGGCCGACCCGACCACCACCTCGGCAAGCGTCTTCGGACAGCCGCTGAACAACCTTCCGCTGGACATCTACAACTTCAGCGTCGCCGGGGGAGCGTCGAACTTTGCGAAGGCGTGGGGAGCGGCACTGGTCCTGGTCACGTTCGTGCTGGTCGCCAACTTTGCCGCCCGCGCGCTGCATGCGCGCAGCCGTAGGATGATGTCCCGTTGAGCGATCTCACCCCGACGAGGAGCCCTGAGTCTGCAATGGACGAAAGCCCAGCCGACGCCGACGCCGCCAGCCAGGTGGCGTCTCCACTGGCGATCAATGTCCACGAGGCAACCGAGGAGGACCCGGCGACGCTCGAGGTCGTCTTCGACCTACGCGACGTCGACGTCTACTACGGGCAATCGCTGGCGGTCGCCGGGGTCAGCATCGAGATCTACAAGAACCACATAACGGCGATGATCGGCCCCTCCGGCTGCGGTAAGAGCACGATCGTGCGCAGCCTGAACCGGATGAACGACTCGATCTCGGGCTTCCGCCTGACCGGCCAGTGCAACTACCACGGCAACGATCTCTACGCCTCCGGCGTAGATCCGGTCGAGGTTCGCCGACGGATCGGGATGGTCTTCCAGCGCCCGAACCCGTTCCCCAAGTCGATCTACGACAACATCGCCTGGGCGCCGCGGATCCTTGGCATGAGGGAGAACCTCGACGAACGGGTCGAGAAGGCGCTGCGCGGCGCGGCGCTGTGGGACGAGGTCAAGGATCGCCTGAAGACGAGCGCGCTCGGCCTGTCAGGTGGGCAGCAGCAGCGCCTGTGCATCGCGCGCTCGATCGCGATCGAGCCGGACGTGCTGCTGCTCGACGAGCCGTGCTCGGCGCTCGACCCGATCTCGACGGCGCTGATCGAGGACCTGATGCAGGAGCTCAAGCGCGACTACACGCTCGTGATCGTCACGCACAACATGCAGCAGGCCGCGCGCGTGGCCGAGCGGACAGCGTTCTTCAGCCTCGACGTCAGCGAGGGCAGGCGCACCGGCGTGCTCGTCGAGTACGACGACACCGCGCGCCTGTTCACCCGGCCCGCCGACAAGCGGACCGAGGACTACGTCACCGGCCGCTTCGGCTGAGCGGTCGGCGGTCGGGCTCACCGACCGCCCTATTTGAACGACTCGCAAGCAAGCGCAGACGACGTCGCCGCCGGCGCGACGCGGGCCCACCCTGGGTGGGTGGGCCCGCCGCGTCGCTCAGAGGTTGTCGATCGCCTTGCACTCCTGGCGGGCGAGCGCCTTGTCGGCGGCCGGCACCGCCGCGATCGCTGCGCTGCAGTACTTCTCGGCGTCGCTCCTGAAGGCGGCAAGGTTGCCCGACTCAAGATCGCTACAGACGCTCGTGAGGTAGCCCTTCGCTGCCGAGCTCAGGCCCGTGTCGTGCGACTCCGCGGTCTTGCATCCAGCGGCCGCTGCCTTGAGCTCTGCTGCCGGGATCGACGTGCTCGGTGTGGTACTGGTAGGGGTAGTACTAGCCGGTGTCGTTTTCGCCGGCGTGGTCTTCGTCGTCGTCGAGCCGGGGCTCGACGAGCCGCCGCAGCCGGCGATCAGCGCGCCGCTTGCTGCCGCGACCACGACGAAGGAATACAGCTTGCGTGTCATGGGTCCCCCTTGCGGACTACCGGTTTGGCTGATCGGAACGGGTGTAGCCTGGAATCTAATGGTCGGCCAGGGCGCACGCAGGATTCCCGTCAAATCGACGGATCTCGGCCCCGCGCGAGGATCGGCTGGGTCGATAACGAATACACACGCGTTGCGAGCGCCGACTCCCCCACCTTTCCGCGCTCAAGCGCCAGATTCTGGTGCCGATCTTGAATAGATGAGGCGCGATGCATTCTGAGCTGAGCAAGATGCAGATCATCGCCGTGGACGACACGAGCGTGAACCTGACGCTGCTCGCGACGGTCCTGGCCTCCGCCGACTACGAGAACGTAGTCTGCATCACCGACCCGAACAGCGTCGAGGAGGAGCTGGCGAAACACCCGCCGGACCTGCTGTTCCTCGATCTGCACATGCCGGCGCGCGACGGCTTCGAGATTCTTGCCGCGCTCTCGCCGCAGGTGCGCGGGCCGGACATGCTGCCCGTCTGCGTGATCACTGCGGACAGCGACATCAAGGTTCGCCGGCGCGCGCTGCAGATGGGCGCGCGTGACTTCATTGTCAAACCAATCGACGCAATCGAGGTGTTGATGCGCACGCGCAACCTGCTCGAGGCACGCTGGCTGCAGCAGCATCTGCGCTACGAGCTCGAGCGATCGGGATTCGACAATCTGGAGCGACTCGCGCGCATCGCGGAGGGTCGCGACTCCCACGACTACGAGCACGCAACGCGCGTCGGCGCCCTGGCGCGCCGGATCGCCGAGTCACTCGGACTCGGTTCGCAGTTCGCGGCGTTGATCCGCGAAACCGCGGCGCTGCACGACGTCGGCAAGATCGTGATTCCCGACAGCATCCTGCGCAAGCCAGGACCGCTGACGCCGGACGAGATCGCCGTGATGCGCACCCACACCACGATCGGCGCGGAGATGTTCGGGACCGTCACGCACAGCGAGACGATCGCGATGGCAGCGACGATCGCACGCTCGCACCACGAGCGCTGGGACGGCACCGGCTACCCGGACAGAATTGCCGGCGAGGACATTCCGATCGCCGCACGGATCGTGGCGGTCGCCGATGTCTACGACGCGCTCGTGACCGATCGGCCCTACCGTGGCGCGATGAGCGACGACGAGGCGATCGCCGAGATCAACTCCGGCAGCGGCTCGCAGTTCGACCCCCAGGTGGTCGAGGCGTTCCATCGCTGGCGCGCGGTGGCACCCGCGACCGATGCGATCTATCGCGTCGATCATCCAGCCGCCGCCTGAGCACCGGCGCAACTCGTAGATAATCAGCGGCATGGAGGAGCAGCCTGCCGCCGAGCTCGACGCGGTCGCGCAGGCATTCCTCGCGACCTGGGAGCACCTGCTCACGGCCGTCCCGGGCGCCTGGACGCGCCGGCTCGACGAGACGCTGGGCGCGGTGAGCACGGTCCCGGTGGCGATGATGAACGGCGCCTGGGCGGTCGGATCGGGCGGCGACGCGGCGCTCGTGGCGGAATTGCTTGGCGAGGTGGATCGCTCGGGACTGCCGCACTGCCTCCAGCTCCGCCCGTGTGCCGGCGGCGATCTGCTCGCGCTGGCGGAG
>Ga0302184_10002492_pt1 | contig 11686 bp, 9 predicted proteins | sample I_Palsa_N3_3_FD_200233 | JGI IMG/M metagenome (GOLD analysis project Ga0302184, IMG submission 200233) | Peat permafrost microbial communities from Stordalen Mire near Abisko, Sweden - I_Palsa_N3_3 | ecosystem: Environmental > Terrestrial > Soil > Palsa > Peat permafrost | place: Sweden: Abisko...
GTACGAGTTCGTCACCGCCCTGACCTGTGTCGCCGCGATCTTCTTCCTCTTCGTCATGATCCGCTACCGGGCCTGGAGCCTTGGCGTTTTCGTCATGGGCGCGGTGGTAGTGGCGCTGGGCCTGGCGGAAACGCTCATCTACACCGCGGCCGGCCAGCTCGTCCCGGCCCTGCAGTCGTACTGGCTGGACATTCACGTCACCGCGATGACGCTGGCGACCGGCATTTTCTTCGTCGCGGCGGTGCTCGGAACCGTCTACCTGATCGTCGACAGGTACGCCAGGCGGGTGGCGGCCGGCCGGGCCGAACCGGGCAACGGGATCGTCCGCAGGCTGCCCACGATCGAGCAGCTCGACCGGCTGACCTACCGGACCATCGTGTTCGGTTTCCCGGTCTGGACGTTCGGCGTCATCGCGGGCGCGATCTGGGCCGACCAGGCCTGGGGCCGCTACTGGGGCTGGGACCCGGTGGAAACCTGGGCCTTCATCACCTGGGTGCTCTACGCCGCGTTCCTGCACGCGAGGGCCACCGCGGGCTGGCGCGGCCGGCGGGCGCACTACATTCAGCTGCTCGGCTTCACCAGCCTGATGTTCAACATCCTGGTAGTTCAGGTATTCGTCACCGGCCTGCACTCCTACGCCGGCGTGAGCTGACCCTGGCGGAGCGGTCCCTCGGCGTGAGCTGACCCTGGCGGAGCGCGGTCCCTGCTGGCCCGGAACCTGGTGCCGAAGAGACTTCTGGTGCGCATGAGGACAGCCGCGCCGCGCCGCCACCGCACCGATGGAACATAGGGCCGCCCCGGACCGGCCCGTTGGAACATAGGGCCGGTTCGATTATGGGACAGTGTTACCCTTTTTAGCAGTATTTATTATATTTTGGGCAATTCCTGGGATGGGCGTCGGTGGCCGGCGCCCGCCATCGCGCCGAAGTAGTCAGGCTGTACGTGGGCCGGAGCGCGGCGCGGATGCTCACGGCCGAGGGCTAAGGCCGGATACTCTCCGGTAGACTCCCCTTCCCGTGAGGGTTTCTGACGGAGTTCTGGTCACCGGCGGCGCCGGGTTCGTGGGGGCTACGCTGGTCCGCCGTCTGGTCGCCAGCGGCTACCGGGTCCGCGTTCTGGACAATCTCACCACTGGCGATGCCGCCCATCTGGCCGAGGTGGACGCCGAGCTCGTCAAGGGGGACATCCGCGACCCCGCGGACCTTGACGCGGCGCTCGTCGGCCTGCGGTCGATCGTCCACCTCGCCGCCGCGGGCTCGGTGATCGGTTCGGTGGAAGATCCGGCGGCCAACTTCGACGTCAACGTGCTGGGCACGTTCCGCGTGCTCGACGCCGCGCGCCGGGCCGGGATTGAACGCGTCGTCCAGGCGTCCACCGGCGGAGCGCTGATCGGGGACGCCACGCCGCCGGTTGACGAGCGATCGCTGCCGAAGCCCATCTCCCCCTACGGGGCCAGCAAGCTCGCCGGGGAAGGATACGCGCACGCCTTCGCCGGGACCTACGGGATCCGTACGGTCGCGATCCGGTTCGGCAACGTGTACGGGCCCTGGAGCGAGCGGAAGAATGGCGTGCTCAACGTCTTTTTCAAGTCGATCCACTCCGGCGTGCCGATGGTCATCTACGGCGACGGAACGGCGTCACGTGATTATGTGCACGTGGATGACATAGCCGGCGCCCTGCAACTGGCCCTGGCCAAGGACGTACCAGGCGGCACGGTCCTGCACGCCGCGTCGGGTGTCGAGACGACCGTCACCGAAATGGCGGACCTGTGCCGTACCGCCGCGGGCGTGCCCGATCATCCGATCGAATACCGGCCCAAGCGCACTGGCGAGGTGGGCCGGAACTTCGCCTCATTCGACCTGGCCAGCAAGATGCTCGGCTATTTCCCGACGGTCAGCCGTGAAGCCGGAGTGCCGCGAACCTGGAAATGGTTCCAGCAGGAAGTGTTCCGCGACTAGGTCAGACTTCTTCGCCGGCCTGGAAGTTGCCGCGGATGACGCGGTCGAGGGCACGCAGGAAGTCGAGATCGTCGTCGGGGCCCTTGGGCGCAGCGAGGGCGGCGTCGGAAACCCGGGCCCGCCCGGCCGGATGGCGCGCTACGGCATCGTCCTCGTCCGTCCATCGCTCGATTCGAAAGGAGCTCTCGTCATCGGGGCTCTCCCGGTCCCAGGGCGACGCCGGGGTGAGCGGCAGCGAGGATGAGCCGCGCACCGGCTGCCGCACGATGAGCCAGGCGATCGCGCCGCCGATGAACGTGAGGGTGATGATGACGACCCAGGCGACCTTGGGCAGGCCCCGGCATTCCGCGGCGGGCGTCAGGATCGCGTCTGTCAGGCAGTAAAGCCAGAAGCCCGTCATGAACAGGGCAAATACGGCACCAGACAGCAGCATGGCGGAAGCCTAACCTTAGCGATGTATGCCGCGTACCGGAATTGGTCAAGTTTGTGCGGCTGCTGCCACCCCCGGCCGTTATGTCCATCGCGTGACGCGGCGGCCCATCTCGGCATACGCTGGCCGGGAAGGCGACAGGGCAGGAGAACGGTACATGCGGCTAGGGCTGTTCGACCGCATCCGTAGGCTCAGTCATCGCCGCCGGCCGGCGGCGCCACCGGATTCCGAGTTTCCCGGCGGCGCTCAGGGCAGACATCGCCGGGGGCGGCGCCCCGACCGGGCCCCGTCGTCCGTGGCCCGGTCGCGGCGCGGGACGCCCGTGACGGCAGAATGGCCCACGTCGTCCGCGCCTCCGGCGACGTCGGCACCGCCGCTGCGGTCGGCGCCGGGTGGCCCCTCCCCGGCTGGACCAGACGGCTCCTCCTTCGCCGGATCAGGTTCCTTCGCCGGGCCAGATGGCTTTCCTCCGCCGGGAGCATCGCCCGCACCTGGTCCCCCGGCGGTACCCGGCCACTGGAGCCGAACCGCACCGGATGCCGGATCCAGCCGGGCCAGCCGGATTTCCGGTTCCCCGGCGGTAGGCGGGGCCGCGGCCAGGGCGCGGATCCGCGAGGCGCCTGCGGATGCGGCCCCGGTCGGCGTGGACGAGGTGGCGAGGCCGGCCCCGGGCCGGCCCTACGCACCCCGCCCGCACTGGCAAGAGGCGACCCGGCCCGGCCCGTCGCATGCGGCCAGGGCTGGCCAGGCAGATACGCGGGCGGCGGACGTCGCCCGCGTCGCGGCCGGGGTACCGCGCCAGCACGGCGGCGGGCGGGCGCTGCGGGCCGCCGGTGCTGCCCTGCGCAGGTTGCCGTTCGCGGCTCCGCATTCGCCGGAGCGGCCGCTCACCGCGGACGGCCGCAGGAACTGCGGCTCGATCGAGCAGATCCTGTGGCGCCAGTGGGACACGGCGGCGCCGCCGCCCGCAGAGGTGATCGAGGCGGTCGACCGGCTGGCCGAACTTCCCGAGGCGATCAAGGAACGGCTGGCCGACGGCCTCGACGCGATCTTTATCGGACCAGGCGGGGTCCCGGAACTCGATGACATGACCGCGCTGCGAGGGGTCCCGCTTCCGGCCGGCCGGGCCACCTGGGATGCGTGTGCGGGCGCCTACGGCGAGCGGAAGATCGTGGTCGGTTCCCAGCCGTCCCCGACCCCGGACGTCATGTGCCACGAGGTCGGCCACGCGCTCGATGATCTCGACAGCCCGGCAGGTAAATGGCAATCTGACTCTGCGGAGTTCCGCATGCTTTACGATCAATGCCAGCTCCATCTCGCCAGCGATTTCCATCGCCAGCCCGGTGGCCTCGGACGCAAGGAGTTCTTCGCGGACGCATTTGCCGCGATCGCATCCAGACAGCGGCCGGCGCTGGTGGACATGCTGAGCGGCGACACGCGCACTGCGCTAAGGGTCATGTTGTACTTCAACCGGCGCTATGGCATCTAGGGTGATGAACGATGTTTGTCATACGACTGCCGAACGGTAACCTCAGGGTCCCGCAGACCGCCACCGCTCACGATGGGCGCATTCTCGGCGATGTGTATGTCGAGATCGGGCCCCAGGACGCCGATTACGCCCGGCTGGCCGCCCAGGCGCTGACCCCGGAAGAGGTCCAGCAGCGGCGCGACCGGTGGCGGCAGGATGACGAGGCGCTGCGCCAGGAGTTTCTCGAGTTCGCCAGGCTGAACGGCGAATCCGGCTGGCCCGACAGCGCTGACGGCGAAGAGCCCTGACCGGACGCCGTGAACCCGGGCCGTTCCGGCTCAGGGTCGTACCGGGGGCGGGCCCCCGCCCGGTAAACACCGCCCCTGAGCAGGCCCCGGCCAGGTCCGCCCGAGGACACGCTCGCCAGAGCCGGGGACCCGAAGGTGCCGGACAAACATTCGCTGGAGCCCCCCATCTAACCTCGCAGAACCCGGATGACCCCAGAACCGGGTAAACCCCTAAAGACCCCCCAAACCCCGGACAGACCGCACGCGACCTCATCCGGCTGGGCGGCGGTCAGGCGGCCGGGTGGCCTTGCGGTGATGGTTCGCTGTCGCCGCGCAGCAAGGCGCGTACTTCAGACTCACGAAACCTGCGGTGTCCGCCGGGGGTGCGAATACTGGTGATTCGCCCGGAGGCCGCCCACCGGGTGACGGTCTTCGGATCCACCCGGAACAGTGCGGCCACCTCTCCCGGCGTGAGTAGGCGCTCGTTGTTGCCGTCCACTTCAGTCCCCTCCGACTGTCTCCCTTGACGTCTGGTTCAGATACGCCTCTAGTTTGGCGCTAAACGAGTACTTTCTACCTAGATTTCTGGAAATTGACCTGGCGTTTCGCGGGTAATTGAACGACGATAAGTAGCCGGCGCGTAACTCTTTGCGATAATCGCACGAGTTTGCAGGTTTTTCGCTCGGCACTGGCGTCCCAGGGTGCGCTCACTCGCCATGAACCAGGTGAGAATATTGCTGCGAGTGGCGCAAGTTAGGCGGGAGAAATGGGTCCCCGAAGGCGGCGGAATGAACGACGGCGGCGGAATGAACGACGGCGAACCCGCACTGGTCAGCCTGGCCGAGATTCGCGAAGCGGCCCGGCTGCTCGCGCCTGTGGTGGTCCGAACGCCGCTGATTCCTGTGGCCGGGATGATGGCTCCTCGTCTTGCCGTCAAGCCCGAGTCGCTCCAGCCCACCGGATCGTTCAAGCTGCGGGGCGCCTACACCGCGATCAAGGCGAACGAGCCCGCGGCCAGGCAGCGTGGCGTCATCGCTCATTCCAGCGGTAACCATGGTCACGCGGTGGCCTACGCCGCGGCCCTGCTTGGCGTGCACGCGGTCGTGGTGGTGCCCAGTACGGCGCCGAGGGTCAAGACCAGCGCGATCGAGTCCTACGGCGCTGAGCTGGTAACCGTGGCCCCGACCCTGTCGGCGCGGCTCGCGGCGACCGGGGAACTCGTGACCCGGCACGGATACGTGCTGATCCCGCCGTTCGATGACCGGAAGGTCATCGCCGGTCAGGGCACCATCGGCCTGGAGATCACGGCCGACTGCCCGCAGGTTGATCTGGTCATCGTGCCGGTCAGCGGGGGCGGACTAATCTCGGGGATCGCGGCGGCGGTGCGCGCGTCGTGTCCCGGCGCGGCCGTGGTCGGCGTCGAACCTGAACTCGCCGCGGACGCGCGGGACTCCTTTTACCGCGGCGTGCGGGTGGCGTGGCCTCCGGCTGACGTGCAGCGGACGTTCGCGGACGCGCTGCGGGTGGAGAAGGTCGGCGCGCTCCCGTTCGCGCACATCCGCGAGCTGGTGACCGACATCATCACGGTGACCGAGGAGGAGATGCGCATCGCGATCAGACGGCTCGCGAGCCAGGCCCGGCTGGTCGCCGAGCCCGGCGGAGCGGCGGCCGTGGCGGCGTGGCTTTTCCGCTCCGCCGAGCTGCCCAGGGCCACGACGCCGGTGGCCGTCCTTTCCGGCGGCAACATCGACCCGAAGCTGCTGGCGGAGATCCTCGCCACCGATTGACGGACCGGGCCGGCCACCGGCGCGGGCGGGCGGCGCAGCTTCTATGCTGGACTCGTTATGCGTGCCACACTCGCTTATACGACCGCGCGGATCCTGCTGTTCGTCGTCTCCGTGGTCCTGCTCTACCTGGCCGGTGCGCGCAGCCTGCTGCTGCTCGCGCTCGCGCTCGTGGTGAGCGGGATCGCCAGCTACGTCCTGCTCTCCCGGCAGCGGGACCGCATGTCGGGAGCCCTGATCGGGCGGCTCAGGAACGGGCGCCAGCGGGCGTCGGGGTTCCGCGCCAGGCTCGAGGAAGGCGCGCGCGCCGAGGACGAGGACTGAGCCCGACAGGGACTGAGCCCGACTGGACTGAGCCCGGCTGGACTGAGCCCGACGGGGACTGGGCCGCGCCGCCGGAAGCGGGCCAGGGACCGGTGCGGCTAGAGCCGCCGGACCGCGGGGCCGAGCCTGAGCATTGAGCCGGATGTCCTCGTGCCCGCGGTTCCGTTCGGGTCCGCGGGCTCGTCAGAGGCGTCGGCCAGCCAGCCGCCGGTCGTCAGTAGCTTCAGGACGGCGTCGACGGCTTGCTGGCGGGTCATCGCCGAGGTGTCGAGTACCAGGTCCGCGTCGCGTGGTTCCTCGTAGGGATCTGACACCCCGGTGAAGCCCTTGATCAGCCCGGCGCGCGCCTTGGCGTAGAGGCCCTTGCGGTCGCGGGCGGCGCACACATCGACCGGGGTCGAGATCCAGATAAGCAGGAAGTCGCCGACCTCGGTGACCATCTCGCGAGCGGTCGCGCGGGCCTGCGCGTACGGGGCGATCGGCGCGCAGATCGCGATGCCGCCGTGCCGCGCCACCTCGGCCGCGACGTAGCCGATGCGAGCGATGTTGAGGTCCCGATCGGCGCGGGAGAAGGTCAGCCCGGCCGAGAGCAGGTGCCGGACCTGGTCGCCGTCAAGCAGCGAGACGGTCCTATCCCCCCGTTCGACGAGCGCCTCGGCCAGCCCCCGCGCGACGGTGGACTTGCCTGAGCCGGAAAGGCCGGTGAAGAAGATGGCCAGGCCGCGCTCGGCCCGTGGCGGCCGGGCCCGCCGCAGCTCGCGGGCCACGCTCGGCGGAGCGAACCAGGCGGGAATCTCGGCGCCGGAATCAAGGAGCGCGCCCAGCTCGGAGTCGGTCAGCTCGCCCTGTTCGGCTCCCGGCTCGATCAGGGCGAGCGGCCGCCACACCTCCGAACGCGGGTCGTAGGCCCACTCGCCGGCGCTGATGACTCCGATCGGCACTCCGGGCAGGTCCAGGGGGCCGTTCTTGCCGCCCGGCGAACCGGCCGCCCCGGGCGAATCCGCCAGCAGGTGGGTCGCCCCGTAGGCCGCAGCCGCGACCGCGACCGCCCGCAGGTCCGCGGTTTTCTGGTCCGGTTCGGCGTAGCGGGAGGCCAGCGGCACGGGGATGACGAGCGTGCCCGCGGGAAGGTGCTGCCTGGCCGCGAGAACCGCGCGGACCAGCGCCTCCGGGCGAGTCACGACGTCAGCGGGCCCGGTGATCAGGGGCAGCACGAGCAGGCGGGCGTTCAGCTGGCCGGCGAAGTGGCGCAGCTGACCGATGTGACGTTTGTTCAGCGGCCGCCTGGTGGCGTAGGCGAGGACGTTACCCCCGGTGCCGGGCGATCCGGCGGCCGCGGACAGCTCGGCGCGCACCTGTTCGGGGCGCCGCCGCAGCTGCCGGAAGGGCCCGTGCTCGGGCTCACGCAGCGCCGTTACCGGCCCGGCCAGGCGCACGACCTCGGACCCCCCCGAAGACCCCGCCGCCGAAGACCCCGCCGCCGAAGACCCCGCCGCCGAAGACCCCGCCGCCGAAGGTCCCGCCGCCGAAGGTCCCGCCGCCGGATCGTCCGGCGCCGGCCGGGTGAGCCGTTCGGTGATCGCGAGCACGGCCAGCGGCGAACCCTCCTGGTCCTGCAGCACCAGGTGATCCGCATCGGGCGGGATCGCGTCGGCGGGCACGTCCAGGATCACCGGGACGGGCCAGGGCGTACCGTCGGCCAGCGTCCCGCGCACGTCGACCGTGGCCACATCGGCGGCGTCCATGAAACCGCGCAGCGGCGCGAACACCCCCGACGTGAGCAACTCGAGATCGCCCAGCTGGGCCTCGCCGAGCGTGTACACCGGCCAGGCCGATAGCTCCGCGGGCAATCCGGGCGAGGATTGAGCAGTCAGCTGTTGCCTCCCAACATCGCTTCTGGCACCGGCAGGCCGGCGCACCGTAAGGCACACCGGAGCAGCGGCCTGCCCGTGCCGTATAACGATACGAAGCCGTCTAACGAAACGAAACCGCCGCTGTGTCCGGAGCGGGAAGGGGGACAAGCCCTGGGCCGGACGCTACACCACTCGCGCGAGCCGGTCCTCTGGCTTTCTTATCACGTAGAGCACCTCGTCGTGCGCATCGGTCAGGCGGCCGCGTGTCAGCCGGGAGATGAGGCCGCGAAGCGCGGAAACAGCCTGGCCGGCCGGCCCGGATCCGGCGACCGATGTCCTGGCGGTCTCGCGGTGCGTGATGACCAGGCCCCGCAGCTGCGTATACGCCTTGATGCCGCGATCGGACCCGACCGGCTCATAGACGGCACGGTACGGTCCTGGTTGCCCGGGGTTCAGCCTGACCCAGAGCGCGCGCCGGACCCACTGCGGCGCGATCCGGTCGAGGAACCCCGCGGCGCAGTCCCGGTCCCTGATGTGCAGCAGCAGCAGGCCGCCGGGCCGGAGCGCCGCGGTGAAGCGGTCCAGGACCAGCTCGACGTGCGCTATGCGGTCCAGGAGCAGCGCGCAGTGCACGATGTCGATCGAGCGCGGCCGTATCGGGACCGCGCGCAGGTCCCCGAGGATGGTCTTGTCTCCAGCCGTGCGGCTCTCGGCGGGCGTCCCCGCCGGGGCGTGTTCGTCGACCGTCAGCACCGTGACCTCAAAGCCGCCCTCACGCAGCTGGTCGAGGCCGAGTTCTTCGAGTGAGGCCAGGTACCCGGCCCGCAGCAGGCTGACCGGACGGCCGAGGCAGCGGTAAGCGTGATCGCGGACGGGCTGCGCGAACATCTCCCGCACCAGCGCCTTGCGGTAGGCCCTGGTCGCCGCGGTCATCCGCGCCTGGCTGGCCGTGTGCCGCGCCCGCAGCACCGCGCGCTGCGCCTCGTCGTGTTCGCGGGCCGGGTTCATAAATCCGAATCGTAGTTGATTGACTACGGATTCTTCCGGAGGCGCTCCCGCGCCTGCCCAGGGCGCCTGCCCAGGGCGCCTGCCCTGGCCGCTGCGGGCGGGCGCTGTGCGCGGTCCCCGGGCACCGCGTAAACTTAGAGGTGTTCCGTAAAGAGCCGGGTTGGCCAAAGCCCGGCGGATTCGTGCTGCCCGGGACCAGGTCGGGGACTTCGAAGGTGAGTCCCGCCGCGGGCGCGGGGCAGCCAGGACAAGGGACAAACAGCGATCACAGGGACACCATGAGCCTCGCAGGACTGCTCACCATTCTCGATGCCGACCCTCAGCTCCACGACGTCGTCGCCCGGGTCGATCACGATCCCGTCCCGGAGCGCGGTTCTCCGGCGGTCCCGGACTCCGCCGCGGGAGGCGGGCTGGTCGCTGCCACGCTGGCCGGCGAAGACCTGGTGGCGCCGCCGTCGCTGCGGCCGGTGCTGGCCGCGGCGCTGACCCGCCGGGCCGGGGGGGACCCTCCCGGGTTCGTGCTCGCGGTGACGGCCACGGCCCGCGAGGCGGACGATCTGGTCGCCGGGCTCGGCTCGTTCCTGCCGCCCGGCACCGTGGCGTGCTTTCCCGGCTGGGAGACGCTGCCGCACGAGCGGCTATCGCCGCGATCCGACACGGTCGGCCAGCGGATCGCCGTGCTGCGGCGGCTCGCTCATCCGGCTGACCCCGGTGAGCCCAACGGGCCGCTCACCGTGGTGGTGGCGCCGGTCAGGAGCCTGCTGCAGCCGATCGTGGCGGGGCTGGGGGAGCTGGAGCCGGTCAGCCTGCACGTCGGCCAGGGGCGCGAACTCGACGATCTGCTCGTCCGGCTGGTCGAGATCGGCTACACCCGGGTCGACCTGGTCACCAGCCGTGGCGAGATCGCGGTCCGCGGTGGCATCGTGGACGTGTTCCCGCCCACCGAGGAGCACCCGGTGCGGGTCGAGTTCTTCGGCGACACGGTGGAGGAGATCCGCTACTTCAAGGTCGCCGATCAGCGCAGCATCGGGGTGGCCGAAGACGGGCTCTGGGCCCCGCCGTGCCGTGAGCTGCTGCTGACCCCCGCGGTGCGGGAACGGGCCAAAGTGCTCGCCGACACCCATCCCGACCTGGCCGATATCCTCGGCAAGCTGGCCGAGGGAATTACCGTCGAGGGCATGGAGGCGTTCGCCCCGGTGCTGGCGGAGCGGATGGAGCTGCTCCTGGACTACGTTCCGCCGGGCGGCATCGTGCTGGCCTGCGATCCCGAGCGGGTCCGCACCCGGGCCGAGGAACTGTTCCGGACCAGCCAGGAGTTCCTCGAGGCCTCGTGGTTCAGCGCCGCCGTCGGCGGGGAGGCGCCGATCGATCTCGGCGCCGCGGCCTTCCAGCCGATCGCGCGGATCCGGGCGGTGGCCGCGGCGCTTGGCCTGCCGTGGTGGACGATCGCGCCGTTCGGCGTGACCGGCGCCGAAGCGGACGAGCCAGGGGCCCCGGCCGGGGGCGGCGCCAAGGTGTCCGGACCCGAAGAACGCGTGCCGTTCCGGATAGGTGCCTCGCTGGCCCCGGCCTACCGCGGCGACACGGCCCGCATGATCGCGGACGTGCGGAGCTGGCTGGCGGACGGCTGGCGGGTCGTGCTGGTGACCGAGGGTCACGGCCCGGCGCGGCGGCTGGCCGAGATGCTCCGCGGCGAGGGCATCGGCGCCCGGCTGGCCGAGGTGGACGACCCGCCCGAGCCCGGCGTCCCGTACGTCACGACCGCGCGGGTCGAGAACGGCTTTGTCTGGCCGGCGGTCAAGCTCGCGCTGCTGACCGAGAGCGACCTGGCCGGTCATCCGGCCGGGCTGCCGACCACCAGGGACATGCGGCGGATGCCGAGCAGGCGGCGCGGCGGCGTCGACCCGCTGCAGCTCAAGGCCGGCGACTACGTGGTGCACGAGCAGCACGGGGTCGGCCGGTACGTGGAGATGACGTCGAGGACCACGGCGGGCGCCACCAGGGAGTACCTGGTGATCGAGTACGCGCCGAACAAGCGGGGCCAGCCGGCCGACCGGCTGTACGTGCCGACCGACCAGCTGGACGAGGTGACCAGGTACTCCGGCGGCGAGGCGCCGACCCTGCACCGGCTCGGCGGGGGAGACTGGGCCAAGGCCAAGGGCCGGGCCCGCAAGGCCGTCCGCCAGATCGCCTCGGAGCTGATCCGGCTGTACTCGGCCCGGATGGCCTCGCCCGGGTTCGCGTTCGGGCCGGACACGCCCTGGCAGCGCGAGCTTGAGGACGCGTTCCCCTACGTGGAGACCCCGGACCAGCTCGGCGCCATCGACGAGGTCAAGCACGACATGGAGCGGCCGGTGCCGATGGACCGGCTGATCTGCGGCGACGTCGGCTACGGCAAGACCGAGATCGCGGTGCGGGCCGCGTTCAAGGCGGTCCAGGACGGTAAGCAGGTCGCCGTGCTCGTGCCGACCACGCTGCTGGTCCAGCAGCACTTCTCGACGTTCTCCGAGCGCTACGCCCCGTTCCCGGTCACGGTCAAGCCGCTGTCCCGGTTCCAGGGCAGCGCCGAGACGG
>Ga0302184_10002494_pt1 | contig 11681 bp, 8 predicted proteins | sample I_Palsa_N3_3_FD_200233 | JGI IMG/M metagenome (GOLD analysis project Ga0302184, IMG submission 200233) | Peat permafrost microbial communities from Stordalen Mire near Abisko, Sweden - I_Palsa_N3_3 | ecosystem: Environmental > Terrestrial > Soil > Palsa > Peat permafrost | place: Sweden: Abisko...
CGTAGGTGTAGGAGGTGGGGCTGTTGGTCCAGCTGCCGTTGCTGACGCTCAGCGTCTGGCCCTGGACGGCTGAGCCGCTCAGCGCCGGCGCGTTCGTGTTGATGGGCGCGAGGCCGGCGACGGTGCCGCTGGGGCTGCTCGCCTCAGATGTCGATCCGTAGCTGTTGGTGGCGGTGACGACAGCTTCGATCGTGTTGCCGATGTCACTGGACTGGAGGGTGTAGCTCGAGGAGGTTGCGCCGCTGATGGCTGTGCAGTCTGAGCTCGTACAGTCGTTCCAGGCGTAGGTGTAGGAGGTGGGGCTGTTGGTCCAGCTGCCGTTGCTGACGCTCAGCGTCTGGCCCTGGACGGCTGAGCCGCTCAGCGCCGGCGCGCTCGTGTCGACGGGCGCCGCCCCGGTCACCGCAGCGGTGACAGTCGAGCGATTCCACATGATGCCGTAGCTGTTGGCCGCCATAACCAACGTGCGGATCTGATAACCGACATCGGTCGCTTGGACCGTGTAAGTCGGTCCAGACGCGTTCGGGATCGGGGTGCAGTCGCCAGCCGGCGTGCAGTGGTGCCAGGTCACGACGAACTGCGTCGGATCGTTGAACCACGTGCCGTCGGTGGTGGTCAGGGTGTCGCCGACGATCGGATCTCCGCTGATCACGGGTCGCGTCTGGACGAGCGGTTCGTTAAAGATAGAGTCGGTCTTCGACCGCGTGACGAGGTGCTTCACCTTCGATTTGTGAGTGGAGCGGGCATGCTTGTGCTTACCGGCGTTGCCAGTCCCAGCCTTGCTCCCCGCTTCGCTCGCAGGCTTCCGCGAGGCATGAGTGGGGTGGGTGGCCGCGTTGGCTGCAGCAACCGCCGGCAGGGAAAGGAGCACAAGCGCAGCTATCAAGATCGGGGTGAAACGACGCATGTCTTCGAGGCCTCCACGTTTTCGTTGTGACGGTCCATCGACTCTGGACTGTCGAACCTTGAGGCGGCAATGCGAAACCGATCGAATGTCGAGAAGAGCACCTGACACCGTCTCAACGAGTCTCGGAGTTGTGGTTCGTACGGACGGGTGTACGAGGAGCCCGAACGGAGACGTGGACAATCGCAGCGTGGTCACAGGGACCAAACCAGGGACGCCACGGCTCCACCGGACACGGTAAACCCGCAAGTGGTATACGGAGTGTCCGCACGACCAGTGCGGCCACACGAACACGCCTATCTGATTACGACTCGGAGTCCTAAACGCGCCGAGCGCGCGACGGTTGGTCGTTTGCGCGGAGGGGTGGACGCAAAGCCGAGATAGGGGTCAGGCTCGAGACCGGCGTAGGGTCAGCCTTGTCCCAGATGTCACGAAGGTGTCGCCCGGCATGCTTCTGGGATCGATGGGCTCCCCCGGTGGCAAGCCCATCGATCCCAGATTGATCCTTCAGAGCGGGGGCGACGTGCCGGCGCCTGACTCGCTGGGCCGCGCGCTGCGGCCCAGCCCGCTTTGGTGCCTCAGGCGGCCGTCTTTTGAAGGGCCGCGTGCCGAGCCGTAGATGGCGCCGAATCCATGTGGATCAGCTCTCGCTGCAGAGCGCGCCTGCCGCGATGCTGCAAGCCGTGAACCGAAGCCTCGGTCCGGCCGATGCGGGTCGCGATCTCCGCGGGCGAGAGCCCGAGGACATGGCGCAGGATCATCACCTCGCGCTGGTCCCGCGGCAAGGCGGCTAGCGCGTCACGAACCGCGAGCGGGCGGTCGAGGCTGCTGACCGCAGGATCTTCGTGATCGACGACGTAGTCCGACGGGCCGGAGCGATTGGCGCGGAGATGATCGATCGCCACATTCCGTGCCAGGCGCAGAAGCCAGGCAAAGAACGGCACGCCGCGATCGTCGTACTTGACGAGCACAGTGATCAACTTCGCGAACACGTGCTGAGTCACGTCCTCGGCATCGTGTTCGTCTCGCACGATGCTTCGAACATAGCCGTACACGTTGTCAGAGTAGAGCGAGTACAGGAAGCGGACGGCGTCACGATCCCCCTCCTTTGCCCTTGCTACGGCGAGACGCGTCTGACGCAGCGTCTCCTCCGAATCGTCGAGACGCGTCCCGGCGCGGAATCCGAACCGCGGCTCGACCGTCTCGCTGTGCGCACGCCTACGAGTGCGCTCAGCAGATCTGAGCGGATCATTCATCTGGTAATTCCCCCTGCGACCCCCGGCTTGGGGGCCGCCTCGTTCATAACGAGGCCTCAGTATTCGCGGGGATGTGTTCAGGGTCAATGAACGGTCTGGCCCAGTCGGCGTTCAGAATCTGAACGCCGACCGGCTGCCGGGAGCGCGCGGCTATGCGAGCAGCCACGAACGCGATCCTCGATCGAAGGTCGCTGGCAGCGCAGGATCAGACGTTGCGACGCCGGATCACGTGGAGAGCCGTGCGGATGACGATCTTGAGATCGAGCCACAGCGACCAGCTGGCGACATAGCGGTAGTCAATCTCGATCATCTCCTGGCGCGAGACACGCGTGCGGAGGACCTGCCACGGCCCGGTCATTCCCGGCATCAGGTGGAGCCGGCTGCGATCGAGGCCGAGGATTGCCGCGTCCTCGTCGATTACCAGCGGCCGGGGACCGACGAGGCTCATCTCACCCCGAAGGACATTGAAGATCTGCGGCAGCTCATCGAGTGAGGAACGCCGCAGGAACCGCCCAACTCGGGTGACGCGCGGATCGTCGAACACCTTGAACATGCCATCGCCCACACCGCTGAGCGGCCTCAGCGCTTCCTTGCGGGCCTCGGCGTCGGCCTCCATCGAACGGAACTTGATGATGCTGAAGTGGTTGCCGTTGCGTCCGACGCGGAGCTGACGGAAGAGGATCGGGCCGCGGCTGTCCAAGCGGATCGCGCAGGCGATCAGCGCCAGCAACGGCGCGAGCAGCGCGAGCGCGATCGAGGCGATGATCACGTCAAACGCCCGCTTGAGCACCAGCGAGCCTCGCGAAGGGCTTAGTGGGCGCACGCCGAGCAGGGCCATGCCGTTGATCTCGTCGAACTCGACAGACGCGCCCGCGCACGCAAACAGGTCGGGCACGACGCTCACCCCGACCCCGACCGCCTTGGCGACGCGGATCAGGTCGGGCAGGTCGGTCAGCGACTCGAGGCTCGGAGCAACGATGATTCGATCGGCGTCCAGTTCGTATGCGAGCCGGCGGAGCGAGAGCTCGACTTCGGTCGAGGCGGTGAGATGCTCACGCGAGATCGCCGCCGTCGCGACGACCGACGCGTTCGAGCCGTCCGCCAGCAGCCGCTCCCGGATGCGGTCCGCCTGCGTCGCATCGCCGATCACGAGGCAGCGGCCCGGTTTGATGAGCCTGCCGGTCAGCGACCGCGCCGTCCATCGACCCGCGATCAGAGCCAGGCTGAGAGCAACCCAGAGGAGCGGAACCTGCTCGCCTGTCAAGCCTCGGCTGGTCAGCGGCGCAAGCATGCTGATCGCGAGCGTCACGACTCCGCTCAGTGACAGCAACGTCGGGACCTCGTCGAGCGTCGAAGTCCGTACGCGCACGTGGTCTCGGTCGTAGGCGTTGGAGAGCTTGCAGAGCAGCACCGCCAGCGGCGCGCCGAGCACCGCGAGCTCGCGGCCACCGGGGATCGCGAACGCGCGAAGCATCAGCTCGAGGGCTATCCACGCGCTGATCGCGTCGGCGAACGGTAGGCACGCCTGTCTCCAGCTGAAGCGGCGACCGGCAGCCGGCACGTACGACATCGCCGCGTCATGCGCCCGCGGAGTCAGCCGCGGCACGTGCGGGGGCAGCAGATGGATGCGGGGCTGGATCAGCTCGGCCTCTTCGGGCAGACCCAGCTCGGCGCTGGCGATGTGCGATGTCGACATAGTTACGTGCCAACCAACGGCGCCCACCGGCACACGCTTACGGCCTTCCGAGCGCAGAACGCGTTCTCGCCCGCACGGTTCAAGGATTGAACGCGACGTTAGCCCCTGGGTCCCGCTTCAGGCGCCGGTTCTCGGAACGTTCGCTGTCTGCCGCGAAGTTCGCACAAGAACGCCCGCACAGAGGTCGTTCTGTCGGGCATGGAAGCGGCGACCGCCCGGAATCACGTGCTGGCCGAGGAACTGGACTTCGAAGCCGACGCCACGATCGTTTCGCTCACACTCGAACGAACCGCGAGGCGCGGGCCGCCGTTTCGCACAATTCCCCTCATGGGGCTGCCGTTCGCCGTCGTCGATGAGGCAAAGACCGTGGAGCACGTATTGGGCGAGTTGGCTCGCGGGCGTGGCGGATGGCTCTGCACCGCCAACCTCGACATCCTCCGTCAATGGCATCGCTCGCCCGACGTCAGGGGTCTGCTGGCGGGCGTGGACATCGTCGTCGCGGACGGGATGCCGATCGTCTGGGCAAGCGCGCTGCAGGGAACACCGCTGCCCGAGCGGGTGGCGGGCTCGACGCTCACCTCGACGCTGAGCGCGGCCGCCGCCCAGACAGGCGCCTCGGTGTTCCTGCTCGGTGGCGACCCGGGGGCGGCCGCTGCCGCGGGAGCCATCCTCGGCGAGCGCAATCCCGGTCTGGCGCTGGCGGGGACGCATTTCCCGCCGTTCGGATTCGAGCAGCAGCCCGATGCGATCGCCGAAATCGAATTCGCCCTGGCAGCTAGTCAACCGGACATCGTCTTCGTCGGACTCCCGTTTCCCAGGCAGGAGCTGCTCATCCAGCGCCTCAGAGCATTGCTCCCCAACAGCTGGTTCATCGGCTGCGGCGTGACCTTCAGCTTCATCGCCGGCGACATCAAGCGGGCGCCGCGGCTGGTACAGCGGTTCGGGCTGGAGTGGCTGCATCGGCTCGTTCAGGAGCCCAGCAAGCTGTGGCGGCGCTACCTTCTGGACGGCCTGCCGTTCATGGTCGAACTGATGTCATCCTCGATCGTGGGCCGGCGCCGGCCGGCGCTCCAGATCGAGTCGTCAACCGTCTCGCTGCAGATCGAGTCGTCGACCGGCTCCTAGCCGCTCGACCAGCTTCTGGTTTCAGCAGAGAGCGACTTCGTCGCCGTCGCCGACCCAAAGCCGCACGGCCCGGGGGAGTGAGAAGTCGCGAAACACGCGCGCATTCCTTCCGACGAGACTCGAGACGAGGCGCACGCCGACATGGGTCACGCTCGCTCCCGCTGCGACGATCGAACGTTCGATCTCGACCCCCTCGATACGCGCTCCGGCACCGACCGACGTATAGGGGCCGATGTATGCGTCGCGGATGATCGCGTCCGGCCCGATCACCGTTGGGCCAATGATCACGCTGTCGCAGACGAGCGCGCTTGGGTCGATCGAAAGGCGGCCCTCCAGCCGGTTCGATCGAGACAGCGATCGTGGCTCGATTGGCTTGAGCCGATCGAGCACGATTCGGTTGAGCTCGAGCAGATCGCCGCCCTGTCCTCGATAGCGGTGCCAGCCGTCGATCCGATGAATCCGCACGGTCGCGCCCTGCTCCGACAGACGCTGGCCGGCGGCCGAGAGTTCGGCCGCTTCCGCTTCAGGCAGGATCGCGAGTCGTTCGATCACTCCCGGGGCGAACAGGCCGAGCTCGGGCACCGCATGCGCGATCGCCAGCGCGTTGGCTCGTGCCCCGTCGCGGTGACGGGCGAGTTCGTCTTCTTGCCCGTCGCCAACCGCGAACAGGACGAGATCCGCGCATTCGGCATCGAGTACACCAGCGAGCTGCGGGACGGGTGTGGTGAGTAGCCCGTCCGCGGGCTGCATCAGGCAGGCCGCGTCGCCGAGCAGTGGTGAGATCGCCTTCAGAGTGCTGGTCAGGCTCACGCCCTCGCGGCGGACGGCGTACTGAATGCCGCTGGTCTCGGGCCAGTATTCGTGCAGGCTGGAGCGGAGATCGATCAGCGGGTCGGCGTCGCCGGCGATGATCAGGTTCTCGACGCCGGCTGCTCTGAGAGCGTCGAGCGCGTGGTACAGGATCGGCTTGTTGGCCACCTGCTCGAGCGCTGTCAGCCCGGGTATCGGGCGCCCGGGGGCGGTTTGGGAGGCGGCGGCGTCGACGGTGATGACCGCGGTGATTTCCACTCATATCTAACGGAGCCGGAATCCTCCTTTTCGCGGGCAGCCTGGCGAAGAGGCAAGTCGATGTATCAGGGATCGCCCTCGTCGTTCATGTCCGTGAACGGAGGATGGTCCGGACCGGTCATTTGCTTCGGCCCGATCACCTATCACACTCACAGACAACTGCGGTTGGCATGACAGTTCCGTGCCGTACAGCGACCGGCGAAGGACTCGGGGATCGCTGACGGCGTCGGCCCGCCGCTGATCAAGGGGGTTATGGACGTGTCATGGGCCAGTTCGACGCTCGCGGAGCGCCTTCCCGAGCTTCACGAGACCATCGGTTTTCGAGCCCGCGCGACGCTGGACGACTCGCCTGAGGCTCAGGCGCTTGTCACGAGGGCGGTTAGCCGCGCCAAACAAGGGGATCCAGACGCGATCCGCTTCCTGTACGCCTTCTACGCCAACAACGTCTTCGGGTACGTGCGCTCGATGATCCACGACGATCACGAGGCGGAAGACCTGACTCAGCAGGTGTTCGCGAAGCTGATGACGGCGATCGGCAAGTACGACGACAGAGGGCTGCCGTTCTTCGCGTGGTTGATCCGGCTGGTCCGCAACCTCGTGATCGACCATCTGCGCGGAAAGCGCGAAATGCCATCCGACGAGCTGTTCGGCGCTGAAGCCCAGAGCTGCACGGACCTGGATCGCACTCATGCGGTCCGGGCGGCGCTCGAAGCGCTGCCCGAAGAGCAGCGGCAGGTCGTCCTGCTGCGTCACCTGGTCGGCCTCACGCCGGGTGAGATCGCCGATCGCCTCGGCCGCAGCGAAGGCTCTGTCCACGGGCTTCACCACCGCGGACGGCGGGCCCTACAGCGCGAGCTCGCGTTGCTCGAGTCGACGCCGTGCACGCGCGGCTCGTCCGTGCGCGAGCTGGACGAAGCCGCCTGAAGGTTCGGCCAGCGGCCCATTTTGGCTCAGCGCCCGTAAGTCGTCGAGAAACCGTGGTCGACGCTTGAAATATTTCGAGGCGTTCGCCGTTAATTGAGAGTAGGCTGCTGACAACATCAGTGCTGACGCCAGGGGGGCGACATAAGCACACTAGGGACCGTTCGAGACGGCGCAGGCCTAGCCGCGTCTCGCGAACCAACTGAATTCAATAGGAGCGGTGGCCGCGGACACGTGGCGGTGGCTCCGCGCGCGTCGAGGAAGGTGCCGGCCCGGTGGCCGCAGCACCTTCGTTCAGAACGGCGCCGTTCGTCGCAGGAGCTCGTGCTGGGCGGCGCGCCGCTACTCGTTGCGGGGGCCGCGGCGGTCGGCTTGCTCCCGGCGCTGGTGGTCAGGCAACCGACGCTCCGCGTAGCGCTCGAGACGCTGATCATCGCGTGCCTCGGCAGGGCGGCCATGCTTGCCTGGACGTTTGGAGCGGCTTCTCGCCGCAGGCGTGACCTCGCCCTTCTGGCGGCGATCGCCGCCCTTCTGACCTGGCAGGCGGTCGCTTTCGCGGTCCCCGCGGCGCTCGGGGTGGGCGCCAGCTCGTCGCTGTCCGAGTTTGCGGCGTGGGGCGCGCTGGCGGTCGGACTCGCGCTCCTGTCATGCACGATCTTCCCCGTTCGCTCGCTTGCACGGGGTCCGCGCTCGGCGTTCTATGCGCTGCTGGTCGGGGGGGGCATTGTCCTGCTCGGGTGCGGGCTTGGTCTGCTGTCGCTGCTGCTGGGAACCGTCGCCCCGGGCTCGCTCGTGCGCACGACGCCATTTGTCAGCGCGTTGTTCGCCCTCGCGGCCGGTGTCCTGATTGCAGCGGCAGTCAGCGTCCTACGCTCGGCGCGCCTGCTGCGAGGAGATGGCGCGATGTTGCTGGGTGTCGGCTTCGCCGCGCTGGCCATCTCCGACTTCGACAGTGCCTTCCTACGGCAGCTCGGCACCGCCTGGGTGTCGGTGCCGGACCTGCTGCGACTCCTGGCTGCCGCCGCGATGCTGGCCTCGCTCGAGCGCCGGGACCGCGTCCGTCGTGGCCGCGTCGCTCGGGCTGCAGCTCTCGCCGAACGGCAGCGCATCGCCCAGGACCTGCACGACGGGCTTGCCCAGGACCTTGCGTTCATCGCCGCGCATGGCGTTCGCCTTGCCGAAGCGCAGGCCGCGCGCGCGGGGGAGTCCGTCGCGATTGTCGAGCACCCGGTCGTCCTCGCCGCGCGCCGGGCGCTGGCGGTCACGCGTGGCGTGATCGACGACCTCACCGATCCGGCTGGCGCCTCGCTGGCCGATGGGCTGGCAGCGACAGCGGCTGAGCTCAGCGATCGGTTCGACATGACGATCATGGTCGAGGCAAGTGATGAACTGCGTGTCTCCGAGGGCTGCCGCCGGGATCTGCTGCGAATCGTGCGCGAGGCGATCGCCAACGCCGCCCGTCACGGCGAGGCGGGGCGTGTGGTGATCTCGGTGGCGCGCAGCTCGTCCGGCCTCGAGCTCAGCGTGATCGACGACGGACGTGGGCTGAGCGACCGCGTTGGGCGGGTGGCGGCCGAGGGCTTCGGCATCGCGAGCATGCGCGACCGTGCGGCGGTGCTCGGAGGCCAGCTGACGATCCATCGTCCAGCTGGAGGAGGCACCGAGCTCGTGGTGAGGATCCCATGAGCAAGCTTGCGCCCGAGAGGCGCATTCGAGTGCTGATCGCCGATCGTGAGGCGACCCGGCTTGGCATGCGGCTGGCGCTGGACAGCCTGGTCGAGATCTGCGCCGAGGCTGACAGCGCGGAGCAGGCGATCCGGGCTGCCAAGCGCGAGCAACCGGACGTCTGCCTGATCGCCTGGGAGCTTCCCGGATACGGATTGACGGCCGTTCGGGGAATCACGCGCGCCGCGCCCGATGCAGCCGTGATCGTCCTTTCGGACGGTGCCAACGCCGACGTAATGCTCGACGTCATCAAGGCGGGCGCGGTCGGGTACGTTCCCGGGCAGGTCAGCGCCGAGCGTCTGCGAAAGATCATCACCGCCGTGGACGCACGCGAGGCCGTGCTCCCTCGCTCCCTGGTCCTTGACCTGCTGATCGAACTGCGAGCCGTCGGCAGCGAGGCTGACGGCCTCACGGGCCGAGAGGCGCAAGTCCTCGGCATGCTGCGCCGCGGTCATACGACCGCCGCGATCGCGACACGGCTCGACATCGCGCCCGTGACCGTTCGCCGTCACATCTCGGAGCTGGTCCGCAAGCTTGGTGTGGAGGATCGTGCGGAGCTGCTCAGAAGCAACAGCGGCAGATGGATGAGTGCCGCCGGCTCCGCGGCCGCTTGAGTTTCGCGGCCGGCCGCTGCCTCGCGTAGATCCTGAACGCTCGTCACGCCATCCGGGCCATTTCACGCGTCGTGCGTTGACGCCATGATCCGTTCGCAGTGCGATTCGCGCCGGACGGACCGTCAATGCCCAGATCCCTTTGAGTGACCCGCGTTCAGATCCCTCATCTCGCGAGGACGGCGAGATCCGCAGAGGCGAGCGAGCGACCGGTCACGCCCGCGAACACGTTCAGGCAGCGCTCGATGCCAGCTGCGCGGCGCTCCTGGCGCTGGAGTCCGCGGCGATCGAGATCCGGGATGCCGGGCCCGAGCTCGAGCAGTCGCAGGAGGCCGAGCTCAAAGCGATGCAGCTGGTCCGTTCGGCAATCATCGAATTGCGACGCAGCGTCGGAAGCGAGGCAGTAAGTCCGCTCGCGTACGGGTTTGCCAGCGAGCGCACGCGCTCAGAGCCGGCAACCCCCGACCAGCCTCAGACGAGTTCGTTCCGGATCGCGTAGATCGCCGCCTGAATCCGATTCGGCAGCCCGAGCTTGCCGAGGATGCTCGAGACGTGGTTCTTGGCGGTGCTGGGGCTGATCGCTAGCGTTTCGGCGATCTGCGCGTTCTCGAAGCCGCGCGCGATCAGACGTAGGACATCCAGCTCGCGCTCCGTGAGCTGCTCGAGTGCGGAGGCGTCCGGTCCGTCCGTGGTCGGCTCTCGGATACGGCCGAGGACGGCCTCGGCGGCGCGCGCCGACAGCCAGGCCGAGCCGGACGCGGCCGCCCGCACAGCTGAAGCCACGTCCTGAATCGGGCTGTCCTTGACAAGAAAGGCGCACGCGCCGGCATTGAGCGCCGAAGCGATGTCGACATCGCTGGTTGCAACCGTGAGCGCGACGACTCTCGTCTGTGGTCGGGCACGCAGAATCTCGCGGGTCGCGGTCATCCCATCGATGTCGGGCAGCCGTAGATCCATCAGTACCACGTCCGGCGCCAGTTCGGTCGCGAGCTGGACGCCCATCCGCCCACTGGACGCCTGCCCCACGACTTCCATGTCAAGCTGCTCGCCGAGGAAGTGGGCGAGACCGGTTCTAAACAAATCGTGATCTTCGACGACGAGGACGTGAATCCTTTCGCCGCCCGTCTCTGCTGACATGGCCCTCCGGCCTCACGAGCGCCCGAAACGACAGTACCTGGAACCGGCACTGTCAAGTTTAGAGCCGCAGCGAGACTACGCTGTCAATGCCCGCGAGCGGCCATGATCCGCGCGAGTCCGGCGTCCAGCGAGCGATCGACGAACGCCTGCAGCGCCAGGGGCCGGAAGCGCATGTCGCGTCCGGGTACCACGCGGAGCTCGACGCCCGGCAGCGCCGCGAGGCGATCGAGCTGACTGTCCGCGGCCAGCTCGGCCCACTCGTGCGAGCCAAGCTTGAACAGCAGCTCCAGCTGGGTGCCGCGCTCGCTGAGTAGGTGTAGTGCGCGCTCTTTGCGGGAGGTCCTGCGGCTGAGCAGCCACAAGCCGACCCGCCGCGCGCGGGTGATGCTCGGCAGGATCCGTTGCAGGCCGCGCATCACGATCTGCTTCCAACGGGCGTCGAGATCCGCCGCATTCCCATCCTGGACCCACCAGTCACGCAGGCGCACCCATGGCGTCCAGTAGAAGAAGGGCAGCCCGATCGCGAAAACGCCGGCGACCCGTTCGTCACGCATCGCGACGTGCAGGGAACGGTAGGCTCCGGAGCAGAAGCCCGTGAGGATGAACCGCGATGGCAGCCCGCGATCCTGCACGGCATCGAGCAGCTTGATCGTGTTGTCGACGTGGTCGGGCGCGTAATGCGACGGCAACTGATCCCACGTGCGGTCGTCGCCCTCGGAATCGCCAACCCCGGCCGGATCGATGCGGACCGCGTGGAGGCCCGCCGCCGCCCACCGTCGCGATGCGTCGACCCACAGACGGTTGGGTCCGATACGCCGGTCCGAGCCGCCGCTGAAGAACAGCGCGCAGATTCCGGCGCTTGGCACACCCACGGGTTCTGTGATGATTCCGCGCAGCGTGTGGCCATCCACCTCGAGCGTCAGCGGGCGCTCGCGGATCGCGACGCCGCCCCACTCGATGTCGAGGTGCTCGAGACCGAGCGCGGTCGATTGCGCGGACACCGCGGCTCCCCGCGTGGACGACCCGGTCGTGGGCTCCGCGAGCCACGCCAGCGAGCGCTCGATCGCCTCAACCGGGATCTGCGACTGTTGCACGTAGCGCATCATCGGTTCGTAGCCTTCGCCATCCGCGATCGTGACCGCCGCGCCGGCGCCCTTGAAGAACTCCGCGACCGCCCTGTCGGCGTCGTGCCTGGCGCGTTCGAACACGAGCACGCGCCGCCCGCTAGCGCCCGGCAG
>Ga0302184_10002495_pt1 | contig 11679 bp, 11 predicted proteins | sample I_Palsa_N3_3_FD_200233 | JGI IMG/M metagenome (GOLD analysis project Ga0302184, IMG submission 200233) | Peat permafrost microbial communities from Stordalen Mire near Abisko, Sweden - I_Palsa_N3_3 | ecosystem: Environmental > Terrestrial > Soil > Palsa > Peat permafrost | place: Sweden...
GGATAGACGTAGAAGCAGTCGAACGCCGGGTGATCGGCGTCGCCTGCCGGCTGCCAGACCGACTTGCCGCCGGGGGCGATCGAGGTGGCGTTCGGGTTGGCCGTGCACGGGTCGTCGCGCGTGCCCGGCCGGCACAGCCAGACGGTCCGGGCGGCCGCGGCCTTGGTCGCGATCGGCCGCGCGCCGGCTACGGCCGGCGACACGGCCAGCAGCATCGCCGCAGCGGCGACGGCGGCTCGCACGAACCGCCCGATCGAGGACGCACCCATCGTCAGCCGGCGGGCGTCGGAGCCGGTGCCAGACCGGCCCGGAACCGCACGGGCTCCCGCCGAATATGCCTTTGATCAGATCCCTCTGGCGACACGCCTCGCTCCTGTCCGACATCGGTCCGGTCGGAGATCATATGGACCGACCCGTGACCGGCGCGCGGGTCAGCGCAACAGCCCGAGCAGTTGCCCGCGCTGGACGGCCTCGGTCCGGTTGCGGACCCCCAGCTTGCGGTAGACCGCCGAGCAGTGCTCCTTGACCGTATGGCGGGAGATGTGCAGCGTCTCGCCGATCTCGGGGTTGGTGGCGCCGGAGGCCATCAGCTCGAGCACCGCCCGCTCACGATCGGACAACCCCATCGCGCCGTGCGATCGGCTTTCGCCCTCGCGCTCGAAGACGGTCTTGCCGATCCCCACCAGCCGCACCGCCTCGGCGATCCGACGCGCCGGCCAGTCCTTGTAGGCGAACCCGGAGGCGCCCGCCGCGCGCGCCGCGCGTGACGAGATCTCGCCCGCACCGGAGAACAGCAGCACCCGCGTCGCGGGCTGCTCGGCTCGGATCCGCTCGCACACCTCGGCGCCGGACTCCTCGCCGATGAACAGGTCGACGAGCGCCACGTGGGGGCGGTAGCGAGCCGCCAGCGCCAGCGCGTCGCGGCCGTTCTGGGCGCTCAGGCACCGCTCGACCCACGGCTGCTGGGTGAGCATCAGCCGAAAGCCCCAGTGCACCACGTCGTGATCGTCGACGACCAGCACCCGCAGCCGCGGGGGACTGCGCCGCGCGGCGCGGGCCTCAGCCATCGCTGTCGTCGTCGGGCACGACGAGCCGGACCTGCCAGGTGCCCGGCTCCCGTTCGCCGAACTCGACGAAGCCGTTTGACTGCAGCGCCTCGACCGTCGCCAAGCGCAGCCCCATCCCCGCCCGGCGCCGCTCCTCGGGCCCGATGCCGTCGTTGACGATCTCCATCGAGAACGCCCCGTCGGCGTGGCCGACACGGACTCCCATCCGGGTCGGCTGCGCGTGCTTGAGCGCGTTGCGGACAGCCTCACGCAACACCGACTGAGCCAGCGGCTCAAGCGCCGCCGGCACCTGGATCGGCGGATCGGCGGGCTCGAGCTCGAGCCCGAGCGTCGGGTGCAGCTGACCCAGCCGCATGACCTCGGCCACCAGCGTCGTCTGCGTGGCGCGGGGCGCTCGCCCGAGCGGTCGCTGCAGCGCCGAGCGCAGCTCCGCCAGCGCCGACTGGGTCTCGGTCGCGCATCGCCCGCGGGCGGACGCCGGCAGGTCGCCGTCGCCGTCAAGCGCCATCGAGACCCCGAACAGTCGTTGGATCACGCCCTCATGGATCTCCCGGGCGAGATCGATCCGCTGCTCCAGCGCCCGGGCCCGTTCGGATTGGGTGGAGACCGTGCGCGCCACCGACACGAGCGCCGCGACCTTGCCGAGCGTCCACAACAGGCTCCGATCGGCGTCGTGCAGCGGTGGGTCGCTCATCGGCCGGTCGGCGAGGATCACCCCGAGCGCCAGGCCGGCGGCGGCCATCGGCGCGCAGACCAGCTGGGCCGGCTCTGAGATCAGCTCGGCGAACTCCTCCGACGCCTGGCCGGTGAGATCACCGACGACCTCGAGCACCGCATCCTCCGCCAGCGAGCGGGCGGTGATCGGCAACGAGTCGAACGACAGCTGCGCGTCGGCGAACGGGGCGATGCTGATCGCGTGCACGCCGACCGCGCGCACCCGGCGCGTCCCCGCGTCGTACTGGAAGATCACCGCGCGCCGCATCCGCGCCAACCGGCAGACGGCCTCGCACAGGCGGTCGTAGAAGTCGGTTGGGGCTGCGCCGGTGCCGGTCTGCGAGAGCACGTCGACGAGCAGCTCGACGGCGCCGACGCCGAGACCGGCCTGGCCGTCCTGGGTGACGACGTCGCTCATCGTGCCACGCCGGGTGACCTGCGGTCGGCCCTGCGCGCCCCGATCAGCCGGCGTGCGCGTGCATCAAACCGACCCGCAGCGCTTGCTCGGGCACGAGGTAGACGCTCCACTGCTGCTGGCACGAGGCACATTCGCATCGGATCGACGGATCGTAACCCTCGAGCGCCCCCTCCCACGTGACCTGCTCCGAGCCAAGGCAGACCGGGCAGGCGAGCGACGCCTGCACGAGCGCGTCGGGATCATCTGGGCGGAACCGGGCGATGTCGGCGAGCGGCGCGATGCAGCGATCGTCTGCCTCGGGTCCGCCCCGAGCAAGTGATCCGCTCGGCCAACCCCCCGGCTGGGGGGCCGCGACCGGGGCGTCAGGCCGTTGGTGCGTCGGCTCGCGGCATCAGGCCGCGAGCGCGTCAGCGCGGGCCATCCCGAGCGCCTCGGCGTGCGGGATCCGGACCTTGCCCCAGCGGCTCCGGGTCGCGAAATCCAGCAGCCGGTCGAGGTAGTCCGACAACGGCGAGCAGCTGATCCCGGCCGGCTCCAGCCGCGCCCGCGTCCTCGCGTCCGCGAACGAGCCCTCCATCGCGAAGTACGGGAAGTAGGCGGCGCCGGCGGTCAATGCCTGCTGGACCGCGACGCTCGGCGGCGGCAGCTTCGCGAACTCCTCGGCCGTCACCACCCGCGGGGCGGGGCGACGAAAGTAGCGGCTGGCCATCGTGCACAGCTCCGCCATCGTGCTGGCGTGCGGACCGGCGGTCAGGTGGTAGGTCTGGCCGTCGATCCCGGCATCGGTGCAGAGGGCGTAGACGGCGTCGGCCACGTAGTCGATCGGGACCACGTCGACGGGCGCATCCGGGTCCGCCGGGATCACCTCGAACAGCCCGCGGGAGAACGCCCGCAGCGGCCAGTAGAGCACGTTGAACGCCGCCGTCCAGCCGCTCTCACGCTCGCCGACGACGATGCTCGGACGCATCACCCGGGTCGGCAGGTCGCTGGCGGCCACGAGCAGCTCTGACTCGAACTTCGACTGCTCGTAGGAGTTGTGAAACCGCTGGCCGACGTTCAGGTCGGTCTCGGCAAAGCGGCCCGCGTGGTCTCCCGCGACGAACGCCGTGGAGACCTGCCCATAGCAGTCCAGGCCACCGCGCCGGTCGGCGAGCTCGGCCAACTCGAGCATTCGGCGGGTGCCCTCAAGGTTGATCCCCCGCGCTTCGGAGAGCGACAGCGTGAACGACACCGACGCGGCCGAGTGCACGAGCGTCGAGGTCCGCTCGGCGAGCTCGTCGCGGAGCCGGGCGGCCAGGCCGAGGCCCGGGGCGGTGACATCGCCGGCCACGGCGCGGACACGACCGCGGAAATGCCTGGCCCGCTCGCCGAACAGGTCGTCGAGGACCGCGTTCATCCGCCCCCGCGCGTCGGCGTGATCGGCGGCGCGGACGAGCGTGATCACATCACGATCCGAGCGCTCGAGATACCGGGCGACGAGCTCCATGCCGACGAAGCCGGTGGCGCCGGTCAGGAGTACGTCGCCGGTGCTCATCGCCGCCCCCCCAGCGTCCGGAACGCCCAGGCCAGCCGGCCGCGGGTCTCCCACGGCTCGATCAGCTCGTCGACATAACCGGTGCCGGCCGCCACCTGGGGCCGCAGTTGCGCCTCGGCGTACCGCGTCGCCAGGCGCTCGCGCTCGGCCTCGGGGTCCGGCGCGACGGCCAGCTCGCGGCGATGGATCACGCCGACCGCAGGACGGGCTCCCATCACGCCGATCTGGGCGTCCGGCCAGGCGAACACGTAGTCGGCGCCAAGGTCCTTGGAGTTCATCGCGATGAACGCACCGCCGAACGCCTTGCGGACGATCAGCGTGACCCGAGGCACAGTCGCCCGCGCGAAGGCGTGCACGAGTCCGGCGCCGTGACGGATCACGCCGGCGCTCTCCTGCCTGGTGCCGGGCATGTAGCCCGGGGTGTCGACCAGCACCAGCAGCGGGATCCCGAACGCGTCGCACTTGGAGACGAACCGCGCGCCCTTCTCCGAGGCGGCGGCATCGAGCACGCCGCCGAGGTACCGCGGCTGGTTGGCGATCACGCCGACGCTGCGGCCGTCCAGGCGCGCGAACCCACAGACGAGATTCCGCGCCCACGCCGACGAGACCTCCAGCACCCGGCCGTCGTCGACCAGCGCCGCGGTCACGTCACGGATGTCGTAGACGCGCCGGGGCTGCGCCGGAACCGCCGCGCCCGGATCGTCGCCGGCCGGCGGCTCAGACGCCTGCACGGGCGCGGACTCGTCGCGGTGGCTGGGCAGGAAGCCGAGCAGCTGACGGGCCAGCAGCGCCGCGCCCCGGTCGTCGTCGGCGACGAAGTGACAGACGCCATTGCGGCCGTGCACGCGGGTGCCGCCGAGCGTCTCGGCGTCGACGTCCTCGCCGAGCGCCTCGCGGACGACCCCGGGCCCGGTCAGGAACATGCTGGCCGAGTCGGTCATCACGACCCAATCGGTCAGCGCCGGTGAGTAGGCGCCGCCGCCGGCCGACACGCCGGTCACCACCGAGATCTGCGGGACCCGTCCCGACAGCGCGACGGTGCGCCGGAAGATCCGCCCGTAGCCGCCGAGCGCCGCGACGCCCTCCTGCATCCGCGCGCCACCGGAGGCGACGAACCCGACGACCGGCGCGCGGCCTCGGTCGGCGAGCTCCAGCACCCGCGCGATCGTGTCCGCATGCGCCTCTCCGAGCGAACCGCCGGCGAAGCTCGAGTCCTGCGCGTAGCAGAACACGGGCCGACCCTCGACCGTGCCGGCGCCGCCGAGCACGCCGTCGCCGGCGCGGGCCTTGGCGCCCATTGCGGCGGAGGTCACCTCGGTGCGGATCAGCTGCAGCGATCCGGGATCGCAGAGCATCTCGAGCCGGGCCAGCGGCGTCACGGCTTCGTCTACGCGGGGCGCGAGCGCGAGCGTCATGGCCTCCCCCACGTGATCACTGTCGCGCCCCAGGTGAAGCCGGCGCCGAACGCGCCCAGCAGCACCTTGGCGCCCGGCACGAGCCGTCCGTCACGCTGGGCGTGGTCAAGCGCCAGCGGCAGCGTCGCGGCGGTCGTGTTACCGAGCTGCGCGATGCAGTCGACGACCTTCGCGCGGTCCAGGCCGAGCCGCTCCCCGACGGCGGTCAGGATCCGGCCGTTGGCCTGGTGATAGACGAACAGGTCGATCTCATCCACGGCGGCATCGGCCGCGCGGATCGCCTGCTCGGTGCACAGCGACAGCGTCGCCACCGCCTCGCGGAACGTCTCGTGGCCGCGCATGCGGATCACGCCGTCGCCACGGCCGACCCGGATGTGCTCGGCGCCGGCGCCGTCGGAACCGAGGATCACCGGTCCGATCAGGCTGTCGGCGTCGGTCGCCTGCAGCACGACCGCGCCCGCGCCATCGCCGAACACGACGGCGGTGGAGCGGTCCATCGGATCGATGATCCGTGACATCAGGTCCGCCCCGATGATCACCACCGTGCCGACCCGGCCCGACTCGATTTGCGCCGAACCCACCGACAGCGCCGACAGAAAGCCCGTGCAGGCAGCCCCCAGGTCAAACGTGCCAGCGCGCGTGGCGCCGAGGTCGTGGGCGACGAGCGGCGCAGTCCCGGGCATGATCTCGTCCGCCGTCGATGTCGCAACGATCACGAGCTCGACCTCGTCGGCCCCGACGCCGGCCCGCTCAAGCGCCTGGCGGGCGGCCGCGGTGGCGTGCACCTGCAACCGCTCGTCGGCGGTCGCCTGCCGGCGGGATTCGATCCCCGTCCGGCGTGAGATCCAGCCCGGCGCCAACCCCAGCCGCGCCTCGATCTCGTCGTTGTGCACGACGCCTTCAGGCAAGCTGGCGCCGACCGAGACGGCGGCTGCGCCCGGGCGCGCGGATGGCATCGCTACGAGCCCCCGCGCCGGTTGGGGGTCGGAAACCAGAACTGGAGGCACGATCCATGAGACTCCGGCACCGCCCACCAGCTTGCCAGGCGGCGGCCCAGAACTACAGACAGCCGGGGGGTCGTCGCCTACTGACAGGGTGGGACGCCCGCCGGGCGCCCGAGGAGGGGGGTGGCGCCCGGCGAGCAGCACCACCCTCTATACGCACAGGATCGCGATTCGGATGTGCGCGATTTTGTGAACTGCCGGATCAGTCCTGCGGTCCGGCGGCGAGCTCGTCGATCAGCGCCGACATGCGCAGCAGCAGGTCCGGAGCCAGCTCGCGCTCGTCCCCCGGAAGTTGGGCGTAGAACGCTCGCTGGCGTCCCTGCATCCACGCGTCCTGGCGGCGCAGCGCCGCGCGCCCGGCGGCGGTCAGCGTGACCGTCACCCCCCGGCGATCGTGCGCCGAACGCGTACGGCAGACGATCCCGCGGCGCTGGAGCGCGTCGAGGATCCGGGTCGCAGTCGACGGCGTCACCGCCGCCTGGCCGGCCAGATCCGAGACGCGCGCGCCGTCCCGGTCGGCGAGCGTACGCAGCAGCGCGTATTGCGAGAAGGTCAGGTGGCCCGGATGATCGCTGGCCGCGCCGCGGGCGCGCCGGATCGCCTGCGAGAACGCGTCGAACGCGTCGACGAAGCGGTCGCCGCCGTCCGCGAAGGCGTCGAGCACGGCGGCGTCGACGACCGGCGCCGCGTCGACCACGGCGTCAGGGGGCGTCTCGGTCACGTCCGGAACCTCACGCACGGCTTCACCGTAGCAGTGCATGTCATGCTAATGTTTGGCATGCCAATGAGTGACTGACGGATGGTGAGCTCGTGTTCCGAAACATCCTGGTGTGCGTCGACGGGTCCCGTCAGGCTGACGGAGCGCTCAGCGAGGCGATTGACCTGGCCGAGTGCCAGCGCTCGCGGTTGACGCTGTTGACCGCCGTGTCACGTTCCCCCTACTGGACCAACACACCGATGACGGCGGCCGGGATCGAGCCGATCGGGCCCGAGCTGCGGCGCGAAGCGGAGCAGACGCTGCGCACGGCCGTCGACCGGGTACCGGCGTCGATCCCCGTGACGACGGTCCTGTCCGAGGACCCGATCCGCGAGGCGCTGATCTGCCAGATCGGCAGCGGCCGCTACGACCTCGTCGTGCTGGGGACCCGTGGCCGCGGAGCGCTCAGCGCCGCGGTGCTGGGCAGCGTCAGCCACTACGCGCTCAACCATTCAAACGTGCCCGTCCTGATCGTCCGCGCCGAGGGAGAGGACGAACCGGAGCCCGCAGTGCCGCTGGAGGCGACCGCCGCCGCTTGAGAGGTGGGACGGCGGTGCCGTGCGCCCGGTGTGACGCCGGGCGCACGGCGCACTCGGGCGCCCGGCGCGGCCGACCTGCGCTCATCACCGAGAGCGAGACGTTCTGTGGCAAGTTGCTGCGGAGGGGCCGCAGTGATTTACCCAAGTTCCGAGCGGGCGGGCAACCGGCGACCGCGGATGCGGGTGCGGGTGCGGTCAGCCGGCGTGCGCACGAGGGTGCGCCGAGTGTCCGTGGCCGTCCGTCGCGTGCCCGTCCTCACCGTGCCCGCCGTCACCGTGCGCGGCGGCGGCGTCGAAGCTGGCCGCGCAGTGCTCGGAGCAGAAGTAGCGTGTCCCCGATGGCGTGCGGCGGACGATCGCCGTGGCCCGATCGACCCGCATCCCGCAGACCGGGTCGACGGCGCCCCGGCGCAGCGTCAGCCAGGTCAGCGCCGCGAACACGATCGTCGCGGCGAGGTTGAGCCAGAGCTTGTAGTCGAGCCCGATCGAGGCGAACACGTGCGCGCGGGAGGGCCGCGGGCCGGAGGGCACCCATCCGAGCAGCGAGAAGATGCCGTCGACGATCAGCGCCGCGACGATCATCGTGACCGCCATCAGCGCGGTGATCCGCCACGCGAACCGCGCGCCGTAGTACTTGCGATAGATCGTGATGATCGGCAGCACGATCAGGTCGGCGAACAGGAACGCAAGCACGCCCGAGAAGCCGATCCCGCCCGACCACAGGACCGCCGCCAGCGGCACGTTGCCGACCGAGCAGACGAAGCTCAGCACGGCGATCACGGGCCCGACGACGGCGTTCTCGATCGCCGGCAGCGGCGCGGGCGCGGAATGGATGAACAGCAGCCGGAACACGCGGTCCGGCGCCTGCGCCACGAACCCGGCGAGGACGAAGCCGATCGCGATCTCGCGCCACAGCATCCGCCAGTCGCCGCGGAAGTTGTGGGCGACGTCCGACCACGCCTGGACCGAGGTCAGGCGCCGGCGCCAGCCCAGCTCGCTCGCGGCCGCGTGATGCTGGTGACCGGGATCGGCGGCGTGCGCGTGCTCACGTGCCTCACGCTCCAGCGGCCGGCTGATGAACGCGCGCGCGGCGACGGACATCAGCACGATCATCACGATCCCGCCGACGTACTCGGCGACCGTGAACTGCCAGCCGATCAGCACCCACAGGACGAGCCCGAGCTCCCAGACGAGGTTGGTCGACGCGAACTGGAAGGCGAGCGCCGCGGCCAGCGAGGCCCCCTTGTCAAACAGCGAGCGGGCGATCGCGACCGCGGCATACGAGCACGACGACGATGCCGCCCCCAGCGCGGTCGCGCGGGCCACCGGCGCGACCGGATGCGCCGGATCGGCCCCGAGCGCGTGCTCGATCCGCTTCCGCGGGACCCATGCCTGGACGATCGCGGAGATCGCGAAGCCGGCCACCAGCGCCCACCAGACCTCCCAGGCCATCAGCAGCGCATCGCGGACGCCATGCCAGATCACGTCGAACATGGTCCGATGATACCCATAGGGGGTAGTGGTATTCTTGGCGCCTATGACCGAGCAGACGACGACGCGGGGCTACACCGCCACCAAGGATCAGCTGCTGGCGCGGCTGCGGCGAATCGAGGGTCAGGTCCGGGGGATCGAGGGAATGGTCGCCGAGGACCGCTACTGCATCGACGTGCTGACGCAGATCTCGGCCGTCCGCGCGGCGTTGGACAAGGTGGCGCTCGGGCTGCTCGATGATCACGCCCACCATTGCGTGATCGGCGCCGAGACCGGCGCCGAGCGTGACGAGAAGACCGCCGAGCTGATGGACGCGGTCGGTCGGCTGATGCGCCGCGGCTGACCGCAGGAGGCGGTCGGTCGGCGCGGCGCGGTCGGCTGATGCTCCGGCGGCCGAGCGGCCGCGACGTGGATCAGTCTGCGCCGTGCTGAGCCCGCTCGAGCGCGTGCAGCGCGTCAAGCCGGGCCTGGAGCGGCGGGTGCGTGGCGAACACGCGCCGGTGCGCGCGCTTCCACGCGCGAGCCGGCCCGCGACGGGGCTGGCAGGATTCGTGGGGCCGGACCGCGACCAGGTTGAACGAGTTCAGCGCGGCGGCCGCGCGCAGATCCTTGGACGGCACCCGGGTGAGCCCGTCTGAGACCTTCATCAGCGCCGACGCCAGCGCCGAGGGGCGGCCGGTGATCGCCGCCGAGCCCGCGTCGGCCGCGAGCTCCCGGTAGCGCGAGAGCATCGTCGTCCCGATGTTCGCGACGATCCCGATCAGCACCACGAAGAACGCGCCGAGGCCACCCGCGGTGGCGCGCAGCATGACCGCGCTTGGCATCCCGACGACGCTCATCACGAGCGCGTCGCGGTTGGCGATATGCGACAGCTCATGGCCGATCACGGCCGTCAGCTCATCGACCGTCAGCAGGGCCACGAGCGAGGTGGTCAGATACAGCCGCGGCTTGGAGGCGCGGTACTGGACGACCCAGCTGTTGGGCTGGCGCTGATCGACGAGCCGGACCTCCGGGCGAGGAATGTCGGCGATCGCACAGAGACGGTCGACGATCTGAATCAGCTGGGGATCGTCGACCTCATTCGCGGCGCGGCCGAGCTCCCGCTGACGCCGGTTGCCGTAGGAGACCGCACAGCTGCAGGCGCCGATCGCGAGGGCGATCACGACGCCCAGGCGAAAGCTGCCGGGGAGCAGCACGAGCAGCGCCAGCATCGCGAGTGCGATCAGCGGGGTCAGCACCGCCACCAGCACCATCCGCAGCGTCAGCGACAGGTCACGCGGAACGTTCCTAGGAGATCGGGTTGCAGCGTCCATACCCAAGGGGTACCACGATCACCCGCCCGTGAACAGGGCCTGGCGTGAGTTCTTACGTGCGTTGGATTACGCCGACGTTGGATTACGCCGACGTGGCGATCGTCGGCCCCGCCACGACGCCCGTCTCGTGCAGCCGGCCGATCTCTGCGTCGTTGAGCCCGAGCAGCTCGGCCAGGACCTCGTCGGTGTGCTCGCCGAGCACCGGCGCCCGGCGAGCCGGCAGCCGTCCCAAGCTCGAGAACTCAAGCGGCGACCCGGGCACCAGGTATTCCCCGATCCCGGGCTGTGAGAGCACCGAGAACATCGGGTTGGCCGGCGAACAGCGCGGATCCTCTGAGACCAGCTGCCCGAACGTCTGATACGGCCCCCAGGAGACGCCGGTGCCGGTAAACGCCTGGCGCACCTCGGACAGCTCGCGTGAGGCGAACCACGGCCGCAGCAGCCCCACGATCAGGTCGCGTCCCTCAAACCGGCCGGTCTCGGTGTCCAGGTCATAGCCGGTGACCTCGGCCAGCTTGGCGCACGCCTCCCCGATGTCGGTGATCGCCACCAGCGCCCGCCATTGCCGGGCGGTCAACGCGACGACCATCACCCGCCGCCCGTCACGGGTCTCAAAATCATGACCGAAGGCGCCGTAGAGGTAGTTGCCGTCCTTGGACTGATCCTGGCCGCCGAGCTGGGCCTCGGCGATCCGCCCGAGATTGCCGACCATCGCGAACGCCACATCGGACAAAGACAGCCTGACCTGCTGGCCCTGAGCGGTCCGCGAGCGGTGGCGCTCGGCCGCCAGCAGCCCGATCGCGGCCAGCGAGCCGGTCGCGATATCCCACGCCGGCAACACGCTGTTGAGCGGCTCAGACAGGTTGCGCGGGCCGGTCGCCCAGGGAAACCCGGTCGCCGGGTTGACCGTGTAGTCGACTTCGCTTGAGCCGTCGGGGTTGCCGGTCAACGCGACCATGATCAGGTCCGCGCGACGCTCGGCCAGCCGCTCATACGACAACCAACCCCGGGCCGGGAAGTTGGTCAACAGCAGCCCGGTGTCCGGCCCGTCGCCGGCGCAGATCAACTCGGTCGCGAGCTCGCGGCCCGGCTCAGAGCGCAGATCCAGCGAGATCGACCGCTTGCCCTTGTTCAACCCCGCCCAGAACAGTGATTGCCCCGACGCCGCCAGCGGCCATCGGGCGTAGTCCAGGCCGCCGCCGATCTGGTCAAACCGGATCACGTCGGCGCCGAGCTGGGCGAGCGTCATCCCGCCCAGCGGCGCCGCCACGAACGCCGACCCCTCGACCACCCGCAGCCCCGACAGGATCGCCTCGCTCACGCGATCACTCCGATCGGGCGCCAGTCCAGCACGCCGACCGTCTGCGCCGGCTCGCCGCGGGTGGCCGACACCCGGCAGCGCAGGTGCACGAGCGCAGCGCCGTCGT
>Ga0302184_10002498_pt1 | contig 11677 bp, 6 predicted proteins | sample I_Palsa_N3_3_FD_200233 | JGI IMG/M metagenome (GOLD analysis project Ga0302184, IMG submission 200233) | Peat permafrost microbial communities from Stordalen Mire near Abisko, Sweden - I_Palsa_N3_3 | ecosystem: Environmental > Terrestrial > Soil > Palsa > Peat permafrost | place: Sweden: Abisko...
TGCGCGTGGCGCCCACCGACGTGTCCTCGACCGTCCGGCCCGCGTCGATGTCGTCCTGCACCTTGGCCACCACCAGGCGCACCCCGAGGGCGGCGGTATGGCGGTCCCGGAATTCCAGGACCTCGTCGAAGTTGCGCCCCGTGTCCACGTGGAGCACCGGGAAGGGCACGGGTGCCGGCCAGAAGGCCTTGCGCGCCAGATGCAGCATGACGATGGAGTCCTTGCCACCCGAGAACAGCAACGTGGGACGCTCGAACTCGGCCGCCACCTCCCGGAAGACGTGGATCGACTGCGCCTCCAGGGCGCGCAAGTGGGACAGGCGGTAGTGACCCGCATCCGCCACCACTCGCGCTGCCACCACCTGACCTCCCCTTCGCCCCTGGGACGAGAAGAAGTTTAGGCCGCCGTTTAGGCCCCGGCCTCCGCCGCGCCCGGCTCGGCCGCTCCCGCCTCGGGTGCGGCGCTGCCGTTGCCGGAGTCGCTGACGACGATCGGGTTCCCGAAGGCGTCCTCGGCCGTCGGTGCCGCACCCAGCCAGCTGGCGTCGATGGAGGAGTCGAAGGGGTCTTCGCTGATCCCCTCGCCCATGTCACGCAGCCAGTTGGCCAGGTCCTCGGTGTCCGACTCGCCCGATCCCGTGGCCCAGAAAGGCATGGCCTCGGCGTCTGGCATCTCGAGTCGGATGTTCCGATAGCTCTCCATGCCCGAACCGGCCGGGATCAGCTTGCCGATGATGATGTTCTCCTTCAGCCCGAAGAGCTGGTCACTGCGACCCTCGATGGCGGCCTCGGTCAGCACCCGGGTCGTCTCCTGGAAGGAGGCGGCCGAGAGCCAGCTCTCGGTGGCCAACGACGCCTTGGTGATGCCCATCAGCTCGGGACGACCCTCGGCGGGGACGTTGCCGTCCTCCACCAGGGTGCGGTTGACCTCGGCGTAGATCTGGTTGTCGACGCGCTCGCCCGGCAGGAAGGGCGCGTCGCCCGGCTCCGCCACGAGGACACGCCGCAACATCTGGCGCACGATCAGCTCAATGTGCTTGTCGTGGATCGACACACCCTGGTCGCGGTACACCTTCTGCACCTCTTCGACGAGGTACTGCTGGGTCTCGCGGATGCCCTTGACCTCCAGGAGCTCCTTGGGGTCCTTCGGGCCTTCAACCAGTGCGTCACCCGCACCGACCTCTTCGCCGTCCGTGACCTCCAGGTGGGCGCGGGCGGCCACCAGCGTGGAGTCCTCCGTGCCGTCGTCGGCCACCACGGTGATGCGTCGACCCGTCTCGTCGTCCTCCACCCGGACCACGCCGGAGTGGTGGGCCAGGACCGCGGCGCCCTTGGGCGTGCGGGCCTCGAAGAGCTCGACCACCCGGGGCAGGCCGTGGGTGATGTCCTCACCCACGACACCACCGGTGTGGAAGGTCCGCATGGTCAGCTGGGTGCCCGGCTCGCCGATGGACTGGGCGGCAATGACGCCGACCGCCTCGCCGAGCTCGATCATCGACCCCGTCGCCAGCGACAGCCCGTAGCAGGCTGCGCAGACGCCCTGGGGCGACTCACAGGTGAGCACCGAGCGGACCCGGATGCGATCGACCGCGGGGTCGTCCCGCAACGCAGAGATGACATCGTCGAGCAGCAGCGTGCCGACCGGGTAGACGGTGCCGTCCGACAACGTCACGTCCTCGGTCAACAGGCGTCCGAAGGCGCGCGTCTCGAGGTAGTTGCGGTGACCAGGCCCGTCGGGGGCCACGCCCTCGATCCAGATGCCGCGGGTCGATCCGCAGTCCTCTATCCGGATGATCAGCTCCTGCGCCACGTCCACCAGCCGGCGGGTCAGGTACCCCGAGTCGGCCGTGCGCAGTGCCGTGTCGGCCAGTCCCTTGCGGGCACCGTGGGTCGAGATGAAGTACTCCAGGACCGAGAGGCCCTCCCGGAAGGAGGACTTGATCGGTCGGGGGATCATTTCGCCGCGCGGGTTGGACACGAGGCCCTTCATGCCGGCGATCTGGCGGATCTGCTGCGAGTTCCCTCGGGCACCGGAGTCCACCATCATGTCGAGCGGGTTGAAGGCGATCGTGGCCAGCTGGGCCTCCATGGCCCGGCCCACCTCGGAGTTGGCCGAGGTCCAGATCTCGATCTCCTTCTGGCGCCGCTCGTCGTCGGTGATGATGCCGCGCTTGAACTGCGTCTCTGCCTTCTCGGCTTCCTTCTCGTAACGGTCGAGGATGGCCACCTTGTCCGGCGGCGTCTGCACGTCGTTGATGGAGATGGTCAACCCGGACTGGGCGCCGAAGCGGAAGCCCAGCGCCTTGATCCGGTCGAGGCTCGCAGCGACCACGTGCTTCGGGTAGTTGGCGGCGAGTTCCTCGACGATGGAGCCGATCGGGGTGTTGCGCTTGCCCACCACGTCGTTCACGAAGGCAAAGCCATCGGGCAGCGCCTCGTTGAAGAACACACGGCCCGGTGTCGTCTCGAACCTCAGCAGCCCATCCTCACCGGGCTCGACACCGGCCGCAGCGAGGCGGCCGTCCAGGACCGAGCCCGGGGCGGGACGCAGGGTGATCGGCACCTGCAGCCCCACGTCGCCGGATTCGAAGGCGGCCTCCAGCTCGTGGAGGTGGCGGAAGGTCCGGCCCGCGCCGACGCCTTCCTCGACCCGCAGGGTGAGGTAGTAGGCGCCGAAGACCATGTCCTGGGTCGGCACCGTGATGGGGCGACCTGTGGCGGGAGACAGGATGTTGTTGGCCGACAGCATCAAGACCCTGGCCTCCGCCTGGGCTTCGGCGGACAACGGGAGGTGGACCGCCATCTGGTCGCCGTCGAAGTCGGCGTTGAAGGCCGTGCAGACGAGAGGGTGGACCTGAATGGCCTTGCCCTCCACCAGGACGGGCTCGAAGGCCTGGATCCCGAGGCGGTGCAACGTCGGGGCGCGGTTCAGTAGCACCGGGTGCTCCCGGATGACGCCTTCCAACACGTCCCACACCTGGGGCCGGCGGCGCTCGACCATGCGCTTGGCCGACTTGATGTTCTGGGCCAGCTCGGCGTCGACGAGCCGCTTCATGACGAAGGGCTTGAACAACTCCAGAGCCATGAGCTTGGGCAGGCCGCACTGATGCAGCTTCAGGTTCGGGCCGATCACGATGACCGAGCGGCCCGAGTAGTCGACGCGCTTGCCCAGCAGGTTCTGGCGGAAACGGCCCTGCTTGCCCTTCAACATGTCCGACAGCGACTTCAGGGGACGGTTGCCGGGGCCCGTCACCGGGCGGCCGCGGCGGCCGTTGTCGAACAGCGCGTCGACGGCCTCCTGCAGCATGCGCTTCTCGTTGTTGATGATGATCTCGGGCGCGCCGAGGTCGAGCAGCCGCTTCAGACGGTTGTTGCGGTTGATGACGCGGCGGTACAGGTCGTTGAGGTCCGAGGTGGCGAAGCGGCCACCGTCGAGCTGCACCATTGGGCGCAGGTCGGGCGGGATGACCGGGACGGCCTCGAGGATCATGGCGCGCGGGTCGTTGATGCGGCGGCCATGGTCGTCGCGCCGGTTGAAGGCGGTGACGATCTTCAGCCGCTTGATCGTCTTCTGGCGGCGCTGGGCCGACAGGGGACGGCGACCGTCCTTGGCGTCGATCATGTCGCGCAGCTTGATCTCCTCCGCATCGAGGTCGATGCGGTCGATCAACTTGAGGATGTACTCGGCGCCCATGCCGCCCTCGAAGTACTCGTCGTAACGCAAGCGGAGCTCGCGCCACAGCATCTCGTCCTCGAGGATCTTGCGGCCGTGCAGGTTGCGGAACTCGTCGAGGGAGCGCTGAGCGATCTCGGCGTCCTCTTGGGCCCGCTCGCGGGCGGCCTGGATCTCCTTCTCGACGGCGCGCTGGCGCGCCTTGATCTCGGCGTCCTTGGCCCCGTCGGCCTCGAGGGCCTTCAGCTCGTCCTCGAGGGCCTTGAAGCGGCGGTCGATATCGAGGTCGCGCTTCTTCTCGATGTCGGCGATCTCCTCGGCCATCTCGTTCTCGAGTGAGGGCAGGTCGGCGTGCCGCTTCTCCTCGTCGACCCAGGTGACCAGGTTCGCCGCGAAGTAGATGACCTTCTCGAGCTGCTTGGCCTTGAGCTCCTCGCGGGGCTCGGTGCCCATGAGCAGGTAGGCCAGCCACGAACGGGTGCCGCGCAGGTACCAGATGTGCACGACGGGCGCGGCCAGCTCAATGTGGCCCATGCGGTCGCGGCGCACCTTGGAACGGGTGACCTCGACGCCGCAGCGCTCGCAGATGATGCCCTTGAAGCGCACCCGCTTGTACTTGCCGCAGTAGCACTCCCAGTCCTTGGTGGGGCCGAAGATCTTCTCGCAGAAGAGCCCGTCCTTCTCGGGACGCAGGGTGCGGTAGTTGATCGTCTCGGGCTTCTTGACTTCGCCGTTGGACCAGCCACGGATGGAATCTCCCGTGGCCAGGCCGATGCGCAGCTGGTCGAAGGTGTTGACGTCCAGAGCCATTAGTTGAAGCTCCTCTCTGCGGCGCGCCGCTCGTCTTCTTCGTCGGAGCCGCGCTCATTGCGGCTGATGTCGATGCCCAGCTCTTCAGCAGTGCGGAACACGTCTTCGTCCAGCTCGTGCATCTCGATCTCCCGGCCGTCGACGGCGAGGACCTCGACGTCGAGGCAGAGCGACTGCATTTCTTTGATGAGCACCTTGAACGACTCAGGGATGCCCGGTTCGGGGATGTTCTCGCCCTTGACGATGGCCTCGTAGACCTTGACCCGGCCTAGCACGTCGTCCGACTTGATCGTCAGGAGCTCCTGCAGGGCGTAGGCGGCGCCGAACGCCTCGAGCGCCCAGACCTCCATTTCACCGAAGCGCTGGCCACCGAACTGCGCCTTCCCACCCAACGGCTGCTGCGTGATCATGGAGTACGGGCCGGTGGAGCGGGCGTGGATCTTGTCGTCGACCAGGTGGGCCAGCTTGAGGATGTAGACGAAGCCCACCGAAATGGGGTTGTCGTACTTCTCGCCGGTCCGGCCGTTGTACAAGGTGACCTTGCCGTCGCTGCCGATCTGGACGTCGCCGTTGGCGGAGTCCGAGTTCAGCGTGCTGAAGACCTTCTGAATGGTCGGGTGCGCCCCCGCGTCCTCTACCTCGTCCCAGTGGGCGCCGTCGAAGACCGGGGTGGAAACCCAGGCCGCCGGCTCGGTGCGCGGTCGCGTCTTGCGCGCCGCGCCGTCACCCTTGGCCGAGGTGCCGACGCCCTCGTTCACGACGATGCCCTCCCAGCCGTGGCGGGCGGCGTAGCCGAGGTGCGACTCGAGTACCTGACCGACGTTCATCCGGCTCGGCACGCCGAGTGGGTTGAGGATGATGTCGACCGGGGTGCCGTCGGAAAGGTAGGGCATGTCCTCGACCGGGAGGATCTTGGAGATGACGCCCTTGTTGCCGTGGCGGCCGGCCAGCTTGTCGCCCTCGGAGATCTTGCGCTTCTGGGCCACGTAGACCCGAACCAGCTGGTTGACGCCGGGCGGCAGCTCGTGGGACTCCTCACGCGAAAAGACACGGACGTCGATGACCTTGCCGTACTCACCGTGCGGCACCTTCAAAGAGGTGTCGCGTACCTCACGGGCCTTCTCGCCGAAGATGGCGCGCAGCAGGCGCTCCTCGGGGGTCTGCTCGGTCTCGCCCTTGGGGGTCACCTTGCCGACCAGGACGTCGCCCGGCTCCACCTCGGCGCCGACGCGGATGATCCCGCGGTCGTCGAGGTCGGCCAGGATCTCCTCCGACAGGTTCGGGATGTCCCGGGTGATCTCCTCGGCGCCCAGCTTGGTGTCGCGGGCGTCGACCTCGTGCTCCTCAATGTGGATGGACGTCAGCACGTCGTCCCGCACCAGGCGCTCCGACAAGATGATGGCGTCCTCGTAGTTGTAGCCCTCCCAGGGCATGAAGGCGACGAGGAGGTTCTTGCCCAGCGCCAGCTCCCCGTTGTGGGTCGACGGGCCGTCGGCCAGCAGGTCGCCGGCGACGACGCTCTGCCCCTCGGACACCAGCGTGCGGTGGTTGATGCACGTGTTCTGGTTGGAGCGGCGGAACTTGGACAGCCGGTAGACCTTGCGGCCCAGCGGGGTGCCGAGGCGGTCCTTCTGCCCCGAGGTGTACTCCACCACGATGGAGTCGCCGCTGATCTCGACCACGGTCCCGTCGCCCTCGGCGAGGAGGACGTCGCCGGCGTCGCGGGCGGCCCGCGCCTCGACGCCGGTGCCGATGTAGGGCGCCTCGGGCGCCACCAGCGGCACGGCCTGCTTCTGCATGTTGGCGCCCATCAGGGCACGGTTGGCGTCGTCGTGCTCGACGAAGGGGATCAGCGCGGTCGAGACCGACACGATCTGCTTCGGCGAGACGTCCATGAGGTCCACCTCGGACGGCGGCACGAAGTCGATCTCCGACGTGGTCCCGTAGGAGGTGTTGACCGCGCCCATGCGCACGCCGGTCCCTTGCGGGCCGCGGCGCACCAGGACGCGCTCCTCGGTCAGGCGCCCGTCCGGGGAGACCGCGGCGTTCGCCTGCGCGATGACGTGCTCCTCTTCCTCGTCGGCGGCGTAGTAGCTGACCTCGTCGGTGACCTTGCCGTCGACCACGGTGCGGTACGGCGTCTCGATGAAGCCGTACTCGTTGACGCGGGCATAGGTGGCCAGGGCGCCGATCAGGCCGATGTTCGGCCCTTCCGGCGTCTCGATCGGGCACATGCGCCCGTAGTGGGACGTGTGCACGTCTCGCACTTCGAAGCCGGCGCGCTCACGCGATAGACCGCCCGGCCCGAGGGCCGACAGGCGTCGCTTGTGGGCCAGGCCCGACAAAGGGTTGTTCTGGTCCATGAACTGCGACAGCTGTGAGGTGCCGAAGAACTCCTTCACCGCAGCCACGACGGGGCGGATGTTGATGAGTGTCTGCGGCGTGATGGCCTCGACGTCCTGGGTGGTCATGCGCTCGCGCACGACCCGCTCCATACGCGACAGGCCCACACGGACCTGGTTCTGGATGAGCTCGCCGACCGAGCGGATGCGCCGGTTGGCGAAGTGGTCCTGGTCGTCGATGCGGTAGGTCGACTCGCCGTCGGCCATGTGCTGGGCCAGGTGGAGCATGTAGGTGGCCGACGCCAGGATCTCGGACGGCGACAGCACCGACTGGTTCGGGGCGGGCTTCTCGATCTCGATGCCGAACAGGTCCGAAAGCCGGTCGATCTCCGGGCCGAGCTTGCGGTTCAGCTTGTAGCGGCCGACCCGGGTGAGGTCGTAGCGCTTCGGGTTGAAGAAGGCGTTCTCGAAGTAGACGCGTGCAGCCTCGGCCGACAAGGGCTCGCCGGGGCGGGCGCGCTTGTAGATCTCGAGGAGGGCCTCCTCGCGGGTCGGAGCCAGGTTGCGCTCCTTCTCCCACTGCCCCTCGAGGAAGTCGAAGTGACGCACGAAGCGGTCCAGGAAGGCCTCGTCGCCGTATCCGAGGGCGCGCAGGAGCACGAACAGGGAGAGGCGGCGCTTGCGGGCGACGCGGCAGCCGGCGGTGACGTCCTTGCCCGGCTTGGCCTCGATGTCGAGCTCTATCCACTCACCCCGGTACGGGTGGATGGTGCCGGTGAAGACCGTCTTGGCGTCACGGCCGGGCTGGAAGATGACGCCCGGTGAGCGCACCAGCTGCGACACGACGACACGCTCGGTGCCGTTGACGATGAAGGTGCCCCGGTCGGTCATCATCGGGAAGTCCCCCATGAAGACCGTCTGCTCCTTGATCTCACCCGTGGTGGCGTTGAGGAAGCGGGCGCGCACGAAGACGGGCGCCGCGTAGGTCATGTCCTTTTCCTTGCACTCCTCCACCGAGAACTTCGGCGGTGGGCGCAGGTCGGCGTCCGTGGGGTCGAACTCGAGCTCCAGGCTCAGTTGCCCGGTGAAGTCCTCGATCGGACTGATGTCGTGGTAGGCCTCGGCAAGGCCCTTGTCGAGGAACCATTGGAACGAATCGCGCTGAATGGCGATCAAGTCAGGAAGCGGGAGAGCCTCGTTGATATTGGCGAACGAAACACGTTCGGGACTGCGGGACCGTGAGGGCAACGGTCAACTCCTCCCAGGAAAGATGCGGCGGGTGAGGGCGGTACTGCGAATCGGGACGGACGAGGACGGGACGGGACAGAAAGGACGGGACGGGACGGCAGGATCGGGAATCAGGGCTTCGCGGGCGCGCGCCGATACCGAGGAATTACGGAATCGAAGACACGGAGACGCACGGCAACCGTGCATCTTATCGTGGGGCGTGCCTGAACACAACCCTTTTGGCCTGGTCGGCCGAACGGGCTGCGCCCGGGGTCCCCGACAGGGTAAAGGTGCCCTCCCCCGCAGTCAAGGATCCTGGTCAAAGGGCCAGGTCAGGACGGGTGTCCCGCCTGGCCCCCCGACCGGGAGCTACTTGATCTCGACCGTGGCCCCGGCGCCCTCGAGGGCGGCCTTTGCCTTCTCGGCGTCTTCCTTGTTGGCCTTCTCGAGGACAGGCTTGGGGGCCGCCTCGACCAGGTCCTTGGCCTCCTTGAGGCCCAGGCTGGTGAGGGCGCGCACCTCCTTGATGACCTGGATCTTCTTGTCGCCGGCCGCCGTGAGGATGACGTCGAAGTCCGACTTCTCCTCTTCGCCGCCAGCGGCGTCGCCACCGGCCGCCGGGGCTGCCGCCGCAGCGACGGCCACGGGCGCGGCCGCCGTCACGCCGAAGCGCTCCTCGAAGTCCTTCAACAGCTCACTCAGCTGAATCACCGAGAGCTCGGCGATCCCGTCGAGGATCTCTTCTTTGGTCAGGGTTGCCATCTGCCTGGCCTTCCTTTCTTTGCTTCGGTCTTGGTTGGTTCGGTTACGTGATCTTGATCTGGACTACTCGGAAGCCTCTGGGGCGGCCGGGGCCGCCGCCTCTGCTGCCGGCTCCGCCTCTCCAGCGGCCTCCACCGGCTCCGCCGCGGCAGTCTCCGCTTCGGCCGGTGCGGCTTCGGCTGTGGTTGCGGCCTCGGTCGGGGCGGCGGCCTCCTCCGAGGCGGGCTCCTCGGCGACCGGGGCGTCCTCGGCCGGTAGCGTCTCCCCGCCGGCCTGCCGCTGCTCTACCAGCGCGGACAGCCCGTAGGCCAGGTTGCGCGGCAGCGCCTGCAGGAGGCCGGCCATCTGCTGCATCGGGGCGGCCAGGGCACCGGCCAGGCGGGCCAGGAGCACCTCGCGGGGCGGCAGGTCGGCCAGCGCGGCCAGGTCGCCCGACGAGAGCAGCGACCCGTCGGCCAGCCCGCCCTTAATGACCAGGAGGGGGTTGGCCCGGGAGAAGTCGCGCAGCGCCTTGGCCACCGCACTGATGTCGCCCTGCACGAAGGTCAGCGCGCTCGGGCCGCTCAGGTACTCCGAGAGCGGCTGGTACTCGCCACCGTCGATGGCCAGGCGGACCAGCGTGTTCTTGAAGATCCGATAGTCGCCCCCGGCCGCCGTGAGCGAGATGCGGAGCTCGGCCAGCTCGGCCGTGGTCAGGCCGCGGTACTCGCTGACGATGGATGCCGTCGCCTCGCCCATGCGCGTCTTGACCTCGGCGACGACCTCGACCTTGTGGGCCCTCTGTGCATTCTGCGTTGCCATCGGTGTCCTCCACCGGACTCAATGGCCCGGAAGCGGGCCAGAGTCTCTGGTGCGGTGCGACGGCACAGGCCGGGGTGTCCCGGCGTGCACGGTGTCGCCTCGTCAGGCCGGCCCGTTCGGGCCGCTTCGGCACCCAGGGGTGCACCGGAGGTCTCTGGCGTATCGGATTCAGTGCTCACCAACACGGAGGCGGTGAGCTGTGGGGGGAAAGCGTAGTACGACGGCCGGAGTTGTTCCGACCGCGTGGGCGATCAGGCCCGCCGGGAGAGCGATCAGGCCGAGACGGCCAGCTCCTCTTCGGTGTAGCGGGCCTTCGCCGGGTCGATGCGGACCCCGGGGCTCATGGTGGTCGAGATGGTCAGCGACAAGAAGTAGCGACCCTTCGACGAGGCCGGTTTGGCCCGCTGGAGCTCGTCGACCACGGCGCGGATGTTGGCCACCAGCTGGTCGGCGGTGAAGGAGGCCTTGCCAACCCGGATGTGCACGTTGCCCACTTTGTCGGTGCGGTACTCGACCCGGCCGCCCTTGAACTCGGCCACCGCCTTGCCGACGTCGGTGGTGACGGTCCCGGTCTTGGGGTTCGGCATCAGGCCGCGGGGCCCGAGGACCCGGCCCAGCGTGCCGACCTGTCCCATCAGGTCAGGCGTGGCGATGGCCACGTCGAAGTCGAGGAAGCCACCGTTGATTTTCGCCACGAGGTCGTCGGCGCCGACCTCGTCGGCACCGGCGGCGCGGGCCTCGGCTGCTGCCTCACCGGCGGCAAAGACCGCCACCCGCTCGGTGCGGCCCGTGCCCGACGGGAGCGAGAGCGTGCCGCGGACGATCTGGTCCGCCTTGCGGGGGTCGACCCCCAGCCGGACGGCGAGCTCGACCGTCTCGTCGAACTTGGCGCTGGCCAATCCCTTGACCAGCTCGACGGCCTCGACCACGCCGTGCATGGACTCGCGGTCCGCCTTGGTCAGGCTCTCCTTGTACTTCTTGCCGTGTTGGGTCATCTTCTTCTCTCCTCGTCCCGACCGGACCGCTACCCGGCAACCTTGATGCCCATGGAGCGTGCCGTGCCGGCGACCTGCTTCTTGGCTGCATCGAGGTCGCTGGTGTTGAGGTCGGCGAGCTTGGTGGTGGCGATCTCGGCCAGCTGGGCGTCGGTGATGGTCCCGACCTGCTCACGGCCGGCGGTGGCCGCGCCCTTGTCGAGGCCGGCGGCCTGGCGCAGCAGGACGGGCGTGGGCGAGGTCTTCAGCACGAAGCTGAACGACCGGTCCTCGTAGATCGTGATGTCGACGGGGATCACCTGACCCCGCATGCTCTCGGTGGCCTGGTTGTACTGCTTGCAGAATTCCATGGTCTGCACCCCGTGTGGACCCAGCGCCGTGCCGACGGGCGGCGCCGGCGTGGCCGAACCGGCCTCGAGCTGGATCTTCACTACGGCGAGCACCTTCTTCTTCGGTGGCATCGTCCTTGTTCTCCTTCTTCGTTCTTTGCGTTCTTTGCGTTCTTTGCGTTCTTGCGTTGTCCGGCCGGACGCCTAGAGCTTGGCGACCTGGCTGAACTCGAGCTCGACCGGGGTCTCCCGGCCGAAGATGTTGACCAGCACCTTGAGCTTGAGCTGGTCCTCGTTGATCTCTGAGATCTGACCCGAGAAGTCGGCGAAGGGCCCTTCCTTGACCCTGACCGTCTCGTTGACCTCGTACTCCAGGCGGGCCCGCGTCCGCTTGGGCGCACCGCCGGGACCACCCTCGACCTTCACCTGAAGGATGTTCTCGACCTCGCGCCGCGACAGCGGCGTCGGCTTGGTCCCCGGGCCCACGAAACCGGTCACGCCGGGCGTGTTGCGAATGGCACCCCAGGTGTCGTCGTCGAGGTCGCACCGCACCAGCAGGTAGCCCGGGAACACCTTCTTCTGGACGGTGACCTTCTTGCCGCCCTTGAACTCGTCGACGTCCTCCATGGGGATGACGACCTCGAAGACGCGGTCCTCGATGCCGCGGGAGGCGACGACGTTGCCCATGTTCGAACGGACCTTGTTCTCGTAGCCCGAGTAGGTGTGCACGACGTACCAG
>Ga0302184_10002508_pt1 | contig 11648 bp, 10 predicted proteins | sample I_Palsa_N3_3_FD_200233 | JGI IMG/M metagenome (GOLD analysis project Ga0302184, IMG submission 200233) | Peat permafrost microbial communities from Stordalen Mire near Abisko, Sweden - I_Palsa_N3_3 | ecosystem: Environmental > Terrestrial > Soil > Palsa > Peat permafrost | place: Sweden...
GGTCTCAGACTGCGGCTGTAGTACTAGAGTATGCACGCTTAGTAGCTGTGACCCTATTCCCGGCAGGAATACGCAAGAACATCCGAAACGCGAATATATAGAGCGGCATCCGGAATGGGAAGCTTGCAAGAGGTCAGCTGATAACAAGTGGAAAACACTAAGAGTTGTCCTAATAGCGGCCATCATCGTTGTCTGTATCGCGTTCACCGGTTCCATTGCCCAAGGGAGAACCGGGGACGTAACCCTAACCGGAATGGACCTTCACGATGGTTCAATGTCACAGTCGGGAGCAACCCTTTATCTCTACGGTACCAAATACGGATGCGGATTCAACTGGGGAACCGGCGGAACACCATGGTGCGGCTTCGGTGTAGCAAACTCTGGCAATGTCACTGGCCCTTGGTCAAGTCAGAAACTTCTCTTCAATCCTAATACCAAGATAGAGGCAACCGGTTGGTCCGGAGACAGCGGAATGACGTGGGACCATATGTGCGGTCTCTCAGGGTCAGGCTGTTTTAATCCGCGAATGGTGAAAACGCCGTCAGGTCAATGGCTACTCTGGTTCAATGCCCCTGGAGACAGGAGCAGGCACGCCAATCCTTACTGAGTACTATCATGCAATGGGCCCGACGGACCCTGTAGTAATCCTCATAAACCGGCTATTTATGGATGCAATAACGGCGGGGACTTCTCTATAGCTATTCAGGATACAACCGGATATCTTGTCTGCTCTGGAGATAATAGGATTATAGGAATTGAGAAACTAGCATCAGGTGACCTTGATGGCCTTGAATCGTTTTACAAATAATCTATCCCCTGGAGTTGCTGAAGGAGTCGGAATTTACCATGATGCTAGTGGCTATGTGGCGACCTTTTCGACGCCTAACTGTGGGTATTGCAGTGGAATTAAAGCGGCATCCCCGGGGGGCCGTCGGGGTCCAAACTGGATATAGTATCGCCACTAACCTCTCTGGTCCATGGACTTATCAGGGAATTCTTCCAGGAGGCTATTGCACTGGCCAGCCACGAACAGTCTTCAAAGTCGACGGAATAGCATATGAATGGGTCGATGAATGGACCGGAAAAGACAATGAGGCATCGGCATCTATCCTGCTCGTACCTATGGCGATGAGGCCGTGGAGCTGCATTAAACGGTGAACGAATCAAGCCTTCAATCAAGCGTTACTCTAGGACGTAAACAAAGTCCGGCAGTATGGGCGCGCGTAATCCGATGGTTACTGTAACCGTCCGCCAAGACGAGTTGGTCGTGACATTAAACCCACGCGAGAAGCGGCGCCTTACGGGGTTCGGGCTCCGGAAATCGAGGAACAAGCTCCTGGACGGATTGGAGCTGCGAGTTCCGCTGGCCAAGGTGGCCGGGGTACATGCCTCGGATTCGGCGTACCGGAACTGCGGGAACAGATGGATGCCCTCGACACCACGAGGGCTGCGCAGACGAAAGGGACCTACGAGCCGTCCGATACGCAGCCTTGGATTGGCATTTTCCAGGTGACGGAGGATGGGATGGAGGAGAAGAAGTTATGTTTCATCCATGGCCAATACAGCGAAGCGGTCGTCGTGGATCTCGATAGGGGTAACAGGGCTCCGTTCACCAAGCTGGTGATCACCAGTCTTCCGGGAACGAGCGATTCAGTCGCAGCTAGCATCAAGGAAGACGCCGCCGGACGACGTCTCGGAGGTGAAGCGCATAGCGTTTCAAGCCTTTCGGGATGCCTTCTGCGGGCACTCCCTAGGCCATGCGAAAGAGGGAGCCCCGACCTGTCACAGCGTTGATCGGTCTCACCTCCTCAGTACGCAGCAATGCGCGGCGCCGCTGAACGTATCACCACCGAAAGCCGGCAGTCGGCGACAGAACGGTGTGATGCTAGGGCCAAGACCGCGATCGCGGATGGGTAGGTCATGGGGCTTTGGGCCGGGCGGCGCAGGCAGCGGCTGGTGCATGACTTGCGGTCGCATATGCGGTTGCTGCTGCGCGAGGATCCGGGCCGTGAGCGGATGGTAGAGCTGGTACGGCTGTTCGACCCGGATGCCCATCCGGCGGGAGCGGGACGGATCTGCGTCGATGCGCAGCGGCGGATGTATCTGCCCCGGTCCAGCCTGGTTGACCCGGGAACTGCTGTCGGGGCCCAGGTGCCACCAGACCTGCCTGTCGCGTACTTTGTGCAGCTAGAGGGCCGTTCGGCGCCGCTGGATGTGGCGGGTGCCAAGCGGGAGCTGCAGGAGTTGCGGGAAAGCGCGATCTTGCTGCTCAACGGCCTCGCGATCCGGCTCGGCGGCCTCGCCTGGCCGCCGCCGAAGGTCGCCAGCGATCCGCTGCAGGCCACCGTGTACACCCCGCGGCCGGTGAGCGCCGCCGAAGTCCTCGGCGTGGTCGAACGGTACGTCCGCGAGCTTGTCCCCTACGAGGATGTGTCGCTGGGATCGATAGGTGTCGATAGCTGGCGAACGCCAGACGGGCGGCTACAGGCCGAGCATTTGTCTGGGCAAGCCACCTTGCTGCTGATGCACCCCCCGGCGGCCTTGGGTGAGGAGCTCACTCACGGTGATGTCCTCGCTGGCGCTGATGCCGCCAGGCGATCTTTTATGCGGCGGCGCAATCTGCTGATAGATCCCGGCGAGCTGGGCCGCGGCTTGCTGCCGGACCTGCCCGGCTTCGGCCCGAGCCCGCTGCCAGACCTGCTGGTAGGACGCCGCCCACTGCTGCTGAGCGGCTTCGGCGGTGCTGGCCGGCGGCCCTTCGGGCTGCGGGCCGGGCTGGCCGTCCGGCATGATCTGGACGCCGTGCCGGGCAGCCGTGTCGGCCTGGGTTTCCAGCGCGTTCTCGATCTCCGACAGGGCGACCGCCAGCCCGCCGGTGATCTCGCTGACCTGGCCGATCACCGCGGCCAGCGCCCCGCCGGCCAGCGCGTCCCGGCTCCATGACGCGGCGAACGCGGACGCCGCCGATCCCTGCCAGCCACCGGGGTCGTCGCTGGTGAGCTGCCCCGCCCGCCGGTCCAGCGCCGTGGTGACGTCGGTGGTGGCCGGAACGTAACCATGCAGCTGGATAGCCAGCATCTGCAGGCCGTGGATGTCCCCGCCCACCCAGTCAAACGCAAACGGCGCCAGGGACACTGACGCCGGCGGCGGGTTCGCGGTGCTGCCCATCGGCGCCCCGCTCAGCCAGACCGGCGAGCAGGCGCGATAGCTTCGCTCATCTCAATAATGGCGTCTTCGGCGTCCCGGTAGGTGCCGTAGGCGGTCTCCAGTTTGTCCGCGTGGCCACCGATGACCGCGGCCAGCTGCGTGTGCAGGCCACCGATCGCCGCCAGCACCAGCTGAGCGCATCGTTGATCTCAGCGCCGCCACCGTCCACGCTGACCGGCCAGTAGCCGGCATGATCGCCGCGAACGTCCCGGCCTCCGTACGGAACACCCCAGCCGCCTGCTGCAGGTCGGTCATAATGACCTGAAAACCATCACTCATCGGTCCCCTGCTCCGGGCCGGCGGCCCGCAGGCTAGCCGTCGTCCAGCGTCGGCCGGACGAGCTGACCCCGGGATCGAGAACAACCTTGGCCGGACCGGCGCGGGCCGCCGCCTCCAGGGCCACCCGCAGCGGCACACACACCCATGGCTGATAATGGCCCAGCGTCCGCACCAGAGCCGCCACACTGGAAAAAACTGGCAGCACGGCACCATCACCGGGCTGCCCACGCACCTCGAATTCGACCCGGCACGCATCCCCGCCGCGCGGATGAGCCGGCACGATAACCAGCTCAGGTCCTGCCATCTTCCCAGCCTCCTGCCTTTGCGGCTGCCCACCTATAGGCACGTACGGCCAGCTAAAGAAGGTTCAGTCCCGACAAGATCCACACAGGCAAGCAGTCAACCAATCTTGGGGGCAGCGGCCGGATCGGGCGCGGCACCGGAACTTGGCCGCGACCATGACGTGGCGATCACATTAACGAGCATGAACGGAGGCCAATGAATGACACGGCTACCAGAATCTACTGCACGTCGTTACGGCAAGGTTTTTGATGAGATCGCGGCTGAGTACGACCGCCGCCGTCCGACTTATCCTGACGAACTCGTCGACCAAGCTTGCCAGGTCGCAGGGATCGGGAGCGGTGATCATGTGCTTGAGGTCGGGTGCGGAAGCGGCCAGCTGACGCGCGGCCTAGTCGCTCGGGGCCTGCACGTCACGGCACTCGAACCCGGCAAGAACCTCATAGCACTGGCCAGGCAGAACCTGGAAGGTGCTGGGAAGGTGGAATTTGTGAACGCTCAATTTGAGGATGCATTGCTTCCCCGCGAGCAGTTTCGGGCCGTATTCTCCGCGTCCGCGTTTCACTGGGTTGACCCCGAGGTTAGTTGGCAGAAGACCGCTGACGTACTTGTTCCCGGTGGAACGCTCGCGCTCGTGCAATACTACGGACTTGCGGAGCCGCGTAGCAAGCGAGATCAGGAAGCAGTACTCGCTGCCATGAGAAAGGTCGCCCCGGACATTGCCGCTAATTGGCCGACCTACAGGGATCTCGACGCCACGCTCGCTGGGGTGGAGCAACGCCGCGGCAACGTCTCAAAGGTATGGGCCTGGCTCGGCAGCTACGACATAGGGCAAGATTATGCCGGCCGCTTGTTCGGTGATGTTCAGCTGGCCGTCATGCCAAAGCTCATCGAGCACACTCCCGACGAGCTCAATGCTCTCGTACGTACGATGTCGTTTTACGCTCGGCTTTCACCCGCCCAACGTCAAGCCCTTGAGCGTGAATACGAAGCCATTTATGAACGACTCGGGCGCCCGATTCGTGCTAGCACGGTCACGGCTCTCGTCACGGCACGGCGCAGCACGGAGGGAGATGGCTGAAGCTGACCGCGGTGCGTGCCGCTGGGCTGACAGGGATCAGCTCTTCCCCAGCAAAATGCATTGATCGCTCATTTTTCACACTTGCTGCGACATGTTCTGAAATCTTGAGAACGCGAATACTGTTGCGCGCCGGGAGCCAGGTTCCCAGCAGTGCCCTGCCAAGGTTCCGCCGACCGGGATCGCCAGCTTTCACCACGTTGCCAAAGGGGCAGCGTACCGGTCTTCGGAGTTAGAGCAGGACGGTGAGCGCCAGCAACCGCGAATCTGTCCAGACACCCGCCCGGTGCGCATATGGCCCGGGCTACGTCCGGTCTCACCCGTTGCGGGTGAGGCGACGGTCCTGTCCCGGCATAGGGTTTCCGTGTCGGCAATCGCCATATTCGACGGAACGTAGCAGCGCAAAGAATAACGTACGTGGTTTTCTTGCGGGACGAGGCGCCCACAGATTCCCCGGGCCAACCCGGCACTCAGGACAGAATTTGTTGCAGAGTGTCCAATATGTGTCACGCTAGGTGACGTTTGACTCTGACTTCCTAGTCATTCTCCTCTAGTTACCAGCATGTACGCTGCGTACGGTCACGCTGACACAACGGAATGAGGCAACGACAATGAGGGCATTATGAGCACACCGCCACCCAAGCCGGTAGAAGGCAACGGGCCGCACGGGTACAAGAGCTGGTCGCGGCGCAAGAAGATCCTGGTATGGTCCGGCGGTGTTTTAGCGGCCCTGTTCATCATCGGGAGTATCAGCAACGCGGCGAGCCCGCCCAAGCCCGCACCGGCCAGTCACGTGACCCAGAGCACGCCAGCACCGAAGACCCAGGCCCCGCAGGCCGCAGCCCCGAAGGACGCAGCCGAGCCAGCACCGCACAAGACCACCGCATCGGCCAAGCCGAGTGCGGTCGCCGCGCCAGCACCGGCCAGCCCAGCACCGGTCGCACCCGCTGCAGCGGCAGGGCCAAGCTGCACCATGCAGATGCAGGCGTGGGGAGAGGCCAATGACGCCACGTTCACGACCCTCAAGAACGACGAGGGCCAGGTGGCTAGCGACGCCAGCCTCGTGGCAGGCGACGCGGCAACCGGCAACGTGGCTCAGGTGGACATTGACAACAGCACGCTAGGGACCGACGCGGCCCAATTGGGCAGCGACGTGAGCACTGCGCAGGACAGCCCGCCCCCCACGTGCGCGAGCGCGTTCTCTCCCGCCTATAACACCGCGCTGAGCTACTACAGCCAGAGCGCAAGCGCGCTGCAGGACGCGAGCCAGGACATCGCCACGGGTGACTATTCCGACGCTACCGGCAGCCTGGCCATCGCCAACACCGCTGAGACGAGCGCTAACACGTCCCTGAGCACGGCAGTCAGGTGACCTGCAGGCGTACGGGATCGTTGACCCTGATGCCCTCCGGGGCATTGCGGAGAGCGATTCAGACAGAATCGTCGCAACAAGGGGGAACCATGAAGCTGAACAGGATCCTCGCCGCCACAGCTCTCGCGCTTACGACAGCAGCCGGGACAGGAGCGGTTGTCGCTACCACCGCACCGCCAGCATCGGCTGATGTTCTCGTGAACTACGACGGTGGCAGCATTTCTCTCGGGCGTCACCTTATTCTCGGTGTCTGGTACCAGCAATTCAGCGGTCGTCCGGCGGGTTACTGGGCCGGAGTGTGGAGCTATCCTGCCAACCGCTGGATCTTCATTCGTAGTGGACACGCAACTACCAACTGGACGTCCTGGGCAGTCAAGCCGAGCCAGCGCGGTAAGTACGCCACCGTGTATAACGCCGATGGGGTACGACTGGTCTTCTACACGACAGTGAAGTAAAAAGGTTGATCGCTGACCGTGATGCCCTCCGGGGCACTGCGGAGAGCGATTCAGACTGAATCATCGCAACAAGGGGGAATCATGATGAAGAACATCGGACTCACTGCAGCAGAGAAGTTCTGGTATGTGCTCGGCTGCATCGCATTTGGCGCAGCGTACTTCAAGAAAGTCCCTGTTGCGAAGGCCCTCAGCGAGCTGGAGCAGTTCAAGGTCGCGGAGCATGAAAAGCTTCAGACTCTGGCCTGACTGCCGGCTATCGCGCCCTGAAAGGGGCACGGTGGCGACCGATTCAGAGAACTGAATCGTGCAAGAGGGGGAAGTCATGAAGAACAGGTACAGTGCAGTCATCGTTATCCTTGCGATGTTTGCCGCCGGAATTATCGCCACCGGCCTTTCATTCCAGCCCGCGTCAGCGTGCGCTCGGCCGGTCGTCGTTTATGCCGCTGGCCTCGGCTGGCATTTCGGCAGTGCAAGACCTTACGCGATCGTTATCCAGGGGGTAGCGGCCGGGTCTGGCGGGGCTGAAGTCATTGGTGATGGTGTGATGCCGATGCGCTGGACTTCCTGGACTAGCAGGCAAGCGACGGGGCACGGCTACACGGAGACTTCAGGTAGCTCGCACCAGGAGGCCTGGATTACCCTGAGCTATGTCAAGACGTATGGTCGCAGTACCCGCTATTTCGCGCACATGGCAGAGAAGTTTAGTTATGCTGACGGTGCGCCGCACGGACTCAGCCAGTACTTCACCTGGACTGGAAAGTCCTGGAAATACGCGGGATACAAGATTTACGGGTAAGCCTGATCCCTGACTTCGTGGTGTGTTACAACCCGGAGGACCGGCACGAGCGCACCGAGACAGAGCGCTTCAAAGCGTTCACCTATGACACGCGGCAGGTGGCTGCCAGGAAAGTCCGCGAGTTGCTCCAGGGCAGGACTGATCAGGGATGATGTCCGGGCAGGCACGGTCTTCCGTCACGATCATGGGACTCGACACCCACATGATCTTGGAAACCGTGCCTGTTCCACGTTCACCACGCCGAACTGCCCACCACGCCATCAACCGGTCATCGCGCCACGGCGTCGGCGGCGCCTTCCTCGTCGAAGTGATCCTTGATAACTTCAGAGCGTTATCCCTTCGGGTCCGCAGCCAGAAATGCCTGGACCACTGGTGCCAGCTCGGCTGCCTCGTCGACCAGGCCGAGGTGGCCGCCCTGGAAGATGTGCAAACGCGAACCGCGGATCAGCCGGTGCATCATCTTGGCGTTGGCCAGCGGGATTATCGGGTCGTCGTCACCGGACACGATGAGGGTTGGCTGCCGCAGCCGCGGCAGGAACGGCAAGCTCGACCAGGCGAACGATGCCGCCAGCTGATACCGGTAGCCGCGTGAGGGCCCGACGTGGTTGTTGCCGTGCACAGCCTGGCTTATCCGCTTGGGCTCGGCTCGCGCTGATCCGCCGTACAGGTCGGGGGCGACGCGGGCAAGATGCCCGCTGTCCACGTAACGCTGCCGTCCGGCCAGCTGCCGCAGCACACTGAACTTGGGCGGCACCATGGTGGCACCGGTTGCCGTGCTGACCAGCACCAGACGGCGGCAGCGCGACCGCTGAGACACCGCGAATTGCTGCGCGACCCCGCCGCCCCAGGAGATGCCGAGCACGTCGACCTGGCCGTACCCGAGCACGGACAGCATGTTGGCGATCAGCCTGCACAGCCCGCTGAAGCGGTACGGGCGGCTGGGCAGCGGCGACCCGCCGACGCCGGGGACGTCGAACCTGATCACGTCTCCCGACTTATCGGGGTCGAGCGCATCGACGAACGGCTGCAGCAGTTCCAGGCTGGCGCCGATTCCGTTGATGATCAGCAGTGGGGTTGCCCCGGCCTGGCCGTAGCGGACGGCCACGCGCAGGTCCTGGCCGTCAACATTGATGATCTGCTCCGTCGGCGCGATCATCGGGCACCCCTGGGCGACTGCACCTCGCGGCGCAAGATCTTGCCGGTCGGGCCCTTGGGCAGGCCTGGCACCAGCCAGACATGCCGCGGGTACTTGTATGGCGCTATCCGGTCTCTGGCAAAAGCGATCAGTTCCTCGGCCGTGACGGTCTCGCCCGGCTTGAGCTTGACGGCCGCGCCGATCTCCTCGCCGAGCTCATCATGCGGGATCCCGACGACGGCTACCTCCGCCACGGCCGGGTGCTCGTACAAGACCTCTTCGACCTCGCGCGGATAGACGTTGTAACCGCCGCGGATGATCATGTCCTTCTTCCTGTCCACGATGTAGAAGTAGCCGTCCTCGTCGACCCTGGCCAGGTCACCCGTCCGGAACCAGCCGTCGGTTATCGCCTCGGCGGTGGCCTCAGGCTTGTGCCAGTACCCCTTCATGATGTTGTGACCGGCGATGACGATCTCGCCGACCTCGCCGACCGGCACGTCAGTGCCGTCGGCGTCGACCACGCGCATGTGCACGCCGACGACCGGTGTGCCGATCGAGCCAGGCTTACGTACCCTGTCCGGGTGGTTGAAGGACGCTACCGGCGACGTCTCAGACAGCCCGTAGCCCTCGAGGATCATGCAGTGGAAAGCTTCCTCGAACCGGCGCAGGATCTCCACCGGCAGGGCCGCGCCGCCTGAGACGCACAGCCGCAGGGACGAGACGTCCGCCTGCGCGCCGTCCAGATGGTGCAGCATCGCCGCGTACATGGTCGGCACACCCTCGAAGATCGTCACCTTGTCCCGGCCGATGATCCGCAGGGCCTGGCCCGGGTCAAACCTGGGCAGCAGCGTCAGGCTCGAGCCACCGAACAGCGCCGCATTCAGCCCGCAGGTCAGCCCGAAAACGTGGAAGAGCGGCAGGCAGCCCATCACGACGTCATCGGGACCGTTCTGCAGCAGGGTGACTGCGGTCAGCTCGGCATTCCGGTACAGGTTCGCGTGGGTCAGCTGGGCGCCCTTGGGCTTGCCGGTGGTGCCGGAGGTATAAAGGACCACGGCGTCGTCCCCGGCGGCCGGTTCTGCCCACTGCGCCGCTACCTGGCCGGCCAGCAGCGTGGCCAGGGTCGGCTCGGCCACCTCGATGACCTGCGCGCCGGTCTCCGCAGCTCCCTTCGCAGCTTCGTCGGCCGCAGCGGGCCAGGCAAAGAGGACCTTAGCGCCAGAATCGCTGAGATAGTAGGCGATCTCACGGCTCTTGAGCAGTGGGTTCATCGGCACCACGACCGCCCCCGCACCGAGAGCGCCGAAGAACACGATCGGGAAGGCCGGCACGTTGGGCAGCATCACAGCCACCCGGTCACCCGCCGATACCCCAAGGGATCTGAGCACGGATGTCAGGCGGCCCGCCGCGTCGCGCAGCTGCGCGTAGGACAGCACGAGGCCGTCCAGGCGGATGGCCGGACGCTCGCCGTGATCGGCTACCGTTCGAGCAAGCATGGAGTTCAGATCGGCCATCGTGCCCTCCAAATTAAGCGCATCGATACCGCTGTCCACACTCGCAGCACTACCGATCCCGGTAGATCGAGAGCGCTGCACCGAATCCGGGCGTCGATGCGGGCCTAGTGACAGGCTCGGGCACCGATACGCCGTTGATAACGGCAGAAGGCCCGCAATCGGCGTGACGAATGACCTGTGTTAGCGAAGATCCGCAGCCGTTTCAGTTCTCAGCGGCGGCCTCTGCCGGTGAGGGCGAGCATCTGGGTCCAGGCCACCCTGGGGCCGGGTCCAGTTCGGCGCTTTCCTGCCGCTGCGGCGCAAGATCTGGTGCGGAATCAGTCGCGCGATGTCAGTTGCGCCGCGGACGTTGGCTCGGGGGCTCGGCGGCTGAGCCGGCTGTCCAGGGCGCTGGAACCGGCGGCCAGGCCGAGCAACAGCAGCGTCACCCGGAAGCAGTTCAGGAGGGCCTTGCCGTAGCCGATGCTGGTGACGTCGATGAAGGGATACCGCTGCCGGGGATGGGCGCCGATCGTGGAACCCGTATGGACGGCCCGGGTAGGGGTGGTTTAGGCCGCTTGCAACGGTTTTGCAACGCTTGGAACTGAGTGTGCGGGTCCTCCCTGGGCCGGGGCACGTTGACATGTCAGTAGACGGGGACATTGATATGACGACGGAGCAGGCGTTCAGAGATGTGATCGCGGCGCCCTGGCCGAAAGGAACGCGATTTGGCTTAGGGAATCAGCCAGCAATGCGAGCACGTACGGTCCGGGCGGCCGAATTCGGAAGAAATGGTCAGTACCGCGATTGCTGCGTTGACGTGGCGCTGAAGTGTCCTGTACGGCAAGAGCGGTAGCGGCCAGCACTGGATGCCACGCGTTTGCCGGGCCGGAAGCCGCATTGCCTGCCGACATTGCCTGAGTAGCCCGGCGTACAGGCTTGACAATGGCAGCCTTGGCCCTAAAGTGCAATCGTGGGTCGCCAATGGCGATAACCGGTATGTCCAGTGTAACGCTCTTTCACGCCACGGGTTAAGGTGTATATGGGACAGAGCTTACATAGCCGGGAAATGTAGATGTTAAGTGAGTTATCTCGGGGGGAGAGACCAATGAAGCGTGTACTAGCCCTGATTCTCGGCCTGATGATCATGGTCGGTGGGGCTACGGCGTGCAGTTCGTCGGGCAAATCGACGAACGCCGCGACGTCGGCCAGCCAGGCTGCGGCTGGCAACGCCAGCCAGAGCGCTTCCGCAGCCAACGCTTCGTGCGCGCAGGCAGGGACGCGGAAGATCCCCAAAACCCGGCTGCTTGCTGACCTGGGCCTGACCTATGGGGCGTTCCAACGGTATTTGTACAAGCCCTACAAGGCCGGAGCGTTCCAGAAGGGCGCGAACGGGCGGACCAAGGCACTTATCAAGGCGGGGCTGGCGTCTGCGGCGATCGTCAAGCTGCTCAGCAACGCCAGCAAGAACGCCGCCGCCGACCCGACGCTGTGCAAGTACGTGCCCAACATCAACAACATCAAGAGCAGCCT
>Ga0302184_10002510_pt1 | contig 11639 bp, 5 predicted proteins | sample I_Palsa_N3_3_FD_200233 | JGI IMG/M metagenome (GOLD analysis project Ga0302184, IMG submission 200233) | Peat permafrost microbial communities from Stordalen Mire near Abisko, Sweden - I_Palsa_N3_3 | ecosystem: Environmental > Terrestrial > Soil > Palsa > Peat permafrost | place: Sweden: Abisko...
TCAGGAACGCCAAGTTCACCCGGGACGCGGCGGCGTTCGACCTGCAGACGACCATCGACTCGGCGCTGCTCGACGTGCGCACCAAGTTCTACAACGTCCTGCTCGCGCGGGAGAAGATCCGGGTCGAGGAGGAGAACGTGAGGCTTTACGAGCACCAGCTCGCCGACACGAAGAACCAGTTTACGACCGGAACGGTTTCGAACTTCGAGGTGCTCCGCGCGAAGGTCTTCCTGGCGAACGCCCAGCCCACCCTGATCACGGCCCGCAACAGCTACCGGATCGCAATCGAACAGCTGCGCCGACGGCGGCCGTCTTTCCCGACGTCGTGGGCGACCTGGACGTCGAGCCCGCGAGCTTCGACCCTGACGCCGCCCTGGCCGCGGCCCACGAGCATCGGCCGGAGCTCCGGCGCCTCGGCAGGCTGCAGGACGCCTCGGATCAGTCGGTGAAGACCGCGAGGTCCGGCTTCTATCCCAGCGTCCAGGCGTTCGGCGCGTACCAATGGGAAGGGTTCACATTCGCCAACTCGAGCTACGGCAGCGAGAACGTCAACGGGTGGCTCTTCGGGCTGCAGTCGACCTGGTCGATATTCGACGGCCGGGCGACGGACGGCAAGGTGAGGCAGGCGAAGTCGCAGCTCGAGCAGGCCCGGCTCGCCACCGCCTCGGAGGAGCTCGAGATCGACGTCGAGGTGCGCCAGGCGATCTCGTCGCTCCAGGAGGCCCAGGAGCTGCTGGCCGCCTCCAAGCAGACGATCGAACAGGCCGCGGAGGCCCTCCGGCTTGCCGATGCAAAGTTTCACGCCGGCTCAGCCACCCAGCTTGACGTGCTGACGTCGCAGGTGTCGCTCACCCAGGCCAGGACCGACCAGCTGACGGCCAACTACAACTATCTCGTCGCCCTCGCCAACGTCAGGAAGGCCGTCGGCCTGAGCGATGCGCTGGTGATACCCTGACCCAACGCGTGCTCCCGGGCGGATCCGGGGGCCACAAGACCCGGCGACCCGAAGCAATGAGAGCAAAGCGCAGACTGCTCATCTCCCTCGGCGCGATCGTGGGCGTGCTTCTCCTTGCCGTGGGGGCGGCATTCATCCCGCCCGTCCAGACATGGGTTGCGCGCAAGGCCCTTTCCTCGGTTGCCGGCCAGGGCTCGTCCCTCGAGCGGGTGTCGGTCGGGCTGAACCGGGTATCGGTGAGGGGCCTGCGCGTCGAGCGGAATGGCGCCGTCCTCGTCGTTCCCTCGGCGGATGCGGAGATCGAGGTCATCTCCGCGGGCTTCGGCCGCGGCATCCACGTCAAGAGTGTCGTCGTGAAAGGGTGGACGCTGGGCCTCGCCCATCCGGGCCAAGGCGGCGCGCCCGGCGGGAGCGAATCCGCGGGCTCCTGGGTCGCCCGCGCCGTGGGGGCCGTGCTGGCGGCCTTCAACGTGCCGGCCGACCTCTCGATCGACGGCGTCGACCTGGAGGGGCGGGTCATACTTCCCGACGAGGGCGGCCACCCGATGGGCAGGGTTCGCGTCGAGATCGCGGGAGGAGGCCTTGCGGCGGGGCGCGACGGGCGTTTCCTGTTCGGCGCGGGCGCGGCCCTCGACGATGCCGCCGCCCCGGTTTCCAACGTCTCGTTCCGCGGGACGCTTTCCGCGTCCATGGACTCATCGGGGACCTTCACCCGCGCCGACCTGAAGGTGGACGCCACGGCGAGCGGCAGGCAGTTTCCGCGCGGAATCGGCCTGTCGGGCGACGCGTCCGCGTCGCGCAACGGCGGAGCGAGATCGTACTCGCTCTCGCTCAGCCGCGGCGCCGACCGGATCGCCTCCGTCGATGCCACGAGCCCGGACGGCTCCCACCGGATCGCCGGCAACTGGCAGCTTGATCTCAAGGACACGGATATCGCGCCGTTTGCGCTGGGCCGCAGCCTGCCGGCCTTCAATGCGGCGGGCAAGGGAAGCTATGAGGTGGACACCGCGACCCGCGACATCCACTCCGTGGGGAAGATCAAGGCGTCGGCCGACCGCCTGGGGGTCGTCGCCGACCCCCTTGCGGCCCTGGGCCGCGTCGACATTTCCGCTGATTTCGATTTTGCGCGCATGGGATCCTCGCTGCGCGTCGATCGGCTGGAAACGAGCCTTTCGGGTGCGATGCCGGTGGCCTCCGTGCGCGCGCTCCAGTCCTTCGAATTCAACACGGCTTCGGGCGAACTCAAGGTGGCCCGCCCGAGCGGTGACCTGGTCGGGATTTCGATCGAGGGCGTGCCGCTGTCCTGGCTGGCGGGCGCGATGCCCGGCCTCCGGCTGGAAGGGCGCGGTGCCCGCGGGGAGTTTGTCATCCGGGCCGAGAACGGGCGCCTTGCGCTGCGGACGAAGGCGCCGCTCCTGGCCACCGGTGCCTCGCTCTCCAGGGCCGGAAGGCCGATCGCCGCGGGGCTTGATCTTTCCGCGTTCGTGCTCGCCGACTACGCCCCCGAGGGCTGGCAGGTCCAGCTGGCGCCGTTCGAGATCCGGAGCGAGGGGATCAAGCTGATCTCACTGGAGGCGCGGCTGGGCAGGCTCGCGCGTTCGGACCAGGCGATCAAGGCGGCGGGATCGTGGAGCGTCGCGCTGCCGGCGCTGCTGTCGCAGCCCGCGGCGGCCGGCCTCCCCCGGCTCACCAGCGGCGACGCCAGCGGGAGCTTCGAGGCGAGCCTGGACTCAACCCGCGAGCTGCTCGTCAAGGTGGCGCTCAACGACCTCGGGGTCCGCTCGGGCGCCCCCATCGTGCTCCCGTCGGTCACGTCGGACGTCCGCGCGGATTTTGAGGCGAACGGGCGCACGGCGTTCAACATTCCGCTCCACCTGGACTACGGGACGCGGACCGCGGATCTCGTTCTTTCGGGAACGCTTTCCTCGGACAGGGACGGTCCGCTTGTCGACGCGGCGCTGTCGGGTGCGCAGCTTTCGGCGGACGACCTCGCCGCGATCCTCGCCCTGTCCGACTCCAACGCCGACCTGGCCGCGCCGAACCAGGCCGCAGGACCCGATGCGACCGCCCACGCCGCCCCGACCGTCCCGTTCTGGCCGGCCTTCCGTGGGCGCTTCTCGATCAGGTTCAAGGAACTCGACCTCCCGCGGGTCGAACTGCGCGACGTGCGGGGTGCGATCGTGATGGAGCCGGCCTCCCTTCGCATCGAGTCCGGCACCGCCGGCATCGGGGACGGGACCGCCGCGCGGATCGACGGCGAGCTGAAGTTCAGCCCGGGCGAGGAGTTGCCGTACGCCTTCTGGACCAGCATTGCCGTGGACAACATCGACTCGGCGCCCTTTTTCCGCGCGATGGACCCGGACAAGCCGCCGGCGATCGAGGGCCGGTTTGACCTCAGCAGCCGCCTCACCGGAGGCGGAAGGGAGCTGGGTGACCTTCTCGAGGGGATCCAGGGCGAATGCAAGGTCTCCAGCAAGGACGGGAGGTTTCGCGCGCTTCGGACAGACGTGATCGATTCGATCAAGCAGGCGCCCTCAAGACTGGCGGACGCGCTCGACACGGTGACGTCCCTCTTCGGAAAGAAGCAGGACAAGATAGGCGAGGCGCTGGTCGAGTCCGCGACAGGCCTCTCGGATATCCATTACGACCAGATGAACCTGTCGGCGGAGCGCGGCCCCGATCTCAACATCCGGCTCTCAAAGTTCACGCTCATAGCCCCCGAGGAGCGCATCACGGGCACGGGGATGATCACGTATGAGGAAGGGGTCCCGATCCGGGCGCAGCCGCTGTCGATCGACCTCGACGTCGGCGTGCGGGGCCGGCTCGGGGGGTTTCTGGGAGTCGTCGGCATGCTCAAGGAGGGGCAGGACGAGCTGGGCTACACGCAGCTCTACCAGCCGGTCCATCTCGGGGGCACCCTCCAGAAGATCGACCAGAGCCAGTGGAAAGAAACGCTCATCCAGGCCCCGCTGCGAAAGGGGAGCGGTTTGATTGACAAGCTCCTCGGCAGGTGACCAGCGTCCCGGCCATGAGTGCGTCGGCAAGGTTTCGGAGATGCAGGGCGCTCCCCGCTAAGGGCCCGGCGCTGGCGCCCCCCTTGCGGCGGCGCATCGCGGACGCGGCTCCCCAGCGCCCGGCGCGGTGGCCGCCCGCATGAAGAGATTCTCGACACTTCCGCTGTGGCTCGACGTCCCGATCGGGCTCCTTGCCCGCCTCCTTTATCGCGTCCGCGCGCTGGGCGCGGAGCACGTGCCGGACACCGGCGGGGCCGTCGTGATTTCGAACCACCTTTCCTACGTCGACTCGGTCGCGCTCCAGCTCGCCTGCCCGCGGCCCCTGCGATTCGTGGCCTACCACGGACCCGAGACGAGCGGCCTCCTGAAGTGGATCTTCAACAGGGCCGGGGTGATCCTGGTTTCACCGGCCCCGTCCGCACAATGGCTCAGGAATACGGTCAGGGCGCTCAGGCGGGGCGAGCTCGTCTGCGTCTTCCCGGAGGGCGCGATCTCGCGGACGGGCCAGCTGATGGCGATCCGCAGGGGATTTGAACTGATGGCGCGCGGGGCGGGGGTCCCCGTGATTCCCGTCGCCGTCGACGGCCTCTGGGGCTCGGTTTTCTCCTTTGCAGGAAACAAGTACCTGTGGAAGTCGCCGCGCCTTCTGCCGACGCCGGTCTGCGTCGCGTTCGGCGAACCCATTCCGACCGGGAAGGCGGACGCTGCGGCGGCAAGGAGGGCGCTCATGGAGCTCGCGGCCGACGCATTCGCCGAGCGGCCGGTGCTTCGCAGGCACATCGGCCGCGAGATCGTGCGCGCGCTTGCCAGGCGCCCGGGTTCCGTCGCCCTCATCGACCGCGGCGCCGAGCGCCGCGCGCTCACGGCGGCCCAGCTAGTCGCGGCGGCGGCTGTGCTCGCCCGAAGGCTCAGGCTCACGGTGCCGGAACGGCGAGTCGGCATTGTTCTGCCCCCGGGCGCGGGCGCGGCGATCGCGAACCTTGCGGTCGTGTGCGCGGGAAAGGTGCCCGTGAACCTGAACTTCACGGCGGGCAGGATCTCGGCCGAGTCGAGCATCAGGGCGTCGGGCGCCCGCACCGTCCTCTCCGCGGACGCGATGCGGTCCCGGCTTCCGGATTTTCCATGGCCGGAGCGCACGCTTGACCTGCGCTCCGAGATCCTGGCGTCGGGAGGGAAACGCGCGATGCTCCCGTGGCTTGCGGCCGCGTGGATCCTTCCGAACCAATGGGTCGCGGGCCTCATGCGACTGCCGCGAACCGGCGACCGGGAGGAGGCCGCGCTCCTTTTCACGAGCGGGAGCGCCGGAAGCCCGAAGGGGGTCGTGCTCACGCACCGCAACCTGCTCGCCAACTTCGAGCAGATCTCCTCCATGTCCATCCTTCCCAGCTCGGCGACGATGCTCGGGTGCCTGCCGATCTTCCACAGCTTCGGGTTCACCGTCACCCTCTGGTATCCGCTGCTGCGCGGCTGCCTCCTGGTGACCACGCCGAGCCCGCTCGACACCCGCGCCATGGTGGATTCGATCCGCGAGGAGGGCGTCACGGTGCTCATAGCTGCGCCAACTTTCCTTCGGCCGCTGATGAAGAAGGCGGCGCCCGCGGACTTGCGCTCGCTCGAGCTCGTCGTCTCGGGGGCGGAGAAGCTCCCCGAGGACCTGCGACGCGGCTTTCTCGAGAAATTCCACATCGAGATCCTGCAGGGCTACGGACTGACCGAGACCTCGCCGGTCTCGAACGTGAACCAGCCGCATCCGCCGGTGGCGACACCGTCGGCCGACGAGCAGATCGGCAAGAAGGCCGGCACCGTCGGCCGCCTGCTTCCCGGGATGTCCGCCCGGGCCGTCCACCCGGACACCGGCGAGGAGCTCGTGAAGGGCGAGACGGGGGTCCTTTGGCTGCGCGGCTCGAACGTGTTTACGCGCTACCTGGACGACAAGTCCGGGACGGACGAGGCCCTCCGCGGCGGCTGGTTCGTGACGCGTGACCTGGGCAGCATCGACGAGGACGGCTTCATCACCGTCGAGGGCAGGCTTGCCCGGTTCTCCAAGGTGGGCGGCGAGATGGTTCCTCACGGAACGATCGAGCAGAAGATCTCCGAGCTCCTCGGGATGGACCCGGGCGAAGCCCAGGCGGTCGTCGTGGTCGGGGTGCCCGACGAGGCGAAGGGCGAGAGGCTGGTCATTGTCACGACGCTCGGTCTTTCCGCGGCCGACGCGAAGGACAGGCTGGCGGCCGCCGGCTTTCCCAACCTCTGGATCCCCAGAACGGTGATCCGGGTTGGCGCGATCCCCGTTCTTGGATCGGGCAAGCTCGACGTCGCCGCGTGCAAGCGGCTCGCGTCGGAGGCGTGCGGATGAGTGGATGGAATCCATGACGGAGACCGGGATCGTCGACGCCCACATCCACGCCTACCCGGCGGAGGTTGCCGCGGACCCCGCCGCCTGGGGGCGGGCCCGCGCCGAACCCGGATGGACCGCCTGCGTCGCGCCCGCCGGACGGCGTTCCATCCAGGGCTGGGCCGACCCCGACGCGATCATCGCCGACATGGACGAGGCGGGAGTGGACGCATGCGTCATGCTGGGATGGTATTGGGAGCGCCAGGAGACGTGCGACCTTCAGAACGGATGGTATTCGCAGTGGATCCGCAGGCATCCCGGTCGACTGGTCGGCTTCGCGGCCGTGCAGCCCGCGGCAGGGGCGAGGTCTATCGAGGCGCTGGAGCGCGCGCTCGACTCGGGGCTGTGCGGAGTCGGAGAAAGCCTGCCCCAGGCCCAGGGGTTTACCCTGGACGATCCCTGGTGGAGGCGGGTGGTCGAGACCGCGATCCGGAGGCGGATTCCGATCACGCTCCACGCGACCGATCCCGCCGCGGGCCCGGTGGCGGGGCCCAAGACCCCGCTCGACGCCTATGTGCGCCTCGCGGGCGAATACCCGGAGGCGACCTTCATCCTGGCGCACTGGGGCGGCGGCCTGGCGCTGCGGGGAGCGCCGGGGGAGGGGGAGCTGCCCTCCAACCTGTTTTTTGACACGGCCGCCTCGCCGCTCCTCTACGACCCCGGGGCGTTCCGGCGCGCCGTCGACCGGGTGGGGGCCGGGAAGATCCTCTACGGCTCGGACTACCCGCTCATCCTTTATCCCGGGGACTCGCGCCGGCCCGGATTCGGCCGGTTTCTCGACGAGATAGGCCGCGCCGGGCTGGATGCCGGCGAGCGCGCGGCGATCCTCGGGGCAAATATTCGGCGCCTGCTGCCTCCCGGTCTTGCGCCCGCGCGCAAGCGCGTGTAGCGGGACAGCAATCGATGGATTTCTCCTCCGCCACGAAGCAATTGAAGGGCAAGCTCGGCCCGCGTATCGTACGGACCGACCGGGATTCCAGGCGGGCCGCATCGTTTGACAGCAGCAAGATTGAGTTTCCACCCGAGGCGGTCGTGTTCCCGCGCGGCCTCCCGGACGTCGCCGCCGTCCTCCAGCTGGCGAACCGGCGCCGGGTGCCCGTCACCGTCAGGGGGCGCGGCACGAGCCTGACGGGATCAGCCGCGCCGGCGCGCGGCGGGTGGGTCCTGGACCTCCACCATTGGGACAAGATCCGGATAGACGCCCAGGCGGGGCTTGCCCACGTCCAGGCCGGGGCGACCGTCGAGAGGATCCAGTCCGCAGCCGAGAAAAAGGGATGGTTCTACCCGCCCGACCCCTCGTCGATGAAATATTGCACGATCGGCGGGAACATCGCCTGCAACGCGGGGGGGATGCACGGGGGGAAATACGGGGTCACGCGCGATTTCGTCCTCGCGCTGAAGGGATTCCTCCCCACGGGCGAATGGGTCGAGTGGGGGACCCCCACGAAGAAATTCTCGGCGGGATTCAACCTGCGCGACCTCTGGATCGGGAGCGAGGGCATGCTTGGGATCGTCACGGACGCGGTCCTCAAGCTGATTCCCAGGCCCGCGGCGCGCTGGACGCTCCTGGTGTCCTTTCGAACGGAGACGGACGCCTTCCGGGCGGTGCTTGCCCTTTTCGCCCTGCGCATGCAGCCGTCGATCTGCGAGTTCCTCGACAGGTATTCGGTCGAGTGCGCGGAACGCGCGACCGGCAGGACCGTGTTCAAGGGGCAGGCGGGGCGCCCCGTCGTGCTCCTCGAATTCGCCGGCAGCGCGGCCGAGGTGCGCGAACAGAAGGCCCTTGCGCTCGGCTGGGCGCGGCGGCACGGGCTCGCGCGCAGGGCGGCCCGGAACCGGCAGGAGGCGGCCACGCTCTGGGAGGTGAGGCGCAGGTGCTCGAGCGCCATGTTTCAGGTCGGGGATTCAAAGCTTAACGAGGACATCGTCGTGCCGATGGCGAACTACGTGAGGTTCGCCCGGTTCCTCGAGGGCCTGCGAAGGGAGTCCGGCCTGCCGATCCCGACGTTCGGCCATCTCGGGGACGGAAACCTCCACGTCAACATCATGTACCACGCCGCTGATCCCTCGGAATGCCGCGCCGCAGAGCGCGCGGTGAACCGCCTCATGAGGAAGGTGGTCGAGCTTGGCGGGGCGATATCGGGAGAGCATGGCATCGGCCTCGCCAAGTCGCCGTTCCTGAGGCTTCAGCATTCGCCCGCCGCCATCCGCGCGATGAGGGCGGTGAAGCGCGCGCTGGATCCGCGCGGCATACTCAATCCCGGCAAGATGTTCGAGGTATTCCGCGTCTGGGAGCGCAAGCGGCTCGACGTCCGGCTTCCGTGGGACCACACGTGAAATCGCCTTTTGCGTTTGCCCGCGAATGCGGGGCTCTCTCCACTCGGTGGGCTTCATGTATCTCAAGGCACTAAAACTCCACGGTTTCAAGTCATTCGCCGACTCGACGACCCTGTTTTTCGAGCCTGGCGTGACCGCCGTCGTCGGTCCGAACGGGTGCGGGAAGTCGAACATCGCCGACGCGATCCGCTGGGTCCTGGGGGAGCAGAGCGCAAAGGCCCTGCGGGGGGGCAAGATGCAGGATGTCATATTCGAGGGCGCCGACACGCGCAGGGCCTCCCAGCTCTGCGAGGTCTCGATGCTCTTGACGGAGTGCGAGCGGCAGCTCGGGAGCGACTTCCACGAGATCGAGATCACGCGGCGCGTCCACAGGGACGGCCAGGGCGAGTACCTGTTCAACGGCCAGGCCTGCCGTCTCAAGGACATCCAGAAGCTCTTCATGGACACGGGCGTCGGCAGGACGAGCTATTCGATCATGGCCCAGGGCCAGATCGACCAGATCCTATCCTCCAAGCCCGAGGAGCGGCGGGCCGTGTTCGAGGAGGCCGCCGGGATCACCCGGTACAAGAGCCAGCGCAGGGAGGCGATGGGCAAGCTTGCCCTGACGGACCAGAACCTGGCACGCGTCGCCGACGTGGTCGGCGAGGTCGCCCGGCAGATTGGAAGCCTCAAGAGGCAAGCTGCCAAGGCGATGCGCTACAGGAGGTTAGGCCACCGCCTCCGCCACCAGAGCCTGGCGGCGAGCGCGTTTCAGCACGGCAGGCTTGCCGAGTCGCTCGGTGCCCTGGAGGGAACGCTTGCCGGCCTCCGGGCCGAGGCTGACAGGCGCCGGACCGCCCTCGACGGGAAGCATTCCGGTCTCGAGGCGAGGAAGGCGGACCGCAGCAGGCTGAACCAGCGGGTGCAGGACGCCCAGCAGGCGGTCTTCGACCTGAAATCGCAAAAGGAGCACGCGGAGAACGAGGCGAGCCTTGCGCGGATCAGGCGGTCCGGCCTCGCCGACCGCCTCGCCGGCACGCGCGACACCCTGGGGGAGCTGGAAATGCAGTTGCGCGAGGTTTCCGCGCAGGTCGACACGGGCTCCCAGGACAAGCAGATGCAGCTGGGCCTCCTCGGCAGCAGCGACGCCGTCTACCAGCAGCACAACCGCGAGCTCGCGGTCGCGGAGGGGGAGTTGAACAAGCTCGAGCGCGAGCTCCAGCAGGCGAAATTTGAGCTGCTTCAGTTTGACAGCGCGGTGGCGAGGCTCAGGACCGAGTCCTCCGGCCACGAGGTCGACCAAAAGACCAGCATCCACAGGCATGACGCGCTGGCTGCGGAGCTCAGGCAGGCGGCGGAGCAGGCGGTCGCGGCGGCGGGGGCGGCTGCCGAGGCTGCCGCCCGGGCCGCGGAAACGCTGGCCGCCGGTTCGCGGGCGAACGAGGCGGCCGCCGCGGCGCAGCAGGCGGTCGCCGACGCCACGCGGGAATTCCGCGAGCTCCAGCGCACGCTCCAGGAGATCGACCGGCAGATCGCCCAGCGCGGCGCGAGGCTGAGGCTCCTGCAGCAGCTCCAGGAGCGCTGGGAGGGGTTCAGCGAGGGCGCGAAGGCGGTTCTTCAGGGAAGGCTTGCCGCCGCGCTTGCCGGCTCCAAGGCGACGCCGGTGGCCCAAGGGCTCGAGGTCAAGCCCGAGTTCGGCCGCGCGGTCGAGGCGCTCCTGGGGTCCGCCGCGGAGGCGATCCAGGTGAGCGACGGCGCGACGGCACGGCGAATCTTCGCGCAGCTCGAGCAGGAGCAGATCGGGTCGGTCATCCTCAGGATAGCGGAGTTTGGCGACGCCGGATCGCCGTCGGCGACGCTGCCCGCCGGCGTCGCTCCCGCGACCACGGCGCTCGCCAGCATCGAAGAGGGCCATCCCGCCGGCGCGATCCTCGCCTCGTGCTACGTCGCCGAGGACCTCGGCGCCTTCCTGGATTTCTGGCGGGCCCATCCGGAGTTCCCTTTCCTGGCGGTCGCCACACGGAAAGGGGAGATGGTGGACCGGCGCGGCCTCGTCACGGGGGGGCATGCCAACCCGAAGGGGCGCGCAAACGGCATCGTCCAGCGCGATATCGACCTCCGCGAGACGGCGAGGGCGCTCGCCGAGGACCAGCGCCGGCACGAGGAGCTTCGGACGCAGAGCGACGCGCTGAACGCCAGGATCGCCGCCGCCGAGCAGGCGCTCGAGGAACGCCGCACGGCGGTCATGGTTTCGACGCAGGCGGCCGCGGCGGCGCAGGCGGAGGAGCGCAACGCTCGCCGCGGGGCCGAGGAATCGTCCTTCCGGGCGCAGCGGATGGAGCACGAGCTCGCGTCGCTGGAGCACGCCCGGCTCGAGGCTCACGCCCGGTGGGAGAGGGCGAAGGCGGGCCTTGCCGAATCCGAGGCGGCTGCCGGAGCGCACCGCGGCCGCATCGAGGATCTCGAGGGCCGCCTGGCCGCGGCCCGCGCGCAGCGGGATGTGAGGCGCGAGTCGCTGGCACAGGCGCGCCTCGAGCTCGCCGAGCGCCGCCAGAAGGTGGAGGTGATCGACAGGGGCCTCGGCGAGATGGAGCGGCGCCGCGGGCAGATCGGCGATCTCCTTCTCCAGCGCCAGCAGGAGATAGAGGTGTGGACGGACCAGATGGCGGACCTTGGGCGAGAGGAGGCGGACCAGCACTCGAACGCGGGGCGCATCGGGGACACCCTGTCCGTGGCGCAGGAGCAGGTTGAGAAGATCCGCTTCGAGCTCGTCGGCGTCGAGAGCCAGATTGAATCCCTCGAGGCCTCCCAGGCCGCGCTCCGGCAGGAGTCGGACGCGGCGCACGCCGAGCTGAGCGCGCACGAGGTTCGCCTCGCCGAGGGCCGCCAGAGGACCGTCTTCCTCGCCGAGGAGGTGGCGCGCGAGTTCCAGGTCGACGTCGCGGCGGTGGGGTGGAAG
>Ga0302184_10002513_pt1 | contig 11630 bp, 7 predicted proteins | sample I_Palsa_N3_3_FD_200233 | JGI IMG/M metagenome (GOLD analysis project Ga0302184, IMG submission 200233) | Peat permafrost microbial communities from Stordalen Mire near Abisko, Sweden - I_Palsa_N3_3 | ecosystem: Environmental > Terrestrial > Soil > Palsa > Peat permafrost | place: Sweden: Abisko...
TGGCCGGCGTGCGGACCAGCGACTCAGTGACCTTGTAGGTGTAGCCGGCGAGTTCCGCCGGCGGGAGCACCGCATGCACCATGCCGAGGTCCAGCGCGCGACGCGCCGGGATCTTCTCGTTCAGGAGGTAGAGGCGTCGAGCCAGTCCGGTCCCGCCGATCCGGGTCCAGAAGAAGGAGCCCCCGTAGTCACCCGAGAGCCCATTGGGGGAGAAGCTCACCGAGAAGACAGCATCCTCTGATGCGAAGCGCAGGTCGCAGGCAGCAGCCAGACTGCACCCGGCCCCAACGGCCGGCCCTCCCACCATGGCGATGGTCGGCTTGGGCATCAGGTGCAGCGACATCGCGGCGTGGAGATCGTGGCGGGAGAGGTCGCCCGACATTGCATCGACGGGCACACCCTTCTCACCGCCCCGACCGCTTGCGCCCTCTTTGACGTCGCCGCCCGAGCAGAATCCTCCTTGGGCGCCCTCGGGCGCGGCGCCGGTCAGGACGACCACCTTCACCTCGGGGTGGTCGGCCATCTGCCGCACCGCGGTGTCGAGCGCGCCGATCAACGCACCGTTGAGCGCGTTGCGGCGGGCCGGCCGGTTCAGGGTGATCGTCCCCACCCCTGCGGCAACCTCGCTCAGGAGGACCGGTTCTGTCTCGTCGTTGGTCACTGCCGGTGACATTGCCACGTCTCGAAGGGTCTCCTTGCTGGTCCCGCTGAAGGCTAATTGAGTATACTAAAAACCGACCGGTCGCTTCACGGCGGGGCGCCACCCCGTCGTCCGACAAGCAAATGCTTCACGGGGGTGGTTGCCGATGGCAGACGAAGGGAGCGCCGAGGTAGCGGCCGGACCGCTGGCGGGTCTGCGTGTCCTGGACCTCTCCAACAGTCCAGCCGGAGCACAAGCGAGCCAGACGCTGGCTGACTTCGGGGCGGAGGTCCTCTGCGTGGAGCCGCCCGGCGGCAGCGCGCTCCGGAACCTGCCGTCCTTCCCGCTCATCGCCAGGGGCAAGCAATCGATCGCGCTGAACTTGCACGACTCCGACGACGCCTCGCTGGCTCGCCAGCTGGGTCTCGGCGCGGACGTGTTGATGGAAACGTTCCGGCCAGGCGTCGCCGAGCGCCTCGGGCTCGGCTACGAGGACCTGAGCAAGGAAAACCCTCGCCTCGTCTTCGGATCGGTGACTGCCTTCGGGCGCACGGGACCGTACGCCAACGCCAAGGGATATGAGGCGCTCGTCATGGCGCGACTGGGCGCGTTGTGGGCTTCGCAGTCGATGGTGGAGCGGGAAGGCCCAGCTCACGTCTCCATGCCGTACTGCACCTATGCGGCCAGCCAGCAGTTGCTGGCCGGGATCTGCGCCGCGCTGCACGAACGCGAGGTCAGCGGCAGCGGGCAACGGGTCGAGGCAACGCTGGTCAACGGGTTGGCCGCGCTCGGTACGTGGAACTGGTACCTCAATGTCATCACGTCGAAGTTCCCCGACGCCTTCACACCTTCCGCCACCCGGTCCGCCGCCGGCCTTCCGCTGTCGCCCATGTCCTTCATGCTGCTGATCGCATTGAGCGGAGACGGCCGCTGGATGCAGTTCTCCCAGGTGCAACTTCACCTTTATATGGAGATGCTCAAGGTGTTCGGCCTCGAGTGGATGCCCGAGAGCGAGGAGTGGAAGGCCGCGGTGTGGGCAGCGGACATCCCCAAGACGGGTGAGTACTGGGACAAGCTCTTCGAGGCGGTCCAGTCCAAATCGCTGGCCGAGTGGAACGAGGTCTTCGAGAACGACCACAACGTCTGGGCCGAGACGATGCGGCGTGGGAGCGAGTTGCTGGATCACCCGCAGATGCAGCACTTGGGCGCAGTGGTCGAGATAGATGACGCCGAGCGCGGCCTGGTGCGTCAGCCGGGCCCCGTGGTGGCAATGGCGGAGACGCCCGCTGTGCTGTCGAAGGGCGCACCAGAGCTCGATGCTGACGGCGCTCGTCTGCGGGCCACACCGTGGGGGCCGCTGGCGACGGCGGAGGTGACCGAGGCTGCGGTCCCTGCTGGAGACGACCGGGCGTTGGGCAACGTCACGCTCCTGGAGCTGGGGACGTTCTTCGCCGCTCCGTTCGGCGGGACGGTCCTGCGCGAGCTCGGGGCGCGGGTGATAAAGGTCGAGCCAATGGACGGTGAGCCCATGCGCAACCTCCTGCCCTTCCCTGAGGTGGGCGGCGCCAAGTGCCTCCAGGGGAAGGAGTCGATCTGCGTCGATCTCTCGACAGACGAAGGGCGGGCCATCGTCCACGAACTGGCTCGACGTTCCGATCTGGTGCTGCAATCGTTCCGGGCTGGTGTCGCCGAGCGCCAGGGGGTGGATGCCGCGACCCTGCGCGCCGTGAACCCCGATCTCGTCTACCTCAACTCGCCCGGATACGGAATCGATGGCCCCTGCGGCGACCGTCCCGCCTACGCGCCGACCATCGGAGCAGGGAGCGGGCTGGTGATGCGCAACATCGGATCGGCCATTGAGGAGCGACCCGGACTGTCGCTCAAGGAGATCCGCGCCGAAGCCATTCGACTCGCCGGCGCCGGCACGACCGAGTACGCCCAGGCGGACGGGATCTCAGCACTGACCGCAGCCAGCGTCATGACGTTGGGCCTTCTGGTGCGGGACCGCTCCGGGACGGCACAGGAGATGCTGACGACAATGCTGACGTCGACCGCCCATGCACTCGCCGACGACATGGTCGAGTACAAGGAGCGCCCGCAGACGGCGACCGCTGATGCCGAGCTTCTCGGCTACTCAGCTCGCTATCGGCTCTACAAGTCGGCCGACGAGTGGGTCTACCTCGCTGCGCCGACCGCGGCCGACTGGGCTCCCCTGTGTTCCGTCCTGGCAGACACTGCCGACCTGGCGGGGGACCCCCGGTTCACGACCGAGGACTCCCGGGTAGCCAACGATGAGGCGCTGGCCCATGTGCTCGATGGCGTCTTTGCGACGAAGACCGCGCAGAACTGGGAGGACGCGCTGCTGGCGGCGGATGTCGGGTGCGTGGTGGCCCACCGCGAGCCGCCCGAGACTGTGTTGCAATCGGACGAGTTCGCCCGGGCCGCAGACCTGCTCGTGGAGGTGGAGCACCCGACTTTCGGGGAGCACGTACGGCTGAAGCCCTATGTCTCGTTTTCCCGCAGCACGACCGTGGCGGAGCCGGGTTCTTTGGCGGGTCAGCACACGGAGGCCATACTGAGCGAGCTCGGCTACTCGGCTGAGGCCATCGCGGATCTGCGAGACAGAAAGGTTGTCGCCTGATGACGGACACTGCGGCGGAGGCGCCGGCTGAGCCGGTTCTCGTCAAGGAACGGCGGGGAACGGTGCAGATACTGCGGCTGAACCGACCCGAGGCCCGCAATGCGTTGAACCCCGAGCTGCTGTCGGCTATCGGAATCGCCATGCTCGATGCCGAGAAGGATCCAGAAGTGCGAGCGGTGGTGCTCACCGGGACAGGTGACCGGGCCTTTTGCGCCGGCATGGACCTGCGTGGCTTCGCGGAGGGCGGTTCGGGCGGCATGAGCGGAAACCCCGACGCCATGCGCGGCTTCGTCCGCTTCACCAACGGGGAGATTGGCGTTCCCATTGTCGGGGCAGCGAACGCCACCGCCGTGGCCGGAGGGTTCGAGTTGTTGCTGGGCTGCGATGTCGTGGTGGCCTCTGAGGCGGCCCTCTTCGGGGTACCCGAGGTCAAGCGGGGACTCTTCGCCGCGGGCGGGGGTGTGTTCATCAGCACGCGTATTCCGTTGGCGGTGGCACTCGAGCTGACGTTGACGGGCGATTCGATCGACGCCGGCCGGGCGCTGGCCCTCGGATTGATCAACCAGGTCGTCGCGCCCGCCGAGGTGCTCGATGCCGCCGTCGCGCTGGCCGAGCGGATCGCACGGAATGGCCCTCTCGCGTTGCATGCCACCAAGCAGATGGTGCGCACGGCGTCGACCGACCTCGAACGAGCCAAGGTGCTGGCAGCGGAGTGGCAGCCCAAGGTTTTCGGCAGCGAGGATGCCAAGGAGGGTGCGACCGCGTTCATCGAGAAGCGCGACCCGGTGTGGAAGGGTCGCTGAGAACATCGCTCAGGGTTTGCCGGCTCCGGGCTGGGGTTCGGACCTGGGCGGGGCCTGGGCCGGAGGCTGCCGGTCGGTCTTGTGCTCGTTTTCTGGTGGCACCAACGGCACCGTGACCCGGGCGACCACGATGTCGTCCCGGCTGCGTAAGGCAGAGGAGAGCACCAGGTCGAGCTGGTTGTGGAGGATCCGGTATCGGAACTTCTCCGGGCGGATGACCGGGATCAGTACGACGAGCTGATCGTCGGGATGGTCCGCTCGCAGCTGATCGATGAAGGCGAGGATCGGCTGGACGACCGAGGCATAGTCGGTGTGCAGCAACTTGAGCGGAATGCCGCAGTTCCACCTCTCCCAGTCGTCGAACAGGTGTTGCGCGTAGACGGTGGCGTCGTCGCCGCCCTCGAGGACGACGCTGACGGCGATTACCTCCTGCCCGAGCGACTCGGCTTCGCTCAGCGCCCGCTCGGTGAGCCGCGAGATCCGATTGACCGGGACGACCACGATGGTGTGCTTCGGCTCGGGCCGCCCGGGATCCTCGTCGAAGCGAAGGTCCTTGGCCGCCCGCTCGTAGTACGCGTGGATGCGGAGGAACAGGACGATGAAGGCCGGGATGGCGATGACGACCACCCAGGCGCCCTCGGTGAACTTGGAGATCAAGAAGACGACGGTCGCGATGGCCGTGATGCACGCGCCAAAGCCGTTGATGGCGGCGCGGCGACGCCAGCGGGGAGGGCGTTCCCGCCACCAGTGCACGACCAGCCCGGCCTGGGAGAGCGTGAACCCGATGAACACCCCGATGGCGAAGAGCGGGATCAGCTCGTTGGTATTGCCATCGACGGCGACGAGCAGCGCGCCCGCCAAGACGGTCAGCACGAGGATGCCGTTGCCGAACGTCTGTCGGTCGCCGCGGATGCTGAACAAATGCGGGAGGTAATTGTCCCGCGCTACCAGGCTGGCCAGGACAGGGAGGCCGCCGAAGGAGGTGTTGGCCGCCAGGGCCAGCACGATGGTAATGGTGATCGAGATGACGTAGTAGGCCCAGCCGCGTCCGATGGACATCGCCATGATCTGGCTCAGCACGGTCTGCCCCGAGCGCGGTCCGATGTGCCAGCGCTTGGCCAGAACGGCGAGGCCGAGCAGCATGGTGCCGAGAATGAGTCCGAGCAGCACTTCGGTCCGCTTGGCGCGCACGGTCCGGGGCTCGCGGAAGAGAGGCACGCCGTTGGCGATGGCCTCCACACCGGTCAGTGCGCTGCAACCGGCGGAGAAGGCCTTGAGGATGAGCAGGAACGTCACCGCCTTGAGTCCCACCGTCGGCGTTTGGGGTTTCCCCAATTGCGTCTCGCTGAGCCCGAGCGGATGAATGAGTCCGATGGCGATGATGGCCAGCAGTCCGAAGATGAACAGCATGGTCGGCAGCAGGAACGCCCGAGCCGTCTCGCCGAGGCCGCGCAGGTTGAGCACCATTATGAAGAGGAGGATCCCGAGGCAGAGGGGGATGGTGGCGCTGTGCAGGCTCGGGAAGGCGGACTGCAGGGAGGCGACGCCCGCTGCAATGGAGACGGCCACGGTCAGCGTGTAGTCGACGACGAGCGACGCGGCGGCCACGAGGCTTGTGTGGGCACCGAAGTTGGCCCGTGAGACGGCGTAGGCGCCGCCGCCCATCGGGTAGGCGTCGATCACCTGGCGGTACGAGAACACCAAGATGGCCAACAGGATGACGATGGCGATGGTGATGGGCAGGATGAGATGCAGCGCCCCGGCTCCCGCCACCGCCAACACCAAAATGATGGCTTCGGGCCCGTAGGCCACTGACGTCAGAGCGTCGAGCGAGAGGGCCGACAACCCTTGGACCGGCGTGATGCGGTCCTTCCCCGATCCGTCGTGCGACGCCCGCTTGGGCGGACCGATCAACAGATTCAAGAGGCCGGTGGCCTGACCGTCGCGGTCGTCTGCCATGAGCGCACTCTACGGGCCGGAGATGGGGGCGTCGGGTACACCGGCGATACGCCGTTCGGTCTGCCGTTGCCTGCCTAGGATCGGCACGTCCGCACGGACGCAACGCGCAACAGGAAAGAGGTCACGCCGCCGTGGAACTGTGGGAGCTCTCCGCCCGCGAGGCGTGCCGCGACACGTTGGCGCAGTACACCCACAGTGGTGACCGCTACATGCTCGAGGAGTTCGCCGCGGCGTTCTGTGAGGACGGCGTCCTCGAGATACGCGGGGCGGACCCGCTGCAGGGTCGGGACGCCATCATGGCGCGCTTCGGCGGTGCGCCCGCCGCTGCGCAGGCGCAGGAGGAGGCGTCCCGAAAACGCGGGACCGGAGGACCACGCCGCACTGTGCGCCACAACGTGACGAACATCCGGTTCGAGTCGGTGCAGCCGGACGAGGCCCTCGTCGCCAGCTACTTCACCGTCATCACTGAGATCGGTCTCGACCACATGGGCCGCTACCGGGACCGCTTCGTGCCCGTGGGCGGCCGCTGGCTCATCGCGCACCGCTTCGTGTCGACCGACTGGCGCTCCCCGGAGACGACGTTCGGGGGTGGCGCGTCGGACTAGCGCCGCACACGTGCGCTAGTTGATGAGCGGGTCCCGTGGCAGCCCGAGGATGCGCTCCCCGATCTGGTTGCGCTTGATCTCAGACGTCCCGCCGGCGATCGACATGCCCCGATGCATGAGCACCATGCCGGACACCATGGCGCCCGCTCCGTCGGTGTAGAGCGTGTCGGCATCGCTGACCGCGGCGAGAATCGCCGCTGCCTCGTGGCCGATCTCCGACAGCACGAGCTTGGTCACGTTGCCCTCGGGTCCCGGTCCACTCCCCATGACGGCCCGGTGGGCGGTGCGCATGTTGAGCAGCGCCATAGCCTCGGTCTGCGCGATGTAGCGGCCGATCCGGCCCGCACCACCGGCCAGGCGGTCGGGGTGGGCATCGAAGGGCGCGATGGCCATACTGGCCGGCATCCTCATGCCGCCTTGGCCGCCGCCGATGGAGACGCTCTCGTTCCCCAGCGTGGCCCGGGCCACCTTCCAGCCGCCGTTCACCGGTCCGACGACGTCGTCGTCGGGCACGAAGACATCGTTGAAGAAGACCTCGTTGAATTCCGAGTGGCCCGTGACCATCTTGAGTGGGCGTACCTCGACACCCTCGGTGTGCATGTCGATGACCATGGTCGTGATCCCGTCGTGCTTCGGCACGTCGGGGTCGGTGCGGATGGTGGCGAGCCCGAAGCTGGCGTGGTGGGCGCCGCTCGTCCACACCTTCTGCCCGTTGACCAGCCAGCCACCGTCGACCCTCGTACCGCGCGTCTTGACGTCCTGGCGCAGTGCCGGCAGGACCCAGCGGGCCACCTGATCCTCGGTGGCATGCTGAATCAGGGTGAGGATGACCCAGCCCGTGATGCCGTACTGGGGCTTCGTCACACCGGCCGCGGCGAACCCCTGCTCAATGACGAGCTGCTCGACGGCGCCGGCATCGCGCCCCCAGGGCTTGGGCCAGTGCGGCATGACGTAGCCGGTCTCGATCAGCGCGTCGCGCTGGGCGGCGGCGTCGAGGCCGTGCACCCGCTCGGCGAAGGTGCGCACCTCGTCCCGCATCGGCTCGGCTTCCGGTGGCAGGTCGACGGTGCGCGTCCGCCGCGCGCCGTCACGCACGAGGTCCGTGATCTCGCGGGCGGCCGCCTCGGCGTCGAGGAACGACTCGAGCGCAGTGGCCCGGCGGAGATACAGATGGGCGTCGTGCTCCCAGGTGAATCCGATACCGCCGTGGACCTGAATGTTGAGTTGGGCGCACTCGTCGCCGGCCGCCAGTGCGAGCGCAGCAGCGATGGCCGCCGCGTAGGACAGCTGGTCATCGCCCTCTCCGGCCGCCCGTGCCGCGTCCCACACGGCGCCGGTCGCCAGCTCGGACGCGACCAGCATGTTGGCGCAGTGATGCTTGACCGCCTCGAAGGTGCCGATGGGCCGTCCGAACTGCACGCGCACCTTGGCGTAGGCGGCAGCCTGCTCGGTGCACTCGTTGGCGATACCGGTCGCTTCGGCCGCGACAATGAGACGGGCGAGGTCGATGAGCGCGCGCCGTCCACCCGCGATCACAGCGGCCGGTGCACCGTCCAGTGTGATCCGAGCCGAGCGCCGCGTCGGGTCGAGGTTGGGTGGCACCTCCACCTGCACGCCCCCGGCCGTCACCTCGACGACGATGGCGTCGTCGCCTGCGGGCAGCACGAGGAGGTGGGCGAGGCCACCGCCCAGGACCGCCGGCGCCGTGCCGGCGGCCTGACCGTCGCGCACTGTGATGTCGCTCTCGAGCGCGACGCCGGCGAAGACGGACCCGTCGGCCAGGCCGGGCACGAGCCGGGCGGCCACCTCGTCAGAGCCGGCCGCGTCAATGACGGCGCTGGCGATCACGGTCGGCACGAAGGGCCCGGGTGTGAGCGCACGCCCCAGCTCCTCGACGACGACGACAAGCTCAGGTAGGCCGAACCCCGAACCGCCGTACTCCTCGGGCAGGTGCAGGCCGAGCCAGCCCAGCTCGGCGATATCGCCCCAGAACGAGGGCAGGGTCTCGGCTTCAGATTCGAGCAGAACCCGGGCGGCTCCTCGGGAATCGTGCTTGGCCAGGAAATCCGAGGCTGTCTGCCCCAAGGTCCGGTGGTCTTCTGTGATGGCGATCGGCATGCCTAAATAGTATCCTCTATTATTGGTGTCGGACCAGGCCACCCTGCCATTCCCTGCAGGCACCGCGCCAAAGGCTCGGTCGTCACCACCGAGAGGAGCCAACGTGAAGCTGGGCACGACCGTGGGCATGCGCGACGACCCCGATGACTTTGCGGCGCAGGTTCGCCGGCTCGAGGACGCCGGGGTGGAGTACCTGTGGACCGGCGAGGCCTATACCGCGGACGCCGTGTCGACTATGGGCTTCCTGGCTGCCGTGTCGAAGACGGCGCAGATCGGTTCGAGCATCTTGCCGCTCTACACGCGCACGCCGACGCTGCTGGCGATGACGGCGGTGGGTATCGACAAGCTGTCGCGTGGTCGTTGCATCCTCGGGTTGGGTGCGTCAGGCCCTCAGGTGATCGAGGGATTCCACGGCGTCCCCTACGACGCGCCCTTGGCTCGCACCCGGGAGATCATCGACATCTGCCGCTCGGTGTGGCGGCGCGATCGCCTCGTCAATCAGGGCTCCAGCGTCCGCTATCCCGTCCCACTCCCGGAGGGACAGGGCACCGGTCTCGGCAAGCCTTTGAAAATCATGGACCACCCGGTTCGCGAGCGGATTCCGATTTACGTGGCGTCCCTCGGTCCGAAGAACGTCGAGATGACGGCGGAGCTGGCGGAAGGCTGGCTCCCCCTGCACTACTGGCCCGACCGGGCCCACGAAGTGTGGGGGGAGTCACTCGCGGCCGGCCGGGCCGTGCGGTCCTCCGACCTCGGACCGCTCGAGATCGTGGCGGGCGGCTCGCTGGCTATCGGCGACGACGTCACGCATGTACGCGAGAAGGATCGCCCCATGCTCACCTTGTATTTCGGCGGTATGGGGGCCAAGGGCAAGAACTTCTACAACGACGTCCTCAAGCGCTACGGCTACGAGCGGGAGGCCGAGCAGCTCCAGGATCTGTATCTCGGCGGCAATCGAAAGGAGGCGGCGGCGTTGGTGCCCGATGAGCTGATCGCCGGCCTGTCCCTCATCGGCGATGCCGGCTTCGTGAAGGACCGCATCGCCGCCTACCGCGACGCCGGGGTGACGGTCTTGAACGTGCAGCCGATCGGCCCGAACAAGCTGCAGGACCTGGAGACGATCGCCGGCTGGGTGAGCTGACGGTTCTGTCGGTTCTGTCGGTTCTGACGGTTCAGCCGCCCACGACAGGCTGGTCTTCGTCCGAGGGAAACGCCGCCGCCAGCATGTCGGCCGCCGAGCCCGGCAGCAGCAGCTGCTCTTGATAGATGGTGGCGCCCAGCGCGCCGTCCCGGTCCCGCAGCGAGCCGTGGTAACAACCCCGGGCGCTGCGCGCCTTGACCGGCCTCAGGTCGACCAGCACCCACTCGTCCGCCCGGATGTCCTCCTGGAACCACATGGAGTGATCGATGGACGGCCCACCGCGTCCAACGAGCGCCCTGTCCTGCTGGCCGAACCCGGTGCCGAGGTCGGACAGATAGGCCAAGCCGGCCCGGTGCAGGAGTGGATCGTCGCCCAGCGAGACGGCGGAGCGGACCCACAGGCAGTCGGTGAACACGCCCTTCAAGAAGTCGGTCGGCGTGACGGGGCGCACGTCGAGCAGCGTGTTCCACCCGCCCACGGTCGTGTCCTCCGGTGCAGGAACGGCACGGCGAGGCGCGTCGTCGAAGCGACTGCCCTCACCCTCGACATGGAACGACGTCGCCATGGAGAAGATGACCTCGCCGTCCTGTACGGCCACCACCCGCCGTGCAGAGAACGACCGCCCGTCCCGATCGCGGTCGACTTCGAGGATGACGGGAATGTCGCTCCTTCCCGCCCGGAGGAAATAGCCATGGAAGGAGTGCGGGAGCCGTTCTCCCTCGACGGTGGCCGCGGCGGCGAGCAGGCACTGCGCCGCCACCTGCCCGCCGAAGAGGGTGCGGCGTGGCCCGTAGTTGGCGTTGCGGCCACGAAAGAGGTCCTTGTCGACCCGTTCCAGAGTGAGGAGCGAACGCAGGTCGTCGGCGAGATCCATGCTCAAGAGTGTCCAGGGCGACGCCTCCGGAGCAAGTGGACCTTCCCCGGGTCAGCGCCCCGTAGGTCGATGTTCTGTCCGGGCGGTTGGAACGAAACATCTAGATACTTTGCATGATCCTCTCGTATGCTGACCGCATGAGCACCACCGCCGTCGAGAACCTCGGCGCCATCTTCGTCGACCCCGCTGCCTACGCCGACCCGGTCGCCTGGCACGACGCGGCGCAGCGTATTCGCCACGAGTCCCCGATCCTGAAGGTCGTGGTCGAGGGGTACCCCGAGTTCTGGGCCATCACCACGCACGCCGACGTCATGGAGGTGGAGCGCAATCCCGAGGTGTTCACCAACGCTCCCTACCCCACGGTCACGCCCTCGTCGCACGTGGAGGCGGCGACGAACGTGCCGGTCAAGACGCTGATCCAGATGGACGGGGACCAGCACAAGGCCCACCGGAATCTCGTCAACGACTGGTTCAAGCCTGTGAGCGTCAAGAACCTGCAAGGGCGGATCGACACACTCGCCCGGGACTCCGTCGACCGCATGGACGCCATGAACGGTCGATGCGACTTCGCCAACGACGTCGCCGTGTACTTCCCGTTGCACGTGATCCTGGCCATCCTCGGTCTGCCCGAGGACGACTATCCGCGCATGCTCACGTTGACCCAGGAGCTCTTCGGCGCCGAGGACCCGGACATCGCTCGTCTCGTCGAGGACGAGTCGCAGTTCGGGGTCCTTCTCGAGTTCATGAACTACTTCACTTCCTTGACCGAGGATCGGCGGGCGCACCCCACGGGCGACCTGGCTTCGGTCATCGCCAACGCCGTGATCGCCGGCGAGCCGTTGCCCGACA
>Ga0302184_10002522_pt1 | contig 11605 bp, 10 predicted proteins | sample I_Palsa_N3_3_FD_200233 | JGI IMG/M metagenome (GOLD analysis project Ga0302184, IMG submission 200233) | Peat permafrost microbial communities from Stordalen Mire near Abisko, Sweden - I_Palsa_N3_3 | ecosystem: Environmental > Terrestrial > Soil > Palsa > Peat permafrost | place: Sweden...
GCAAACCCAGGTGATGGGCGAGGTCGATGGTCGAGTTGACGATGATCGTCTCGCTCGAGCCTTCGGCCATGCGGCTGACGAAGGACTGATCGATCTTGACCTCGGAGACCGGGAGGTCCGCGAGGTAGGCGAGCGAAGAGTAACCGGTGCCGAAATCGTCGATCGAGATCTCGACGCCGGCCTGATCGAGCCGCTGGAGGACCGAGCGCGCGGCCGCCGGATCCACCATCAGCGTGCTCTCGGTTACCTCGAGCTTGAGCCGGCTGGGCGGAACGCCGGCGTACTCGAGCGCGTTCAGGACCCGTTCGGTGAAGTCGACGTCCACGAGCACCTGCGCGGAGATGTTCACGGCTACGGCGATGTCGAATCCCATCCTGCGCCACTTCGCCAGCTGCGCGAGCGAGAGGTCGATCACCTTCTGGGTGAGCGGTTTGATCAGGTTCGTGTGCTCGGCCATGTTGACGAACGACGCCGGCAGCAACAGGCCGAGCTGAGGATGCTCCCAGCGCACCAACGCCTCGACCGCGAGCACCTTGTCGGTCCGCAAATCCAGCACGGGCTGATACCAGACCGCGATCTCTTGACCGTCGAGCGCGGTTCGCAACTCGACGGTGAGTGCGAGCTTCGCCGGGCTGTGGTGGTCGTGGCGCTCGTCGTAGATAGCGACGCCTGCGCGCGTCTCCTTGGCTCGGTACATCGCGACGTCGGCCTTCTGCAGCAGCATCTCGATCCCCGCGCCGTGCATGGGGAACACCGCCACGCCGATGCTGGCCTGCGTGTCGAGGACCATCTGCTCGAGCTCGATCGGCTTGCGCAGCGATCGCGCGAGCCGCTCCGCCACGCGCAGCGCTTCCTCGCGACCGGTGCCCGCGCAGAGCACGGCGAACTCGTCACCCCCGAGACGCGCGACCATGTGGTCAACGGCGAGCTCGTCCCCAAAGCGCTCGGCGACCTGCTGGAGGAGCAGATCGCCGTAGCGGTGTCCGAGCGTGTCATTGACGTCCTTGAAGCGGTCGAGATAGATCAGCATCACGCACGACTGCTGGCGCTCGTTCTTGATCGCCAGTTGCACGGCGTCGTGGAACGCCGCGCGGTTGGGCAGGCCCGTGAGCGAATCGTGACGGGCCTCATGGTCGCTGCGCGCGCTCTTCCAGGTCGCGTTATAAATCGCCGCCACCGGCGCCAGGCACAGCGGTATGAGCACCACCGAGTAAGCCGTGGCCGCGATCACGATCGGAGCGAGCAGCAGCATCACGCCGCCGGTGATCGCGACGAAGGCCGCGTCCCTGCGGAAATACCGCAGTACCGGGACCCCCTGATAGAGCGACACGGCCACTCCGACGACGCCCGTGTTGACCAGGAAGAAGGCGCCGGCTCCGAGAATCATTCCGGGCAGGTCGGCGCTCGTGAACGGGTGCGAGGAGCCGATGTGCGGCGCCACCGACAGCACGCGCATGGTCAGCAGCGCGGCCGCCATCGAGAGTGCGTACTGCCCCACGTTGAAGCGGATGCGCCACCAGGGCTTGCCCGCGGCGAGATCCTGAACGATCGACGCCGCGCTCTGGGCGATCAACGCCGGGGCCAGCCCGCCGGCGAGCAGCACGGCCATGGCGAACGAGGTCGAGAGTGTGATCTGCTCGTCGTTACCCCGACGAGGGATCTTCACCGGGAGCATCTCGCCGAGCATCACGCCCGCCGATAGCAGGGCGAAGGTCAGCGGTTCGGCGTGGATGAACTTGAGGCTGGTCGTGCCCGAAAGCAGGGCGACGACGACCAGCGCCGCGACAAAAACCGTCGCGCAATAGATTCGGACGCTCGAACGTTCTCCGTTCACGAATGAGGAACGAGCGCTCGCCGCCAGGCGGGCGCTCGCCCGGGTTCTAGAACTTGTTGCCCCCGGAGACCGCCACGACCGCTGCAATTGCCGCTAGGACCGTACACGCGCGGTAAAGCATGAACTTCTTCATTCTCGACTCCGTGCCGTTTTGAGCGGCCCACGACGGGCGGCCCGGTTGCCAACTTATCGACAGGATTTGCTCGACCTTTAGACCGGATTCATAAGCGATGGACAGGTGTTGTAGGCGCTCGTCGCGGGGGGGTCGCGACGCTCTGGTCGGTTGGAGTCGCAGGCTGCTCCATGTGAAGATGCCATTTGACTCTTTGATATTCCTTGATATATAGTCCGCGCCTCGTCGAGGACCGTGGAAGGGTTCCGAAGGATCGGAGAGACCCGTATGCCTCACCTGCACTGCGCACGCTGTGGCCTTCGCATCCAGTTCAGGGCAACGATGCTCTGGATGGAGAACTGCCCGCGCTGCCAGAGTCGCAGCCAGACGCCCGCCCCCCTGGTGCTGAGCTCGCCCCTCAGATGGGGGCCCGCACAGGCGGCCGGCAGACGGCCCGGAGACGTGGGTACCCCCGCGACTTCTCGGTCGCTAGGAAATTAGGGCCCTTAGTCGGCCTAGGGCCCGTAGTCGGCTAGGGCCGGCAGAAGCCGGCGCGGCCTGACCGCATAGGTCCGCGGCGCCCCCTACCCTGCTGCCCAGGCGCTTGCAGCGCGGCGCTCGCCGTGATGCTCCGGGCCCGGCCGGGGCATCAGCCCAGCCCTACGTCGATGATCCCAACCCCTAGCAACCGTGCCCGCTCCGCGGTCCTCGTCCTGTTGGTGGCGCTGGTCGGGATTCCCGCGGCCGCGCTCGCCGCGAGCGCCGGCAACAGTGGCGGCGCTACCCCCGGTACGGTCGCGGGCGGCGGCGCCACCCCGGGCGGGCTCGATCCGGCCCCCGTGCACTCCCCGAAGCCCCCCTCTAAGTCCGGCAAGGGCGCCTGGCTTCGCGCCGTCACCGTCACCGAATACTGGCCCGTGCCCGAGTGGTGGTTCGTCGGCGAGCTCGTCCACGTTCCCGGGCTCTCAGGCCAGCATCGCGTCGACTGGCTCTACTCGGCGATCGGCGTCTCGATGCAGGGCGAGGGGATCGGGCTCGACGGCCGGCTCTACCACATCGTTTCGTTGGGGAACGCGGGGTGGGTGACGAGCCACGGCAAGCCCACCTCTCCCCGCGCCCGCGGGTGGTCGGGCGGATCGCCGTACTGGCGGGCCGGCGCTTACTGGGTCGACCGATCGGGCGGGGTCACCTATCCGCTTCAGGAGGGCGGCTGGTCCAACGGGCCGGGCGTCAGGCACGTGCCACTGCGCGGCGTCACCTTCGCCCCCGGGCCCTCGCTACCGCTCAAGTACTACCAGTCGATCGCCGTCGATCCGAGCGTGATCGCGCTCGGCAGCCGCGTCTACATCCCGGCCTACCGGCACGACGGGCACGGCGGCTGGTTCATCGCCCAGGACACCGGCGGCGCGATCATCGGCCGTCATGTCGACGTCTACCGCCCGCCCCCCGTGGCCGCAACCGACACCGGGCTGGAGCTGACCGATCAGCGCATCTACGTGATCGCGCCACGTCGCTGATCGCGACTAGACTCCGACTTCAGTTATGGCCAAGCAACAGCGAACGATGCGGATGGACCAGCGCAGCCAGTTGGCGGCGATGCAGCAGCTCGAGACCCGGTCCGATGACGAGCTCGAGGCCGAGACCAGATTCCGCGCTGCTGCGCAGGCGATCCTCGGAGCCCGCGCGGCCGAGCGTTATGACGCCAAGGCGGCCCGGGCGCACTTCCAGCGCGCCTTGGTCGCGGCGCGCCCGCAGGAGCGACTCCAGATTCGGCGCATGGCCGACGCTTCGCTCGCGCTGGCCGAGCGCCGCGCCGACGACCTCAAGCTGGCCGCGGAGCGGCTCGGCGTCGAGCCGCCCACCGGGCGCCAGCTTCTGGGCCTGAAGTTCATGGGGTTGATCGCGCCGCCGGCGAGCGCCGGCATGTTGATGCGCACGCGCGGCGTGGTCCTGGTCATCCTGTTGATCGTCGGCCTGCTCGCGCTCGGATTCGGGCTGATCGAGCTGGTGTCGCTGCCCTTCGGAGGGATCTCGGTGGACCTGGCGATCTTCTATGGCTTCCTGCTCGTGGCCGTGGTGATCGGCGGGCTCGCCTACTACGGGCGGCGCCGGCAGCGAAAGGCGACGGCCGAGCGCGCCGAGCAAACCGCCGCCCAGAAGCGCTGAGGCTGTCATCGATCGACGTGTGCGGCCGGTACTCGCTCGCCACCACCAGCCCCGCTGACGTACGTGCCCGGTTTCCGGTCGGCGAGTCGATCGAGATCCGGCGGCGCTACAACGTCGCGCCGGCCGACGACGTGGTCGCGGTGACGGTCGATCGCGAAGGCATTCCCCGCGGCGAGCTGCTGCGCTGGGGGCTCGTGCCTTCCTGGGCCGAGCGCCAGGACATCGGGCTGAAGATGATCAATGCGCGCGCCGAGACGGCGGCCACCCGCCCCGCATTCCGTCGCGCCTACGAGCGGTATCGGTGCTTGATCGTCGCCGACGGCTTCTACGAGTGGAAGCCCACCCCCGGCGCGCGCAAGCAGCCGTTCCACATCTCGAGCACCGACCAGCCGCTGTTCGCGTTCGCGGGGCTGTGGTCGATCTGGCACGCCCCCGACGGCGGCACGCTGCGCTCGTGCGCGATCCTGACCACGGCCGCCAACGAGACGGTCGCGCCGCTCCACGACCGCATGCCGGTGATCCTTGCCCCCGGCGCCGAGGCGGCCTGGCTCGATCCCGCGACTCCGGTCGCCGCGCTGGCCAAACTGGTCGCGCCGCTCGCGCCCGAGCGAACGGCTCTGCGCCCCGTCTCGACCGCGGTCAACGACGCCCGTTACGACGGACCCGAATGCCTGTCGCCGCCGGTGCCGAGCGAGCAGGCAACCCTGTTCGAGGTCTGATGCCCCTCTCCCCCCTGCTCTCCGGCTACGACCACGTGCTGCTCGACCTCGATGGTTGCGTCTGGGTCGGCGAGCAGACCACGCACCGCGCGCCCGAGGCCGTGGCGCAACTCAGATCGGCGCAGAAGCAGATCGCGTTCATCACCAATGACGCCCAGCGTTCCGGCGAGGAGTACGTACGCAAGCTGTGGTCGCTCGGCGTGCGCGCCTCGCTGGCCGAGGTGGTGACGGTAGGCGGTGCGATCCAGCACGTGCTGGCCGACCGTCGTCCCCGCGGCGGCACGGCGTACGTGATCGGCTCCGAGGCCGTGTTTCGCCACGTCGCCGACGCCGGGATGCGGGTCGTGAACGAGACGGACCTCGCCGCGGAGGCGGACGTGGTCGTGGTTGCCGGTCACCAAGACCTGCATTTCCGCGACCTGCGCGACGCGGTTCAGGCCGTCCTCGCCGGCGCGGAACTGATCGGCGCCGGTCGCGACCGCACGTTCCCGATGCCAGACGGACCCTGGCCGGGGACGGGAGCGATCATCGCCGCGGTCGAGTACGCGACCTCCCGCACGGCGGATATCGTCGGCAAGCCCGACCCTCAGATCTATTTCACCGCGCTCGACCGGCTCGGGCCGGGTCGCGCGCTGGCCGTCGGAGACCGACTCGATGCCGATCTCGCGGGCGCCGCCGCGGCCGGGTTGGACGCGGCGATCGTCCTCACCGGCGTGACCAGCCGAGCAGAGGCGGAGGCCGCTCACGAGCCGGCTCCCGTCGCCATCGCCGAGGACCTGGCCACGCTGGTGCTCGCCGGCTGACGCGTTGCGGCGGCAACGGAGGATCGCGCTGATCATCAACCCGGCCGCGGGTGGCGGTCGCGCGGCCCGGGCCCTCGCGGCCGTGCAGGCAGCGCTCGGCGCCGGCGGGATCGAGCACTGCACCGAGCGGACACGAAGCCTCGACCACGCACGCGAGCTCGCGCTCATGGTCGCCGCGAGAGGGGAGGTCGCGGTCGCGTTCGGCGGCGATGGGCTGGTCGGGGCGGTCGCCGGGGCCCTCCGGAACGGTGACGGCGTCCTCGGCGTGCTGCCCGGCGGGCGGGGCAACGACTTCGCGCGGGTGCTCGGCATTCCGCTCGACCCGGTGGCGGCGTGCGGGGTGCTCGCGACCGGCGTCGAGCGGATGCTCGATCTCGGGGAGGTCGGTGGCAGGGCGTTCGTGGGGATCGCGAGCTGCGGCTTCGATTCCGACGCCAACCGGATTGCCAACGACGCTCGCCTGGTCCGCGGGAACCTCGTGTACGTATATGGCGCGCTCCGCGCGCTGGTCTCCTGGCGCCGGGCCCGGTTTCTCATCGAGCTCGAGGGCGAGGAGACCGTGACCGTGGTGGGCTACAGCGTCGCGGTAGCCAACGCGAAGGCGTACGGCGGCGGGATGTACCTGGCCCCCGACGCCTCGCTCGAGGACGGCCTGCTCGACGTGGTCACGATCGCGCAGATGCCCAGGCTGCGATTCCTGCGCCTCCTCCCCACCGTGTTCAAGGGCAAGCACGTGCTCGTGCCCGAGGTCTCGGTGCGACGAGCGCGCGAGGTCCGGATCGGCGCCGATCGCGCCTTCACCATGTACGCGGACGGCGACCCGATTGCCGAGCTCCCCTTGACCGTTCGCGCGCTCCCCCGCGCCGTGCGTGTCATCGTCCCTTCATCATGACCGCCATGGGGCCGAAGCTCGCCGCCGCACGCGCGGTCGGGGCGCTCGCGCGGCGTGCGGGCCGGGGCGGCGGCACCAGCCTTCCCGGCAAGGTGCTGATGCGGCTCGAGCCCGAGGCGATCTCCGAGCTGGCGGCCCGGCTGCCGCGAGGGACCGTGATCGTCTCGGCGACCAACGGCAAGACGACGACCACCGCGATGATCGCGTCCGTGCTCGAACGCGCGGGAACGGTGCTGGTACACAATCACGCGGGCGCGAACATGGCCGGAGGAGTCGCCTCGACGCTGCTCGCGGCCACCCGCGCCGGCGGACGGATCCGGGGCGAGCTCGGGCTGTTCGAGGTGGACGAGTTCTGGCTGCCGGCGATGGCCGAGCAGCTCGCCCCCCGGGCGCTGCTGCTCGGGAACCTGTTCCGCGATCAGCTCGACCGGTACGGCGAGCTCGACACGATCGCCGACCGCTGGGCGGGCGTCCTCGCCGGCACCGCGCGCAATGCCCGTTTGGTCCTCAACGCCGACGATCCCCTGATCGCCGATCTCGGCCGTGAGCATCCCGGCGTCACGTACTTCGGGATCGAGGACGACGCGATGGCGATGCCCGAGATGCAGCATGCATCGGACTCCAAGCACTGCCGCCGGTGCGGCGCGGCGTACGTCTACGAGGCGGTCTATCTCGGGCACCTCGGCCGCTACCGCTGCCCGAACTGCGCCCAGGTGCGTCCGGTCCCGGCGGTGTTCGCCGAGCAGGTCCGCCTCCACGGCACCCACAGCGCGAGCTTCACGCTGCGCACCCCCGGCGGTTCGGCGCAGCTCGAGCTCCCGCTGCCCGGCCTCTACAACGTCTACAACGCGGTCGGCGCCGCCGCGCTGTGCCTCGCCCTCGAGATCCCGCTCGCGGAGATCGTCGCCGGGCTGGCGGCCGTAACCGCCGCGTTCGGGCGCGCCGAGACCATCCGCGTGGGTGGTCAGGAGCTGTCGATTCTGCTGGTCAAGAACCCCGCCGGTGCGAACGAGATCCTGCGGACGCTGAAGCTCGAGCAGTCCGAGCTCGACATACTGGCCATCCTCAACGACCGCACCGCGGACGGTCACGACGTCTCCTGGGTCTGGGACGCCGATTACGAGATCTTGGCCGATCGGGTCCGCCGCGTGACCTGCGCGGGGACGCGCGCGGCGGAGCTCGCATTGCGGCTGAAGTACGCCGGCGTACCGAAGGAGCGGCTGCACGTGGTCCCGAAGCTGCCCGCGGCGCTTGACGCAGCGCTGGCCGACGTACCCGGCGGACACGTGTTCGCGCTACCCACCTACACCGCGCTGCTCGAGCTGCGCGAGGAGCTCGCGGCGCGCGGAAGCGCGCTGCCGTTCTGGCGGGTGAGTGAGAGATGACCGCGACCGAGGTCATCTGGCACGACATCGAATGTGGCGGCTATCGCGAGGACCTGCCGCTGTGGCGCAGGCTCGCCCGGGAGCACGGCGATCCGATCCTCGAGGTGGGCGCGGGCACAGGCCGGGTATCGCTCGACCTGGCCCGGCGCGGTCACCGCGTCACCGCGCTCGACCGCGACCGGGAACTGCTGACCGAGCTAAGGGCCCGAGCCGCCGGGACGACGCTCGAAACCGTGCTCGCGGACGCACGCTCGTTCGCGCTGCCACGCAAGTTCGCGCTCTGCCTGGTGCCGATGCAGGCGATCCAGCTGCTCGGCGGCGCCGACGAGCGGGCGGCGTTCCTGCGCTGTGCCGGCGCGCATCTGTCCCCCGGAGGGGTACTGGCCGCGGCGCTCACCGACGTGGTCGACGCATACGAGGTACCCGATGGGGCGCCGGGACCCCTTCCCGACATCCGCGAGCTCGACGGCGTCCTCTATGCCAGCCGGCCGATCGCCGTCCGCGAGCAAGGCGACGTGTTCGTGATCGAGCGCCTACGCGAGATCGTAGGCGCCGACGGCGTGCGCGAGGTGCGGGAGAATCGGATCGCGCTGGACCGCGTCGACCCGGCCGAGCTCGAGCGCGCGGGGCGCGCGGCCGGCTTCCGCGCGCTGGCCCGCGCGCACATCCCCGCGACCGACGAATACGTCGGCAGCGAGGTGGTGATGCTCGGTGCCTGAGCCCGCCACGGGCGAACTGCGCGTCTGCGCCCTGTATCCCGAGCTGATGAACATCTACGCCGATCGCGGCAACCTGCTGATGCTCGAGCGTCGCTGCGCCTGGCGGGGAATCGGCTTCGCGGTGCACGCGAGCAGTCTCGGCGACCGGCTCGATCCCGGCGACGCCGACCTGTTCTACGTCGGCGGCGGACAGGACCGCGACCAGCGCCTGTGCGCCGTCGATCTCGCCGAGGTCAAACGCGACGCCCTCCACGCGGCGGCCGGCGCCGGCGCGGTGATCTTGGCCGTGTGCGGCGGCTATCAGCTGCTCGGCCATTCCTACCAGCTCGGCGATGAGGAGCTCCCCGGGGTCGGCCTCGTCGACCTGCGGACGGTTCGCGATGCCGGTCCCCGGCTGATCGGCAACATCGCCATCGAGGTCGAGCTCGAGCCAGGCCGCAAGCGGATCCTGGCGGGGTTCGAGAACCACGGCGGCCGGACCCACCTCGGGCCGTCGGCGCAGCCCCTCGGCCGGGTCCTGCGCGGCCACGGCAACAACGGGCGCGACCAGCTCGAGGGCGTGCGCCAGGCAAACGTGATCGGCACCTACATGCACGGTCCGTTGCTGCCCAAGAACGCGTGGTTCGCCGACTGGCTGATCGCGACCGCGCTCGGGATGACGGGGCCGCTGGCCCCGCTCGATGACGAGCTCGAGGACGCCGCGCACTTCGAGGCCAGTCGCGCCGCTGGACTCTAAGGACCACGTCCGGCGGGCCACGCCTCCAGCGCGTGGCGCCTTCACCAACAGCGTGGTCGGCGCCGGTCCCCTACTATCTCTGCTCCGTCTTGGGCATCCCGGGAGGCGGTCCCGGCGCTCCTTCGATCCAAGCCCAGGGGAGGATCAATCCAGCAGCCACGTCATCTGTGGGCGAGGAGGCGGTGCCGACTGCCTCCGAAGGGCATCATCGTCGCGGTGCTGCTGGCGCTCACGCTCGCCGGATGCGGAGTCCACGACTCGCAGCAGTCGACGGGCCAGGACGACCCAGCGACGACCACGGTGGCGCGGATCCTGCCGGGGACGGGTCGGCCGCCGGTGATCATCGGCGACAAGAACTTCTCCGAGCAGTTCATCCTCGGCGAGCTGTACGCCGAGGCGCTCTCGGCACAGGGGTTCACGGTCACGTTGAACAAGAACATCGGCTCCACGCAGATCTCCATGCTCGCGCTTGCCAACGGGCAGCTCGACATGTACCCCGAGGACGTGGGGATCTTCAATGCCGACGTCGCGGGCGACTCAGCGGCCTTCCCGACCGCGCACGCCGCGTTCGAGACCGCTCAGCATTACGCGCTGGCTCACGGCCTGCGGCTCTTGCGTCCGACGCCGTTCTCGGACAGCAACGCGATCGCCGTGCTCGCCGGCTACGGCGTCGAGCATCACCTGCGGACGATCGTCGACCTCGGCCCCCTCGAGAACATGCTGACCCTCGGCGCGCCCCTCCAGTTTCAGGACAGTTCGTCCGGATTGCCTGGGATCGAGTCGGCCTACGGCGTGGTTCCCGCGCACTTCCAGTCGGTCGCAGTTGGGCAGCAGTATCAGGCCCTCCAGGACGGCTCCGTGCAGGCCGCGGACGTATTCACGACCGACGCGCAGCTCGCCTCCGGCCAGTACGAGCTGCTCCGCGACCCCAGGCACGTGTTCGGATACGAGAATGTCGTCCCGGTCGTCTCCCAGCAGGCGCTGCTCGCCGAAGGCCCGGCGTTCGCGGACACGATCAACCGGGTCAGCGCCACGCTCACCACCGAGTCGATGCGGCTGCTCAATGCCGACGTCGAGGTCTACAACGAGACGCCCGCCTCCGTCGCCCGGCAGTTCCTGCTCACGCACGGGCTGCTGCCGCAATAGGCGCCAAGGCTCCAAAGCGTTCGTGTCGCCGGCCGACCACCTCAACGGCCGCTCGAGCCGAATCCCCCCACCCCGCGCTCCGAGCGCCCGAGCTCGTCCACCTCGATCACCAATGGGGTCTCGATCGCCACCAGCACCAGCTGCGCGATGCGGTCGCCGCCGACGATCTCGCACGGCTCGGCGCGATCGGTGTTGAGCAGTAGCACCCGGAGCTCGCCGCGGTAGCCAGAGTCCACCAGGCCCGGCGCGTTCACCAGCGCGATACCGTGGCGGTGGGCGAGGCCGGAGCGGGGCAGCACCAGGCCGGCCTGTCCGGGCGGGATCTCGACGGCGATTCCGGTGCGCAGCGAAGCGCGCTCCCCTGGCCCGATCGTGGCCCCCTCGAGCGCGTAGAGATCGAGACCGGCGTCGTCGCTGTGGGCTCGAGTCGGCAGCGTCGCGTCGGGGTGCAGGCGCCGGACGGGGAGTGTCATCCGGCGCGGCCGTCGGCTGCGAAGCGATCGTAGCGTCCGACGATCGCCGCCGGCAGACGCGCGGTCACGCGCACCCCGTCGGGTGTGTCCTCGCGCTCGAGATCCCCGGCCAGATCGTGCAGCTCGGCCAGCCTGCCGCCTTCGTCATAGGGCAACAGCAGCTCCACCTCGTGGAGGGTGCGCGCGAACTCGTCCTCGATCCGCTGCCCCAGGCGCTCGAGGCCCTCGCCCGTGACGGAGGAGACTATGACCGCGTCGGGGTGCCGTCGCGAGAGCTGTTCGATCCGTTCGGGATCGACGACGTCGGCCTTGTTCAGGACCAGGACGCGGGGGGCTTCGTCGGCGCCGATCTCGACCAGCACGTCCTCGACCGCCGCGGTCATCATCGTCAGGTCCTCTTCCGTGGCCGAGGCGTCCACCACATGGAGGATGAGGTCCGCCAGTCGCGTCTCCTCGAGCGTCGCGCCGAACGCGTCGACGAGCTGATGCGGGAGCTTGCGGATGAATCCGACGGTGTCGGTCAGTAGGTAGTCGCGGCCGCCGATGCGCAGCACTCGCGTGGTCGGGTCGAGGGTGTGAAAGAGGGCATCGCGAACGCCCACTTCGGCCCCGGTGAGGAC
>Ga0302184_10002529_pt1 | contig 11582 bp, 7 predicted proteins | sample I_Palsa_N3_3_FD_200233 | JGI IMG/M metagenome (GOLD analysis project Ga0302184, IMG submission 200233) | Peat permafrost microbial communities from Stordalen Mire near Abisko, Sweden - I_Palsa_N3_3 | ecosystem: Environmental > Terrestrial > Soil > Palsa > Peat permafrost | place: Sweden: Abisko...
TGCGCCGGTCCGGCGGGACGCCGATCTCGGCGAGGATCCGGACGCACAGCTCGTAGTTCTGGGTCAGCAGGTCCCTGGGCATGAACTCGAGCAGGATCGGCGCCGCGTTGCGGTGACTCAGCACCACCCGGCGGAACGCCGTGCTGATCCCCACGAACCAGTCGACCCAGGTGGCGCAGGCGGCCGGATCCGGCAGCCGGGTCTGCAGCACGATCGCCCGCGCGACCGTGCGCAAGATGTCGGCCCGGTCGGCGAAGTGGTGGTACAGCGACGGCGCCTGGACGTTCAGCTCCCGGGCCAGCCTCGGCAGGCTGAACGCGTCGAGCCCCTCGCGGTCCACGATGCGCAGCGACGCCTCGACTACGGTGGCGTGACTGATCAGCGGGCTGGAGGGACGCGGCATAGCCTCATTATGTCTCGCGGCGGGTCCCGCTCGGGTCGTCCGCAATCTCCTGCGGTCCTTTCCGAACGGGCCGGAATCGGGTAAACCTAAACACTATAGGTAAAGCCGCCGTGACCGCGGCCCGCCGCGAGGAGGCCCTCATGACGCCGATCACCGTCGCGACCCGCAACGACCGGATCCACCGGACGCTAGATCACCTTCGCCGCCAGAGCACCGACCTGGTTGATGACATCGTCGCGTTCGGGCCCGCCCAGTACACCGATCCCGCCCTCGCGCAGCGGGAACGGGACCTGGTATTCGGCCGGGTGCCCTCGATCGTGGCCCACGCCAGCGAGCTGCCCGAGCCAGGCGACTTCATCACGCTGCGGATGCCGCGGAACCGGGTGATCGTGGTGCGGCAGCAGGACGGGTCGGTCAAGAGCTTCGTCAACGTGTGCCGCCATCGGGGCGCGCTGCTCGAAGAGCAGGAGCAGGGGCGCTGCCGGCTCTTTTCCTGCGGGTACCACCGGTGGTCCTATAACACCGACGGGTCGTTGCGGACGATCACCCGCGACAGCACGTTCGGCGAGGTGGACAAGTCGCAGCACGGGCTGATCGAGCTGCCCGCGACCGAGCGGCATGGCTTCATCTGGATGGTCGACGAGGCGACCGCGCAGCTCGACGTGGCGTCGTGGCTCGGCCCGGAGATGGACGAGATCCTGGCCGGTTACCGGCTCGGCGAGCTGATCGCCTTCCGGTCCGAAGCGTTCGACGAGCCGGCCAACTGGAAGCTGATGCAGGACGCGTTCGTGGACAACTATCACATCCAGTACGCGCACCCGAATACGGCAGGCAAGCACGTCCACACCAACGTGCAGACCGTAGAGGACTTCGGCCGGCACGCCCGGATGGTCAGCCCGCGCAAGGCCATCGACCGCTGGCTCGAGGAAGACCCGGGCGACCGGGACCTTGGCCGCTACGTCACCGAGGGGCACTTCCTGCTGCCCAACAGCACCCTGCTGCGCCAGCCCGACGACCATTTCGAGCTGCTCACCTTCCGGCCGCACCCGGTCGACCCGGGACGCTGCCGGATGGAGATGCGGCTGCTCGTCCCGCCCCTTGCGGCCAGCGGGATGGAACCGGAGCGCTGGGAGTACGTCTGGAAGAAGAACTGGGAGATCTTGCTGGCCGTGCTGAACGAAGAGGACTTCCCGCTGCTGCGCTCCTCGCAGCAAGGCCTGGCCAGCGCCGATGCGGGCGGGATGATCCTGGGCCGCAACGAGGTAGTCAACCAGATCTTCCACCGGGAACTCGGCAAGCTGCTCGACGCCGGGAACTGAGGCGATGGGCCCGGATACCACCACGGGGCTGCCGCTGCGCGGGCTGCGGATCCTGGACCTCGCCGAGGGCGCGGCCCAGTCCTGCGGACGGTACCTGGCGGACCTTGGCGCGCAGGTGATCCTGGTCGAGCCGCCCGGCGGCTCGGCCGGGCGGGCTGAGCCCGCGGCCTTCGCGCTGCGTAACGCGAACAAGACCAGCGTGGTCCTCGACCTGGACCAGGCCGCGGGGCGCGCCGAGCTTCTCCGGCTGGCCGGGTTCGCCGCTATCGCGCTTGAGTCGGCGAGCCCCGCGACCGCCGCCGCCCGCGGCCTGACCCCGGCGGTGCTGCGGCAGGCGCATCCAGGCCTGGTCGTCGTCTCGATCACCGGCTTCGGCCAGACCGGGCCCTACCGTGATTTCGCGGCGACCGAGCCGGTGCTGACCGCGCTCGCTGGCGTCCTGTCCCGCTCGGGGCGGCCAGGTGCCGCGCCGGTGCTGCCGCCGGCCGGGCTGATCGAGCCCACGGTCGGCGTGCATGCCGCCTGGGCCGCGCTGGTCGCTTACGTGCACCGGCTGCGGACCGGGATCGGCGAGCACGTGGACGTCAGTGCCCTGGAGGCCGTCGTCCACGGCTTCGACCCCGGCTTCGGCACCCAGGGCTCGGCGGCCGCAGGCCGGCCGGAGTCCTTTCCCAGGGGCCGCCCGGATGCCTCGGACCTGTATCCCGTGTTCGGCTGCGCCGATGGCCACGTCCGGATCTGCGTGCTCGCCCGGCGGCAGTGGCGGGCCATGTTCTCCTGGCTCGGCGAGCCGGCCGAATTCGCCGACCCGCGCTACGACGCCATCCCCGCCAGGTACGAGGCCGCGGCCCGCCTGAACCCGCTGATCGCCGCCCTGTTCGCCGACGCGACCCGCGCGGACCTGGTCGCGGAGGGAACCAGGCGCGGCATCCCGGTCGCCGGGGTGCTCACCCCGGCCGAGGTGCTCGCGACCGGGCACTTCACTGCCTCCGGCACGCTCATCGACGCCGAGATCGCCGACGGCTTGACGGCGCGGATCCCGTCCGGCTACGTCAGCGTCGACGGCGTCCGGGCCGGCCTGCGGCAGCGCGCCCCGCGACCCGGCGAGCAAGACGTGCCGCGCACCGCGCCGCCCGGACCAGCCGCCGCGCCACCTTGGTCAGCCACCGAGCAGTCCGGGCTAGCCACCGAGCAGTCCGGGCTAGCCACCGAGCAGGCCGCCGGCCGTCACTGGCCAGTTCCCTCGGCCGCTTCCGGCCAGCCGCCAGACGGCTGGTCGCCGGGTGACGGGCCGCTGGCTGGTTTGCGCGTCCTGGACCTCGGCGTCATCGTGTTCGGGGCCGAGCTGGGGCGCTTGTTCGCCGACCAGGGCGCTGATGTGATCAAGATCGAGAACTCCGCCTTCCCTGACGGTCTGCGCCAGACCCGCAAGGGCGGCGGGATGAATGCCTCCTTCGCCTGGGGTCACCGCAACAAACGCGGCCTCGGCCTAGATCTGCGCACTGACGAGGGACGCCGCCTGGTCGGCGAACTGGCCAGGCAGGCCGATGTGGTGGCGGCGAACTTCAAGCCCGGCACGCTCGCCTCCCTGGGCCTGTCGCACGCCGAGCTGTCCGAAGTCAATCAGGGGATCGTCGTGTGCGAGAGCAGCGCCTTCGGCTCGCGGGGCCCGTGGCGCGAGCGGCTTGGATACGGGCCGCTGGTCCGCGCCTCGTGCGGGGTCACCGCGCTGTGGCGCGACCCGGAGCTGCCCCTCGGTGATCCCGCCGCGTTCTGTGACGGCTCAACCGTTTACCCCGACCACATCGCCGGCCACGTGGCCGCGGTCGCCGTGCTGGCCGCCCTCATCGGCCGGTCCCGCTCCGCACGCGGCGCGGCCATAGAGATCGCGCAAGCCGATGTCGCGCTCATGCACCTCGGCCCGGCGCTCGCCGCCGAGTCCCTGGCGCTCCCTCCCGCCGCGCACGTCCCGGCCGCCGTCTTCAGCTGCGCCGGCGACGACGAATGGTGCGTGATCGACGTCAGGGACGACGCGGACTGGGCCCGCCTTGCCCAGGTGCTTGGCCAGCCGGAGCTGGCCGGAGGCGACCTGGCCACGGCCTGTGGGCGGCTGCGCCGGCGTACCCAGGTCGAGGACCTGGTCGCCCGTTGGACCGCCGCCCGGCCCCCGGCGCAGGTCATGTCGGTCCTGCAGGCGGCGGGCGTGCCCGCCGGCGCGATGCTGCGCCTGCCGGACGAGCTGACCGATCCGCACCTCACCGCCAGGGAGTCCTTCCGGACCCTGGCCCACCCGCTGCTGTCCCGACCGGTCCCGGCCAACGCTCGCATCGCTCACTTCTCGAGCGTCCCCGACCCGCCGCTGCGGCCCGCGCCCATGCCCGGCGAGCACACCCGGGATATCGCCCGGACACTCCTGGGACTGACCGGTGCCGAGATCGACCGGCTGGTCCGTGCCGACGTCCTCCAGTTGCCGCAAGAAGCCGTCGCTTTGCCGGCGATTCCGGGTGCTATCACCCCCGAAACCGCCGGCGAAGCCAGGATGCCAGGTTTAGCGGCGCAGCCCAGCGCTGATCGCCGAAACTCAGCTAGGCGTGCTCCAGCCGCGCCGGGACGAAGCCGCCGGAGCCGTAGGGTGAGGGCCATGCGCGACATCGGTGAGCTGACCGAGCGACTGCGTCATTTCGCGGCCGCCAGGGACTGGGAGCAGTTTCACACGCCCAAGAACCTGGCGATGGCGCTGGCCGGCGAGGCCGGTGAGCTCCTCGCCGAGTTCCAGTGGCTGACGCCCGAGGAGGCCGCGGGCATCATGACCGACCCGCAGGCCGCCCGCCAGGTCCGGTCCGAGATCGCCGATGTCTTCCTCTACCTCATCAGGCTGGCCGATGTTCTCGGCGTGGACCTGCTGGACTGCGCTGCGGGCAAGCTCGCCGAGAACGAGCACCGATATGACGCCGCGACGTACCGCGGCAGCCGGCGCAAGGCCCCCCGCCTTTCCTGACACAGATCCTGCCGCGGCCGGTAGTATTCGGCGCGTTAATTATTGCGGTCCGACGGGCTTCCGCTGATCAGCTGATCTCCTGCACGTGCTGATCTGGGACATGCCCCCACCCGCACGAGAAATCGTGCTGCGTTGGGGGTCGGTCGGTGACGGTTTTCCGTCGGACTGCCGGGATGCTTGCCTCGCCTATGGAGCAGCGGTTCAGCGAACAGCTGGCCGAGCACATGCGGATGACCGCCGGCCTGCCGGTGTCGGCCGCCGAACGCCGGTCCTGGGACCGCAGCCTCCCCATCCTGGTCCATGACCTCGTGCAAGCGGGACTTGGGCAGGTTGAGCTGCTCATCGAATACCAGCTGCCCCTCACCAGCCAGCGCGCCGATGTGGTGCTGGCCGGGCAGGACCGCCGCACCGGCGATGACGCCTACCTGGTCGTCGAACTGAAGCAGTGGAGCCACGCCGAGCTTTTCGAGGATGATCCCAAGCTGGTGCTCGTCGAGCACATGAGCGGCGGCCCGAAGCTGCATCCGGTTCTGCAGGCCAAGGGCTACTGCGATTACTTGTCCGACTACGTGAGCGTGCTGCGGGACAGCCCGCACGCCGTGGGCGGCGTCGCCTATCTGCACAACGCGGCGAAAGGCGACGTCGCGGACCTCTACGACCGGGTACAGGACGACCGGACCAGGTTGTTCACGCAGACGACCAGGGGCGCGTTCGTCGACTACCTGCAGGACCGCTTCGCGCCCGCACCCGGCACCGGGGCGGCGGACCGGTTCCTGGCCAGCGATATAAGACCGTCACGTCAGCTGCTGAAGGTGGCCGCGGCCGAGATCAAGAACCAGGAGCAGTTCGTGCTGCTGGCGGACCAGCGGCTGGCCTACGAGCTGGTCCTGCACGCCGTTGACCGCGCGCATGAGCAGGACACCAAGACCGTCGTCATCGTGACCGGCGGTCCCGGCAGCGGCAAGAGCGTGATCGCGCTCGCCCTGCTCGGCGAGCTGTCCCGGCAGGGCCGGCCGGTGCTGCATGCGACCGGTTCTCAGTCCTTCACCCAGACCATGCGCAGCTACGTCGGCAAGGGCTCTACCCGGGTCAAGAGCATGTTCAAGTACTTCAACAACTTCGGGGAGGCCAGGCGCAACGGGCTGGACGTGCTGATCTGCGACGAAGCCCACCGGATCAGGGAGGTCTCCGCCAACCGGTACACCCCGGCCGCGAAACGAACCGGGCGGCCGCAGGTCGACGAGCTGCTGGACGCGGCGCGAGTGCCGGTGTTCCTGCTCGACGAGCATCAGGTGGTCCGGCCCGGTGAGATCGGGACGGTCGAGGAGATCAGCGGCCGCGCGGCCGCGCGGGGACTGGGCGTGCAGCATGTCTGCCTCGACGCGCAGTTCCGCTGCGGCGGCAGCCGCAGGTACGAGGACTGGGTGCTCAGCCTGCTCGGCCTAGGTGGCAGGCAGCCGGTCAGCTGGGCCGGCGACGACCATTTCGACGTGTCACTGGCCGAATCACCGAACGAGCTCGAGTCGGTGCTGCGGGACCGGCTCGACGCGGGCTACTCCGCTCGCATGACGGCCGGCTACTGCTGGCGGTGGAGCGCTCCAGACGGCGACCGGCTTGTCTCCGACGTGGTCATCGGCGACTGGGCCCGGCCGTGGAATTCCAAAAGCGACCGGACCGTCGGCGGCGCGCCGCCCAGCGCGCTGTGGGCGACCCTGCCCGGCGGCTTCGGCCAGGTCGGCTGCGTCTACACCGCGCAAGGCTTCGAGTACGACTGGAACGGCGTGATCTTCGGTCCCGACCTGGTCATCCGCGACGGGCGGCTGGTCACCGTCCGGGGCGCCAGCAAGGACCCGGCACTCGCCAAGAGAGATGTGAGCGATGACCAGGCGGACCGGCTGATCCGCAACACCTACAAGGTCCTCCTCACCCGCGGGATGATGGGAACGGTCATGTATTCGGTCGACCCGCAGACGCAGCGCTTCCTGGCGACCCTTGCCACGACCCAAACTGACGAAGGATTTAACCTATAGGTATAAGGTTTCTTGGCCTCTGCTTGCGCAAGGATGCGTGCCATGACCGAACTCGTCACGGACGGACTCAGGTACTGGGCCCGGCAGGCTCCCGGCCGCCCGGCCATCGTCTTCGACGGCACGGACATCGCCGACTACCAGACCCTGGACCGCTGGACCGATGCCGCGGCGCGTTTCCACGCCGACGCGGGGCTGCGGGCGGGCGACCGGATCGGCATCATCGGGGATAACAGCCTCGAATGGGTCGTTGCGGCGATCGGCGCCCTCAAGCTCGGCGCGGTCGTGGTGCCCTTCAACAACCGGTTCACCCGCGACGAACTGCGCTACCTGGTCGATGACGCCGAGCCCCGGGTCGTGCTGACCGGCGAGGCGTACCGGGACCGGATGGCCGCCGCGCTGGTCGGCCCCCCGCTGGCCGGCATCCCGGTCGCGCTGACCGGGCTCGGTGAGTTCACCGGCCTGCGGCGCAGCGCGGCGCCGCCGGTACCGCGCCCGGCCGCGGGTCCTGACGACCTGACCCAGATCGTCTACACCAGCGGTACCAGCTCCCGGCCCAAGGGCGTCCTGTTCACGCACCGGTCGACCTTCAACCTCATCGCCGACTTCGCGTTCGCCGAGCCCGCGCTCCAGCCGGGCGCCCGGATGATCTACGTGCTGTCGATGTCGGGCGCGCCCGGGCTGCTCTGGCACATCCTGCACCCGCTCACCAGGGGCCTGTCGATCTACTACGAGCGCGGCTTCGAGCCGGTCCGGACGCTGCGCCGGATCAGCGAGGAGAAGATCCAGATCATGGCCGGGGTGCCGCTGCTGTTCGAGCAGATGGCCGGCCTGCCGGACTTCGCGGCCGCGGACCTGTCCTCGCTGGAGCTGGTGACCATCGCCGGGGCCCGGGCGTCGGTTTCGGTCATCCGGGCCTGGCTGGATAAGGGCGTGCTGCTGCGGCAGGCCTACGGGATGACCGAGCTGGGCGGCATTTCCTCGGTCAACCCGCCTGAGCAGGCCCTCGAACGGCCCGAGTCGGTCGGCCAGGGCACCGTGTTCACCCGGCACCGGGTCGTTCGGCCGGACGGCACGGACTGCGACGCCGAAGAGGCAGGCGAGATCATCGTCGCGGGACCGGGCGTGACGCCGGGCTACTGGCGGAACGAGGCCGCTTACGCCGAGGCGATGCGAGACGGCTGGTTCCACAGCGGCGATCTCGGCATCAGGGACGCCGACGGCTGGATCCGGGTGGTCGACCGGCTCAAGGACATCATCATCACCGGCGGCTACAACGTGGCGCCATCGGAGATCGAGGCCGCCATCAGCGAACTGCCCGGCGTCATCGAGGTGTGCGTCATCTCCGCCACCGATGCCAAGTTCGGGGAGACGCCGGCCGCTGTCATCTACGCGGAGCCGGCGGTGACCGCGGTCGCGGTCACCGCGCACTGCCGGGAGCGGCTGGCCGGATACAAGGTGCCCAGGCACGTGCTCCTGCAGGACCGGCCGCTGGAGCGGATGGCCAGCGGCAAGATCGCCCGGCGGCGCATCAGGGACGCGCATCCTGAGCTCACGGCGGTAGCCGCGCCGGCTGGCTGACGGGAATTTACCTACGGCCGTTAGGATTATTCTCGTTGGTGCGGGGCGAATGGCTTCGCCCGGAGGGAGACTCAGATGCGGGACGCGGTCATCGTCGAGGCAGTCCGGACGCCGGTCGGCAAGCGGAACGGCGGGCTCGCCGGGGTTCATCCGGTGGAACTGTCCGCGCACGTACTGAAGGCATTGGCCGAACGGACCGGAATCGATCCCGCGGCCGTCGACGACGTGGTCTGGGGCTGTGTATCCCAGGTCGGCGAGCAGACGCTCGACATCGCGCGCACCGCGGTGCTGGCCGCGGGCTGGCCGGAGACGGTGACCGGGGTCACGGTGGACCGGCAGTGCGGGTCCAGCCAGCAGGCGGCGCACTTCGCCGCGGCCGGGCTGATCGCCGGGCACTACGACGTGGTCGTCGCGGGCGGCGTGGAGTCGATGAGCAGGGTCCCGATGGGCAGCTCGACCGCGGGCCAGGACCCGCTCGGTCCCTCGTTCCGCGCGCGGTACGGCCCGCACGGCCCGAACCAGGGCGTGGGCGCCGAGATGATCGCCGAGCGCTGGGGCTTCTCTCGCACCCAGCTCGACGAGTTCTCCCTGGGCAGTCACGAGAAGGCCGCCGCGGCGCAGGACAGCGGCCGGTTCGACCGGCAGATCGTCCCCGTGCCCCGGCCGGACGACGAGCCGCTGGCCGCCGACGAGGGCATCCGGCGCGGCGGCTCGCTGGAATCCCTCGGCAAGCTCAAGACGGTCTTCAAGCCCGAGGGCGGCGTGATCACCGCGGGGAACTCCTCGCAGATCTCCGACGGCTCGGCCGCGCTGCTGATGATGACCAGCGAGAAGGCGGCCGAGCTCGGCCTGACCCCGATCGTCCGGGTGCACACCGCGGTGCTGGCCGGCGCCAACCCGGTGATCATGCTGACCGCGCCGATCCCGGCCACCCAGAAGGCGCTGCGCCGCTCCGGCCTGTCCATCGACGAGATCGGCGCGTTCGAGGTCAACGAGGCGTTCGCCCCGGTGCCGCTGGCCTGGCTGGCTGACATCGGTGCCGACGTCAAGGCGATGAACCCGAACGGCGGCGCGATCGCCCTCGGTCACCCGCTCGGCGGCTCCGGGGCGCGCATCATGACCACCTTGGTGCACCACATGCGCGACAACGGCATCCGCTACGGCCTGCAGACGATGTGCGAGGGCGGCGGTCAGGCCAACGCCACCATCCTCGAGCTGCTCTGAGGTAAGCGCCGGTGACCGGAGCGGCGATTGCCGGGCTCGGGATCACCGAGCTCGGCAAGGTCTACGGCCGGTCCTCGACCAGCCTCGCCGCCGAAGCGGTCAGGCTGGCCGTGGCGGACGCCGGTCTCGCGCTGCCTGACCTCGACGGACTGCTGGTCAGCAGCGGTATCCGGCAGGACGTCGGGGTGAGCCTGGCCGATGTGCTGGCGCTTCCCGAGCTGGGGCTGCTCGCGCAGGTCAACGCGTTCGGCGCCACCGCGGGCGTCATGGTGGCGCAGGCGGCACAGGCGATCGCGAGCGGCGCCGCGACCACGGTGGCCTGCGTCTTCGCCGATACGCCGCTGCGGCCGCAGCGGCGCGCGGGCGACGCGTGGGGTTCGCCTCGCGGCGACGCCCGGGCGCCGCGCGGCCTGGCGGGCTGGAGCCTGGCTTCCGGCGCGGCCAGCCCGAACATCCTCTACGCGCTGTGCGCCCGGCGGCACATGGAGCGGTACGGCACCACCTCCGCCCAGCTCGGCGATATCGCCGTCGCCCAGCGGGCCTGGGCGGCGGGCAACCCGCGCGCGGCGATGCGGGCACCGCTCACCCTGGCGGAGCACCAGGCGTCGCGCTGGATCGCCGAGCCGCTGCACCTGCTGGACTGCTGCCTGGTCAGCAACGGCGCCGTCGCGGTGATCGTGACCAGCGCCGGCCGCGCGGCCGGCCTGTGCCGTCCGCCGGTGCACCTGTGGGGCTTCGGTCAGGCGCACGCCCCCCGCCAGCTGCGGGCGGGTTCGGACTGGGGCGTCGTCACCCCGGCGGCACGCTCGGGCCCGCAGGCGATGCGGATGGCTGGCATCGGCGTGGACGATGTCGACGTCTGCGAGCTCTACGACTGCTACACCTACACGGTCCTGGTGACGCTGGAGGACTACGGGTTCTGCCCGAAGGGCGAGGGCGGGCAGTTCGTCGCCGACGGACGGCTCGCGCCTGGCGGCAAGCTCGCCTGCAACACCGGCGGGGGACAGCTGTCGGCGTACTACATGTGGGGCATGACGCCGCTGTCCGAGGCCGTGATCCAGGCCCGGGGCGACGGCGGGGAGCGGCAGGCCCCGCGCCACGACGTGATCATGGTCAGCGGCAACGGCGGGATCCTCGAGCACCACGCCACGCTGGTGCTCAGCCCGCACCCGGCCCGCCGGAGCGCGGCCTGGTGACCGGGCCGGGCGCGGCCGCTCAGGCGTTCCCCGCGGTGGCACGGGACGAGGCCAGCGCGGAGTTCTTCGCGGCGGCGGCCCGCGGCGAGCTGCTGATGCAACGCTGTCCAGCCAGCGGCGACGTACTCGGCCCGCAGGCCCGGACCTGCCCGTCCTGCGGATCGGCTGACCTGGACCCGGTCGTCGTATCCGGCCGCGGCACGCTGGTCAGCTGGGCCGTCGTGCACCAGGCGCCGGTTCCGTCGCTCGCCGCCGCCGTACCGTACCTGACCGCCGTGGTCGAGCTGGCCGAGGGTCCGTGGCTGCTGGTGCGGCTGGCCGGCGCCGAGGGCGGCGATAGCCTCGAGCCGCGGGTCGGCCTGCCCCTCGTCGCTTGCTTCCTGCCCTCCGGGGCCGCGGGCGACGAGCCGGCTGGGGAAATGCTGCCCGCTTTCATGCCGCTGGCGCGGGCGACCGCATGATCGGCTACGCCTGGCGGACCGGATTCGGCGCGGCGGAGGAGAGCGAGCTCCGCGAGATGCTGGCCGAGGCCGCGGACGCGGACGCCGAGGCCGGCTTCCCGCGGGTCAGTCTCGACGAGCCCTACGGGGCCGACGCGTCGCACCTGGTCGTCCGGCTGCTCCCGGACGAGCGTGCGGGTCGCGACGTAGCTGCCGCGTCGCCGCTCGCGGCCTACCTGCGGGTCGAACCGGACCCCGACGGGGGCCCGGCGACAGCCCGCTACGTCGTCCGGCCCGCGTTCCGGTCCCGCGGCATTTCGACGCTGCTGCTCGAAAGGCTCGGCCTGGACCTGCGGGCGCCGGGGGGATGGGCGGGCACCGGGGTCCCGGCAGT
>Ga0302184_10002532_pt1 | contig 11577 bp, 9 predicted proteins | sample I_Palsa_N3_3_FD_200233 | JGI IMG/M metagenome (GOLD analysis project Ga0302184, IMG submission 200233) | Peat permafrost microbial communities from Stordalen Mire near Abisko, Sweden - I_Palsa_N3_3 | ecosystem: Environmental > Terrestrial > Soil > Palsa > Peat permafrost | place: Sweden: Abisko...
CATACGAAATTCGTCGGCCAGAAGCGCTTCTCGCTCGAGGGCGCCGACGTCCTGATCGCGCAGCTCAACGATCTGCTGCAGCAGGGCGGCAGCGCCGGTATCGAGGAGTTTGTGCTGGGCATGGCGCATCGCGGCCGACTCAATGTACTGGTCAACGTACTCGGGAAGTCGCCGGCGGAACTGATCCTGGAGTTCGAAGGCAAGCTCGACGAGAACCACATAGAGGGCTCCGGTGACGTCAAGTACCACAAGGGCTTCTCTTCCGACGTGCGCACACCCGCCGGCAACGTGCATGTGGCGCTGGCCTTCAATCCCTCGCACCTCGAGATCGTCGATCCGGTCGTGGAGGGCTCGGTGCGCGCGCGCCAGGAGCGGCGCAATGACGCGCACGGCGACAAGGTCGTGCCGGTGCTGATGCACGGCGATGCGGCATTTGCGGGCCAGGGCGTGGTCATGGAAACGCTGCAGCTGTCGCAACTGCGCGGCTTTCGCACCGGCGGCACGATTCACATCGTCGTGAATAACCAGATCGGTTTTACGACTTCCGATCCGCGCGACCTGCGCTCGACCACCTACAGCAGCGATATCGCGAAAATGATCGAGGCGCCGATCCTGCACGTCAATGCGGACTATCCCGAAGACGTGGTGTTCGCAACACGGCTGGGCCTGCGCTATCGGCAGCGATTTCATAAGGATGTGGTCATTGACCTCGTCAGTTATCGACGATTGGGTCACAACGAAGCGGACGAACCGGCAGCGACCCAGCCGATCATGTATCAGGCGATACGCCAGCACCCGACGGTGCGCCAGCTCTATGCCGAGCGGCTGCGTGCCGACGCGATCGTCAGTGCCGGCGAGGCTCAGCAGATGGTCGAGCAATACCGCAACGAGCTCGACTCCGGCCGCCTCGAAATGCACCAGGCTCTCGGGCTGCTCGGCAATCAATACACCGTCGACTGGTCGCGCTACGCGCACACGGATTTTTCCGAGCATCCGCACACTGGCGTCGAGCCCGAGCGTCTGATCGCGCTGGGCCAGCGTGTGGTGCAATACCCGAGCGATCTGGTATTGCAGGCGCGCGTGGCGCAACTCATGACGCAACGCTCCCGCATGATGTCGGGTGAGTTGCCGCTGGATTGGGGCGCCGCTGAAACCCTGGCCTATGCTTCGTTGCTGGAGGACGGCGTCGCGGTGCGCATCTCGGGCCAGGATTCTGCGCGCGGCACGTTCTTCCATCGCCACGCCGTGCTCTACGATCAGAAGACCGGGCGGCATTACATACCATTGCAGCACGTCAGCAACGGTCAGCCGCGCTTCACCATCATCGACTCGGTGCTATCCGAGGAGGCGGTACTCGGATTCGAGTACGGCTATTCCACGACCAGTCCGGACTGCCTCGTGATCTGGGAGGCGCAGTTCGGCGACTTTGTTAACGGTGCCCAGGTCGTGATCGATCAGTTCATATCCTCGGGTGAGGCCAAGTGGGGCCGGCTGTGCGGCCTGACGCTGTTTCTGCCGCATGGCTATGAGGGGCAGGGTCCGGAACATTCCTCCGCGCGGCTCGAGCGCTTTCTGCAATTGTGCGCCGAGAACAATATGCAGGTGTGCGTGCCCTCGACGCCCGCGCAGATGTTTCATCTGCTGCGCCGTCAAATGCTGCGCTCATTTCGCAAGCCGCTGATCGTAATGACGCCCAAGAGCCTGTTGCGCCACGAGTTGTCGGTATCCCCGCTGGCCGACCTCAGTCAGAGCAGCTTCGCCAACATCATCGATGAGATCGATACGATCGACGCGGCACAAACCCAGCGCGTCGTCTTCTGCAGCGGCAAAGTGTATTTCGATCTGCTCAAAGCGCGCCGCCAGTCCGGGCAGCGCGATATCGCGCTCGTGCGCATCGAGCAGCTCTATCCGTTCCCGATCGATGAGTACCAGAGCGTGCTCGCGCGCTACGCCAATGCCACCTCTCTGGTCTGGTGCCAGGAGGAGCCGCAGAACCAGGGCGCCTGGTTTCAGATTCGCCATCGGCTGCAGGACCTGGCACCGTCGCGCCAGGTCTTTTTTGCCGGGCGTCCGGCGGCGGCGGCGCCCGCCACGGGCATTTATAAATTGCACGAGGCCGAACAGCGACGCCTGGTGGAGACCGCGCTGACCGCGACCGGCGTCGATCAGACGCTGCGCAATATACCCACGCCGCGGCTGACGCTCACGGGCACGGCGCTGGGCGAGCGCAATTCCGTGCCAATCAGGAAGCAGAGCTCATGAGCGTTGAGATCCGCGTGCCGCAATTGCCCGAGTCCGTCGCCGACGCCACGTTGGTCGCCTGGCGCAAGCAGCCGGGCCAGAGCGTCACGCGCGATGAGAATCTGGCCGACCTCGAGACCGACAAGGTCATGCTCGAGGTCCCGGCGCCGACCAACGGCATCTTGCGCGAGATCAAAGTCGCGGACGGCAGTACGGTCAAGAGCGGCGAGCTGCTCGCCATCATCGAGGACGCAGCCGCCGCGGGCGCCGGCGCGACCACGAGCACGCCTTCGAGCGCGGCCTCACCGCCGCCTGCGACAGCGCCCTCGGCGCCGCCGGCAACCGCGAGCGCAGCAGCGCCCGCGCCTACGCCTGCGCCGCCCACGGCATCACCGCCAGCCGCTGATGTGCCGCGCACCGGTCCGGCTGCCCGGCGCGTCATCGAGCAAAATTCGCTCGCACCAGGAACCGTGATCGGCACCGCGCCCCGGCGCCGTGTGACAAAGGCCGATGCGATGCAGGCAGCCGCTGCAGAGGGCGCTGCCGCACAGGCTGCTTCGCAGGCTGCCGCCGCGCAGGCTGCCGCACCGCCGCCGCTCGCAGCGCAGGTCAGCGCAGCGCGCGCGGGACGCGGCGAGAAACGTGTGCCGATGACGCGTTTGCGTGCCCGTATCGCCGAGCGCCTGGTGCAGGCGCAACTCTCCCAGGCGCTGCTCACGACATTCAACGAGGTCGATTTGGGCGCGGTGCAGGAACTGCGCGCGCGCTACAAGGAGAGCTTCGAGGCCGAGCATGGCGTGAAGCTCGGTCTGATGTCGTTTTTCATCAAGGCGTCGATTGAAGGCCTCAAGCGCTACCCGGTGGTCAACGCGTCGGTCGAGAACAACGACATCGTCTATCACGAGTATTTCGATATCGGCGTGGCCGTGTCGACCGAGCGCGGCCTGATGGTCCCGGTGCTGCGGGATGCGGACCTGCTGAGCTTCGCGGCGATCGAGGAACGCATAGCGCAGTTCGCGACGCGCGCGCGCAGCGGCTCGATCACGCTCGAAGAGCTCACCGGCGGCACCTTCAGCATCACCAACGGCGGCATCTTCGGCTCATTGATGTCCACGCCGATCGTCAATGCGCCGCAGAGCGCGATTCTGGGCATGCACAAGATTCAGGATCGGGCGATGGTCGTGAAGGGCCAGGTAACGATCCGGCCGATGATGTACCTGGCGGTGACTTACGATCATCGCCTCATCGACGGGCGCGAGGCGGTGCAGTTTCTGGTCGCGGTGAAGGAATGCCTGGAGGATCCGGGTCGGCTGCTGCTCGGGGTCTGACGGGCGTGGCCGAGGCGTTTGATGTCATCGTGATCGGCGCGGGCCCGGCTGGCTATCCGGCGGCGATCCGCGCGGCGCAGAACGGCCTGCGCGTGGCCTGCGTCGATGCCTGGAAGAACCGCGATGGCAGCGCCGCCTTCGGCGGCACGTGCCTCAACGCCGGTTGCATCCCGTCGAAGGCGCTGCTCGAGTCCTCCGAGTTGTATTACCGGGCGCGCACGGAGTTCGCGGTGCACGGCATCCAGGCGGGCAACATCGGGCTGGATCTGAGCATCATGCAGCAGCGCCGCGCGCGAATCGTGAGCACGATGAGCGGCGGAGTCGCAGCGCTGCTCAAGGCGGCCGGTGTGGAGGCGATGCATGGCACAGGCCGTTTGCTGTCGGGCCGACGCGTCGAAGTGACGGCAGCCGACGGCACGACGCGCGAGCTCTCGGCCAATCATGTCGTGCTGGCCACCGGCTCGATACCGACCGAGCTCAAAGGCCTGCCCTTCGATCATCGCTTCATCATCGATTCGTGGGACGCACTGGAGCTCAGCGCGGTGCCGGGCAAGCTCATCGTAATCGGCGCGGGCGTGATCGGCCTGGAGCTCGGCAGCGTCTGGCGTCGCCTCGGGGCCGAGGTGATCATCCTCGAAGCGCTCGATCAACTGCTGCCCATGGCCGATCAGCAGCTCGCGCTCGAGGCTCTGCGTAATCTGCGCAAACAGGGACTGGATATCCGCCTGGGCGCTAAGGTCGAAGCCGCCACGATCGCCAACGGCGCGGTCAGCGTGCGCTTCAGCGATCGAAGCGCGGTCGGGCAATCCCTGAGCGCCGAGCAGATCATCGTGGCCGTGGGCCGGCGCCCGTACAGCGCCAATCTCTTCACGCCGGACAGCGGCGTCACGCTCGATGAGCGCGGATTCATTGCGGTCGATGAGCAATGCCAGACCGTCGCGCAGAACATCTGGGCCGTAGGAGATTGCGTGCGTGGACCGATGCTCGCACACAAGGGCAAGGAGGAGGGCATCGCGGTCGCGGACCTCATCGCCGGCCGCTATGCGCACGTCAACTACGCCGTGATTCCCTCGGTCATCTACACGGCGCCTGAAATCGCCTGGGTCGGACAGACCGAGGAGCAGCTCAAGGCCGCCGGTACGGCCTACAAGGGCGGCGTGTTTCCATTTGCCGCGAACGGCCGCGCGCGCGCAATGGAGGCGACAGTGGGCTTCGCCAAGATTCTGGCCGATCGCGAGAGCGATACCATTCTGGGCGTGCACATCATTGGACCGCTGGCCGGCGAGCTCATCGCTGAGGCGACTCTTGCCATGGAGTTCGAAGCCAGTGCCGAGGATCTGCAGCGAACCATACACGCGCATCCGACCCTGGCCGAGTCACTGCACGAGGCGGCGCTTGCGACCGATCAGCGCGCGATCGACATCATCAACCGGCGTTAGGTGTTGTAGCGATGTACCGGTAAGGGCCCGAAGCTCTGTGTGACCGGCATCATCTCGATGATGTTGATGTTGACGCGCGGCGGCAGCGTAGCCACCCAGTGCACCGCCTCGGCGACATCCTCGGGAGTCAGCGGATCGGCGCCTTTGTAGAGCTTTTCCACTTTTTCCTTATCACCGCCGAAGCGCACCAGCGAGAATTCGGAACCTCCGACCATCCCGGGCTCGACGCTGGTCACGCGCACACGGCTGCCCAGCAGGTCGGCGCGCAGGTTCATCGAGAACTGACGTACAAAGGCTTTGGTCCCGCCATAGGCGTTGCCGCCCGGGTAAGCATGGGCACCGGCGATCGAGCCGAGATTCACAATATGGCCGCGGTCGCGCGCGACCATCCCCGGCAGCACGGCGCGCGTCATGTACATGAGCCCTTTGATGTTGGTGTCCACCATCGTGTCCCAATCATCCAGACTCGCCTGGTATGCGGGCGCGAGCCCCAGGGCAAGCCCGGCGTTGTTCACGAGCAGATCGATTGCCGCGAGGTCGGGCGGCAGCGCAGCTACTGCGCTCGCGACCCCGGCGCGATCGCGCACGTCGAGCACGATCGGATGCACGGCGTTTGCGCCGAGCTCCTTGACCAGGGCATCGAGCCGATCCTGGCGTCGTCCCACGGCGATGATCCGATTCGACTCGCCGCCGAAGCGGCGTGCGATCGCGAGCCCGAATCCAGCGGTAGCACCAGTGATGAGAATAATCATGCGCAATATCATAGCGCAGGGCGCCGACGCCGTGCCATCGCCCTGCTAGCGCTTCCCGTCAGGGCACGCGCTGGGCGCGCAATACGTTGGGCACTGCACTCAGGCGCTGCAGTACTCGTCCGAGCTGCTCATGGTCACGGACGGCCGTACGCATGACGATCGTTGCGATCCGATCATTCGGGTCAGTATCGGAGTTGACGCCCTCGATGCTGAGTTTCTCGAGCGCCATGACATCCGATACATCGCGTAGCAGCCCGCGCCGATCGAAGGCTTCGACGCGGATGCGCACCGGCTGCAGGTTGTCCGAATCCAGCGCCCACTCGACATTGAGCACGCGCTTGGGATTCAGGCCACGCATGCGCTGCATGCTCGCGCACTTCGCGCGATGAATCGTGACACCGCGACCCTGCGTCACGTAGCCGGCGATGGGCTCCGGTGGCACCGGGCTGCAGCAGCGTGCGATCGTGATCGGCAGGTCCCCGACCCCCTCGATTTGTACCGGGGAGCGACCCGCGCGGCCAGGGCGGCGCTTACGCAGCGTAATCGGTGCTGCCGGCTCGGGCTGCGCTGGCGCGGCCTCGCGCTCGTTCGATTCCTCGCTATCGAGCCGACGGAACCACGCGCGCACCTTGGCACGGCTCCTGGCCGAGACCAGGAATCCCTGTTCAGGGGACAGCCAGTCCCGGCTCGGCGCGGGCTGCTTGCCGGTGATGATCTCCACGACCGCGCCATTGGCGAGCGGCTGATTGAGCGGCACGATGCGGCCGTTGAGCTTGGCGCCGCGGCAGCGGTGTCCCAGATCGGTGTGCACGTGATAGGCGAAATCCAGTGCCGTGGCTCCGCGCGGCAGGTCCACGACCTCGCCGCGCGGTGTGAGCGCGTAGATGCGGTCGGCGAATAATTCCCCTTTCAAGCGCTCGATCGGATCCGCGTCCATGCCGGCGGCCTGCACCGGGTCGAGCACGCGGCGCACCCATTCGATCTTGCGCTCGTAGAGCTCATCGCGCGCGCCGCCTTCCTTGTAGCGCCAGTGCGCGGCCACGCCGAGTTCGGCCTTGGCGTGCATTTCGCGCGATCGAATCTGAATCTCGAGCGACTTTTCCTGCGGCCCGATCACGGCGGTGTGTATCGAGCGATAGTCATTGTCCTTGGGCGTGGCGATGTAATCGTCGAACTCGCCCGGGATAAAGCGCCACAGCCCGTGCACGACGCCGAGCGCGGCGTAGCATTCGGCCAGCGACTCGACCAGGATGCGCACCGCCCGCACATCAAACACCTGTTCGAACTGCACCTGCTTGAGCTGCATCTTGCGGTAGATGCTGTAGATGTGTTTGGGACGTCCGTAGATCGTCGCGGTGATGCCCGAGGCGCGCAATTCGCGCTCGAGCGCAGTACAAACCGCCTCGATGTAGCGTTCCCGCTCCACGCGCGGCTCGGCCAGTGAGCGCGCGATGCGCTCGTAGTCATCAGCCTGCAGGTGGCGGAAAGCCAGGTCCTCAAGCTCCCACTTGAGATTCCAGATCCCGAGACGATTCGCGAGCGGCGCCAGGATCTCGCGGGCCTCGAGCGCGAGCCGCATTTGCTCGCTCGCCGCGAGCTCGCGCGCATGCCGCAGTTGCACCAGATGCTCGGCCAGACGCGCGACCACCAGCCGCGGGTCGCCGGCCACCGCCAGCAGCATCTTGCGCAGCACCTGCGCCTGTGCTGCTTTGAGGCTCTGGCCTGCCGACCAGTTTGCGGGCAAGTGCAGCTCGCCCAGGCGCTCCAATCCGGCCGCCAGACTCAGTGCTGCGGGGCGCAGCCAGGGCTGCTTGGCTGCGGGCTCGCGCGCCAGTGCGCCCAGGCGGCGCGCCCAGTGCAGCGCCGTGGCCAGCGCCAGATCGGCGTCCTGAGTCAGCGCCGCGACTTCCGTGGCCGCCTCGAGCGCGCTTTGCAATGCGGCTGGCTCGCCGCCATCCTCGAGCAGCGCCGCGCGCGCGGCCTCGAGCATTGCGGTGATCTGCGGCGATGCCTGCGTCGCGGTTTCCATGCTGTGTGGCTGGTGGCTTCCGGCTATCATTCAAGGTATGAGCGGTGACAGCAAGTGCGTCTGAGGGTCTGACTCCGTGCCGCGATACACGAGCAAGGCGTGGCGCGCGTTTCGGCCGCGCAGCGAGCTCGGTGCGATCACGCTGGTTGTGAATCAATGCCGCATTCTGGGGCTCGATCCGGGCTCGCAGCGCACGGGGTTCGGGATCATAGACAGTGATGGGGCCGGCGAGCGCCACGTCGTCAGCGGCCAAATCAACGTCACCGGGCGCGCGATGGTCGTGCGTCTGCAGCGTATTTATGCGGCGCTGAGCGCCCTGGTGGGCGAGCATCAGCCGGATGTGATCGCGATCGAGCGCGTGTTTGTACACCGCAATCCCGACAGCGCGCTGAAACTCGGCCAGGCGCGCGGGGTCGCGCTGTGTGCGGCCGCGGCACTCGGCGCCAGCGTGCACGAGTACGCTCCGCGCGCGATCAAACTGGCCGTGACCGGCTATGGGGCCGCGGCCAAGCCACAGGTGGCGCACATGGTGCGCACGCTGCTGCGGCTCGAGCCAAAGCTTGCAGCCGATGCTGCCGACGCGCTGGCGGCGGCGCTGTGTCACGCGCAGAGCCGGCGGCTCGGCGGCCTGCAGGGCCTGGCGGACGAGCGCGCCGCACCGGCGCGCGCGATCACCCGATGATTGGTTCGCTCTCGGGTGTACTGGTCTACAGATCTGCACCGCATCTGCTGCTCGAGGTCGGCGGTGTGGGCTACGAGGTCGAGGCTCCCATGTCGACGTTCTACAGCCTGCCAGCCGTGGGTGAGCGCACGCAGCTGCTCACGCACCTGGTCGTGCGCGAGGATGCTCATGTGCTCTACGGTTTTGCGACCGCGCAGGAGCGCTCGCTGTTTCGTACGCTGCTGAAGGTCTCCGGCGTGGGTCCGCGCATCGCGCTGGCCATCCTCTCGGGCGTCACGGCTGACGGCTTCGCGCAGGCGGTGCGCGCCGAGGATACGGCCGTGCTCACGCGCATTGCCGGCGTGGGGCGCAAGATCGCCGAGCGGCTCATCGTCGAGATGCGCGATCGGCTCGATGAGCTGGATGGAGCCGGCGTCAGCGCGCCGAGCGGCCTGGATGGCGCGCGCGCCCCGTCCGGGGCGCAGGCCGAGGCCCACAGCGCGCTGGTCGGGCTCGGCTACAAGCCGGTTGAGGCAACGCGACTGCTCAAGGCTTTGGGCAGGGATGGCGCCGGGCTCTCGACCGAGGAGCTCATCCGCCGGGCATTGCAGGGGGCAGCCCGCGAATGAGCGCTCTGGGGAGCGAACGACTGATCAGCCCCGCGGCCTCGGTGCCCGAGGACGCCATCGATCGAGCCATACGCCCGCGTGCGCTAGCCGACTACATCGGTCAGGAACAGGTGAAGTCGCAGCTTTCGATCTTTATTGATGCCGCTCGCATGCGTGCCGAGGCGCTCGATCACGTGTTGATATTCGGACCACCGGGCCTGGGCAAGACCACGCTGGCGCACGTGATCGCCACGGAATTGCACGTGAATCTGCGTCAAACCTCCGGGCCGGTGCTCGAGCGGCCCGGTGACCTTGCGGCGATCCTGACCAATCTGCAGGCGCGCGATGTGTTGTTCGTCGATGAGATCCACCGCCTGAGCCCCATCGTCGAGGAGATCCTGTACCCGGCTATGGAGGACTATCAGCTCGACATCATGATCGGTGAAGGGCCGGCCGCCCGCTCAATCAAGCTCAACCTGCCGCCCTTCACGCTGGTCGGGGCCACGACCCGCGCGGGCCTGCTGACCTCGCCGTTGCGCGATCGCTTCGGCATCGTGCAGCGCCTCGAGTTCTACACGATCGCCGAGATCGAGCGCATCGTGCACCGCACGGCCGGCATTCTCGGCGTGCAGGTCGATGCGGCCGGGGCGCTGCGCATCGCGCAGCGCTCGCGCGGCACGCCGCGCATCGCCAACCGCCTGCTGCGGCGCGTGCGCGACTACGCGCAGGTCAAAGGCAATGGCTTCATCGATGAGAGCGCCGCGCACGCCGCGCTCGACCTGCTGGATGTCGATCCGCAGGGGCTCGACGCGCTGGATCGCAAGTTACTGCGCACGATCATCGAGAAGTTCGATGGCGGGCCGGTCGGCATCGAGAGCCTCTCGGCCTCGATCGGGGAGGAGCGCGGCACGCTCGAGGATGTCATCGAGCCGTTTCTGATCCAGCAGGGACTGGTGGCGCGCACGGCGCGCGGCCGGGTTGCGACGCGCCTGGCCTGGCAGCACCTGGGGCTGACCATGCCCGAGCGCGCGGCGGCCAACCTGCCATTGTTTGGCGAAGGCGCTTGACGGCTTTTCGGTGGCAGGCGCGCGTCTACTGGGAGGACACGGACGCCGGCGGAATTGTTTACTATGCGAACTATCTGCGGTTCCTGGAGCGAGCGCGCAGCGAATGGCTGCGCTCGCGCGGCATCTCGCAGCGAGCGCTCGCCGCGGAACCCGGAGTCGTTTTCTCGGTCGTTTCCCTCGAGGTGCAGTATCGACGTCCGGCGCGGCTCGATGATCTGATCGCGATCAGCTGTGAGCCGGCGCAGCGTGGCGCCGCGAGCGTGGATTTTGTACAGAATATCTGGCGCGACGGCGCCGAAGCGGAGCTGTTGCTCAGTGCCAGCGTGCGCGTGGCCTGCCTCGATACGCGCAGTCTGAAGCCCAGGCGCCTGCCGGAGCTCGTCATCAAGGAGTTGCAGTGATGGGCGGCGATATGTCGATGGTCCACATGATCGTGGATGCGAGCCTGGTCGTGCAGCTTGTGCTCGTGCTGCTGCTGCTGGCCTCGATGAGCTCCTGGGCGATCATTTTTCGCAAGCGCCTGGTCGTCAATCGCGCGCGCCGCGATGCGGATCGCTTCGAGAGCAGTTTCTGGTCTGGCGGCGATCTGAGTACTTTGTATCGCAGCATCGAGGCGCGCGGCAAACCCACCGGTATGGAAAGCATCTTCGAGTTTGGCTTTCGCGAGTTCGCGCGCCTGCGCTCGCAGGGCGGCGTGGCCGCCGACATGCTGCTCGAGGGATCGCGGCGCGCGATGCGCGTGGCGCAGCTCAAGGAGATCGATCGGCTCGAGCAGAGTCTCGCGACGCTGGCCACGGTCGGCTCCACGAGTCCCTATGTGGGTCTGTTCGGCACGGTCTGGGGCATCATGAGCGCCTTCAGCTCGCTCGGGAATGTGCAGCAGGCGACGCTCGCGATGGTCGCCCCGGGCATATCCGAAGCGCTGATTACCACGGCCATGGGCCTGTTCGCCGCCATACCGGCGGTCGTGGCCTACAATCGCTTCGCCGATCAGGTCGGCCGCCTCGAAGTGCGGTACGACGGCTTCATGGAGGAACTCTCGACGATCCTGCAGCGCTATGCGGGCCGCACGCCGGGCACGGCCGCGCCGCTGCTGGCGGATTCCCTGCCGCCGCCGAATTCGCCGGCGCGAGGGCGCTGATATGTCCGTGGCGCAGCGAGGCAAGCGCAGGCTCCTGGGCGAGATCAACGTCGTGCCTTACATCGACGTGATGCTCGTGCTGCTGATCATCTTCATGATCACCGCGCCGTTGCTGACCCAGGGCATTAAAGTCGATTTGCCCAAGGCGGCGGCCGAGCCGCTCAACGTGCGCGCCAACGAGCCGCCCCTGGTGCTGTCGATCGATGCGCACGGGCTCTTGTATCTGAATGTCGGCGCGACTCCGAAACAGGCCATCAGCGATCAGACCGCGCTGGTGCGAGCCACGGCCGCGCTGCGGCGTGCGCCGGAAC
>Ga0302184_10002536_pt1 | contig 11558 bp, 8 predicted proteins | sample I_Palsa_N3_3_FD_200233 | JGI IMG/M metagenome (GOLD analysis project Ga0302184, IMG submission 200233) | Peat permafrost microbial communities from Stordalen Mire near Abisko, Sweden - I_Palsa_N3_3 | ecosystem: Environmental > Terrestrial > Soil > Palsa > Peat permafrost | place: Sweden: Abisko...
GTCGACGTGGTCAGCGCACGCGAGGAACTCATCATGCCGCCGAAGACGACGATCGACGAAGCGTGGCATTTCGGGCTCTTCATGATGAAGTCAGTGCTGGACGGCCGCGGCAAGTCGCTGATCGATTTGGCGAAAGTGAATCTGACGCGCTGATGCTGGCTACCCGTTCTGGTTCACGCATGCGCTGCGCCACACCTGGGCCGCACACGCCGAAGCCGCCCTCCAACGCCGTTACAGCGGAAAGCGCACGCCTGCAGAGGGCGCCGGCGCGCCGGTGTGAAGCGGCTTTGAGCCTCTTGATGTGCGCGCTGCTAACGGCGTGCTCGGGCTCGCCGTCGGTGGGGATCCTCGGCGCGTATTTTCCGGACTGGCTGTTCTGCGTGATCGGAGGCACGGTGCTGACGGCCGTCGTGCATGTGTTGTCGTACCGCCATGGTTACGGTAGCTGGCTTACGCCCCCGGCGATCGTCTATCCCGCGCTGACGGTGCTCTTTTCGATTGTGCTCTGGGCCGTTGGCTTCAATCTGTGACAGACGGTGCAAAATATGAGTACTAACACGACCGCGCCAATCGGCTCCGGTACAACAAAGCCTCGACCCCGCACCTGGCCAGCGATCCTGCTGATCGTGCTGGTGGTGGCTGCTGCAATCGCGGCGATCTGGCGCGTCGACACGGTACCGCGCACCGACGATGCCTATGCCTATGCGGACACCATCGGCGTATCGCCGGAAGTGAGCGGCAAGATCGTCAACCTGGCCGTGCGCGACAACCAGCCGGTCAAACAAGGCGATCTGCTGTTCCAGATCGACCCGCGTCCATATCAATACGCGCTGGCGCGGGCACAGGCTTCACTCGCGCAACTCGACGCGCAGATTCCGTTGACCCAGCGCAGTGTGAACGCGCAGACCTTCGCTGCTGCCGCAGCGAAGTCGGCGGTCGTGCGTGCCCAAGCCGCGGCGAACCAGGCAAGCGATACGCTCGCCAGAATGGCGCCGCTGATCGGCAAGGGCTATATCGCCGCCGACGACCTCGATCGCGCGCGCACCGCACAGCGCTCCGCGCTAGCGGAACTGGCGGCGGCCGAGTCGCAGGAACGCGAAGCGCAGGCCGCCGTCAGTAGCGTCGATGCGCTGGTGGCGCAACGCTCGGTGTTGCAGGCTGAAATCGCGTCGGCGCAGCTCAATCTCGAGTACGCGACGGTACGGGCGCCATTCGACGGTCGCGTCGTGCAACTGACCACGTCGGTCGGACAGTTCGTCTCCGCACAAAAGCCGGTCTTCACACTGATCGATACACGGCACTGGTATGTGATTGCGAATTTCCGCGAGAACGAGCTGCGCAATATCCGTCCCGGCACACCGGCGACGGTCTACCTGATGAGCGACACCGGGATTCGCTTTAGCGGCTCGGTGGATTCGATCGGCTATGGCGTCGATCCGCAGGATGGCGGCGCCACGGCGAAGGGCCTGCCGAATATCCAGCGCAGCATCAACTGGGTCCATGTCGCGCAGCGTTTTCCGGTGAAGATCGTGATCGATCATCCTGATCCGCGGCTATTCCGTATTGGCACGTCGGCGGTAGCGGTGTTGCGTCTTCATGCGCAAGATGCGGCAGACGATTCCGCGCACGACACGGCCGCCGCAAGCGGAGCACGGTCATGAGCACGGTGACCGGCTCGCGGCGCGAGCTCGCGTGGCCGCGCCCGCTGGCGCGTTTCGCGGCGTTTCTGCAGCGTGAACTGGCGGCGTTTCCCGGTCGCGGCAATGTCACGATGCGTTGCGTGCTGGGTAGCGCGATTGTGATCGTCACGTCGATGACACTGCAGGTGCCTGAACTGGCGCTCTCGATCCTGGTCGTGTTCTTCGTCACGCAATCGAACGTGGTGTTGTCGCGCGTGATCGCGCTGAACCTCGTGATTGGCTCGACCTGTGCGATCGCCAGCGCGATCGTGCTGTTCATGCTGACTTTCGACTACCCGCTGGTGCGCATCGCCGTCGCGAGCGCGGTATTTTTTTGCTGCACGTACCTGCTGCGGGCCGTCACGAAGTTCGGCCTGGTTTTCTTTATCACCGCGTTGATCGTCATCTATGCGCAAAGCTTCGCCGACCGGACCGATAACGCGGAAGCATTGGTACGCGCCTGTCTGTGGGTATGGTCGGCGGTAAACTATCCGGTTGCCGTGGCGCTGATCCTCAATACGATCTTGCTGCCCGCCGAGCCTGAGCGGCAATTGCGGGCTGCCATGCACCGGCAACTCGCCGCGGTGCAGGCGCGTCTCGCCGCGCTGGTCGATCCAGATCAGGCGCCGGTCGCGATCAATACAACCGATCTGCAGCAGGGCGCATTGTCGTTGCAGAAGCTCATGCGCTTTTCCACGATGCGCAAGAAGCGCTACAGCGAACCTGCGGCCGCGGCGATGCTGGCCTGTGTGACCGGCGTATCGCGGCTATACGAGGCAGCGGCGGAGTTGCCTGTCACGGGCCAACCTTCGACGGCGGCTGGGATTGCAGCTATCCGCAGCGTTCGGGGCGAAGTCGCGGCGCTCGATGCCGCGATTTCCGAAGGCTTGCCATTGCCGCGCGCAGCCGCCGCACGAAGCAAGGAAGAAGTGCCGTCGATTCCCGCAGTCGTCGCGATGCAGCGCGCCATTGAAGCCCTCGCCGATGCCACCGCCAGCCAGCAATCGCACGCCAGCACGCCGCCACCCGCTGTGCCCGCACTGTTGCCGGCCGATGTCTTTTCAAATCCGCTCTATGCCCGCTTCGCGCTTCGCACGCTGCTGTCGGTACTGATCTGCTACGTGTTCTACAATGCGGTGAACTGGCCCGGCATTCACACGATCATGCTGACCTGTCTCGTCGTCGCGCTGCCCAGCCTTGGCGCATCGACCCGGCACGGCGTGCTGCGCATCAGCGGCGCGCTGATTGCCAGCGGTCTTGCGCTGTTCATGGTCGCGTTCGTCATTCCGCATCTGGAAAGCGTGACGGGACTGCTGCTGATGAGTCTGCCTGTAATCGCGCTGGGAGCGTGGGTATCGGCCGGTTCCGAGCGGATCAGCTACGCCGGTTTGCAGATCATGTTCACCTTCGCGCTCGCCCTGCTGGAGCAGTTCGCGCCACCATCCGATCTCACTGAGATTCGCGACCGGCTGGTGGGGATTCTGCTCGGCGTAGGCGTGGCGACGTTCATCCAGATGTCGCTGTGGCCGGAAGGCGAGGCCGACTCGCTGCGACTGCAACTCTCCAAGGTGCTGCGCGCGATCGTAGGTGTTGCTCGCAATCACGCGCAGGTGGTCGAAACCGCTGCGCCAGCGGCACAATCGCAATCGGCGGCGACGGCCTGGGCCATGCTGGCGGATTGTGAAGCAATGCTCGCGCGGGTTGCGCTCGAGCCCGACTGGCGCGAGGGCGAAACGGCCCGCGTCACGCTTCTCGCGCAAACGGTGCTCGCTCAGGGCCGCTCGATTCTGCTGGCGAGCGACGCCTTCCATATCGAGGCGAATTTCGACGCGAGACGTACGAACGCATCGGGCACTAGTTTGCGGCAAGCCTGTGGCGGATTGCAGCGAAACCTGGCGGAGTCGCTTGAACGCTATGCGCAGCAATTGTCGGGCGAGCCGCCACTCGCCGTGCCGCCGCTGCCGCTCGATTTGACGAAGGTGGCCGCCGCAGCGGCGGGCGAAGAGGGGGGCGAGCCTGCCACCGCGCTGCGGGAGTGGGCTGCACGTATCGACACTGCGCTGTCAGGCCTGCCGCAATGGTCTACCGATGAACTGCCTTTAGCGTTGCCGGCCGTTGCCGGACAGGGATAGCGCAATGCGCGACGATCACAATCCGTTGATACGGACTGCGCGTGGCACAGGCACCTGCCATTCGTTGCCGCGCTTCATGCAGCGTTGGCTTGTGCTGCTGCCAATCTGTGCGGGGCTGGCAGCCTGCGCGATGATTCATCACGATAGCCCACCGGCGGCGCTCATCCCACAGGACCAGATCCGTCTCGCCGACGATATCCATCTCGCAAGCGAAGGCTGGCCCTCTGCGCGCTGGTGGGAGCACTATCACGACCCGCAGCTCGAAGCGCTGATCGAGCGCGGCCTCAGTCATGCGCCGACGCTGGCGATCGCCCGTGAACATGTATCGCAAGCCCACGCCCAGGTAGAGCTGGTTCGCGCCGGGAGCGATCTGCAGATCTCCGGGATTGCCGAGGCGGATCGCGAGCACGTGTCCGGTCATGGTTTCCTCAGCGCCTATGCTTCGAAGGATCCCGCCATCGGCGCGTACGGCCCCTGGTACTGGACCGGACTGGTCGGCGTCGATGCCCACTACGATATCGATGTGTGGGGCAAGCAACGCGACCTCGTGCGTGCGGCGCTTGGCGAGCAGAACGCGCAACGCGCCGAGGCGGCGCAGGCGGAGCTGGAGGTGTCGACCGGCGTCGCGCAGCTTTACTACCAGATCCAGATCGTCTACGCGAACCTGGACCTGCTGAAGCAATTGCGCAGCGTGGAGGCGCTCGAACTGGACACCCAGACCGCGCGTCACGAGCGGGGGCTGGTGGCCGTTACCCAGTCCGCCGAGGCGCGCTCGCAACTGCTCGCGCTCGACCAGCAGATCGCTTCGGCACAGGAACAGATCGTTCAGACCCGTGAGGCCTTGCGAGCAGTACTGGGCGCAGGCCCGGACGACCTGCCGCAAATCGCGCCGGTGGCATTGCCCGCGCCCTCGGCCGGCCTGCCGTCCACGCTGTCCTTCGAACTGCTCAGCCACCGGCCCGACCTGCAGGCCATGCGCTGGCTCGTCGAGGCATCGTTCGACCGTATCGATTCCTCCAAGGCGGCGTTCTACCCGAGCTTCGACATCACCGCGTTCTTCGGTTTCAACGCGCTGCGGATGCGGGATCTGTTCACCCATACGGCTGAGCAGATCAACCTCATTCCAGGACTCTACCTGCCGATCTTCGATGGCGGCCGTCTGAATGCGGGCTTGCACGGCGCACGCACGGCCAGCAACACGCTGATCGAGCAGTACAACGAAGCAGTGCTCGACGCCGTCCGCGACGTGGCTCAAACGGGCGGCCAGATCGACGACCTCGACCATCGCGCGCAACTGCAGCACGAGCGGATCGACGCCCTCCGTGTCTCGAGCGATAGCACCGAGGCGCAGTACGAGCGCGGTCTCGCCGACCGGACGGCCTCGATACAGGCGAAGGCGCCGGTGATAGAAGGGCAGATCGCGCTGCTGCAACTGAACGGCGACGAGCTCGAAGCGGAAATCGTGCTGACGCGGGCGCTAGGCGGCGGTTATCGCAGCGACGATTTGCCGACCCGGCCGCCGGTGCCACCGTTAGCGGCCAGCGGAGCGAACTAGATGCTGCCGCAGCCGCTCGCGCCGTTGTTGCTTCCGGTCGCCGCGGTCGCGCTCAATTTCATCGTATTGCTGTGCTGCGCACGCATGCGCTTCGCGATGCCGCGCACCACGTTGCGCTGCCTCGCGTTTGCCGCGCTGACGATTGCGATGCTGCACGCGGGCGTGACGCCGACGCAGACGCCCGATCTCGGCGCCTCCGCGGAGTACCGCTTTGCGCGCGGTGCGGTGCAGATCGCCTGGTGGCTGCTGGCGGCATCCACGATCATGGCGGTGGTGCGGCTCTACTACACGATCAATGACCGCACACGCCAGGAGCGCTTTACGCTCGACGTCGCCGAGGTCGTGGCGTATCTGACCGCAGCGGTCGCTATCGTCGCCGACGTGTTCGACATTCCGCTCAAGGGTGTGCTGGCCACTTCAGGCGCAGTCGCGATCGTGCTGGGTCTGGCGTTGCAGAGCACGCTAGCCGACCTGTTTTCCGGCTTCGTCATCAATGCGACGGCGCCATATCGCGTCGGCGACCGGATCGTGCTCGACGACGGCTCGGAAGGCTCAGTGCGCGAAGTGACATGGCGTGCGACTCACGTGCTCAAGAGCAACCATGACCTGATCGTCGTGCCGAACTCGGCAATCGCGAAGTCGAAGGTTATCAATGCCAGCGTTCCGGCAGGCGCGCATGCAACCGTGGTCCGGTTTCAGGCGGATCCGGTGCATCGTCCGTCGTCGGTGGTGTCGGCGCTGCGGCTGGCAATCGATTCGTGTATCGGCATCGACGCTGCGCTGCCGGCGAACATTGTCACGAAGACGGTTGGCTGGCAGGCGACCGACTACGAAGTCTCGTTCTTCGTCTCGAGCGATCGCAGCAGCGACGACACGCTCAACGTCTTTTTCGACGCAGCGCATCGGCATCTTGAAGCACTGTCGCTGTTCCACACGCCAGCGGATGAGACAGACGTTTCAGGCGAGCGCTCGGTCGGGCGCCGTCTGGTGGACAGCATCGGCATCTTCGGCCTGCTGTCGCGCGAAGAAAAGGAACAGCTCGCGAGCGTCCTGCAGGTTCGCGAACTTGCGCCTGGCGACGTGCTGCTGCAGGCCGGCGAAGTGCCGTCTGCGATTACGCTCATCGGCTATGGCGTGATCAACGCATCCACCCGGCTTGACGGCGGGACCGTGGATGTCATGCGCTTCTCACCGTGCGAATACTTCGGCGAGAGCGGACCCATCGCAGGTGTGGCGGTTGGCGCGGAAATCTCGGCAAAGACCTACGCGATTGTTTACGAACTGCCCGGAGCGGCGATTGCCGCACTGCTCAAACGGCATCCCGAACTGACGCACGTACTCGCCGCAAAACTCGCGGAACGTGAACGCCGCGGCCAGGCGTTGATGGAACCACCCAAGGACATACCGCCAACGCCGCACGGCCTCGCCGCATGGCTCGCACGCGGTATGCAAGCGCTCCATGGAATGCATATCTAACCCGGCGCGCAGGTTCGCCCCCATTCGGGGGATTGACCCGCTCAGGTCACGCCACTACTTTGATCGGGTATCCCACCTGAGAGTGAGACAAGCTTATGGTGCCGTGCGAATCCGCCTGCCGCTTTCGGGCAATCCCAGTAACGCAGGGCCTTTGAACTCGCGAGGCCGCCCGTGACGGAACGCCCCCATCTGATCGAACTGACCGCCGAGATCGTCGCGAGCTTCGTCGCGAGCAATCCGCTGCCGGCGGCAGATCTTCCCGCCTTCATTTCCAGTACCCATGCCGCGCTGGCCGCGCTGTGCGATCCTTGCGAGGACGCAGGCCCGCATGCCGAGGCGGCGGTCCCGATCGGCGAATCGATCCACGACGAGTACCTGATCTGTCTGGAGGACGGCCGCAAACTGAAGTCGCTCAAGCGCCATCTTCAACACCGCTACGGCATGACCCCCGATCAATATCGAGCGAAATGGGGACTGCCCGCTGAGTATCCGATGGTGGCGCCCGCCTACTCGGCGCTGCGCTCGACCATCGCCAAGAATCACCCCGCCGGCGCCATCAAACCGCGGCGCGGTGCCAAGACCTGAGAGAAAGCGGACCCGCTCGTGCAGTGCGGTTTCACCCATTGGGGGGATACCGGAGGAGCGCCAGTCTCGCGCATGATGCTCACCAATGAAACGGAGTGACATCATGTCCAGACAGTCACAGGACGCGTCGAGCGTTCTCCGGGCGCCCTGTCCGGATGCGGCAAGCGGGTTCGGTGCAAACTTGTGGGCGAGCGAGAGTTCGGTCGTGCAGGTCGAGGAACGTTGGCGCTGTCCGCCGTTTTCCGCAGTCGATGCCGCGGCGGCGGATCGCATCCTCGCAGGGAGCTGGAGCGAGGATGTCGCCGCGAGCGAACCGCGCGAAGTGTCGAGCGCCGGCGATGAACGCTTCTATACGGTCGGCATCGCCCTGAGCGCCACCACGCTGAAATTCCACCACGACGGCAAGATCATCTGTGACGGCCCCGTCATGCCCGGTTCGATCCAGATCACGAAACCCGGCGAAAGCGTCAAAGCCTTTTATGCCTCGCCGTGCCGCGTGATGCATCTGTTTATCTCGCCGGACCTTTTGTTGCGGCGGTATGACGAAGCCGCAGGTCAACTCGTGCGGCCCGATCTCGCGGACCAGGATCCGCGGATCTTTCGGGATGTCGCAGTCGAGCGGCTGGCGCTCGCGCTGCAGGACGCGAATCCGCTCGCCGATACCTTCGGCCGTATGTATGCGGACAGCATTTGCGACGCGATTGTGGCTCGCCTGCTGGCGAGGCGCACGGACGTCATGCCGGCGTCGCCGGTGGCGCGGGGCGCGTCTCTGCCGAGGTGGCGTTTGCGCCGGGCGATCGATTTCATCGAAGCCAATCTCGCCAACCCGATTGGTCTCGCCGAAGTGGCCGCCAGTACGGGACTCACGCGCATGCATTTCGCTGCCCAGTTTCGCTCGACGACCGGCTATTCGCCGCACACCTACCTGCTAAGACGACGGCTCGAACATGCGCAGATGCTGCTGCGCTCGTCGGAGTTCAGCGTGCTGAACGTGGCGCTCAGCTGCGGCTTCAGCTCGCATGCGCATTTCACTGCGGTCTTCAAGCGCATGATCGGCGAGCCGCCGAACGCGTGGCGGGCGCGCATGCGCGGCGCCCGGTTGCCCGACGAATCGCCCGGTCACGCCGCTCAACGGGACGCTCCGCGATAGCGGCATCCCGCATACGAATAGCGGCGTTGCGCGTTTATTTCCTGCCATGTTGTCCGTCTAACTCCCGTATAGGCCTCCTGACGACCCGGCCATTACCGAAACATAACCGAATCATCACGCTTCGTAGCGGTGCCGGGTTTAGGCTTGGTCGCATCTTCCCTCGTTGTGCGGTTACGACGATCTGGTGTCCCGACGGAGCCTGAAATGAATGATGTCGTTGTTGCATACGAAAGTTTTTCGAAAGTTGGACGGACACAGCGAAGCGGGGCGCTTCCGTGTGTGTCACCCGAACCGGGTGCGCGGCGTGCGATTGCCGCCCCTGGGTCTCTGCCGGTCGTTAGCGGTAGCTTGGCCGCTCTGCAGATTCCGCGGACTGGTGGCGCACGGATCGGCGATGGCTTCGCGCATATCAGGCTCGATATCGAACGGGCGTGGCAGGCCATCATGCGCTTCGATTCCCGCGAGGCGCTGGCCATCGCGGACCTGATCGAACAGCAGGCGGCCCGGTTGTCGGTGACGGTGACGAAGGCGCTGCACGGCGAAATCGCGGCGCTGCGAGCGGTGGCACTTGTGTTTCAGGACGATGAGGTGGCCGCCTTGCCGGCCGCGTTGTCCGCGCTTGCGCTGGGCGCCAGCGCGCCGACGGCGCAGGTCGCGTTGACCGTGTGCCGCAGTGTGTATTGGCGGCGCGGAGATCTGGAAAGTTTCTACGCGGTGGAGCGCGTCAGGCTGGACGCCCGGCCGGGCCCGATGCAGGCGCTCTCGGCGCTGTTCGATCTGGCCTTGGATGCCGCCGTCGCCTTCGATCAGATGCGCTTCAACGCGGCGCGCCTGCTGGCTGCCGACGCGCTCGAGACGGGGAAGCGCCTGCTCGGCAGGCAGCTTCCGGCCGATGCCTTTCCCGCTTCCATCATCGCGCAAGTACTCTACGAGCAGGGCCAGGTGGACGAAGCCGAGGCGTTGATCGCCGCACGGATGGCCAACATCCGCGAACGCAGTACGTTCGAAGGCGCGCTGCGCGCGCATATGCTGCTCGCACGCATCGCCGCGAACCGGGGGCAAGCCGGCCGGGCGCTGGTCATTCTCAGCGAGGCCCAGGCGCTCGGTGTGCGGCGCGGCTGGGCGCGGCTGCAGGCGGCGAGCCTCGCGTATCAGGTCGAAATCGAAGCTGGCAATGGGCGCGTCGAGCAGGCCGAGCAATGTCTGGAACGTCTCGACGCGCTCGCACGTGAAAAGCGGGCGGCGAGCGCCAGTGGTAGCAGCGCTGCCCTCGAGATCGTGCGTTTTCATACCATCGCGCGGGCGCACGTCGCTTTGGCCCGCTCGCCCGGTACCGTCGATGTTGCGTCATTGCGGCAGGCCCATTTCGACACGGTACGGCGCGGCGGTCTGTATGCGGCGGTGCCCGTTGCGCTACTGCTTGTCGAGGCCTTGCTCGTGACGGGTCAACGCGCCGAAGCCGTCGAGGTATTGGTCAATCTGCTCAAGCTCGCGCCATCGGTCGGTCTGCATCAAACGCTCGTCGATTGCCGCGTGCGCGTCGCGGAGCTGATTGAGGCGATCGTGCAACGGCGGATCGGGTCCGTGCATGACGCAGGCGAATTGCTGCCTTATGCGGGCTTGTTGCTGGTGCACCGGCAGCGCGGCGCGCGTCAGGCCGTTGAGCCATTCGCGGCGCGACGTCCGAACGCGGCCGCGGGACTGAGCGAACGCGAGCGCCTGATCGTCGACCTGATGGGACGAGGCCTGTCCAACAAGCAGATCGCGGTCGAACTGTGCATCGCGCCTGAGACCGTGAAATCGCACGCGAAGCATCTCTATACTAAGCTGTCGGTCAGAAACCGGACCGAGGCGGTCACGCTCGCCACCCGCCTTGGCCTGATCCAGATCCCGAGGAATTTTCCGGCTTGAACGCAGACTTGCACATCCACTCGTCGTTTCAGTTTCCCGGCTTTCAGCTTGATTTGTCCAATCAATGTCTGTGGCGACTGGATCCGGCGCAAGCTGCTACCCGTATCGACCTCCCGCCCAAGACCTTCGCTGTGTTGCGCCATCTGGTGGAACACGCGCAGCAGTTGATGTCGTTCTACACGCTCCTCGAAGCGGTGTGGCCCGACGTGCATGTGCAGCCCGAAGTGCTGAAAGGACATGTCGCTGCGATCCGTCGCGCACTGGGTGACGATGCGGGCCGGCCGCGCTATGTTGAAACGCATCGTGGGCAGGGTTATCGCTTCATCGCGCCGGTCGGCAATCTCGCCGTGGGCGCCGAGTCAGGCTTCTTTGCGCGCAGAGCCGAGCGTTTCGTGGGCCGCGCGCCGCAACTCGATGCCTTGCTGGCGGCACACCTGCGTGCCGAGGCTGGCACGCGGCAGATCGTGTTCATCACAGGCGAGGCGGGTATCGGCAAGACAGCGCTCGTCGACGAGTTCCTCGCCGCGGCAGCCCAGGACACGCGGGTGCTGGGAGGCGGGTGTGTCGAAGGCTATGGCGGCACCGAACCGTATTATCCGGTGCTCGAAGCGCTCGGCCGCCTCTGCCGCGCAGCAGGCGGCGAACAGGTCAAGGCGGCGCTCGTCTCGATCGCGCCTACCTGGGCCATCCTGATGCCGTCCTACGTGCCCGCGGATATCCTCGATTCCTTGCTCGCCCGGACGATCGGCGCCGGGCGCGAACGCATGATGCGCGAAATCTGCGACCTGCTGCAGGCGCTGGCGAGAGAACGCCCGCTGTTGCTCGTGCTGGACGATCTGCACTGGGCGGACTTTTCGACCATCGACATGCTGTCCGCGCTTGCTCAGCTCGAGGGATCGCTGCGGCTCATGATCGTGGCCATTTACCGTAACGACGACGTCCCGTCCGTCCGGCATCCGGTGATGAAACTCAATTACACGCTACTGCTTCGTGGCGCGTGCGAGGTGGTCGAGCTTGCGCCGCTCAAGACCGATTCGGTCGGCGCCTGGCTCATGCATGGTGCGAGCCTG
>Ga0302184_10002537_pt1 | contig 11555 bp, 9 predicted proteins | sample I_Palsa_N3_3_FD_200233 | JGI IMG/M metagenome (GOLD analysis project Ga0302184, IMG submission 200233) | Peat permafrost microbial communities from Stordalen Mire near Abisko, Sweden - I_Palsa_N3_3 | ecosystem: Environmental > Terrestrial > Soil > Palsa > Peat permafrost | place: Sweden: Abisko...
CACGCGCATGGCGCTCCTCCTCGAGCGTCTCGCGCAGGACGGGAAGCTCCGCCTCCACCTCGGCCAGCGCGCGGGCCAGGTCCCGGCGCTCCGAGTCCGTGTCCCGAAGCAGGGTCTCGGTCTGGGCCAGGCGCGTCTCGGAGGTTTGGGCGCGGTCGCGCTCGGCGTCGAGCGCGCTGCTTAAGTGCTCCACCTGCGCCGGGAGCTCGCGCAGCCGCGCGTAGAGGGGCAGCACCTCGTCCAGCTGGGCGTGCAGCGCCACCGCCACCTCACGCAGGCGCGCCGCCTCGAGGTCCCGCTGCTCGTAGAGGGCGCGGGCCCGCACCAGCGTCTCCTCCTTCTGCTTGAGGGTGGTGCGGAATATTTCCAGCTTCTCGTCCATCGCCACGCCGCGGGGGTGGCGTGGTTCGGGCGGCTCGGCGAAGGGGTCCCCTCCAGGACGGGGGAGGGCCGGAGGCACCTGGGCGGCCGGGTGCAGGCCGGCGGCGGGCAGGGGGCCAAGCGCCGGGGCGCGGCCGGTGGGAGAGGGGCCCGCGGGCCGGCGCGGCGGCAGCGGTGGGGGTGCCCCGGCCGGAGGGCCGTGTGGGCTGTGGGCGGACACGGGGGGGCCTCCCGCGGTCCGTCCCCCCGGGCGCTGGACGAGCGGCTCATCGTCCATGTCGAGGGAACGGCGCAGGTCGACCGCGCCCCCCGCGTCTTCCGGCAAGCTGGCCATTGTTTGCTGTTAGAGACTACCCCCGCCCATGCCCGCTCGCCATCGACTGTCCAACGGACTCACCCTCGTCCATGAGCCACTGCACACCTCCCGGGTGGTGGCCTTTCAAATCTGGGTGCAGGTAGGCAGCGCTGACGAGGGGCCGGAGGAGGCAGGCCTGGCCCACCTGCACGAGCACATGCTTTTCAAGGGGACGGCCACCCGCGGGCCGGGGGAGGTCGCCCGCGACATCGAAGCCCATGGCGGGGAAGTCAACGCCTGGACGTCCTTCGACAACACCGTCTACCACGTCGTCATGGCCTCGGACTTCGCCGAGGTGGGCCTGGGCGTCCTGGCCGATGCCGTCCGCGCACCGGCCTTCGACGCGACGGAGCTCGCCCGCGAGGTGGAGGTGGTGGTGGAGGAGATTAAACGCGCGGAGGACGCCCCCTCCAGGCGCGCCTCCCGGGACCTCTTCGTCACCAGTTTCCACCGCCACCCCTACAGGCTTCCCGTCCTCGGGACGAAGGACAGCGTCCGAAGCGTCACCCGCGAACGCATTACCGACTTCTACCGGCGGCACTACCTGCCCGCCTCCATGGTGCTGGTGGCGGTGGGGGACGTCGAGGAGACGCCCCTCCTGCGTTGGACGGAGGCCCTCCTCGGCGGGGACTGGGGACGCGGCGCGCCGTCGGCCCGGGTACGCCCCACAGAGCCGCCGCGCACGGCCCGACGCTTTCTCCTTCGGGCCGACGACGTGAAGGAGGCCCACCTGCAGCTGTCCTTCTCCGCCCCGGCCGTCAACCACGAGGACGTCCCGGCGCTGGATGTCCTGGCCATGCTGGCCGGCCAGGGCGAGAGCAGCCGGCTTCAGCGGACGGTGAAGCGCGAGCGACGCCTGGTGAATGACATCTCGGCCTATGCCTACACGCCGATGGACCCGGGCCTCTTCGGGGTGGGCTTCACCGCCGCAGGCCCCACCGCCCTCGAGGCGCTGCGCGCCACGGCCGAGGTGCTGTCTGGCCTTCGGGAGACGCCCTGTAGCCAGGAAGAGCTCGAGACGCTGAAGGCCCTCGTGGAAAGCGACGCCGTCTACCAGCGCGAGACGGTGCAGGGGCTGGCCCGGAAGCTTGGCTTCTACGAGACGGCGCTCGGCGGCTTCGAGGCCGAGGGCCGCTACCTGGCCAAGGTGGCCGCCCTCACGCCCGAGGCCGTGAAGGCCGTGGCGCAGAAGACGCTGGACGTCTCGACGGCGGTGGTGACAGCGCTCCTACCACCGGACGGCCCCGTGCTGGAGGACGCGGCCTCGCTGGCGCTCGAGGCCGGCTGGCGCGCGCCGCGCAGTCGCCCCACCACCCGGCCCCCCATCCCCAAGGGGCGAGAGCGCCCCGCCCACCACGGCGCCGCCGAGGTGTCGCCCGTCCTCGTCCATACGCTTCCGGGCGGGGCGACGCTTCTCGTCCGCGAGGAGCGGGCCGTGCCGCTGGTGGCGCTGCGGGCCGCGTTTTGTGCCGGGACGCGCGCCGAGACGGACAGGGACAACGGGCTCACGAGCCTTCTGGCCCGCCTCCTCACCAAGGGCACACAGCAGAGGACGGCCGAGGAGGTGACGCAGGAGGCCGACTCCTACAGCGGCGCCCTGCAAGGGGCCGCCGGGCGCAACTCCGTCTCGCTGCAGGGGGAGTTTCTCAGCCGGCACCTGGAGAAGGCCTTCGGACTCTTCGCCGAGTGCCTGCTGGCCCCGGCCTTCTTGGAGGAGGAGGTGGAGCGGGAGAAGCAGCTTCAGCTTCAGGACATCCAGGCCAAGGACGACCGGCCGACGTCGCTCGCCTTCGACCTCTTCGCAAGGACGCTGTACCAGACGCACCCCTACAGGCTTCCGCTGGTTGGCGAGCAGCAAAGCGTCGAGCGCCTGGACGTCCAGGCGGTGCGCGCCTACCACCAGCGGTACCTCCAGCCCGCAGGCCTCACCCTGGCCGTCATCGGGGACGTCCGCGCCGAGGAGGTGCTGCGCCTCGCCGAGGCGGCCTTCGGGAGTCCAGGGGGCGCCCCCAAGAAGCTGGAGGTGGCACAGGAGGCGCCGCTCACCGGGCGCCGGCGCAGCCAGCGGGTACTGCCCAGGGCGCAGAGCAACCTCGTCCTCGGCTTCTTGGGCCTCAAGGTGGACGACGAGGAGCGGCATGCCTTGAGCGTCCTCACCACGGTGCTGTCGGGCCAGGGTGGGCGCCTCTTCATCGAGCTCCGGGACAAGCGCAGCATGGCCTACTCGGTGAGCTGCATGTCGGTGGAGGGCGTGGACACGGGCTACGTCTGCGCCTACATCGGGACGAGTCCTGACAAGCAGGAGGCGGCGCTGGCCGCCATCCAAGTCGAGCTCCGCCGCCTGGTGGACACGCCCGTCAGCGCCCAGGAGCTCGACCGCGCCCGGGCCCACCTCATTGGAAGCCACGAGGTGTCCCTGCAGCGAAACTCGGCCCGGGCGGCGCTTCTGGCCCTGGACAGTGCCTACGGCCTTGGCCTCGACAACTTCCTCCACTTCGCAAGCCGGGTGCGGGCCGTCACCGCCGCGGACGTGCAGCGGGTGGCCCAGCGCCTCCTCCGCCTCGAGCACTCGGCGCTGGCCGTGGTGGGCCCCGAGGCCGCGTGAGCCCGGCCCCGGAGCTCCTCCTCTGGGACGGGACGTGCGGCTTCTGCCGGCGCTCGGTGGACTACGTCGAGAGGCACGACACCTCCCATGCCTTTCTGACGGTGCCCTACCAGGAGGCACCCTCCCCGCCCATGACGCCCGAGTTGCGGGAGGCCTGCGCCCGGGCCTTCCACGTGGTGAAGACCGACGGGCAGGTGCTACGCGCCGGGCGGGCGGCCCTCTACGTCCTCAGCCGGCTGGGCCACCCCCGTCTGGCGCGGGTGCTGGGCGTGCCGCCTCTGGCGTGGGGGGTGGAGCTGGGGTACTGGCTTCTGGCGCGCAACCGGCGCCTTGCGTCGAGGGTGCTGTTTCGGAGGGCGTAACCATGGTGTGCCTGGCCGTGACGTACTTGGTGCTGCCCAACCGTGAGGCGGAGGCCGAAGCACTCTTCCGGAAACTCACCGTCGCTACCCGCAAGGAGCCCGGGTGCCGCATGTACCTCGCGCACCGCAGCCTCGCCGAGCCGCGGCGCTTCTTCCTCTACGAGCAGTACGACGACGACGCGGCGCTGCAGGCCCACCGGCAAAGCCTCCACTTCGACGAGCTCGTCCAGCGCGGCCTCTTCCGCATCATCGAGCACCGCGTCCCGGAGCTGTACGCCCCGCTGACGGACTGAAAGTCCCTTCCCCTTGGGACGTGGAGCCCTCGACAGTCCGCCCGTGGCCAGCTTCGCCCTCAGCGTCGACGTCGCCGAAGAGGACGCCGAGCTCCTGGCCCTCCTCTTGTGGGACGCGGGCGCGAGCGGCCTCGAGGTGCGCGACAGCGAGGCGCCACCCATGCCGGGCGTGCGCGGGCCCGCCTCTGGCGAGGCCATCCTCGTGGCCGGCTTTCCCTTGGAGAGGGAAGCGGAGGAGGCAAGAGCCCATGTCCAAGAGGCATACCCGCGCGCACGGGTACGCCTCGAGCGTCTGCAGGAGGAGGACTGGAGCCTCGCCTGGCGCGCTCGCATTCGCAGCACGCGCGTGGGGCGTCTCTGGGTGGGGCCTCCCTGGGAGAGCCCGCCTCCGGATGCCATCAGCCTGCACGTCGAGCCCAAGATGGCCTTCGGCACGGGAGACCACCCCACCACCGCGCTGTGCCTGGCCGCCCTGGACGACTACCTCTTTCTGCACCCCGAGGCGTCCGTCCTCGATGTCGGCACGGGGACGGGCGTCCTGGCACTGCTGGCGAGAAAGTTGGGAGCCTCCCGGGTGGTGGGCGTGGACACGGACTGCGTCTCGGTGGAGCTGGCGCGGGAGAATGCAGAGGTGAATGGGGTGTGGGGAGTGGAGCTCTCCAGGGCGCCGCTGTCCGAGGTGCAGGGCCGCTTTGACTTGGTGCTGGCCAATATTTTGGCCAACACGCTGGTGGAGCTGGCCCCGCTCCTGGAGGCCCGCACCGGACGCACCCTGGTGCTGGCGGGCGTGCTTCGCCACCAGGCGGACGACGTCGCGGGCGCCTTTCTCGCCCTGGGCCTCGTCCGCATGGACACGGCCTTCTCGGGCGAGTGGGCGCGCCTCACCTTCGAGCGGGGGCCAACGTGAGTCCGCGGCTCCTCTTGCCCCACGCTGGCGAGGCGACGGGGCCCGTCCTCGTACAGGGCGATGCCTTCCACCACCTGCGCGTCCTGCGCCTGGGCCCGGGCGACCCACTCGAAGTCTTCGACGGGAAGGGCCGTGCCTGGGAGGCAGAGGTGCTGGAGGTTTCGCGCGACTCTGCGACGGTGCGTCTTGGCCCTCTGCGCAAGGCCAGCACGGGGCGGCACGTCTCCCTCCTGCAGGCCCTGCCCAAGGCGGACAAGCTGGAGCTCGTCCTGCAAAAGGGCACGGAGCTCGGTGCGCATGCGTTTTTCCCAGTCCTCTCCGAGCGCTCGGTGGTGCGACTGTCGGGTGCCGCCCTCGAGACGCGGCGCGTGCGCTGGCAGCGCATTGCCGAGGAAGCCGCACGTCAGTGTGGCCGGGCCGACGTCCCCAGCGTCCATGCTGTGCAAGGGCTTTTTGCCGCCGTGCGCGCGCTTCCCCCCACGACGCGGGTGCTGCTGCTGGACGAGGAGGAGAGGACGCTGGGGCTTTCCGAGGCAGCCTCCGTGGACGCACGGGCGCCGCTGGCGCTCGTCGTCGGGCCAGAGGGGGGGCTCGAGCGCACCGAGGTGGAGGCCCTCCGGGAGCTCGGTGCCACGAGCGTCTCCCTCGGGCCACTCGTCCTGCGGACGGAGACGGCGGCCCTGGCCGCTCTCGCCGTCTTGCGCCACCGCGAGGGGTTACTGGGTTGACCGGCGCAGCGACCTAAACCTTGAAGCGTCAGTTCCAAGGTTGACTGGCACGCGCCGCCAATTCCAGCCGGGCACATTCGGAACGAGCGTGTAGAAACCAGAGCGTCGTCGTCGACGCCTCCATAGCGCTCAGCGCGAAATTGAAAGGCCCGGGCTCCGAACGTGTCTTGGGTACGTTGCCCCAAACGGGGTATGACGGGCCGGTAGGGGCTCGATGGCCTGTTGATGTTGATTCACCCGAGGGGAGACGTGAGTTCATGCGAAGCACTTCCCGGTACGCCCCGTTGTTTTTCGCAGCGCTCGGAATGTTGGCCGCCTGTGGAAGCAGCAGCAGCACAACCACGGCAGCCATCCAGCAGTATGTCACCGCGGTCCAGTCAGGCGATGGCACGACCACCGCGGCCTTGAGCCCCAGTCAGGTGCAGGCGGGCACCGGCCCGGCCGTGAGCGTCGTTTCATCGGGCGCCGCCGTTCCGGGTGCTGCTCAGTACATCCAGCTGAGCTGCTCGACGGACTGCACGAGCGTCTCCGTCGCCGTTCAGGGCGTTGAGGGCTACTATCAACTCACGGGTCTTCCCGACCCGACGTCCCAGACCATCGTCGTATTCCTCGCGGCGACGGCAGCGCAGACCTTCGACTTCTTGATAGGCGCTGGTACGGGCACCACCATCGGTCCGCTGACGACCCTTCCGGTGACGCTGACCACGGTGGGCACCGGCGACATCGAGGTCAGCTTGAGCTGGGGGACCCCGACCGACCTCGACCTGCATGTCGTCGAGCCATCGGGCGAGGAGATTTACTACGGCAACGAGACGTCGGCCACGGGGGGAATGCTCGACCTCGACTCCAACGCCGGCTGCAACATCGACGACATTGACGCCGAGCACGTGACGTGGCCTGGGGTGACACCGCCCTCTGGCACCTATGAGGTTATCGTCGACCCTTGGTCCCTGTGCACTGAAACACCGCCCATCGACTACACGCTGGTTGTCAACGTGAAAGGGAAGACTCCCCAGGTGTTTCATGGAAGCTTCACTACGGACGACAATGGCGACACCTGCTGGGTGGCGACGGGCCAGCCCCTAAGCTGTCCGGCCGCTAATTTGGTCACCACCTTCTCGTATCCCTGACCGACCGAGGCAGCGCGCCCTCGAATTTCCAGGGCCGGTGGAGCACAAGAAGCTCCAAAGCCGGCTTTGGAAAACGCGGTTCCTCGGCCACCCTGACGCTTCGCGGCCGCGACGTCCGGATGACGCTAAGAGCTCCTGCTCGAGCAGCGGACTTCCGGCCCGTCAGAGCGCAGAGGCGGGCTCTTTTGCGTCTGCCTCAAAGAAACTTCACCAGCTCCGGAAACACCTCGGTGACCGAATCGCGCCAGACGAGCGGCGTGAGGCAACAGGCCCAGCCCAGGAGGACGGCGCGCGCCACGGATGCCTGGCGCGGCCTTCGCGCCACCCCCACCAGCAGGGGCGGGACGAGAAGGACTGCCGCGTGCCACCAGTAGGGCTGACGCTCGACGCACGCCAGGGCCAGGCACACGCAGACGGTGGCCGCGACCCATCCGTCGGCGGCGATTGCCGCCACGACGATGGCCACCGCACTCGCCCCGAAGACGATGGGCGCCCGCGCGGCCCCGTTGAAGAGGACGAGGGGGTGGGCGCCTCTGAAGTCGGCGGTGGCCGGGTACATGAGGACGAAGCTTCCCACGCTGAGAAGGCACGCCGCCCCGAGCCAGAGGACGCTTTCCCAGCTGCCTTCGGTGCGCGGCTTGGTCTGCCATGCGCAGCGAAGCGCGTAGAGGATGAGGGGCAAGAAGACGACGGCCCGGAAGTGCAGCACCACCGCGACGCCGAGCCATCGAAGCGCCGAGGCCGCGTCATTGGCCTTCAGCCGGACGATGGCCCACGCCCCGGCGCCGATGAAGAGGCCGTCGTAGAGGCCCTCCAGCCCGAGGTGCGCAAACGCCATCCACACGAAGACAGCCACCGCGGCGCGGGAACCAGCGGGAAGTGCCTTCAGCGCACAGAAGACGGCAAACAATGCGAGATGAGTCCAGGCCAGCACGTACAGCACGGCCCCGGCCGCAAACTGGTGCGCCGACAGCGCGAGGTACCTCCCGGCGAGGGCCGGTGGCAAGAAGAGGGCGAAGACGCCCGGCGGGTAGGCCATGGGCATGTTGCCCCAGTCCTCGGTGGGAAAGGGCCAGCCGGAGCCCGCCGAAATACTGGCGAAGTGCTCCGTGTAAACCCGCAGGCCTCGGCGGAGAAAAACCCAGGTGGCGAAGCTGTGGTGCAGGTGGTCCGTGTACCAGCCCGACAAGTCTCCGGAGGGGCTTCGGCTGAAGAGAGGAATCCAGGCCAGTGCCAGAAAGGACGCGGCGGACACGAGGCCGGGAATGGCCCAGGGGTGTCTCCCCGCGTCCAGCCACGCAGTCAGCCTGGCCATGCTGAATCTCATTTTGCGCAAACCGCTTCCCCCACTCTCGCCCAAAGCGTGACGCTGCCCTCAAGCGTTTCCCAAACGTCCTCCCCCTCATGAGAGTGGGAGCGGTCCCGTGGACGCAGTGCGGCATGCCTAGGGACGCGACGTTCGGCCCTCGCCTTCGCGCGGGACTTTCACCCTCAATGTTGGTTGTGAGACGCCTCTGCAAGCTGCGGCGGTGTGAGAATTGACCTGTCTTGACGGGGCTGCAGCGGCAGGTGTTTTCTCAAAGCCACAAGAGGGGGGCTTTCCCGCGCTTCGCAGACTCTTCCAGGTGGCCTTCGTCGTCGGCTCGCTGGCCGGCATGGCCTCCTGCGGCGCGACGGACGAGGGTTCGCTGAATCCAAAGCCTTCGTCGACCTCGACTCCGGCGACTGGCGACGAGGACGGCGGTACAGTCGACGGAGGCTCCACCACTGCAGTCGACGCAGGCGGTAGTGATGGCGGGACGGCGCCTGTCACCCGCGGCCGAACGCTCCTCGTCCAGGGCGGCAACGTCACCTTTCTCGGACGGGACGAGCGCCGTCGACATTGCCCCGACGAGGACGGCGGCGTGGGGTGCGGCCCGGAATTCTTCTCCGGGGCCCTCGTCATTCGTGGCGCGCGACTCTCCATCCTTCCTGGCATCCAGGACGACGATGCCGGCGTGCCCGTCGCCGACAACGACGGTGGCACCAGCTCGGCACCCGACGACGGCGGCGCGGGAGGCGGTGGCGGCGAGGACGGTGGCCTTCCGACGCTTTCGGGCAACGCCCTGGTGAGCGTGGAGGGAGCCCTCCTGACGTTCGGCCTGCAGGCTTCAGCGGATGCGGGCGTGGGCGTCCCCCCCACTGGGGAGGATGGCGGAAGTGCCGTGACACCCGCCTCGGCAGAGCTGCGCGGCGGCCGGATGCTGGTGGCGCTGGAGCGCGACGTGGAGGGGAATGACGACGGCGGCGTGGCTTCCGGAAATGGTTTCCGGGGCCGACGTCACGAGGTGGTTCGCGTCCGTGCAGTTGTCATCCAGGGCGCCGTCTTCCACCTCCCGGGCGCTGGCGACGCGGACGACGCGGGCCTTCGCTAAAACCCGTCACTCGAAGGGCCGGGCGCCGGGCGGCAGCGCCGGCTCCCAGTGCTCGGCCAGAAACGCCGCCGCGTCCTCACCGGCCGGGTTGGCCCCCTTGGGCCACGTCCACTGAAGGCCGACGACGAGAAGAAAGACGGCGCACGCGAGTCGCACCGGCACGGTGAAGCCCGGGCCGGCGGAACGCAGGCAAACCCAGGCGGCCACGGCCAGGCCAACCAGGGTGGGGACGGCGCTCGCCACCCCCGGGACGCCCAGCGCCTGAAGCGGGTTCCGGGCCACGAAGCCGTGGCGTAAGAGCGGTCCGACCACCTCCACCAGCGGTTGGGCCACTTCCGTCGGAAAGCCCTGGCACAGAAGCGCGACGAGGCCGGTGGCGAGGATGGCCGCGGCGGCCGTCCCGGCGAAAACGCCCAGCAACCAGCGTCTCGCGTCCAAATGGGCGAGCTCGAGCGCGATGGCGATGGCCACCGCGGCGAAGGGCGCCACCGGCGTCATGTAGCGAGGCCCCACCGTCCAGCCGCTTTGCCAGAGCGCGTGGCAGATTTGGAAGACGACGTAGTAGGCCACCAACAGGCAGGCCAGGCGGCCGATGCGTCGCGCTTCCTTGTGCGTGGGCGGCTCCCCTTGCGGCGCTCGACGGAGAAGGAGGTCGATGGAAGGCAGCAACAGCACCATCCACGGCGCCCAGAAGAGAAGCCCGAGGCGGGCGGAGAGGAGGCTACCGCTGGTGCTTTCCCAGCTCGGCCACCTCAGTCCAATCGGTGCCGTCCCGAAGTCCTGGATGAATTTGGCATTCTCCAGCGCCGCGTAGGGGGTGCGCCAGGGAGCGCCAAAGACGACGGCGTGAAACCGGGCCGTCACCAGGAGCAGGGGGAGCGCTCCGACGAGGGCCCAGCCCACCGCGGACCGCGGCGGCCTCTCGTACAAGAGCCATCCGAAAAAGAGCAGCAGCGCGGCGGGAGCGGCCTGGTACTCGGAGCACGCGGCGGAAGCCGCGCCGAAGCCCACCAGGAGGGCACGCAAGTCACTCGCGCCGCGGCTGGCGGCGGGCGCCTGGCGCGGCCAGAAGGCGGCCAGGAAGAGGAGCCCGAGACTCACCGCGGAGAGCTGGTGGCCGGCAAACATCTGGCCGTAGGTGAGAGAGGCCGAGCCGAGAGCTCCGGCGAGGCAGGCCACCGTCGTCACTGCCATCGAGATGCCCAGTGCCAGGAGGAAGCGACGGATGGAAAGCCAGAAGGCGATGGTGGGGAGGATGCCCAGCATCCAGCGGAGGACGAAGACGAATTCCCCCTTGGTGGGTGCCCGGTGGGCAAAAACCCGCACGGCGGCGTCGAGCGCTCCCACCACCGGCACGGCGAAGAAGGAGGCCGCCGGGGCCTTGGCGGCGTACAGACGGCCAGCGCAGTGGGGAGGATGCTCGCCTGGCTCCGAGCAGACGAGCGCCTTGTCGTTGACGAAGCCCCATTCGTCGTAGACGGGTCCCGTGTCCAGCCAGCTCCCGTCCGGGCCCTGGCTGCGCGTCCCGATGGAATAGGTGCTGTCCTCGGCGATGGACCGCGCCATGTACACCCGCACCAGCTCGTTGGGGTTGTTGAGGCGAGGAAAGAAGGGGAAGACCCACCCGTAGACGACGACGAGGAGCAGCGCGAAGCCTGCCTCCGGGAGCGACCTCACACCGCGCAGGCTACCTGACGGGCGCGACTGCCGGTTGCATTCCGAAGCCTCGGAAGTGAAGAAAAGCCCTCCTCTCCACGGAGAATGAAATGCCTTCGCCCCAAACCCGCACCCTCGAAGACACCAAGGCGCTGGTGACTGGCGCGACGTCCGGCATCGGCCACGCCATCGCGCTCGCGCTCGGCCGCGAAGGGGCCGACGTCGTCGTCCACGGCCGGGACGCGGCCCGCGGCGCCAAGACGGTGGCGGAAATTGTCGCCGCTGAGGGCAAGGCACGCTTCGTCGCCGCCGACCTCAGCCAGCCGGCGGACATTCGCCGGCTGGTGAAGGAGGTGGGCGACGTCGACGTCCTCGTCAACAACGCCGGCTTCGCCTTCTTCGGGCCCACGGCGGAGCTCGACGTGGAGCGCTTCGACGCCCTCTTTGCCAGCAACGTCCGCGCGCCGTTTCTCCTCGTGGCCGCCTTCGCCCCGGGCATGGCCAAAAGGGGCAAGGGCAGCATCATCAACATCGGCAGCATGGCCGGCACCATTGGCCTGGCCGGCGCCGCCGCTTACGGCGCGACGAAGGCCGCCCTCTCGGCCATGACGCGGGCCTGGGCCGCGGAGTACGGCCCAACCGGCGTGCGGGTGAATGCCGTCGCACCGGGGCCGGTGAAAACCGAAGGCGGCCACAGTGACGTCATCGACAGCCTGGCCAAGAC
>Ga0302184_10002543_pt1 | contig 11543 bp, 10 predicted proteins | sample I_Palsa_N3_3_FD_200233 | JGI IMG/M metagenome (GOLD analysis project Ga0302184, IMG submission 200233) | Peat permafrost microbial communities from Stordalen Mire near Abisko, Sweden - I_Palsa_N3_3 | ecosystem: Environmental > Terrestrial > Soil > Palsa > Peat permafrost | place: Sweden...
GGCCTTGGAGACTTCGCAATCCGAGGACGAGGTCCAACGTGACACTCATTGAACTCGGCTGCAATCGAGCAAGGCGCGCGCGTTGCTACGTCGTGACCGCGGCAATTGCGCGCCGCAGGGCATCCGGCACATTCTGCACGCTGCGATGATGTCGATTGGACACGATGACCCGACCACCGACAACGACTTCGTACACGTCCGCCGCAGCCGCCGCGTAGGCCACGGCTTCGAGCAGGTGCCCGGGGTCTGCCCCTGCGAGACGCGGTGTCTCCAAGTCAATGGCAATGAAGTCCGCAAGACCGCCCGTGGTCATGCGGCCCGCCTCAGCCCAGCCGAGCGCCGCCTGCCCACCGCCAGTTGCTGCGCGCAGCAATGCGGCCGGCGTCCAGTGTCCCCTCGACTCAACGCGGAGCCTCTCATCAAGCTCCATCGCGCGCGCCTCCTCGAACAAGTCAATGACACTGTGCCCGTCACTCCCAACGGACACGTTCACCCCTGCTCGCGCGGCGTCATGCGCTGGGCCGATCCCATCCCCCAGATCTCGCTCCGTCGTGGGGCACATGCAGAGACCGCACCGAGCCGCCTGGAGTAGTGTGATATCCGCGGGGCCGCAGTGCGTCCCATGGATCGCCGTGGTGTGATCCCCTAGCGCTCCAGCTTCGTCGAGGAGTTGCGTCGGCGTGCATCCATGCACGGACGCGCACGCGTCATTCTCTGCCCGCTGTTCAGAAAGGTGCACATGGAGCGGCGTCTGATGCACATCCGCCCATCGTGCGACGAGGGTCATCTGATCGGCAGGTACAGCTCGCACGGAATGAATCGCCGCACCAATGTGAATCTGCGCCTGCGGACGCAGGTCGGAGACCCGTTCGACCCATCTCTGCGCGTCGCCATCGCTGAACCGTTGCTGAACTTCATCGAGCGGGGATCCGAACCCGCCAGTGAGATAGCACGTGTCGAGGAGCGTCATCCGGATTCCGATCTCGTTAGCAGCGGCGATGAGGGCCTCCCCCATCGCGTTTCGATCGCTGTACTCTCGTCCATGGGCCGCGTGATGCACATAGTGGAACTCGCCGACGCTGGTAACCCCGGCGAGCGCCATCTCTGCGAACGTCGCCTTCGCGAGTGCGTGATACGTCTCGGGATTGAGCCTCGCTGCGACGCCATACATGGCTTCACGCCACGTCCAGAAGGTTCCACCGTCGCTATTCGTGCGACCGCGCAACGCTCGATGGAAGCAGTGGGAGTGCGCGTTCGCGAGACCGGGTATGACCAAGCCCGTGAGACGGTGCGCTGTGGAGGGGGGGCGGTCAACGCCAGCGGCGATGGAGGTGACCCGGCCTTCCTCCACACGGATCAGGACGTCCCTTTCGACCTTATCGTCAATCCCGAGCCAGGCGTGTTCCGCAAGCCACTCGGTCATCGGCACAGCAGATCCTCTAAGACTGTGGCCAGTGCACTGACTCCGTCGAGGCAGTCGTCGTGGTCGGCGCTCTCCAGCGGACTATGGCTCACCCCGGTCCTATTCCGAACAAAGAGCATCGCGCTGGGCAACGAACTCGACAGGATGCCCGCGTCATGACCGGCTCCCGTGGAGAGTGCCGGGATTGCGCGGCCCTCACCATCCAATGCGCGAGCTATACGAGCTCGCAAGTGGCTGTCGAAACGCACCTCGGGGGTGGAGGACTCCAACGTCACATCGAGGCTCACCGCGTGAGCGTCCGTGGCTGCTGTGGCAGCTGAGGCTATCGAGTCGACGAGGGCTTGAAGCACGGTCGCGTCGGGGGCCCGCGCGTCGAGCCACGCGTGAACAGCGGACGACACGCCGTTCGTTGCATTCGGTTCAACGAGGAGCCGGCCGAACGTCGCCAACCCTCCTGCCTCGGCAGCGATCCGCCGCGCGGCAAGCGCAGTTACCGCAAATGGTAATACGGGGTCGCGGCGATCTGTCAGGCGAGTCGTTCCCGCATGGTTCGCCTCGCCGCGAAAGACGTAGCGCCATCTCCCGTGAGGCCAGATTGCGGTCGCTAGCCCGACCGAGTCACCGTCAGCAAGTCCCTTCCCCTGCTCGATATGGAGCTCGACGAAGGCCGAGAAGCGCGAGATGTCGTGGAGCGTCTGGGTTTCATCCGGCTCAACACCGGCAGCGAGCATCGCGTCTCGCATTGTCAAACCGCCCGCGTCTCGGAGTCCATAGGCAGCCGCCATTGAGAGGGTGCCGCTCAGCAGGCGACTTCCTATGCATGCAAGGCCGAACCTGGCCCCTTCTTCATCCGTGAACACGCCAACAGCAAGGGCTCGTTTCGGAACCACTCCTCGTTCCCGCAGGACGTCGACGGCGCACAACCCACTGACAACGCCAAGAGGACCGTCGAACGCCCCTCCATCAGGGACGGAGTCGAGATGGCTTCCGGTGAGGATGGCTTCGCTGCGGTCACGCGTTGAGTCGTCCCACCACGCCAGGAGGTTTCCGCCCGCGTCGCGTTCGACGGTGAGCCCCCGGACACGGGCCTGCTCCTGGAACCATGCGCGGCACGCGACATCCGCTGGTGTCCATGCGTAACGGCGGTATCCGGATGTGGTGCTATCTCGGCCAATGGGCAGCAGCGCCTCCCACGCTGCGTCGAACCGCTTTGTGATTCTCGCGCTCACCTGCAGGGGTCTCACGCGCGCACGTCCAACTCGTGCGCTCGCGACCGAGCCGCCATCGCCCACGCGAACGCCTTCGGAGCCGAGTACAGCCACGCGACGTTAGCGGTCAACACGCGACGTAGTATGCCCTCCAGACTGCAGGGTTCCAAAGTGGCGTTCGGAAATACGAACTGCACCTTTAGGAGTGCCCATCTCGTGGTCCACTCTAGCCACGGCGGCGAGCCCGACATGGCCAACCTGGTCCACCGTTAATACAACCCCTTGAGTGCCGCCGAAGGCGATCAGCTTCGCCTGGCTCGGGCGGGGATGCCTCTCTACCCGTAAGGGGTCCCCTGCAGTTTGCTATATTCACCGGGGGCACAACGCACGAGGCGGCATACGGGATATGCGACGCATAGTGGCTTCTCGGTCATCGCGTGCCATCCTGGTTTGTGCGTCTATAGGCTCAACGCTCAGGGACAGTTCACCATGACGTACACGGCAGCGACGCCACCGCCACCCAGCCGACGCCGTACGGACTCGCGGGTCGAAATGGCCATGGTCACCGGCGACGGTGTCGCCGAACTCTCCAGCGAGTACGTGTACGCAGCGACGCCCTGACCGGCCCCCATTGCGGGCTTCCACCCTTGAGCGTGCGTCCAGACAATGACCTGAGCCTACGATCAGCTCAAGTGTGTTATCTGCATGCTGGGGCCAGCTGCTCGCCGACCTATTCCCCCAGGGATCTTTTGGGACTGGCAGGGTGACACCGCGATCGTCATCGGCACCAAGCCCGGACTGGCCGACACCGCCCCCCGCTGAGGGCCAGCCTATCCACCGGGTACGAGGCATGGATCCGCCATACGTCGGGGAGGCCGTTGACGGTATGCCCGCCACGGCCCGCCCTTCGTCACGATAACCGTACCTCGACGGCTCTCGTGACTGCCCTGACTGACTGCGGTGGTTGTCATATTGAAATTGGTGGCTGTGCTCTCGCTTCCGGATCGAGTTCGACGTTGACAAGCGCGCCCAGCATCGTGATCTGGCCGAAAAAGAAGAAATACGTGAGCAAGAGTACGAGCACGGCAAAGATCACGCCGTATGTAGAGAAACTGTCAGTGACCTCGAAGTAGAGAGGGAAGAGGAGCGTGAACAACTCGAGCAAGATGCCCGCCACGAGCGCGCCAGGTAGGACACGGCGCAGACGTTGCTTGCGATTCGGTACGACGTGGTAGATCGCGAGGTAGAGAAGGATCCCATCCAGAGCTCCGGTGGCGAGCTGAATCACGACGATAGCTGCGCCGGGCAAGTACGTGGGGAGCACAGAAAAGCGATGCCCCTGCGAAAGCAGTACAGAGCTCAACAACAACGGAATAATGAGCAGGACAAATAGGAAGATCATTGCCACCGCCATGAGGCGCTTGCGTGCGAAACGGCGCGACCGCAAGCCATAGATGTCGCTGAGCGCATTATCCAGGGTGCTGAATAGCGAGGACCCGGTCCAGAGAAGCCCGACAAAGCTCACGGCCGCCAAGATGCCGGTGCGATCTCGGAATGCCGCGAGCGTGGAGCGGATGTCAGCTTGATCAGACACCGTATGGCCCAGGCTTGCGATTCGCGCCTCGACTGCCGTCGCAAAGGATTGCTGACCAAGCAGCAATCCGAGGATGGTGACAAGCACCAGGAGAACAGGCACGAAAGCAAAGAGCCCATTCCATGCGATCAGCGTTGCCCACCTGTTGGCGTGCGCTTCGCGGTAACGCCGATATACTCGAGTATGCAGCGCTGATTGTCGGTCACCGGAGCCACGCGGCTGCACCGATACCACGCTCGGAGCAACCGTGACGATGCGCCTCCGCCGCATTCCGAGATGCTAGCAGGACGCTATGTACAAGCACGCGCTAGGAATAATGCGACGGATGCTGCGGGTGTGATCTTCCCGCCATAAGAGCCATCGACGGTCAGCGCGCTCCTCAAGTGAAGTCCAGCGTCCTGAAAGGTCACGCTGACATTGGTGTCGCCGTGCGACCCGCGGAGGTCACGCGTCGCGTGTCCGCGCGGGTCGCGGGAACGGCGACCCCGCGATCGACGCCGGCAGCGAGGAGTGTGTCCGGCGCGATTTGTTGCGCGGACGACACAATTGCGGCCTGCCTCCTTCGCCGCATACAGCGCTTGATCCGCCGCTGCGATCAGAGCTTCGACGTCGATGGCGTTGCTGGGGAATGCGGCCACGCCGAGCGAGGCGGTGACGGTTGGCAATCCGACTTCGCCGGCGAACTGAGCCGCGATGCCGATCCTGATTCGCTCGGCGACGACTTCCGCACTTTCACCGTCCGTTTCACGGAGCAGCACGCAGAACTCGTCACCACCGAAGCGATAGGCAGTATCGGTTGCGCGCAGCGCCGCTTTGAAGGCAGTTCCGAACTCTGACAGGATCTCGTCGCCGGCCTGATGACCATAAGCGTCGTTGACGGTTTTGAAGTGATCCACGTCGATCATGACGAACGCGATGGGGCGGAGATACCGCACACTTCGAGCCACTTCGGCCTTGAGATCGACCCCGAGCCGGCGACGATTGGGAAGCCCCGTCAGCACGTCGGTGTGACTCAACTCGTCAGCCAGGAGGTGCTCGAGGACGGCGCTCCCGTCACCGAGGTGACTGCTTGAGGTGCGCACTCAAAGCAAGTCGGCGATCAGGGCAGCCGCGCGAGACGCTCCGCCGGTTTCAACGGGAAGATAGTCCACATCACGGTGGATCTCCTCTGCTATTGCCTCGGCGATCGTTGCGCTGGTCTCCTCCTCATAGTTCATGTAGCGTCCGGCTCGATACCGCTGGAGGCGGTGACGCACGTGCAGGTTCTGTTCAAAATGGTGACGTAACGGAAAGTAGATGAAGGGCCGCCGGTTCGCGGTGAGCTCCATTGCGGTGGTCAGTCCACCCTGGACGACGGCGAGGTCGCACACCGCGAGATGACGGTAGAGCTGATGGACGTACGACCGCACCTCGAGACCCTGAGGAGCGGGAAGCGTTGCGGGATCGATCCGCGGCCCGGCGACGACAATCATGCGGAGCTTCGGCACTCGCGCCTTTGCGGCTGGATAGGCGTTGATCACCTTACGCAGCAGGTCCTGGCCGACACCGGAACCTCCCACGGTCACGATGCACACCTGCTCGTCGGGCCGGTAGCCAAGTTCCGCGCGGACGCGCTCGCGGTCCTCGAACTCGGCTGGATCGAATCCGGTGACGTAGCCTGGAAACTCGAAATGGTCTGCGGTCCACTCGCGAATCGGCGGAAGATCGGGTCCGAATTTGTCCGGCACGATGTCGGGTGGGCTCCCCACGAAGATCGCGCGGTCGCGCACTCGCGGATACCGTGCGATCTGCTCGATCATCTCGGCGTTGTAGTCCGCCGTCACGCTCATCTCGGCGTCACCACCGTCGGGCATCGGCAGCCATCCGACAAAGTCTGTGAGCCACGCGTACGCGGCTCGCTTCTCCTCCGGATTCTCATGCAGATAGTAGTCAAGCTCCCACGCCTCATCGCCGATCCAGAGATCGTAGTCCTCATCTCGCACCAGGTCGTGGAACACCATGAAATTGGCGAGCAGGATCTCGTCCATTCGCCGCCACGTCTGGAAGCAATGCAGATCGTGCCCGGACGATTCGCTCTCGATGTGATGCGACTCATTGGCGAGTAGCGCGCTTGCTGGGTGGATGCGCTCGCCGCGTGCCTCGAGGACGGCCGTCACAGGATGCTGCGCCAGCCAGTCGATCTCGAGGTCGGGATGGAGCAGGCGTAGCTCGTCAGCGATAGCGGCGTCACGCTGGGCGTGGCCGAGACCAATGGGCGAGGATATATACAGCGCTCGCCTGCGGCGCCGAGACGGCGTTGTCCACCGAGCAGCAGGTTTTGGCGGACACGCAAAGTCGCGGACCAACAGGTTCACCTTGACCGGCTGACGTGCGTGAGGCCCGTGCCCGGCTCCGTCGATACTGATGAGCGCCCCGCCAGTGAGCTCCGCAAGGGCGGCGCCGGATTCATGCGAACGCACGGCGTCGTCGGTTCCGTGGATGACGAGGACCGGGCAGTGGATGCGCTCGCCAAGGGCGCGCAGTTCCCGTTCGTCGAGTTCGGGCGCGACGGCGGTCGAGATGAGCGTCTCCGGGGTCGTCTCGAGTCCCCAATCCACCGCATCCTCGATCTGTTTCGTGGAGTGCGGGTCGGTGAAGACCTGCGAGAAAAAGAAGCGCAGGAAGTCTTCGTAATGCTCCAGCCAGTAGTGACGGTTGAACTTCGCCCATCCCTCGTATGGGGGAGCCTTCTCGTCAAACACTGCCATCGCCTCGGCGCTGCTGAGCTGTCCGAACGGCACTGCGGGGCCGATGAACACGACGCCGTCAACACGTTCGGGGTGGTTTGCTGCGAGCACCATCGCCCGCTGCGCACCCATCGACCAGGCGACCACGAATGCGCTCTTCGTCTCGGTGGCGTCCAGCACGGCAAGCGCATCGGCGGCGAATTCCGTTTCTGCGTATGCCTCCGCTTCGGGTGGCCGGTCAGCCCGGCCGTTGCCACGACCATCGAACGAGACCACCCGGCAGTGCCGTGACAGGTATGGAATCTGCATCTTCCAGCAGCGCGAATGCACGATCGACCACGTAGGGAGGAGCAGGATCGTCGGCTCCCCGTCCCCATACACCTCGTAAAAGGTGCGCACTCCTTCGCGGCTGACGAATCCATCGGAGTCCGGGTAGCGCGCCCGGGTCTGTTCCGGGCGCACCACCTCGAGCTCCGGCTCGCTGACGATCAAGGCCGAGCCTCATAGACGATGTTGAAGGGCGTTTCCGCCGCGCGCCGGAAGCGAGTGAAGCCGCCGGCGTTGACCACGTCGCGGATCCGCGCCTCGCCGGCCTGCGCGCCGAGCGCGAGTCCGACCTCCTGGGAGAGCGATGCCGGGGTGCAGAGCAGCGTCGAGAAGCCGTAGTAGGCGCGCCCGACCGGGTTGAGGTTGTTCTCGACGCGGTCGCCTGCGGCCGGCTCAACGATCATCCACGTTCCGTCCGACGCGATCGCCTCACGGACGTGCCGTGCCGCACCGACCGGATCACCCATATCGTGAAGGCAGTCGAACATGGTCACGAGATCGTAGTCTCGCCCACTGAACGAGGTCGCGCCGGCCACTTCGAAGTCAACATGGCCGTTGATTTTCGCCGTTTCGGCTCGCTGGCGAGCCGTCTCGATCGAGCCCGCGTGGTAGTCGGAGCCGAGGAAGGACGTGTTCGGGAACGCGGTTCCCATGAGAATCGTGGATGCGCCGTGGCCACATCCCACGTCAGCAACCCGCGCCCCGCCCTCCAGCTTCTCGACGACGCCGTCGAGTGCCGGCAGCCAGCTCGAGAGCAGGTTTGCGTTGTAGCCCGGTCGGAAAAACCGCTCGCAGCCTTCGAACACGTCGTCGACATGCTCGTGCCATCCCACGCCACCGCCTGTCCGTGCCGCCTCGACGATCCGTGGGGAGTCGAGCACCGATCCCAGAGCGATCTGGAAGAAGCCGGGGAGAAAGGCGGGGCTGTCCGCGTCGGTCAACGCGACCGTCTGCTCCGGGGGGAGGGTGTAACGGCCGCTGTCGGGCTCGTACTCCACGTAGCCACCGGCCGCCTGAGCATTCAGCCACTCGCGGGTGTAACGCTCAGAAACGCCCACTCGCGCCGCGAGCTCATCTGAGGTGAGGGGCCCCGCTCCCGCCATCGCTCGGTAGAGACCCAGGCGGTCCCCCATCACGACCAGCGCCGTGTTCAACGTCGCACCCACCTCGTCAACCGCTCGGAAGACGAACGCCTCGAGCTTGGCGTGGTCGAGCGTGGCCGGTTCGAGTGTCTGGGTCATGCGAAGTCCTCCGATATGAGCAGATGCACTTTCGAGGCTACCGGCGACCCCCCGGCCATCGCGTCAGGGGGGGCCCCTAGAAACTTCGATGCGCGCCAATTCCGGTATCAGGGCCTCCCTACAATCCACGCATGCTGGTCGGGCGCGAGCGAGAGAGGGATGCGCTCGACGGCATCATGGCGGCGGTCCGATCCGGTCGGAGCGCGGTGCTGGCATTGATCGGTGAGCCCGGGATTGGCAAGACATCGCTCCTCTCCTATGTGGCAGACAGTGCGAATGACCTGGCGCTGCTCCGCGCGCGGGGAATCGAGTCCGAGATGCACCTCCCGTTCGCAGGGTTGTACGAATTGCTGCGTCCCGCCCTTCACCTCATCGGTCGCATGCCGCCCCCGCGCGCCGCGGCTCTCGAAGCTGCACTCGCGCTGCGTCCTGGCACATCCGGAGAGCGCTTCGCCGTGGGCGCAGCGACCCTCAGCCTGCTGGCCATCTACGCTGAGGAGCAACCGGCGATGCTCCTCATCGACGACGCACATCTTCTGGACCCGTCGACGGCTGAGGCACTCCGGTTCGCGCTCCGGCGGTTGCTTGGGGAGCCGCTGGGCGCGGTGCTGGCCGTCCGTGAGGACGAGCCGTCACTGCTCGACGATACCGACCTCTCGACGCTGCATATCGGCGGTCTCACCCGCGACGCTGCGGGCGAGCTCCTCGGCGCGGTCGCACCCGAGACCGCCGACCGCATCTATCGGGCCACCGCGGGGAATCCGCTGGCCCTGACCGAGCTGGCCCGGGACACCTCGCGCCTGGCGACGCTCGCAATCGACGCACCCATCACGGTGCCGGCGACGATCTCGCGCGCCTTCGTCCGGCGGGCTGAAGCGCTCGAGCCGTCAGCCAGACAACTCCTGGTTCTCGCCACTGTCGACGAAGTAGCAGACCTTTCGACGCTCGAACGGGCGGCTCGCCTCCTCGACATGGACATCGGCGGACTTTCGGCGGCTGAGGGGGCCGGCCTCATACGGCTGCGTGACGGCCGAGTTGAGTTTCGTCACCCGCTGGCGCGAGCTGCGATCTACAACACGTCTCCTTCGGACGTTCGCAGAGCCTCCCACCGCGCGATGGCCCGCGTCCTTTCCGATCGGGACGCCGACCGGCGCGCCTGGCATCTCGCGGCCTCCGCCGTCGGCACTGATACGTCCGCGTCGTCGGCTCTGGAACAGGCGGGCATCCGAAGCCGGCAACGAAGCGCCTACGGGGTCGCGAGCGCTGCTTTCGAGACGTCGGCACGGTTGGCTGACGACGATGAGCGTCGGGGCCGGCTGTTTGCCACTGCTGCAGAAACAGCGTGGCTGGCAGGCTTCGCCGATCGGGCGACCAGCCTTCTTGACGAGGCGCGTCCGCTCTCCGAGCGCACCGAGCTCCTTGTTCAGATCGACAGCCTGAGCGGCCACATCGCAACGCGACGAGGGCCTGTCACGCAGGGGTACACGATCCTCGTGACCGCTGCCGAGCGCATTGCCGGAACAGTTCCCGAATTCGCGGTGGATTTACTCGCAGACGCGGTGGACGCGTGCTTCTATGCCGGCGACGCCGCCGGGATGTTGCTGACAGCACAGGCCTTGATGGGCCTGGTGACCGCGGACGCGTCCGCGAGGGCACGCTTCCTCGCATTTGCGTCCATGGGCATGGCGCTCGTGTTCACGGGTGACGCGCGAGCGGGCATCGAATCGATCCGCTCGGCCTCGGTGATCATCGAGGAGGATGAGGGAGTGCGCGGGGACACCCGGCTCCTGCCCTGGGTCGTCGCTGTGTCGCTGTGGCTTCGCGAGTCGGGTTCGGTCCGCGACCTTGTCGACGAGGCGATCGAAACAGCGCGTGCGCGGGTTGCGCTCGGCATCCTGCCGTGGCTGCTGAATCGTGTCGGTCGTGATCACGCGGCCGCGGAAGACTGGGGCAGGGCGCGGGTCGAATACGACGAGGCCGCGCGGCTCGCGCGCGAGACCGGTCAGCAAACCGAGCTTGCCGCAGCACTCGCCGGCATGGCGTGGCTCGAAGCGCGCCAGGGTTACGAAGAGGACTGCCGCGCGCATGTCGCAGAGGCGCGCACCCTGTGCGCCGAACTTGGAGTCCACCTCTATGAGATCTGGGCCATCCGAGCTCTCGGCGAGCTGGAACTCGGCCTCGGTCGAGCAGCGGCAGCCGCCGAGCATCTCGAGGACTGCACTCGCCGGCTTGGCCAGCTCGGCATTCAGGACGTTGACCTGTCGCCGTCGGGCGAGCTCGTCGATGCCTACCTTCGTCTTGGTCGTCGTGAGGACGCCACTCGGGTCGCTGCCCTGCTTGACATCGAGGCGCGACGCAAGGGACAGCCGTGGTCGCTGGCGCGCGCCGCACGTTGCCGCGGCCTGCTGGCGGCGGACGATGATTTCGAGCGCCACTTTGCAGAGGCGCTCCGTCTCCATGAGCAGACGCCCGACGTGTTCGAGCTTGGACTGACCCACCTTGCGTTCGGCGCTCGCCTTCGCCGCTTGCGCCAACGCAGTCGCGCACGTGAAGAGCTCCGGGTCGCGTTCGCGATCTTCGAGCGAGTCGGTGCCACTCCATGGGCAGGCATCGCGGGCGCCGAACTCCTCGCAACGGGGGAGACCGTGCGCCGGCGAGGAGCGTCGCCGGCGGAGACACTCACACGTCAGGAACTCCACATTGCGCAGCTCCTCGCGAGTGGCAGAACGACTCGCGAGGCCGCCGCCGCGCTCTTCCTCAGTCCGAAGACGATTGAGTATCACCTGCGAAGCGTGTACGGCAAGTTGGGCATCAATTCCAGAGGCGAGCTCGCTGCGCTGATTGAGTCGCCGTTGTAGACCATTGCCTCAGGCTAATGCGATGCCTGCATCAGGGACATCTGTTCAACGACTGCGAACCGGAGATCCGGTGCTCATCGTTGCCAACGGTAATCCCCTCTCTCGACGGGCCGACAGCATGGCGCAGAGTGCACTTCGGCAACTGAAGTTATCGCCCGAAAGCCAG
>Ga0302184_10002548_pt1 | contig 11526 bp, 7 predicted proteins | sample I_Palsa_N3_3_FD_200233 | JGI IMG/M metagenome (GOLD analysis project Ga0302184, IMG submission 200233) | Peat permafrost microbial communities from Stordalen Mire near Abisko, Sweden - I_Palsa_N3_3 | ecosystem: Environmental > Terrestrial > Soil > Palsa > Peat permafrost | place: Sweden: Abisko...
ACCGCGAACGCTGTTCTTGAAGTGCGACCAGAAGCCCTCGATGGTGTTGGTGTAGGCCGGCCCGCGCACGTATTCACCGGCACTGTGATTCACGGTGACATGCCCGTAGCCAAGTTTGCGGACGTTGCGGTAGATCTTGTTTTCATCCGAGTTTATGAGGGTGCCCTTTTCGACGTTGTCCTCAATGATCGGGATGAGGGTCGCGGTCTTGCACTCCGGCACCACGCGAGTCATGACATCACCGCCCCGCTCGACCATGCCAAAGACAGCGGTTTTCTTGGAAAGGGCGCTCGGACGGCCCATCTCTTTCTTCAGCCCATGTTCCTTGCCGCCCACATAGGTTTCGTCTACCTCGACGGTCCCGGACAGACCGCCGTCCCCATCCACCATCCCCATGTACTTGCGGATCTCATGGCCCATCCGCCATGCGGTCTTGTAGGTCACGCCTAGCTGGCGCTGTAGCTCCTTGGCAGGCACACCATGACGGGTCGTTGTGAACAGGTAGATCGCATAGAACCACGACTGCAGGGGCGTCCTGGTGCGCTCAAAGGGCGTTCCAGCGCAGGGGTAGATATGATGCCCGCAGAGTTTGCAACTGTAGGCCGGGCGGCGGGTCAGAGGGTAGAATTCGGTGGCTTTGCCACACTTCGGGCAGTCCCGGACGCGCCCGTAGCGCAAATCCATGACGTGCTGAAGGCATACGTTATCGTCCGGGAACCTATCGAAAAACGCCTTGACCGTGAGCTTTGTCATGAGCCTTCTCCAACCGTGGGGATAGCTTACGGCAATGCTTTACGTGTGTCAAGGGGATATATACCAGTAATCAACGTAACCTAATGAGATATCTGATGAAAATTCATAAAGCACTTCCCTTCATCGCGCTGGCGCTGCTCACCGCCTGCTCCAAGGGCGGCCCCACGGCGGACACCACCAAGCCGGCCGACAAGCCGGTGGCCACCGTCAACGGCACTCCGATCAGCCGCGCGATGTTCGAGTATTACGCGAAGAACACCGCCGGTAAGCCTGCTGCCGAGCTCACCGCCGATCAGCGTGCGCAGTTGCTCGATAACCTGGTGCGCGGCGAGATCATTGCCGAGGAGGCCATCAAGGAAGGCCTGGATAAGACCACGGATACCGCCTCGCTCCTTACCCTCTCGCGCCTGGAGATCCTGCAGCAAGCCGGTGCGACGCATTACCTGGAGGACAAGAAGCCCACCGATGTGGAACTGAAGGCCGAATACGATGCCCAGGTCGCGGGCATGCCCAAGACGCAATACCACGCGCGCCATATCCTGGTGTCGAGCCAGGACGCAGCCCAGAAGATCATCGATGAGCTCAAGAAGGGCGCCAAGTTCGAGGACCTCGCCAAGAAGGACTCGATCGATTCCTCCAAGGAGCAGGGCGGGGAACTCGGCTGGTTCACGCCCAGCAACATGGTCAAGCCGTTCGCCGACGCCGTGGTGCAGCTGAAGAAAGGCGAAGTCACGCCCACGCCGGTGCAGTCCCAGTACGGCTGGCACGTGATCCAGCTGCTCGATACGCGCGACACGCCGGTACCGCCGCTCGATCAAGTCAAGGATCGGGTCGCCCAGCTGGTGGAGACCAAGAAGTTCCGTGCCTACCAGGATGAATTGCTGAAGACGGCCAAAGTCGAAAAGAACCTCGACAGCCTCAGCCCGAGCCCAGGCGCGAGCGCCAGCCCAGCCCCGACGCCGGCCCCAAAGCCGACGCCGTAGCGCTCGGCGCATTCATTGCGCTCGGCGCATTCATTTGCGCGCCAGCAGCCTCTCGAGCCCACGCTCGTCGAGCACCTCGATGCCGAGCTGCTCGGCGCGCTTGAGCTTGGAGCCGGGCTCGGCGCCGGCGACCACGTAACTGGTCTTCTGCGACACCGAGCCGCTGACTCTGGCGCCCAGCGCCGTGAGACGCTCGGCCGCCTGCTCGCGGCTCAAGGTCGGCAGCGTTCCGGTGAGTACTACGGTCAGCCCCGAGAGCGGCAGCGCGGCCTTCTGCGCTGCCGCCGCCGGCGGCCCTTCCGGCCAGTTCAGGCCGAGCGCTCGCAGGCGTTTGAGTTCGGATCGATGGCGTGGGTCGGCGAAAAAGCCGTGCACGTCGGCGGCGATCACCGGACCGATGTCGGGCACCTCGAGAATCTGTTCCACTGATGCCTGCTCCAGCGCCGCGAGCGAGCCGAAGTGCTCGGCCAGCGACCGGGCCGTGCTCTCGCCCACCCCGGCAATGCCCAGCCCGTGCAGCAGCCGCGGCAAGCTCGTGCGCTTGCTGTGCTCGATCGCCGCCACCAGGTTGGCGGCCGACTTCTCCCCCATGCGTTCCAGCTCGGCCAGCGGCGCCGCCTTGAGCGTGAAGATGTCGCTCGGCGTACGCAGCAGATCCTGCCCGACCAGCTGATCGATCAGCTTGTCCCCGAGTCCCTCGATATCAAGTGCGCGGCGGCTGGCGAAATGTCGCAGTGCTTCCTTGCGCTGCGCCGGGCAGCTGAAGCCGCCGCTGCAGCGCGCCGCGGCCTCGCCCTCCACGCGTATCACCTTGGAGTGACAGATCGGACATCGCTCCGGCAGGCGCGGCCGCCGGGCGCCCTTGGGCCGCCGTTCGGGCAGCACGCGCACGATCTCTGGAATCACGTCGCCCGCGCGTCGCACCACCACCGTGTCGCCCAGGTGTACGTCCTTGCGCTCGACTTCATCCATGTTGTGCAGCGTGGCGTTGCTGACCGTGACACCGGCCAGCTGTACCGGCTCGAGTCGCGCGACCGGCGTGAGCACGCCGGTGCGCCCGACCTGGAATTCGATATCGCGCAGCACCGTAAGGGCCTCGTCCGCGGGAAATTTGTGCGCGATCGCCCAGCGCGGCGCACGCGAGACATAGCCCAACGCCTCCTCATCGGCACGCGAGTTGACCTTGTAGACCACGCCGTCGATCTGGTAGGGCAGCGCCGCGCGCCGCGCGCCGATCGCGTGAAAGTACTCCAGACAGCCGGCGGCCCCGGTGACGCTGCGCACCTCGGGATTGGTGCGCAGGCCCCAATGCGCGAGCTGGCGCAGCAGGTCGATCTGGCTGTCCGGCACGGCGGGTGCGCCCTGCCAGCGACCCACGGCATAAAAAAACACGTCCAGCGGCCGCGCCGCGCTGATGCGCGCATCGAGCTGGCGCAGGCTGCCGGCGGCGGCGTTGCGCGGATTGGCAAACACCTTCTCGCCCGCGCGCGCCGCGGCCGCGTTCATGCGCTCGAATCCGGCCAGCGGCATGAACACCTCGCCGCGCACCTCGACCTCCTTCGGGTGCGCCCCCCGCAGCATCAGCGGCACGGCGCGAATGGTCCTGATGTTCGCCGTGATGTCCTCGCCGCTGCTGCCATCGCCGCGCGTGGCCCCGACCGCCAGACGCCCGGCACGATAGGTCAGGGATACCGCCAGGCCGTCGAGCTTCGGCTCGGCGCAGTATTCGATCGGTTGTTCGCCGCGGCCCAGACGCTCGCGCACCCGCCGGTCGAAGGCGACGATGTCATCGTCACTGAACGCATTGTCGAGCGAGAGCATCGGCACGCTGTGCCGCACTTCGGCAAAGCCTGCGGCTATCTGGCCGCTCACGCGCTGCGTCGGGGAATCGGCCGTCACCAGTTCGGGATGCTGTGCTTCGAGCTCGCGCAGCTCGCGCATCACACGGTCGTATTCGGCGTCTGGTACCGACGGATCGTCGAGCACGTAGTAGCGGTAGTCGTATTGCTCGATCAGCTCACGCAGCTCGGCGACGCGCCGCCGCGTTGCCGATTTCACGCAGCCGGCTCCGCCCGCTCCGCCGAGGTCAGATCCTGCACCGTGCGCCGCAGATTCTCGAGCTGCGTCGCGCCGAGCGCCAGCCCCTGCTCATCCTGCAGACGAGCGCGCAGCCGCTCGGCCAGATCCTGCGCGGTGTCGAGCAGGTGATCGAGCGCCGCTGCCGGCGGCAGCGGTCCGGGCAGCACGGCGAACAGGCTCAGCCCCGAGAAGCGCTGAAAGTCCATATTGGGCAGATCGAAAATGCCGGGCTTGGTGAGATTGGCGGCGCTGAGCAGGGCCCGGCCGTCGGCTCCGGGCTGATGAAAGATGCCAAAGCGGCCATGCTCGAAGCCGCACGCTCCGAGGGCCTGGCGCACCACGCGCCCGGACAGGCGCTCGTGACTGAGCGCGGCGATGCGCAGGGAGAGGATGTGGCGCTCGGCCTCCGGCGGCCAGTCGACCACCGGCGAGCGCGCCAGCTCCCCGGGCAGCGGCTGCTCGCCGGCCGCGGCGCCCGCGGATGATTCGGCCAGCAGCTCCGCGTACGGCTCCGGCCCCAGGGCACTGATCGGCTCGTCGATCGTGATCTCCGAATCCGCCATGCGCGCGGCGATGTCCGCGCCAGCCGCGCCCGGCTCGAGCGCCTCCAGCGGCGGCAGATCGATGCGCGGGGGCGGTGCGTTGCGCGTGCGGCCGCCGGCACCGAGGCTCGCTCCGGCAAACATGCGCGCGGCCGACGCCCCTGGCGCCCCGCCCACCGGCGCGCCCGGCGCCATCGGCTCCATCGGGCCCAGCGCGCCGATCTGCGGCTCGCTGCGCTCTGCTCGCCCGGCGCCCTCGCGCTGCGCCTGGCGCGGCCTGAGCTGCTCCCAGGCGGCCAGCGCCGCCAGGAACAGCAGTCCAGCCAGCAACAGTATCCAGCGCAATGCCCCCATGAGTCCTTCCGCGGTCAGACCGCTGCCAGTTTCATGGCCTCGTCGATATCGACCGCGACCAGCCGCGAGACGCCGGGTTCGTTCATGGTCACGCCGATGAGCTGCGAGGCCAGCTCCATCGTGATCTTGTTGTGGGTAATGAAAATAAACTGCACCCGGCTCGACATCTCGCGCACGATGTCGCAATAGCGCCCGACGTTGTGCTCATCGAGCGACGCATCCACCTCATCGAGCAGGCAGAACGGCGCCGGATTCAGGTCGAAGATCGAGAACACCAGGGCCACGGCGGTCAGCGCCTTCTCCCCGCCCGAGAGCTGCGCGATGGTGCTGTTGCGCTTGCCCGGCGGACGCGCCATGACCGCGACCCCGGCCGCCAGCGGATCCTCCCCGACCAGCTCCAGATAGGCATGGCCGCCGCCGAACAGCCGCGGAAATTTCTCCTGCAGGCCGGCGTTGATGCGGTTGAAGGTGTCCTCGAAGCGCGTGCGCGTCTCGCGGTCCATCTTGTGCATGGCCTGATCGAGCGTGGCGAGCGCATCGCTGACGTCGGTGAACTGCCGATCGAGATAGTTCTTGCGCTCGGTCTGCTGCGCCAGCTCGTCGATCGCGGTGAGATTGACCTGGCCGAGCTTTTCCAGATCCGCGCGCAGCTCGGCGAGCCGGCCGTCCCAGACCGTGGTGTCGGCTTCCGGGTCCATTTTCTCCAGCACCGCGCCGAGCTCGCATTGCGTGGCGGCGAACTGCTCGAACAGCGCCTCGCGCCGCACGCGCGATTCCTGCGCCGCCAGGCGCGCCTGCTCCATCGCCTCGCGCGCCGCGCCGACGAGTTGTTCCGCCGACATGCGCCGCTGCTCCAGGGTGCCCAATTCGCCGTCGCAGTCCTCGAGTTGCCGGCGCGCGCTGGCGAGCTCGGTCTCCACCTCGAGCCGCCGCGCCAGGTGATCCTGCAGGCGCACTTCCAGTTCTGCCACCGGCGCATCGCCATCGGCGAGCGAGCGTTCAAGACTCTGGGCCTGCCCCTGCAGCGCGCTGCGCTGCTCGAGCAGGCGTGCGAGTGCGCCGGCCATTGAACCCTGCGCGGAGCGCCGGCTCTCCAGCCGGATCAGGCCGTCGTGCAGATCGCGCTGCGTCGCCTGTGCGCGCTCGCGCGTGAGGGCGGCCTGCTCGCGCCTGAGCTCGCGTTCGCTCTCGAGCTCGAGTTGCTGCGCATCGAGCCGGGCCAGGGCTGACATCGCCTGATCGTGCGCACCGCGCGCCCGTGCCAGGCCGTCCTGGGCGCGACTCATGTCGAGCGCAACTTCCGCCTGCTCGGCTTCGATGCGTCCGCGGCGCAGTGCCGCCTCCTCCAGTCGCGCCTTGAGCGCCTCCAGGCGGCCGCGCAGGTCGGCGTGCTCGCGGTGCACGCCCTGGATGCGCGCTTGCGTGGCGTCGCGCTGCTGCTCGGACGCGCTCAGCTGCGCGCGCAGCGACTCGACCTGCTGCTCCAGCCCCCGCACCCGCTCATCGGCAGCCGCACAGCCCTCGCGCAGGCCCTTGAGCCGATGCTCGCGCTCCAGCACGCCGGCATGCACATCGCCGCCGCGGTTGACGCGCAGCCAGTCGCGACCGATCCACTCCCCGGCCGCGGTGATCAGGGATTCGCCGTGCTCGAGTTGCGAGCGCTGGCGCAAGCCCGCCGCCAGCGAGGATGCGGTTCGTACCGGTTCGAGCAGCGAGCGCACCACCTGCGGTCCGCGCACCAGCGCCGCCAGCGTCCCGGCACCCGCAGCGGCGCCGACGCCCGCACCGGCACCGGCACCGGCACCGGACACGGTGTGTTCGAAAAACGTCACGCTGCCGCCGTCGAGCCCGCCCAGCGATGCTGCAAGCTGCTCGAGCGCGTCCACACCCACCGCCTCGAGGTAGTCGCCGAGCACCGTTTCGACGGCGCGCTCCCAACCGGCCTGCACCTCGAGCGTCTCCGCCAATCGCGGCTGCCTGGCGGAAGCCGCCAGCCCCGACAGCCAGGCACCCGCGCGCGCATTCTTCTCGCGCAGCGCCGCTTGCTGCAGGGCTTCGAGCGACATCAGTTCGGCGCGCGCCTGCTCGCGCTCCTGCCGCAGCGCTTCGAGGCGGCCGTCGGCGCCGCGCTGCGCGTCGCGCAACCGCTGCACCTGCCCCACCGCCGCCTCCAGCTCGCGCGCGAGGGAATCGGCCACCGCGCGCGCCGCCGCCTCGCGTTCGGTCAGGCCCTCGATCGGCGCATCGGCACGCTGCGAGGTGAGGGCATCGAGTTCGAGGGCCAGGCGGTCGGCTTGCGCCTGCAGGCGGTGGCGCTGGCTTTCCAGCTGCTCGATGCGCGCGGACTCCACCTGCGCGCTCTGTCCGGCAGCCCCGAGCTCGCGATTAAAGCTCTCCCAGTGCTGCTGCCAGCTCGCAAGTTCCGCTTCCGCCTGCGCCAGCGCGCCCGTGGCCAGCTGCTCGCTGGCGCGCCGCGCGTCCACCAGGGGCTCGAGCTCGGCGATCTCGGCGCGCAGCCCCGCGAGCTGCTCTTCGTCGCGCACGATCTGCTGCGCGATGGAGTCGAGGTTGGCGTTCACCTGCGACAGGTCGGCGCGGGCCCGCTCGCGCAGCTCGCGCGTATAGCGGATGTTCTCCTCGGTGCGCGTCACTTCGGCCCCGAGCTCGTAGTAGCGCGCCTGCACCAGCGCGGCCGCGTCGCTGAGCTCGGTGTGGAATTCACGCTGCTTCTCGATCGCCGCTTCCGCCGCGCGCTGCTCTGCCAGCGCCCGCTGCATGTCGAGCTCGCACGCACGCACGGTGCCGTCCTGCACCGCCGCGCCGCTATCGAGCTCGCGCAGCCGCAGCGCCAGCAGCTCGGCGGTCAGGGTGCGCTCCTGCGCTTTGAGTTCCTTATAGCGCCGCGCGGTGTTGGCCTGGCGCTGCAGGTGGCGGATCTGCTTGTCGATCTCATCGCGCAGATCCTGCAGGCGCGCGAGATTCTCGCGTGTCTCGGCCATGCGCATCTCGGTCTCCCGGCGGCGCTCCTTATACAGTGAGACGCCGGCGGCTTCCTCGATGAACAGGCGCATATCGTCATGCCGGGCTTCGATCACGCGCGAGATCATGCCCTGCTCGATGATGGCATAGCTGCGCGAGCCGAGGCCGGTGCCGAGAAACAGCTGCGTGATGTCCTTGCGGCGACAGCGGCCGCCGTTGATGAAGTACGCCGAGGTGCCGTCGCGCGACACCGTGCGCTTGAGCGAGATCTCGCTGTAGCTCGCATAGGCGCCGCCGATCTTGCCGTCGCTGTTGTCGAACACCAGTTCGACCGCCGCCGTGCCGACTGGCTTGCGCGCACTCGAGCCGTTGAACACCACGTCGCTCATCGAATCACCGCGCAGGTGGCGGGCCGACAGCTCGCCCATGACCCAGCGCACCGCGTCGATGATGTTGGACTTGCCGCAGCCGTTGGGACCGACCACACCGATCAGGTTCCCGGGCAGATGCACCGAGGTAGGATCGACAAAAGATTTGAATCCGGCGAGCCTGACCTTGTTGAGCCGCATTAAAGTCCCGGAATATCCATGGTGCTGGAACGAGCAATCTTCGCGAGCTTGGCGCGCCGCTAGTGTAAATTATCCGGGCGCCGCTTTCGACGCAGTTTATCCACCCCGATGCCGACACATCCCGCCACCGCGATCGAGACCTTCCCGAATCCCGCACCCGGGCAGGACTACACTATCCGCATCAGCGCTCCGGAGTTCACCTGTCTGTGTCCGAAGACAGGTCAGCCCGACTTCGCCACGCTCGAGCTGGAGTACGTGCCCGATCGGCTGTGCATCGAACTCAAGACCCTCAAGCTCTACCTCTGGTCATTTCGCGACCGCGGCGGCTTTCACGAGGCCGTGACCAACGAGATCATCGAGCATCTGGCCAGCACGCTCGCGCCGCGCTTCATGCGCCTGACCGCCCGTTTCAACGTACGCGGCGGCATCCACACCAGCGTGGTAGCCGAGCGCCGGGCGCCGCAGTGGCGCGCAGCGGAAACCGTAAAACTGCCCTGACGAGCGTAAAACCCCGCCACGATTAAAGTTTTTGACCCCTGTACAGCCCGCTACGCGTCGGTATAATCGCGCGTTCTCAAACGACCGGTGATGTCAGGAGCGCGGCGATGCCCGGCAAGAAGCCCGGATCCAAGACCAGTAAATCGAAGAAGACGCCGAGCGCGAAGGTCGCGCCGCGTCGCGCTGCGCCGAGCCGTCCCGAGGCGCGCAAGAGCGTGGTCGCGAGCCGCAAGGCCGCGCCGGCACCCGCGCCAGCGCCCAAGCCGGAGGCGAAGTTATTGAAGAAATCCGCCAGCGACCTGGAGCGCATGGCACACCTGCGCGCGGCACCGATCATCAGCACGCTGTCCACTGAACGTTCCTCCCCCGGCGCCGGTCACGGTTCGATGACGGCGCGTTCGCGCCTGCTGCCCGACGCCGAGGAAGCCGACGGCGAAGGCGAGGCGTCCGATACCGGCAGCCTTCTGGCCGGACCGCGCAACGTCAAGCCCTATGTCGCCAAGCGTGGCGAGCAGTACATGAGCAAGCAGCAGCTGGCGCATTTCCAGCTGATCCTGCTCAGCTGGAAGCGCGATCTGATGGAGGAAGTCGACCGCACGGTCTCGCACATGAAGGACGAGGCCGCGAACTTTCCCGATCCCAATGACCGTGCGACCCAGGAAGAGGAATTCAGCCTCGAGTTGCGCACCCGGGACCGGGAACGCAAGCTGATCCGCAAGATCGATGAAGCACTGAAGCGCATCGAGGATGGCACCTACGGCTACTGCCTCGAGACCGGGGAGGAGATCGGCATCAAGCGGCTCGAGGCCCGGCCCGTGGCCACGCTGTCGATCGAAGCCCAGGAACGGCGCGAGCGGCGCGAACGCCAGTACGGCGATCGCGACGACCGCTACCGCTAAACGCGACCGGCCGCCCCGTCTTCAGGCGGCCGCCCAAGCGGCGCCTGGCGCCGCAGCCCTGTGGGCTCCCGGCCTGATTTTCACTTAATCGGGGATATTGACTCGGACTTGGGTTCCGTCTGGGCTTGTACTATGGTATGCCATGCTGCATGGCTGTAAGGGTCTACGCGCCTTGAAAACCCGAGGGCTTCCCTATGAGCGAGCTGCGCGTCATAAAGAAATACCCCAACCGTCGTCTGTATGACACGGTCGAGAGCCGCTACATCACACTCGACGATGTGCGGCGCCTGGTACTCAACCGGGTTGAGTTCTGCGTTATGGACAAGCGTAGCCAGCAGGACATCACGCGACCGGTGCTGCTGCAGGTGATTGCCGAACAGGAACAACGCGACGGCACCATCCTGAGCCAGGACTTCCTGGCCGAGCTGATCCGCAGTCACGACGTTGGCCTCGAGGGCATGCTGTCGAGCTACCTGGAGCAGACCCTGCGGCTGTTCCTGAGCGCGGATCGTCCGGCCGCCGATCCGGCCGCTGCGGCCAGTCATCTGGCGCACCAGAACTATCAGCGCTGGCACAGCGCCCAGGAAGAGATCTTTCGCACACTGATGAAGGCCGCCAACGCGGCCCCCACCTAGGGACCCGCTGGCTTCAGGCGGCGTCGACGTTGCGCATCGACAGACGGATGCGCCCCTGCCGATCGACCTCGAGCACCTTGACGCGGATCTGATCGCCTTCCTTGAGCTTGTCCGAGACGCGCTCGACGCGCTCATCGGAGATCTGCGAGATATGCACCAGGCCATCGCGGCCCGGCAGGATGGTGACGAAGGCGCCGAAGTCCATCAGCTTCACGACTTTGCCTTCGTAGATCTGTCCCACCTCGACATCGGCGGTAATCAACTCGATGCGCCGCTGCGCTTCGCGCCCCGCGGTGGCATGCACCGACGCGATCTTGACCGTGCCGTCGTTCTCGATGTCGATCGTGGTGCCGGTCTCCTCGGTGATCTGGCGAATGACCGCCCCGCCCTTGCCGATGACGTCGCGGATCTTTTCCGGGTCGATCTTCAATGTGATGATCGACGGTGCCCACTCCGACATCTTGGCGCGCGGCTCGCGGATCACCTTCGCCATCTCGTCGAGTATGTGCAGCCGGCCGGTGCGTGCCTGCGCCAGCGCCACGCGCATGATCTCCGGCGTGATGCCCTCGACCTTGATGTCCATCTGCAGCGCGGTGACGCCATCGCGCGTACCGGCAACCTTGAAATCCATATCGCCCAGGTGATCCTCGTCGCCGAGGATGTCGGTGAGCACCTGGAAGCGCGCGCCCTCGAGCACCAGGCCCATGGCGACGCCGGCCACCGGCGCCTTGATCGGCACGCCGGCATCCATCAGCGACAGGCTGGTGCCGCACACGCTAGCCATCGAACTGGAGCCATTGGACTCGAGAATCTCCGACACCACGCGAATGACGTACGGGAACGTGCTCATGTCGGGCATCACGGCCAACACGCCACGACGCGCCAGATTGCCATGACCGATCTCGCGCCGCTTCGGCGATCCCATCATGCCGGTCTCGCCGACCGAGAACGGCGGGAAGTTGTAGTGCAGCATGAACGGTTCGCGCCGCTCGCCCTCGAGCGCATCGATGATCTGCGCATCGCGCGTGGTACCGAGGGTCGTGGTCACCAGTGCCTGGGTCTCCCCGCGGGTGAACAGGCCCGATCCGTGGGTGCGTGACAGCACCCCGACCTTGACCGTGACCGGCCGCACCGTGGCGGTATTGCGCCCATCGATGCGTGGTTCGCCCGCCAGAATACGCTCTCGCACGATGTGGCTCTCGAGCTTGAACAGCTCGATGCCGATCGCCTCGCCA
>Ga0302184_10002561_pt1 | contig 11501 bp, 10 predicted proteins | sample I_Palsa_N3_3_FD_200233 | JGI IMG/M metagenome (GOLD analysis project Ga0302184, IMG submission 200233) | Peat permafrost microbial communities from Stordalen Mire near Abisko, Sweden - I_Palsa_N3_3 | ecosystem: Environmental > Terrestrial > Soil > Palsa > Peat permafrost | place: Sweden...
CTCACGATCATGTCGTCGGCCCTGGTCTCGGCGTACAGGCCCTTCGGCCCGGCCTTGCCGAACGGGGTGCGGACGCCGTCCACGAAGACGACATCGCGTGCGGTACGGGGCACGGTCAGCCTCCCTTAGCGCACGTAAGGAAACGTGCTCTCCACCAATGCTACTCGCCAGTAACCAACGCTGGACCGCGCAGGAGTGTTCCGGGGTCGCGGCCGAGAAAGGCGACGAGCTTGTCACCCGGGCTGGCCTGGGCGGCCACCTCGACCGGGTCGGCGAACAGGCCCTCGCGGCCCGCCACGAGCAGCGGGCACAGCCCGAGCATCCGGCTCGCCAGCGCGGCCGGGATGGGGCGTACGGGTTCTTTGGGGTTTACGGGGCGAACCCTGCCGCGGTCAGCAGCGCCCCGGGCCACCGACACGTCCCAGCCGTGCACCGCGATCTCCACCGCCCCGGTGCAGGCCACCAGGCCGGCCGGCACCAGCAGGCCGCTCACGGCCACGAAACGGCCGGGGACGCCATAGCCGTAGGCCGCGCACAGAAGCTGAGCCGCCCGGTCCCGCAGGGTTTCGACCGGATCGCCGACGGCATGATCCGGCGGGCGCTCCAGGTCCAGGATCCCGGCGCTGATGGCGGTCTCCAGGTCGGCTATCGAGGCGTTCAGGTGGGCGAGCAGCATGGCCAGGTCCCAGTCCGCGCACGGGGTGGGCAGCGCCATATCACCCGGCCTGACCAGGGCGCACACGCCGAGCGTGTAGCTGACCGCGCCCGCCAGCAGCCCGGTTGCCCCGGGTGGCAGGTCCCTCACGTCTGTATAGACCGGTCCGGACGCCGTTTCTCACCGGCCCTGGGGCTGATTGGCCGCGTCTTCGTCCGGGCTTGGATATTCAGCGGCCCTTGGCCAGGAAGGCGCGCAGCTTGTCCAGGGGCCAGGTGTTGATGACGTCGTCGGGAGTGAGCCAGCCGCGCTGCGCGGTGCCGACGCCGTACGGCATGTTGCCCAGGTCGGCGACGGAGTGCGCGTCACTGTCGATGGCGAACCTCACCCCGGCGTCCCGGGCCGCGCGGATGTGGTCCGAGGGCAGGTCGAGCCGCTGCGGCGAGGCATTGATCTCCAGCGCGGTCCCGGTGCGCGCGCAGACCCGGAAGAGCTCACCGAAGTCCACGTCCACCGGCGGCCGCCGCCCGATCCGCCTGGTGGTGGGATGGCCGATGACGTTCACCCGCGGGTTCTCGCAGGCGGCGACGAAGCGCCGCGTCATCTCCGCCCGCGGCTGGTCGAAATGGGAGTGCACCGAGGCGACGCACAGGTCGAACCCTGCCAGAAAGTCTGCGTCCCAGTCCACCGATCCGTCCGGCCCGATGTTCAGCTCGGTGCCGTGCAGCAGTTCCAGGCCCGCGTCGAGCGCCCGCACCCGATCCCGCTGCGCGAGCATCTTCTCGTCGGTCATCCGCTGCATGACCAGGTTCGGCGCGTGATCGGTGATCGCGTAGTACTCATAACCCCGCCGGACCGCGGCGGCCACCATGTCCTCGAGGCTGGCGACCCCGTCGGTCAGGTCGGTGTGCGTGTGCAGATCACCTTTAAGATCATTTTGCCGAACGAGCCGTGGTATCTCCCCTCGCGCCGCCGCCTCGATCTCGCCGTGGTCCTCGCGCATCGGGGGCGGCACCCAGGCCAGGCCCAGCCGCGCGTACACCTCTTCCTCGGTGCGCGAGACGATCACCCGCCCACCTCCCCTCCCCCCTTCCTTCTCCACATCGAACAGGCCGTATTCGGACAGCCGCAGCTTCTTGCGCACGGCGATCTGGCGCACCGCGACGTTGTGCGCCGTCGACCCGGTGAAGTACTGCAGCGCCGCGCCCCAGGCGTCGAGCTGCACCACCCGCAGGTCGACCTGGAGCCCGGCCGCGGTCCGGATCGAGGTCTTGGTCGGACCGCTCGCGATCACGCTGGCCACCTCGGGCTGGGCGATGAACGCGGCCATCAGCGGCGCCGAGTCCTGCGCCGCGGCCAGGATGTCGACGTCCCCGATCGTTTCCCGCATCCGCCGCAGCGAGCCCGCATAGGCGCACCGCTGACAGCCTGGCACGGCGGAAAGCGCGGCCACCATCGCGGTCGCGGTGTGCATCGCCACGTCGAGCAGGACCCGCTCGCGACCCTGCCGGTACACCTCGATACCGCTGGCGATCCGTTCCCCGCTCTTGTTGCCGAACCCGGTCAGGCCGTCCAGCCGGCCCGCCGTGATCGCCGCCGCGAGGTCGTCGACCGACTCGACGCCCAGCTCCCGGTGGAGCTGCAGGGCTCGCTTGGGCCCGAGGCCGGGCACCCGGGTCAGCTCGAGGACCCCCGGCGGTATCTGGGCGCGCAGCTCCTCCAGGGCCTGGATCGTCCCGGCGTCGCGGTATTCGGCGATCTTGGCGGCGATCGAGGCGCCGACGCCGGGAATGGCCCGCAGGGCCCTGGCGTCGAGCGGCCCGATATCGTCGCCCCAGCCGCGGACGCTGCGGGCCGCCTTCTCATAGTTCCTGGCCCGGAACACGTCGCCGCCGGTGATCTGGGTCAGCTCGGCGTACTCCCGCAGCAGCCCCGCGACTTCCTCATTGAGCCAGGCCATGAACTTAGGCGTGGCAGGAAAGAGGCCGGCCGCCGTTGTAGGCGACCATGTCACCGAGGGTGGCGGCCAGGTCCACCGGGGCCCCGCGCGGCGCCCCGTCCAGCTCGAGGTAGGCCCGGTGCAGGTTACCCACGATCCGTTCCGAATCTAGAAGATCTTTAAATTCCCCCAGGTCAGTGGCACGAGCGGCTTCCAGCGGCGCCAGTCCCGCCGCCTGGCCCTGGCGCGCGGTCTGCTGGACGAAGCGCAGGTAGGCGAGCATGTCGTCGATGACCTCGGGCCCGCAGACCGGACCGTGCCCGGGGACCAGCGTCTGGGCGCCGAGCGGCCGGAGCACGGTCTCGAGCACCTCGATCCAGCCGCTGACCGAGCCCTGCAGCGCGAACGGGGTGCCGCCGTTGAACAGCAGGTCGCCGGTGAAGACCACCGAACGTTCCGGGATTACGATGATCGAGTCGTTGGTCGTGTGCGCCGGGGTTCCCACGTACCGGACATCGCAGCGCAGGTCGCCTGACCATAGCGTGACGCCCTCGGTGTAGGTCAGGAACGGCGGCGCGGGCTCCAGGTGGCCCCAGTCCACCTCGGACCAGATTCCGGGCGGCGGCGGCATCGGGGTATTGAGTACGCCTTCGCGGCACCGTTGGTGCCCGACGATGGTGGCGCCGCTCATCAGGTAGTTGCCGTGCGTGTGGTCGCCGTGGTGGTGGGTGTTGACCAGGGTTCGGACGGGTTTATCCGTGACCGCTTTGATGGCATCCAGATAGGCGCGGGTACGCCGCTCGGTGGCGGCGGCGTCAACGCTGATCACGCCGGTAGCGCTGACCATAAAGCCGGTGTTGTTGATGTACCAGCTGCCGTCAGGCTGCAGGTAGGCGTAGATGTCCTCGCTGACCTGCCTGACTTCGCCCAGGCTCATCGTCGTGCTCCTTCGTCCCGCGCGGCAGCAGCAGCGACACCGCGAACAGCAGCCCGAACACCGCCAGCCCGGCCAGGGCATAGGCGTTGCCGGCGATGAGGGCCAGGCCGTGCCAGTGATATTCGGGGAACCAGGGCCGGTCGCCGTACCGCACGGAGTAGACCGGGTTGGTGTTCTTCGGGATCCAGATCAGCCCGAGTGAGTCGTTGCCGAGGTTGGGCTTGACGCCGAACAGGCTCGTGGGCCACGCGCCGAACCAGGCCACGATGGCCGCGGCCAGGATCCCGCACGCCGATGCGAGCCGTCTGGCTCCCCGTTGCCATGCCTGCACCGCGTAGTGCGCGGCCACGACCGCGCCAGGCGCGATCCACACCCAGTGGTGGTCCCAGCTGATCGGCGAGACCAGCAGCCCGGTCAGCGCCGCCATCAGCAACCCGAGCACGGCCTGGCCTTTGCGGTCCAGCAAGGCCGCGCCGACCACGCCGGCCGCGGCGACCAGCACCGCCGCCACGATCCAGGCCGGCTTGGCGCCGTTGACGCTGCCGGTCAGCCTGGTGATGATGCCCTCGAGCGACTGGTTGCCGGCCCAGCCTTCGAATCCGGTCCGGCCGCCTTGGGCGAACAGGCCACCGAACCACCATTTGCTCGAGTCGCTCGGCAGGATGACGAAGCCGAGCAGGACAGTGAAGGCGAAACCGGCACAGGCCATCGCGGCCTGGCGGAACTTCCTGGCCACCAGCAGGTACGGGATGAAGATCAGCGGGACCAGCTTGATGCCGGCCGCGACGCCGGTGCCGAACCCTTTCCACCAGCGGCTCTTGGCGGTGTCCGGCTGGCAGAGGTCCCAGATGATCACCGCCATCAGGACCAGGTTGACCTGGCCGAGGTACATCGTGCGCAGCACCGGTTCGGTCCAGTACACCGCGGCGGCGCCGAGCAGCGTGGCGCCGATCCTGATCTTGTCCTTGCGGTAGCCGAGCCCGCCGAGGGTGAACCACAGCGCCGCGACCAGCGCGATGATGTCCACGGCCAGGGAAATATCCTGGGACAGCCACCAGGGAGCGAACGAGATGAGCGCGAAGGCGATGGCGGCGAACGGCGTGTACGTGAACGCCAGGTGCAGGTTGCCGTACCCCACCCAGTCATAAAGCGGCGCCGCCAGATGCGGATTGTAGAGCGGCCTGATATGCCGGACGATGAGCCCGCCGGACCGGTAGACGGCCAGGTCGACCGGGTTCATGATGAAGCTCTTGGTGTGGGTGGCCGCGTAGATCAGGTAGCCCCCGAGGGCCACAGCGAAGGCGGCCGCACCTGCGATAAGCAGCCAGCGGCCTGGCGTCTTGGCTTTCCCGGCCGACGCTCGCGGACGGGTGAGGACCGATCTCACCTCGCCAACCCTAGCGGCTCAGGCTAGGATTTCGTTCTCGGAGGTGCGGATGTCAAAGGTAAATACGGCCAGCCGGACGGCTGGGCCGTCCCCGGCGAGCCGTCTGGCCCGGGTCCGCATGGCCAGCTTTGGCGCGGTGACCATGCTAATCATCGAGTTCATCCTCGGCATGATCTACAACCTGTACGGGACCGCGCCGACCGCGTCCAAGTCCGTCGGGCTGTTCTCAAGCCCGGTGCTCGCCCTGCACGTGATCATGAGCATCCTGCTGCTTGTCGCCGCGGTGATGCTGCTGGTCAGGTCGATCGGCGCACGGCACCGGCTGACGATCTGGATGTCGGCTCTCGGGCTGGCCGCGATCGTGGCGGCCGGCTTCTCGGGCCTGGGGTACACCGGCAACGGCGCCGCCGGGGCCTCCCTCGGCATGTCCCTCGCGTTCGCGGTCTCGCTGGCGAGCTACGTCGTGATCATCCTGGTCGCCTCCCCCTCGACTGCGTGATGACGTCGTCATGAGCGGCATCGGGCAGCTTGTGACCTCCGGTCCGCTGATCCTGGCTTTGCCGGTGGCCGCGGCGGCCGGCGCGGTGACCTTCCTGTCGCCTTGCTGCTTGCCGCTGGTACCGGGCTACCTCTCCTTCGTCACCGGGATGGCCGGCGCCTCAGGCGCGCAGTCGGCGCCCGCGGGCGCCCTCCCCGCCGGGCAAGCCTCGCTGGCCGCAGAACCCAGGACCCGGGTGGCCGTGGCCGCGCCGCCGGTCGCCCCGCCCGCGCCGCCGGTCGCCGTGCCCGCGCCGCCGCGGGGCTCGCGCGGGCGGGTGGTCGCGGGGACGGCGCTGTTCGTGCTCGGCTTCTCGGTCGTCTTCGTCGCTTACGGCGCGGCGCTGGGCGGGCTCGGTCACCTGCTGACCGGGCACGCGCGCCTGCTGACCCAGGTCCTCGGCGCTGTCACCATCGCGCTCGGGCTCCTGTTCGCCGGGGTCTTCGACCGGTTCTCGTTCGCGGGACGGATCGTGCGCCCGTCCGCGCGCCCGAGGGCGGGCCTGGCCGGCGCTCCGCTGCTGGGCGTGATGTTCGGACTCGGCTGGACACCCTGCATCGGCCCGACGCTGACCGCCGTGCTGGCGCTGTCGGCTTCGACCGGCACCGCGGCCCGCGGCGCCGTGCTCGCCTTCGTCTATGCCCTCGGCCTCGGCATCCCGTTCTTGCTGGTCGCGCTCGGCTTCCAGGTCGCCATGCGGGCGTCCGCGTTCGCACGGCGGCATGCCCGCCTGGTCACCAGGATCGGCGGTGCCATGCTGATCTGCGTCGGGCTCCTCGAAGTAACCGGCACCTGGTCGACCTTCATGGCCTGGCTGCAAGTGCACTGGGTCGGCACCTACCAGGCCCCCCTCTAAGCTCCGCCCGCGCCCCCATCTCGTTATCGTGTGCAGTTACCCCCCACTGGATGGGGGTAACTGCACACGATCCCGAAGAATTAACGAGTTATCCACAGCCTCCAGCCTGTCGTTTGGCGCGTAGCGGCGGGCCGCTTCACGCTAGGAGTCGTGGAAAACGAACGTAGTTTGCGTTGGCGCAGCCAGCTTCAGTCCCAGTCGCGGGTCATCTCCCGGCAGCAGGCGCAGGACGCGGGCTGGCCGGATCGAGCCATCGACAGACGGCTGCGGTCAGGAACATGGCGGCGCCTACACCGCGGGACGTACGCCACGTTCACGGGAGATGCTTCCCGGGAGGCAAAGCTGTGGGCCGCAGTCCTGCGGGCCGGACCCGGCGCGGTCCTCAGCCATGAGACCGCTGCGGAGGTACATGGTCTCACCGACAAGCCCAAGTCACAGATCCACATCAGCGTTCCCGCGCAGCGCAACCCGGACCGGCTGCGGCGTATTCCAGGCGTCGTCATCCACCGGTCCCGGCGCCTGGTGCCGGAGTGGCAGCCGCCTTGGCATTTGCCGCGGACCACGGTGGAGGACACAGTCCTCGACCTCATCGCGACCGCGAGAACCTTCGACGACGCCTACGGCTGGATCTCCAGTGCCGTCGGCCGTCGCCTCACGTCGCCCCGGTCGCTGAGCAAGGCACTCGCCGCCCGGACGAGAATACGCTGGCGCGACTGGATCACGGCCGCTCTGGAGGACGCCGAAGACGGCGTGCATTCTCCGCTGGAACGCAACTACGTCCACGGCGTGGAACGTGCTCACCGTCTGCCCACAGCGCAGCGTCAGGCCAAGCGGAGGCACGGCAGCGGGACCCGCTACCTGGACAACCTGTACGATTACGGCGTCTCCGTCGAGCTCGACGGATCTGCGGCCCACCCGGCGGAAGGCCGCTGGCGGGATACCCGCCGGGACAACGCCAACCTGGTCCAGGGAACCGAGACGCTCAGGTACGGCTGGCCCGACACCACCGTGCACCGCTGCCGGACCGCTCGAGAAGTGGCCACGGTACTGCGCCGCCACGGCTGGGAAGGCACCCTCCGCCCCTGCAGCCCCACCTGCCCAGCGGCAAAGGGGGCCCAGCAATGATCGTGTGTATTTACCCCACCTTCGATGGGGGGTAAATACACACGATCACTGTGATGACAACGCTAGGAGCGGGCGGCGTGCCGCTTGGAGCCTCGCTTGGATCGCGCGGTCACTTCGGCCTGGGGCACCGCGACCTGGGCGGCGGGCTTGGCCGTCTTCACCAGGGCCTCGAGGAGCCGGGGGTCATCGCCGTCTTCCGGGTTCCACTGCACGCCGAGGCCGAACTTGTGTCCCGGCAGCTCGACCGCCTCCACCACCTGGTCATAGGTCCACGCCACGGCCATGAGCCCGCTGCCGATCTCCTCGACCGCCTGGTGATGGGCGGCAGGTACGTGCGCGGAGTCGCCGAGCACCTGGCCGAGCTTGCTCGTGGCGCTGATCTGCAGGTCGTGGGTGGTCATCTTGACCGGATCCGGCTTATGGATCTCGTTGCCGAGGCGATCGGGGAGGTGCTGGGTCAGTGTTCCGCCGCGGGCCACGTTCAGGATGTGCATGCCGCGGCCGACCGCGAGAAAAGGAAGATCAGCGTCGATGGCCGCCCGCGTCAAGATCAACTCGAACCGGTCCCGCCTGTGGTCGGGCAGATCGGTCTGCTCGTGCGGCGCCTCGTTGTACAGCGAGGGGTCGACATCGCGCCCGCCGGTCAGCACCAGGCCGTTAAGCCCGGCAATCAGCACGGGTACCGAACTCGCGGGGACGGGCGGCAGTATCACCGGGGTTCCCCCCGCACGCTCGACGGCTCGCGTATAGCTCACCGGCGAGACAACAGCCTCGCGAATCCAGTTGCCCCACCGAGCGGCTTCAAGCTCGCCGGTGATGCCGATGATCGGCCGGCCCATCCGTCCTCCTGCACCTAAGGTTTCAATGCCCATAATGGTCCATCACGCCCACGCCGGGCCCGCCCATCGTGGAAATCTCCCGCGCCGGTTAAACCCGACTTACCGGATAGTAATTGTGACATTCTGCTTCTAGTGCGACACTGTAAGTGTGGTGATGTCAGCAGGCAGCGAACCGGCGGACCAGGCTGAAGGCTTTCCGGTGCCTAGCAGCCCTGGCGATGCCGTCCGAAATCCCGCTCAGGTCTCATTCTGGCTGCTCGAGCCGGCCGCTGATGCGGCAATGACATACTTCTATGCCCAACTCTTCGCTATAGACAGCGAAATCGGGGCAATGTTCCCGGCCGCCATGGATGTCCAGCGCAAGCGCTTGTTCCAGGCCCTGGCCCGAATCGCCGCTGGCCAGGATGATCCGGACACGCTGACGGGATACCTGGCCGCACTCGGGCGGGCGCACAGGAAATTCGGGGTCCGGGAGCGGCATTACGAAATATTCCGGCGCGCGCTGATGGCGACGCTGCAACGGTTTGCCGCGCATGGCTGGAACGAAGCCGCCCAGCAGGCCTGGGAAACCGCGTTCGATCACGCCGCCGCGATCATGACCGAGGCCGCCCGGCGCGACGCCGAGGAGTCCCCCGCGTGGTGGATCGCGACCGTCACCCGGACGGAGCTGCGCGGGCCCGATATCGCGGTGCTCACCCTGCAGCCGGAGCAGCCGCTGAGCTACCTTCCCGGTCAGCATGTCAGCTTGCAGACGCCGCGCTGGCCCCGGCTGTGGCGCACGTACTCCATCGCGAACACCCCGCATCCCGACGGTTTGCTGCGCCTGCACGTCCGGGCGGTCCCGGGCGGCCTGGTCAGCTCCGTACTCGTGCATCAGGTCCGGGCCGGAGATCCGCTCGTGCTCGGCGCGCCGGCCGGCACCATGACCGCGGACACGCGGTCGTCCAGGGACGTGCTCTGCCTGGCGGGCGGCACCGGCCTCGCCCCGCTCAAGGCGATCATCGAAGGGATCATGAGCGCGCCGTCGCCCCGGCACCGCGAGATCGTGCTCTACCATGGCGCGCGGCGCCACCAGGATCTTTATGACCTGGCCGAGCTGCGTGAGATGGAACTGGCGTATCCGTGGCTCCAGGTCATCCCGGCGGTAGCGGACGAGCCGGCCCGCGATGTCATGTACGGCACGGTGCCAGAGCTAGCCGCCAAGGCGACCTTCGCCGAACGCGACATCTACATCAGCGGCCCCGATCACATGATCGTCAAGACGGCCCAGGTGCTGAAGGAACGCGGCGCTCAGGACCACCTCATCCACTATGACCTGAATCCCTAAAGTCCCCTAAAGCCGCGCGGAGGTCGCCCAAGCCCGCCCTAGGGGATTACCGCAGGTACTGGCCGAAGAACGCGAAGATGCGATGGCACGCATCTTCGGCCGCCTCCGGCTTGAAATCCATCCGCGGGATGGATACCTCCGGCACCGGGTTACACCTTCCGCCAGCCGGGCACCCAGGTACCGTCGGTTACCGTGTAGTCGCTGAACAGGGCCGGCGCTTCGGCGAGCATGAGCTCGCCGATCTTGCCAAACACCAGGCGGATCTCCTCTTCGGCTCCCTGGTCGGTCCGCGCCTCGATGGTGTGCCGCAGCGTACGGATATTGGCCGTCCACACCAGCCCGGTGGCCAGCCCCTCGGGTGCGAACCGCCGCATGAACGAGGTCTTGTGCTTTTTCTCGTGCATCTTGGTGTCGTCTTCGTCCAGCCCGAAATGTCCGCCCATCCACTGCTGGAACTGCTCGAGCTCGGTCAGTAGCGCCGTCGCCCGCTTCATCAGCTCCGGGTCCTCCTGCGCCCAGTCCGGGAACCAGAACGGCAGCTCATCAAGCCGCACATAGCGCAGCGACTCCTGCGAGACCGCCGTCCCCGGCCGATGCCGGACCACTTCATGAGTAAAAACCCGCGACACGTTGTGCAGCACAAACGTGAAGCTGACGTGCTCGAGCACCGAGCCGTGCTGTTGCTTCAGGATGTTCTGCAGGTAGGCGTCCTGGTCGTCGCGGACCTTCCGGACGTTGGGGTTGAGCCCGGGCTCCCAGGAGCGGTAGCACATCTTCCCCGCGAACTCCGCGAGATCCTGCGCGTCGTGGCCGAGCTGCTCGCGGTCGAATCGCTCCAGCCACCGCTCCCCGCCCACTTCGCGCAGGTAAGCAGCCATGGCGTCGTAGTCGACCTTCGGCCGGGCGACCAGGAAAACCTCAGGTTCAACGCTCCTCATGGAACAGCACACTACAGCGGACCACCGACTTTCTCCCTGACACGGCACAGGTCCAGGATGTTGCCGATGATCTGGTGGCCGGACCGGCCGGACGCGGTCAGGATCGACTCGGGATGGAACTGCACCGCCCACCGCCCGGCGCGGGCGTCTTCGATCGCCATCACCACGTCCGCCCCCTGCGGCGAACGAAGCGAGGCGGTCACGCGGAACCCGCCGCGGACCTCTTCGGGCCGCGCGTACAAGCTGTGGTACCGCCCCGCGGTGAACTCGGCGGGCAGCCCGGCCAGCAGGCCCGCCTCCCCATCCCCCTTCACCTGGACCCGCCCCGGCTTGCCGTGCGAGGGTTCAGGCAGCAGCGACAGCTCTCCCCCGGCGTGCTCCACCATGGCCTGCAGGCCCAGGCAGACGCCGAAGACCGGTAGCCCCCGCGCGTACACCTGGTCGAGCAGCCCCGCGCAGTCGAAGTCGGAGGGCCTTCCGGGCCCTGGTGAGAGCACGACGAGATCCGGTGCGTACGAATCAAGCAGCGCAGGCGGGAACCCGAACCGCAGCGTCGTCACCTCGGCTCCGCGCTGCCGGAAGTAGTCGGCCAGCGTGTGCACGAACGAGTCCTGGTGATCCACCAGGAGCACCCTGGGCGACCGCTCGCCCGCCGCGATCCCGGCCCCGGCCCCGGCCCCGGCCCCGGCCAGGATGGTGCCGGCCGCCAGGACCGTGCCGTCGGCGACCGCCGCGGGGTCAGCCTGGGTCAGGCCCTGGGCCATCTGGCTAGCCTCCTCCAGCGTCTCAAGCAGGGCGCGCGCCTTGATGTGTGTCTCGGTCTCCTCGGCCTCGGGCACCGAGTCGTACAGCAGCGTCGCGCCGGCCCGGACCGCCGCGATCCCGCCGGTGATGTGCGCGGTCCGCAGCGTGAGGCCGGTATTCATCGAGCCGTCGAAGCCGATCATGCCGACGGCGCCG
>Ga0302184_10002570_pt1 | contig 11480 bp, 7 predicted proteins | sample I_Palsa_N3_3_FD_200233 | JGI IMG/M metagenome (GOLD analysis project Ga0302184, IMG submission 200233) | Peat permafrost microbial communities from Stordalen Mire near Abisko, Sweden - I_Palsa_N3_3 | ecosystem: Environmental > Terrestrial > Soil > Palsa > Peat permafrost | place: Sweden: Abisko...
TGGGACCGGCCCACCCTCCCGGCACCGCGGGGATGCACTGGAAATCGCCACTGCAGTGCGCAGGGGCCTCCTCGAAGACGTCGGCCGCGCCGCTGTCCATCGCGCCTTCGGTCACCGTGCCGTCCCTCATGGCCGCGCCGTCGCTGGTCGCGTCATCGCCGGGAGTGCCGTCCGCCGCGAGGCCGTCGCCCATCGACGCGTCTCCTCCCGACGCCGCGGTAAAGACGCTGCCTCCGCACGCGCAGGCCATGGCCAGAGCAATCCCCGGACCCGTCACCCCGATGACACGTCGAATCACTCGTGCAGAATAGCCGAACCAGGCAATGCGGGCGCACTACCCGCGCTTTCTTCCTTTCGGCTCCGGATTCGCGACGGCTTCCCACCAGGCCGCCGCTCCTCAGCCAAAGCGCTCGGACCCGTCGGGCTCGCCGGCGGCGGAGCGCTCCTTCGTGCTGAGTCGATAGGCTACATTTCGCGCACGCATGATGTTTCCCAGCGGGCGATGGTCCTCGAGCGCGTGCCAGGGGTCGAACGAGAGCGTCTCCACGAACTCGGCCACCTTCTTCCCGCGCACGCCGTCGAGATCCTGCCGCGGCAGGGTGAGCCTCGCCACGGTCACGAAGGGAGCGTCCTCCGTCTTCCACTCGACGGACGCGTCCTCGATGGGGGTCTTGGCCTCCCCGGTATAAAACTGGATGCGCAGATCGTAGACCACCGGGCCTTTGGCCAGCCTGGCCGCCAGCTCGTGGTGCAGACGTTCGCGCGACGTGTCCGCCGTGATCGCGCGCCCCGACGCATCGTGCGACACGAGCGCATAGTGGATGGCATAGGCGCCGCAGCGCACGGGCGCCGCGCTGAAGTACGTGGCCGCCGCCAGCGGGAGGGTCGGCAGCCGCAGTCCCCTGGCGAGCTGGGGCAAGAGCTCCATGGTTCGCGCCAGCCCGAGTCGCCGGAGAACGCGTGGCACGACGAGGAGAGGGTTCTGCTGCGCCGCGGTGACCACCTCGACGAACTCGCGGGCATTGCGGAAAGGGATGGCCGGCGTGCGGATCAGGAGAAAATCCTGCGTCTTCTCTTGCTCCATGCCGGGGATGATCTTCTTTCCGTCGACACCTACCACCTTCACGGCCATGCCGCGCACGTCGCCGGTGCGGTCGTGCTGGCGCCTTCCGTCGCCGTTCGAGAAGCGCACGTAGGCGCGGTAGCTCGCGGGCTTCGCGAAGAGACCGGCGCGCGCCGGGTCGGGTAGCGCGTCGAGCACGGTCAGCTCCCCCTCCACGCCAGCGTTGGCCTTGGCGTGCAAGGCGCGGCTGGGGCGTCCATTCGTCGCGCGCGAGCGCTGGATGGCGCGCAGTCGCTCCGCGTAGCCGAGGTGCGTGGCCTCTTCGCCGGCGGGCGCGGCCTCCCGCCACTCCGTCGACGGGACCCCCATCAGCCAGGCCGGTACTCGGCGACCGCCTCGAAGTGCAGGACACGCGAGCAAGCGCTGGGGCCGACGGAACCGCGGCACTCGTCCTGGCCCTTGAAGGATTTCTCCTGCGAAGGGTCCCCGCAGGGCACCAGGAAGAGCGCCGGAGCGTGGTCCACCTGGACGCGCCGGGTGTGCGTCGTCCCCCCGACCCCGGAGCGGTCTTCGATCTCCATCTGCAGGGCGACCAGATTGGGCACCTGCTCGAGGAGCCTGGGCGCGTCGTTCTCGCGTCTGCGCCTCTCGGCGAATCGTTGCGCTTGCGGACTGTTCTTGCGGTAGTTCATCGACACGCCCCGTAAGGTAACCACTCTCGCGGGCTTTCGCTCGTATCGTCGAGGTCGGCACCGACCTTTCGGCGGCCCACGGTGATCATCCGAGCCGCTCGAGCACCGCCACCACCTGCTCGGGGCTCCGCTCGCAAAGTTTCTGCAAGCGTCCGGCGTCGAAGAACGCCACGGTGGTGCCGGCCCGGGCGACGGCGGTGAATCCCGGCGCGACGCGGTGGACGGCGTCACGCACCCCGTAGAACGAGTCGGGCTCCACGACCGCGGCCGGCATGGCGCGTTCTTCCCCTTCGAAGACGGCGATGGAACCACGCGCCACCAGGCAGGCCGCGTCGGGCACCACACCCGCCCGAAGAAGGACGGTCTCCTCCTCGAAGGACTCCAGTCTCTCCAGGCACGAAAGCACCTCGTCTCGCACGTGCACATCCAGCTGTCCCATGGTTTCATGCATGGAGACGAACGAGTCGATGCGGTGGATCTGCTTGGTCTCGGCGATGCGCCGGCCGAAGGCGGGGTCGTCCTGCATGAGCGCGCGCACCTGGGCTGCCGGCAGCGTCCACACTTCGCTCACCCGCTCGGCCCGCAGAGACGCCGTGCAGCGAGGCAGGCTGCCGTCGAGTCCTCCGAGCACGCTGGATTCGCCGAGGAGCCAGCCCGGGAAACAGGACCGCACCATCCACGAACCCCCCGAGGGCTTCTCCAGCCAGACGCCCAGGAGGCCGCTCTTGACGACCAAGACGTCACGCGAACAGGTCTCCCTCCGTCACGAGGATAGGCGAAGGATTCGTCGCCCGATGGACCTTCGCGGAGGTGCCGGGAGGCGGCGGCCCATGGTAGCGGTCGCCCTCCTCCCGCGGTATGGACGGTCGATGCGGACTCGGGCGGCCCCGTCTTCGCGCGGTGAGCTGCCGATTTCATGCGCCTCTCTCCACTCGCGGCCCTCGTGGGATCGATCGGTGCGGCGGCGCTCGGCTGCGGCGGCAAGATCGCGCCGCTGGGCGACGCCGGTGGAGCGACGGACAGTGCCGAGGAAGAGGAAGAGGTCGAGCTCGCCTCGCCGGACGCGGGGCCGGTGGTCGACAGCGTCTTTCCCAGGTCGGGCCCGAACTCGGGGGGCACCCGCGTGACGGTTACCGGCTCGGGCTTCGTCACCGGTGGCGGCACGCAGATCAGCTTCGCCGGCTTTCCGGCCTCCGACGTCGCCTGCGACAGCGAGGAGCGGTGCGTGGCCACGAGCCCTTACGCGGGCCCCTCGGCGGTGCCTGAGACCGTCGACGTGCAAGCCACGCTCGCCGGTGCGCTCGGGGCCCCCGGCTCGCGGTCGAGCGCGGTGGGGCCGCGCGACGAGTTCACCTTCCGGGCGGGGCCCCCTTGCACCCAGTCGCTGGCTTGCTCGGGTCTGTACTTTCCTCAGCTGATCATCGACTGCCCGGCGGCGGTCGCGTTTTACCTTTACCCGCGCACCCCGCAGCAGGAGCTGGTGGCCACGGCCACCACCTTCATGGCCACCACCAACGACGTCGGGGCCGCCGTGTCCGCCTGCTATGGCGATCCCTCGAGCACCTCGTGCACGCCGTTTTCGACCTTCGAAGCGCAGCTGAGCTACTGCGGCGATCCGAATTTCTGCTTCGATTGCGAAAGATGGCTGATGGGTGTCTGCATCGAGGACCTCCACGGCAACACGGCCTGCCGCCGATGACCCGCCGCGGACGCCGTCACGACGGCTCCGCCTCCCACTCCACGAAGGGGTCGTACAACGCGGCCAGCTCCTTCGACTTCGTGGCCGTCAGATCGAGGCGCGCCAGCAGCTCGTCCATCGACGCCGGTGACGCCTCGGCCTGGGCGCGCGCCAGGTCCGTCGCCAGCTCTCCCGCCAGGGCGGCGAGCTCCGTCTTTCGCTCGTTGGCCGCACGGGCGGCGTCGCGCATGCGCACCATGGTGGCGATGTCCCTCTCGTCGCGCGCTCGTTCGGCGCGCCGGCGGAATGCCCCCTCCAGCGCTTTTAGCGTCGCGCTGAGCTTCTCGCACTCGTCCATCTTGCGCGCGCAGGCGTCCCAGTCGTTCAGGAAGTCACTCCTCCAGGATGAAGAGCAGCTCTTCGGCCCGCCCGGGGTCGAGCTTCTTGAGGGCCTCGTGCTGGGCCATGGCCGCCGCCCTCTGCCCGAGGTTGGCGTAGCAGACGCCGAGCTCGTAGCGCAGCGCCGGCTCCTCGGGCGCGAGGAGGATGGCCTGCTGGTACGGCTCGATGGCCTGCTTGTGCCGCCCGAGCTCGAGGAGCACCGAGGCGGCTTTGCGGTGAGGCTCCAGCCGGTCCGGATCCATGCGTGACACGGCCATCCAGGCGTCGGCGGCGAGGTCGAGCTTCTTCACCTTTTCGTAGAGCTTGGCCCGGTTGAGATGCACGTTCACGTCCTCCAGCCCGAGCTGCGCGGCCTGGGTGTACGCATCGGCCGCCTCCTCGTCGCGCCCGATCTTCTGGTAGCCGAAGGCCAGCGCCGCCCGCAGCGCCGCGTCCTCGGGTTGCTTGGCCACCGCCCCCTCGAAGGCGCTCACCGCGTCTTCGTTCCGTCCGAGCTGGAGGAGAGATACGCCGAGGAAGTAGTCCGCCGACGCTAGATCCGGTTGGAGGCGAAGCGCTCGCTGAAGCGCCGCCGCGCTCTCGTCGAAGCGCTTGGCTTTCTGGTAGGTGACCCCGAGAGAAAAGTACGAGTCCGCCGCCTTGGGCCGTAGACGAACGAGCTCCTTGTAGGCGTCGACTGCTTTGCCGTGCTCCTTGAGGGCGTCGTGCACCTTGCCGAGCTCTTGCCAGGCGTCGGCGCGATCCGGCGCGAGACGCGCCACTTCGCGCAGCGCGCCGATGGCCTCGCGATTCCGGTCGAGCGCGGAGTACGCGTGCCCCAGCGCGAAGAGAGCGCCGACGTCCTCTGGCGCCAGACGCACGGCGACCTCGAGCTGCGCGATGGCATCGGCGAGCTGACCGAGGCCGCCCAGCAGCTCACCGAGAAAGACGTAGGAGGCCACGTGATTCCCGTCGACGGCGAGCCCCTTGGAGGCCGCGTCGCACGCCTCCTGCCAGCGGCCGAGCGCCGAATAGCAGCGCGCCACGTCCAGCCAGTCGTCGGCCTGCGCGGCCACCTTCTGGAACGCCGCCTCGAAGGCACGCGCCGCCTCCTCGTAGCGCTCGTCCCGACGGTACAACGTGCCCAGCAAGCGCTGCGCGTCCCCCAGCGAGGGATCGAATCGCGTCGCTTTCTCCAGCGCATCGAGCGCGTCGGGGGTGCGATCCAGCACCGCATAGGCGAAGCCGAGACGCCGCAGAAGCCGCGCGTTCGAGGGGTGCACGGCGACCGCTTCCTGGAGCGCTTCCAGCAGCTTCTCCGGCAAGTCCTTCTGCCCGCATAGCTCCACCAGCGCCTCCAGCGTCGCCGCGTCGTCCGGATCGGCGCGTAGCCCCTGCCCGTAGGCGCGGATGGCGTCGCCCCACTTCTCCAGGCGGGCGTAGGCGTCGCCGAGCATGCGGGCGGCACGCGGCAGCTTGGGATCCTTCTGCAGGGCGTCACGAAGCGCGTTCGCCGCGTCGCCGTCGCGCCCGGCCGCGAGGTAGGCCTCGCCGAGCTGCGCGTAGGTGCGCGCGTCGGGTCGAAGCTTGCTGAGTTGTTTGAAGGACTGCACGGCCTCGTGCGCCTTGCCCAGGGCGATCTGCGCTCGTCCGCACCCCGCCACGGCATCCGCCAGCGTCGCGTCGAGCCGCGCTGCTTGCCCGTAGGCCTTGAGCGCGCCGGCGGCGTCTCCGGCTTTCTCGAGGATCTCCGCGAGGCGAAGGGGAGCCTGCGCGTTGGCCGGGAGCAGGCGGACCGCCTCCTCGAGAAGGAGGCGGGCCCCGGCCTCGTCCTCCTTGCCCACGAGGAGGAGCGCCAGCTCCAGACGCACCTCGCCGTCCCCCGGTGCCGCGGCGGCGGCCTTCCTCAGCGAAGCGATGGCGTCATCGCCCTTGCCGAGCTTCTGCTGCAAGGCCGCGAGGCGCTTGGCCACGTTCTCGTCCTTGGGATCGCGCTCGAGCTGTTTCTTGAGGACGCCGATGGCCTCCACGTAGCGTTCGAGCTTCTCGTAGGCCCGCGCCAGCGGCGCGATCACCGCGGCGATGGAGGGGTCGATCCCTCGGGCGTGCTCCAGCTCGTCCACGCCGTCGGCGTATCGCCCGAGGACCACGTAGGCGAGCCCCAGGTCGGCATGGACCCCGGCTCCCTCGGGGGTATTGCGCGCGGTCTCCTCCAGGTTCGGAAGCGCGCGGACGAACGCCTCGGCCGCCTCCTCCTCGCGCTTCAGCCCCACCAGCATCTTGGCGCGCGAGGCCCAGACTTCGACGTAGTCGGGGTCGATCTCCAGCGCTTTGCCGTAGGCGGCGACCGCCCCCACCGTGTCACCGAGTGCGACGCAGGCGTCCCCGAGGAGCTTCTGCGCCTCGGCGTGATCGGCGCGCAGGGCGACGCTCGCGGCCAGGGCCTTCCGCGCCCGCGCGGTCTCGCCCAAGCGCAGCGCCGAAGCGCCCAGCTTGAGGAAAGGATCGGGGTGGTCCGGCTTGAGCCGCGATGCGGTCTCGAACGCCTCGGCCGCCTCGGCCCACTTCTCGAGGCGCTCCAGAGCCCCTCCGAGGCTCACGTGGCTGGCGTAGTCGCCGCGGTTTGCCGCCGCGGCGGAGCCGAAGGCCCGGGCCGCGTCGGAGTCGCGCCCGAGCAGCGAATAGAGGCGACCCAGGGCGACGTGCGCTTCGACGAAGGTCGGGTCGAGCAGGAGGGCCTTCTCGTAGGCCTCCACCGCTTCTTCGTGGTCGCCGAGCTTCGCCGCCACCTCGGCCAGGGCCTTCCAGGATTCCAGCCGCGCGCCGTCGAGGGCGAGCGCCTTCTTCAGCGCAACGCGCGCCTCGTCGTTCCGTTTGCGCCTGGCTTGCGAGAGGCCCAGCCCCTCCCAGGTCGCGGCGTCGGTGCTCGGCAGCCGAGTGGCGCGCTCGTAGGCCAGGGCGGCCCGATCGTGCAACCCGCGCCGGCGATACACCGGTCCCAGGAGGGCGGTGTGCGCCTCGCGGTCGCCCTCTTCCAGCGCATCGAAGGCCTTCACCGCGTCCTCGTCGCGACCGAGAGCGGCGTAGAGAGGGGCGAGGTCGCGCTGGCCTTCCTTCCAGTCGGCAGCAAGCGAGAGGGCCCTCTCGTAGGCCAGGACGGCTTGCGGGATGGCGCCGGTCTCGCGATAAGCCTGCGCCAGGAGCTTCCACGTCTCGGCGTGCTCGCCGCGCAGCTTGGCGGCCTTCTCAAGCGCGTCTCGCGCCGACTCCCAGCGCTTGCCGCGGGCCTGCGCGACCCCGAGCTCGAAGAGCGTGTCGGGATCGCTTCCCTTCAGTTCCGCGGCGCGGGTCAGCTCGCGCGCCGCTTCGTCGTTCCTGCCCAGCCGCTGGTAAATCGCGCCCAGCGCAGCGTGGGCGGCCGAATCGTCGTCGCGCAGCTTCACGGCTTTCTCGTAAGCGCCCGCGGCGAGCGCGTCCTGCGCGGTGCGCTCGTAGAGCTTGCCCAGCGCGGCGTGCGTTTCGGCGAGGTTGGCGTCGAGGGACAGCGACTTCCGGTACGCGTCGAAGGCGTCGTCGTTCTGGCCCAGCGCCGCCGAAGCGTCGCCCAGCGCCGTCTGCGCCGGCGCGCTGTCGGGCCGGATGCGCACGCTGCCGCGCAGCGCCTCGTGTCCCTCTTCGGCCTTGCCCGTCCGGGTCAGGGCCACCCCGAGAAGCATGGCGTACTCGGCGTCGTCGGGCTCGAGATCGATGGCCTGTCGCAGATGAGGCAGCGCTTCGCCGGGCCGGCCCACGCGAAGGAGGGCCGCCCCCAGGCGCGCTTGCACCGGCGCGCGCTGCGGAAACCGCGCCACCGCCTGGCGCAGCGCTTCGACGGCTTCCTGTGGACGCTCGGTGCTCTCGTAAAGGCGGCCCAGCGCCACCTGACCTTCGGCGTATTCCGGATCGAGCTCCACGGCGCGGCGGTAGGCCTTGATCGCCGCCTCGGTCTTGCCGAGCGCTTCGCTCGCCTCGCCGAGCGCGCGGTGGCCTTCGGCGCTGTCGGGCCGGAGGGTCACGCTTTCCTTGAGGTGCGCGAGGCCCGCGTCCTTCTTGCCGCCGGCGAAGAGCGCGCGGCCGAGCCAGAGCGTCACCTCCGCGCGCTCGGCGGCCACGACGTCGGGGCCGAGCTTTTCCTTGGCGGCGCGATTGGCGTGCTTCTCCAGCGCGCGCTCGCAGGTCTCGAGCGCCTCGGCGTTCTTGCCGAGACGCAGCAGCGGCTTGGCCAGCTCGACGAGCAAGAGCGGCGTGACCGGCAAGCCCTTCAGCGCCGCCCGGAGCGCTTCGACCGCCAGCTCGTCCTTGCCGAAGGCGACCAGCGCTTTCGCGTACGGGACGTTGGCCGCCACGTTGGCTGGCTCGAGTTCGAGGATCCTGCGCCAGGCATCGACCTCTTCGAGGTGTCGGTCGAGGGCGCGGCAGGCCTCCGCCAGTCGCTTCCACGCCTCGAGGTGCGCGGGCTTCAGCGCCACGCACTCGTCGAGCGCATCCTTGGCGGTCGCCCAGCGCTCGATGCGGCAGTACGTCGCGCCGAGCTGGAAGAGGATTTCCGCGTCCCCCTTGCCGAAGCGCGCCGCCTCCGCGAAGCACGCCGCGCTTTCGTCGAGGCGCCCGAGCTTGAGCCGTGAGGCACCCAGAGCCGCGTGCAAGGTGGCCTCCTCGGGGAAGGCTTTCACCGCCAGCGCCAGCTGCTCGGCCGCCTCCGCGTTCCGACCGAGCGCGTCGTAGGCCCGGCCGAGGGGGGCGTGCGCGACGGCGAGCTGCGGATCGAGGGCCAGCGCCCTGGCGTACCCGTCGGCGCTGGTCTCCCAGTGCCCGAGATGCCCGCTCGCCTCTCCGAGCAGTAACCATGTTTCCGCGCGCTCGGAGTCGAGCTCCACCGCACGCAGCAGGGCCTTCTCCGCCGGCTCCCAGGCCAGGGCGCGGGCATGGGCGAGGCCCAGCTTGAAGGCGAGCGCCCCGTCGTCACTCTTCTTCTTCGTCGCGCGCGCGTAGCTGTCCGCCGCATCGCCGAACCTGCCCAGGGCCAGGAGCGCGTCGCCCAGCCCGCCGTACAGGCTCGCGTCCTCGGAGAAGAAGCGCGTGGCCTCGCGGTAGGCATCGGCCGCCCGGACCGGCTGCCGCGCCGACTCGTAGAGGCGCGCCAGCTCCACGTATCCCGCCCCCCATTTGGGATCGGCCGCCACCGCGCCCTCGAAGGCGGCGACCGCCTCCTCCTCGCGACTGAGCTCCCGGCACGCCTCGCCAAGCGCCTTGAAGGCCCCCGCGTCGGGGCGCACCCGCACGCTCTCCATCAAGGCCTGGCGCGCCTCGCCGAACTTGCCCGTGGCGTTGTACGCCACCCCGAGTTCCATCAAGGCATCGGCGTCGTCCGGGCGCAGCTCGACCGCCTTCGCGAACCACTCCAGGGCGTCGTGCTTTCGTCCCAGGCGCGACATCGCGCGGCCGACCTTGCCGTGGAGAGCCGCGCTCTGCGGGAAGGAGCGGACCGCCTCCTTGTAGGCGAGGGCGGCGTCCTCGTCCTTTCCCGCCAACTCGTAGAGCGCGCCGAGCTTCTCGTGGCCCTCCTTGTAGTCGGGGTCGAGCTCGATGGCCTTCGCCGCCGACGCGATGGCCTCCTCGCGCTCGCCCAGGGCGGCGCTGGCTTCGGCGAGGTTCTTGTGGGCCAGCGCGTCGTCCGGGCGGAGACGCAGGCAGGCCTGGAGCGCGACCCGCGCCGGCTCCCAGCGCCGCCTCTTCACCTGGGCGATCCCCAGCGCCAGACGCACCGCCGCATCCTGAGGCTCGAGCTTCACCGCGCGTTCGAACGCGTCGGCGGCCTTCTCCAGCCCGGAGGTGCGCGCTTTTTCCTCGGTCTGCACGTCGGCCAGGCGCATGGTCGCGCCGCCGAGCGCGGCCAGCATCTTCGCCTCGTCGGGGAGCTTCTTCAGCGCCGCTTCGAAGGCGCGCGTCGCCTCGGCGTCCTTCTTCAGCGCAACGTACAGGTTGCCGAGATGCACCTGGCCCTCGGCCCAGGCCGGCTCCTGCGCGACCGCCGTCTCGTAGGCGGAAGCCGCTTCTTCCAGCTTGCCCAGCGCCGCGCAGGAGGTCCCCAGCGCCTTGTAGGTCGCGGCGTGCTGCGGCCGATGGTGGGCCGCGTCGCGCAGGTTCTTGCGCGCGTCCTCGTGCCTTCCGAGCAGGGTGCCGGCGAGGCCGAGCTGGTAGATCGGCTCGGGCTCCGACGGCGCGAGCTCCACCGTCTTGGCGAAGGCGTCGTACGACTCCTCCAGTCGCCCGAGGCGTCGCAGCGCGTGGCCGAGCCTCGCGTGGATGCTGGGATCGTCGGCAATCTGCCGCAGCGCGGTCTTGTAGGACTCGACGGCAGAAGTGTCGTCGCCCTGCGCTTCGTAGACGCCGGCGATGGCCACGTGCACGTCGGCCCACCGGGGCTCGAGCTCCGCCGCGCGCTGGTAGGCCGCCAGCGCCTCGGTGTTCTCGTCGTGCTGCGCGCAGGCCCGGCCGAGGAGCTTGTGCGCTTCGGCGGAGTCCTCGTTCAGGCGCACGGCGTCCCGCAGCGCCCGGGCCGCGTCTTCCCAGCGCGCGATGCCGGAGAGCGCGCGCCCGAGCTCGAGAAAGAGGTCCGCCCGCTCCGGAGCAAGCCGCGTCGCGCGCTCGTAGACGCTCGTCGCCTCCGACCAGCGGGCGATCCGGGCATAGCAGACCCCCGCCTTCTCGAGCGCATCGAGGTTCGCCGGCTGGAGCCGCGAGACGTGATCGTAGGCGCGCGCCGCCGCTTCCCACCGCTCGAGACGCATGGAGATCTCGCCGAGCGCCAGCTGCGAATCGAGGTGGTCCGGCTTGAGGGTGGTCGCCTTGCCGTAGGCGTCGAACGAGTGCTCCATGTCGCCGAGCGACGCGTAGGTGGTCCCGAGCTGCAGGTGCGCGTCGAAGTAGTCGGGCTTGTGGGTGACGACGCGGGTGTAGGCCTTGATCGCCTCGTCGGGCTTGCCCAGGCGCTGATAGGTGGAGCCGAGCTGAAAGCGGGTGTAGGCGTCGTTGGGATCGACGAGAAGGCTCGTCTTCAGCAAGTCGAGGAGCTTCTCCAGCTTTTCGGTCTCGCTCATGGGAGATGAGGACGATAACGCGGCGAGGGCGCCGTGCGGTAGACGAAGAGGGGCGAGGCCGGCGGCCCTATTTTTCCGTGTCGATGGGGGCGCAATTCTTCCGCCCGGACATGACGCAGTCCTGCATCCGGGACATGGCCATCAGGCGCTCGATCACCATCCAGCCCACCGCCGCCAGAAGCACGACCACGGCCAGGGCGATGAGCGGCCCGTAGCGCTTGGCCGCCGACTCCCGCGGCGGGGGGGCCTCCGACGGCGGCGTCCGCACGCCTCCCTGCTCGCGGGTGATGCGCTTCAGCTGATCGGTGATGCGATCCGGCACGCGCTCCTCAGGATCCACCGCGGCGCACGGTGCGAAGAAAGGGACTCTCTACGCCCTCGCCGGGTTGCCCAGGAGGTGCTGCACCTCACTCGCGTAGTCGATGCCCGTCAGCCGCGCCAGGTCGAGCGGTGGGTCACGCTGCGCGAGAGTGGGCGGCTTGCGCCGGAGATACCCGCGGAGGATGAGGCGCGAGACCGCCGGCAGC
>Ga0302184_10002579_pt1 | contig 11461 bp, 10 predicted proteins | sample I_Palsa_N3_3_FD_200233 | JGI IMG/M metagenome (GOLD analysis project Ga0302184, IMG submission 200233) | Peat permafrost microbial communities from Stordalen Mire near Abisko, Sweden - I_Palsa_N3_3 | ecosystem: Environmental > Terrestrial > Soil > Palsa > Peat permafrost | place: Sweden...
TCGGCGGCGAGCTGGCGGGAGCAGTAGCCGTGCGCGACCCGGGTCTTGAGCATCTCGGCGCGCAGCCATTGGACCCGGCCGGGGATGATGGGCTGGCCGACCGGGGCGATGGCCAGGGTCAGCCGGGTCCGGGCCTTGCTCATCGCTTCTTCGTAGGCGATGCGGACGGCCGGGGCGGCCAGCGCGGCGTAGCGCAGGGTCATCTCGGTGGAGACGTGTTTTATATGCGGGTGATCCAGAGGCAGTGACAAGATCGCGTGGCGCGGTCCGTCACCAGCTGGAAAGGGAGTCACCCATTGGAGTTCATGCCATGCCTGGCCCGCTCGGCGGCAGACGGCCAGATCGAGAAGATCACGCTCGGGCATCCGCTGCTGGACGACTACCTGGTGTTCGTGGCGGCGCGGGCACGGACCAACACCTGGCTTGCCGTGGCCTACGACTTGAAGGTGTTCTTCGAGGTCGTCGGCAAGGAGCCGGCCGTGGTGACCACCGCGGACGTGTTCGCTTTCTTGTCTGCCCAGCGTGCTCCTCGTCGCGGGGAGCGGGTCGTGCGGCTGGAGGACGGCGAGGCGGGCCTGGCGGCACGGACGATCGCCCGGCGGCTGTCGAGCGTGCGGGGCCTGTATGGGTATCTGTGCGCCCGGGAGGACACCGGCGTGCACCGCAACCCGGTGCCGGGCAGCCTGGCTGCCCGCCGGCCGGGCGCGCGGCGTGGCCGGGGCGGGGTGCCGCTGATCCGCACGCCCCGCACCCTGCCGCGGGTGCTCGCGCCTGCCGAGGTCGACGCGCTGCGGGCGGCGTTGCGGACTCACCGCGACCGGGCCATGGTCGATGCGATGGTGCTGGGCGGGCTGCGCCGCTGCGAGGTGCTCGGCTTGCGGCTGGAGGATCTCAGCGCCGGTGAGCGGCGGCTGTTCGTGGCCGAGGGCAAGGGCGGCCGTCAGCGGGTAGTGCCGGTCTCGGCGCGGTTCTTCGCAGAAGTGGGCGCCTACCTGGAGTCCGAACGGCCAGGGGCATCTTCGGCCAGGCAGGTGTTCGTGGTGTTGAAGGGCGCCCGCCGCGGCGAGCCGCTGTCGGCGGCCGGGCTGGATGAGATCCTGGACGGGGCCCGGGATCGTGCCGGGCTGGAGCGGGCGACCTGCCACCAGCTGCGCCACACGTGTTTCACCCGGCTGCGGGAAGCGGGCATGGCGCTGGAGGCCATCCAGGCCCAGGCCGGTCACGCCTCGATCGAGTCGACGCGCCTCTACCTGCACCTGGCGAACGGCTGGCTGGAGAAGGAGTACCTGCGGGCGGCGGAGGCGATCGAGGCGCAGGTCGCGCCGGCCACCCCGACGGCAGCGCGGTGAGCGGGTCACCGGCCCGGCGGCCCTGCGTCGAGGACCTGGTCAGCACCTACCGCGCCGACCTGGTGGCGGCCGGGATGTTCGCCGGCCATCCGGTTACCTCGGTCGCCCGCATGTTCTTCACCCGCGTCGGTGCCGCCGGGTGGGCGCAGATGCCCCTGGCAGACCAGTGCGCCTTGCCGCTCAAAGACCGGCGGGTGGTCGGATGGCTCATCGTGACCGGGCGGCTGCGTCCGAGCCCCGATTACCTGGTGGCCTGCCGGCCCTACCTGGGGGAAGTCGCCGCTCATCATCACCGGGCGTTCCACGTGCGCTTCGCTGAAACCTCCGCCGGGCTCGGCTTCGGGGCTACCGTGACCCGCCTGCAGTGGTCGGCGCTGGCCAAGGTGACGGCGCTGGCCGGGCTGGCCCCCGATCAGGTGACCCAGGCGGTCATTGACGAGGGCCGGCAGGCACTGACTGCCGCCATCGGCCGTCACCACCCCGGCAGCCACGGCCCGGGGGCGCTGAGCGCGGCGCTGTTCGGATTGCAGACCACCTTGTTCCACCTCGGCGCGCTTGACGCCGCGCCCCGCAAGACCAACCCTGACCGCTCGGCCGAGCGGGCCGCGCAATGGGCATCGGCGGCGCCGCAGCTGGCATCTACCCTGGCCGGCTACATCGCCCAGGTAAGCCTGTCGCTGCGGGCCTCGACCATGGTGCGCGTCGAGGGCGTGCTGCGCGAGTTCGCCTGCTGGCTGGCCGGCAATGCCCCCGAGGTCGCCTGCGTCGCCGACCTTCGCCGCCGCCATATCGAGGCCTATAAGCTGCACCTGGCTGCCCGGCCATCGGCTCGCGGCGGGAAACTGTCCCGGATCAGCCTCGCCGAGCACCTCGGCGCTCTGCGCGCCTGCTTCGAGCGGCTCACCGAGTGGGACGGCGATGATGTCCCCGCCGCCGTGCTGGTCTTCTCGGGCGACCTGCCGCTGCGCGACGAGCCGCTGCCCCGGTTCCTGGACGACGGCGCGTTCACCAAGCTGCTGCAGGCCACCCGCGCCGACCCCGACCCGTTCGTCCGCCTGGCCGTGGAATTCCTGGCCCGCACCGGCCTGCGCAAAGGCGAGTTCCTCGACCTTACCGTCGACTCCGTCGTGCAGATCGGCGCCGCCTACTGGCTGCACGTGCCGCTCGGCAAGCTGCGCACCGACCGCTATATCCCGCTGCACCCCCAGCTCAAGGACCTCCTGGACGGCTGGCTCGCCGCACGGCCCGCCAGCCTGCGCACCCCTTACCTCTTCGTCGAGCACGGCCAGCGCATCGGCCAGGGCCGCGTCGACCGGGCCGTCGCCAAAACCGCCCAGGCCGCCGGGATCGGCCACGTCAGCCCGCACAGGCTCAGGCACACGCTGGCCACCCAGGCGATCAACCGGGGCATGAGCCTCGAGGCGATAGCCGCCCTTCTCGGCCATCGATCGATGCGGATGACCATGGTGTATGCCCGCATCGCCAACCGCACCGTGGCCGACGAGTACTTCGCCGTATCGGAGAAGGTCGAGGCCCTCTACGACGCCCCGAAGAACCTGCCCGCCGGCGCCGAGGGCACCGAGATGCGCAAGCTCCGCGCCGAAATGCACCAGCGCATGCTCGGCAACGGCTACTGCGCCCGGCCCGTCGGGCTGGACTGCCACTTCGAGTCGATCTGCGAATCCTGCACCTTCTTCCAGACCACCATCGAGTTCCGCCCCACCCTCCAAAAGCAGCGCGACGACGCCGCCGCCAAGGGCCAGGCCGGGCGGAAGAAAATCTTCGACGGACTCCTGTCCCGCCTCGACGAGACAGCCTCCTAGCATGATCAACTTGACAAGATCACCCGCATAATGGCCGAGCAGGGCCATCAGCGCCTGCAGGGACATGCCCGAGTTGATCAGGCTTGTCGCATATGTGTGCCTGAGCTGGTGCGGTGTGACGTGCAGCGTTTGCCCGTCGCGGCCGCGCAGCCCGGCGGCCGCCGCGGCGTCGTCGAGTCCGCGGCGCAGCCGGAAGGCGGTCAGGCGGCGGCCGCGCTCGGTGAACAGGAAGTCCGCGGGCCGGTTCAGCCGGGGATGCGGCAGGGCCCGCTGCGGGCCGCGCCGGGTCATCCATTCGTCCAGGGCGGTCAGGGTGGGCTCATCCAGCGGCACGGTCCGCTCGGTGGCCAGCTTGCCGAGGGGGACCTTCAGCCAGCTGCCGTGGCTGGCGGAGTCCCAGATGCAGTCCAGCTCGAGGTCGAGCAGCTCGCCCAGCCGGATGCCGGTGCCGCGCAGCACGGTCAGCCCGGTGCGGGCGAACGGGTCGGCCAGCTCGCTGATGGCCGCCATCAGGTCCCGGTCGGCGTCCGGTGGCAGGGCGCGGGGCAGCGGCTTGTCCAGCCGGGGGATATCGGCGGGGAACAGCAGCCGTGCGGGCGGCCGCTCGGCATACCCCCATAGCGCCAGGTCGTCGAAGAAGCAGCGCAGGTCAATGACGGTCCGCTTGCTGACCACCGCGGAGACGGGCTGGTCGCGGGCGACCCGGCCGCGCCAGGGCCGCTTGTGGTTGTGGGCCAGGAATCCTTCGATGTGCTCCCGGGTGAGCTGGGTCAGGCTGCGGACGTCCGGATGAGCGGCAGAAAGATACTCGGAGAACACGATCAGGCTGTCGGCGCGCAGGCCGGCCGTGTTAGGCCGCAGCGTGGCCGCCACCGTGGTCAGGTAGCGCAGCGCGGCCGCGCGGATGCCGGGCTGGCTGATCGCCTGCACCCGCTGGGCGATGGTCGCCTGGCCGGGCCTGGCCTGCCGCGGCGGGTGCTGGCAGATCCGCAGCTCATAGCAGGCCTGGTGCAGGCTGAACGCGCGGGAGGAGTTGTGCACCCAGGTGTGGTGGCCCGCGGCCGGCGCCTCGGCCAGCGCCTGGGCGAACGCAGCGAAGTCGTCATCGCCGAGCTGGCTGAGGGTTTTGCCCGCGGTCAGGCAGATCAAGGCGAGCCCGCCGCGGCAGACATCCCGGGTCCAGTTCGCGCTCCACCCGAACTGCTCGGCCACTTCGGTGATCTGCTGGACATCGCCGGGATGCCGGGCCGCCCACTGCAGGTAAAGGTCACCGGGAGTCTTGGCGAGCAGCAGATCCAGGTCCGGCGTGAGGTGGCCTTCCGCGAAACACCAGCTCAGGAACGGCCACGCGCCGGTGCGCTTGAGGTCGGCGAGCCGCGCCAGGGTCGGCCGTCTCATCCACGCCGTCAGCTGCGGGTGCAAGTCCAGCAGCCGTGCGGCGGCGTTACGCCGGATCCGCCGGCCGTCCGGGCCGATCGGCAGCGCCGCGACCGCGTCAGCGTAGGCAACCAGCAGGTCCGGCGCTCCCTGGCGGCGCAGCGTGACGGCGGCCGGGGCGCTCACCGGGCCGCCGCCCTGGCCCGGGCGTACTCAGCCGCCAGCGTCTGCGGTGACAGGTGCACGTAGGCGGCTGTCGTCTCCGGGTTAGCGTGACCCATCAGCTCCCGCAGCGCCAGCAGGTCGATGCCCGCCGAGGCGAGCTCGGTTCCGTAGGTGTGCCTGAGCCGGTGCGGCCGTACCCGTACCGCCCCGGAGGCCAGCCGGTGGGTGCGGAAGATCCGCCGCAGCCCGGCCTCGGTCAGCGGCTGCCCGGCGGTCGGGCCGCGCAGCACCACGAAGCACTCCGGCGTCCGGCACGACGCCGGGCGTTCCTCGCGCAGGTAGGCGGCCAGCTCGGCGAAGAACGCGGCGTCCACCGGGACGACGCGTTCCTTGCCGCCCTTCCCGGTCACCCGCACCCGGCGCAGCCCCATGTCCACATCGGCTAGCCGCAGCGACCGGACCTCCGCAGCGCGCAGCCCGCCGAGCAGCATCGCCAGCGTGATCGCCCGGTCCCGGAAGATCCGCAGATCCGCCACGAACGCCGCGACGTCCTCCGGCTCCAGCGCCTCGGGGAGCCGCTGCGGCTGGCGCACCAGCCGCCCGCCGCTGCGCGGCCGGCCCGGCCGATATGCCCCAGCAGTCCCCGGCGGCTAGGCCGCAACCCGGTCGACCGCCGCGCCGCCGGCACCGGGTTCTCCGCCCGCACCCCGGTCATCACCGCGAACTCGAACAGGCCCCGCACCGCGGCGATCCGCCGGTTCATCGTGGCCGGCATCGCCCCGCGTCCGGCACCGAGCCGGACCACCGGCTGGCCCGCAGTCCTGGCCGGACGCTGCTGCCAGTCCAGGTAGTCGAACAAGTCCATCGCCACCACGTCGGCCAGGCGGGCATCCCGCCCGGCCAGGAACCGCAGGAAGTTCAGCAGGTCATAGGCGTAAGCGCGGACCGTGGCCGACGAGAACGCCCGCGCCCCCAGATGCGCCAGGAACCGGTTGACCAGCTCACCGTCAGCGCCGCACCCATCGACCCGGTAACCATCGCTGACCAGCACCACACGCTGCCCCATCGACCCTCCCTTGGGACACCTGATCTCAGTGTGACGCCACCGGCTCCAGGTGACGGGATGTCAGGAAACCCGGGCGTGTCGCCGGGCTGAGGGCCGGTTAACGGGGACCCTGTTGATCCACGAGGGCCGCGAGGGCTGTCAGCGCTGCTCGTGGCGGTCAACGTTCCGCTTGCGGGCACGTGTGCTCGGCTGTTGTCCGGCTATCGGGTGATGTGCTCTTCTTGTTAGTTTCATCCGATTCGCGGTCGCCGCCGTTGAACAGTTCCGCAAGCGCGTGTGGCGCGCCGGCGCCGAAGATGAGATCGACCGTCTCGCGTGCTGCGATCGCTTCGGCTTCACTTCGCGGGAACATCACCGTCTCGTATGCGGTGAGAGCCGCTTCGATGTCGTCAGGGTTCGCGGCGATCGCCTGGGCGAGTTCAGCGCCGTCGAGCATGGCGAGGTTGGCGCCTTCGCCGCCGGGAACGGTGACGTGTCCGGCGTCGCCGATGAGTGTCGCGCCGGGAACCCGGGACCACTGGTGCTGGTCGGGGAGCTGGTAGATGCTGCGCAGGACCGGCGCGGTGTCGCTGTGGGCTATGAGCGCGGTGAGTTCTGGTGCCCAGCCGTCGAACTCGGCGGTGATGGCGGCTCGGGTGGCGTCTGCGTCGGTGAAGTTGATGCTGTCGAACCAGTCGGCGGGCCGGGGCACGACGACGTAGGAGTGGATGACGTTACCGGGCTCGCGGTGGGCGAGGAAGCCTTTTCCGGGCTCCAGGGCGTACAGCGCGCCGTCTCCGACGACCGCGGCGGATGCGGGGTGCCGGTTGTCGACGTCATGCAGGTACGTGTCGATGTAGCTCATCCCCGCGTAGGCCGGCTTTTGGTCCGAGACCAGCGGCCGGACCTTTGACCAGGTGCCGTCCGCGCCGACCAGCAGTTCGGTCGTGACGGTCGAACCGTCGGCGAACGCGAGTTCGCGCCTCCCGTTGCCAGCCACGGTCGCGGCGATGAGCTTCTTTCCCCACTGCACCGTTCCCATGGGCAGCGAGTCGAGCAGGATCCGGCGGATGTCGCCGCGCAGCGCTTCGGGCTTCGCCATCGATCCGTCGTCGGGGACGTCGCCGAGAATGACCGCGTGCCGGTCGGCAACCCGCTGCGCGGCGCCACCCCCGTGAAGGATTGACCGGTATTCCTCGTCCAGGCCGGCGATGTGGATGGCCAGTTGCCCGTTGTGCTCGTGCAGGTCGAGCTGGCCACCTTGCGTCCGGACCCCCGCCGATGCCTCCGCCTCGTAGACGGTGACGGGGACGTCGTGCAGATGCAGCACGCGGGCCAGGGTCAGCCCGCCCAGGCCGGCGCCGACGATGGTGACAGAAATCGTCATGGGATACCTACCGATTCATGGACCGTTGGTCCAATGTCAAAACCAGTTTGGACCGCCGGTCCATTTATGTCAAAATGACGCTATGGCGACCCCGACTCCGCGTAGGCCGAGGCGGGCTGACGCGCTGTCGCGGGAACGGATCGTCGAGGCCGCAATCGAGATCCTCGACAGGAACGGCGAGCAGGCGCTTACCGTCCGGGCCTTGACCAGCCATCTCTCAACGGGTCGCGGCGCGATCTATTACTACGTCTCGGGTATGGACGACCTCCTGGCAGCGGCAGCGGACGACGTCATCCGTGCAGCAACGGAGCAAGCGGCCGGCGATGGCGACCCAAATTCGGCTATCCGCGGCCTCTCGCTCGGGATCTTCGACGCGATCGACGCCCACCCATGGGTCGGCTCCCAGCTCGCTCGTGAACCCCTCCAGCCGGCAGTTTGGCGGATCTGGAAGAGCATCGGCGTGCAGCTGCAGGGTCTTGACGTCGTTGGATCAGCTGCATCGGACGCCGGAGCAGCCTTGGCGAACTACATCTTCGGGTCCGCTGCCCAGTTCGCTGCCGGTGCGCGTCGAACGCGCAACCAGGCCGAGCGTCAGCGCTACCTCGACGCACTGGCAGCCGCGTGGACGGAACAGGACGCCGGCCAAGTCGTCCGCGAAGCAGCGTCAGAGCTTCGCGATCACGACGACCGGCACCAATTTCTCGCCGGCATCGACATTTTCCTCAACGGGATCGCGACAAGGGCCAAGTGAACGGCATCCACGTGAACCCGAATCGCGCGCTGCCCTGCCAGGGCGGCAAGTTGACCGTGCGGCTGCAGGAGGCCGCGGAGGCCTCGGAGGCCTCAGGAGGAAGTCGCCGGGTCGTTGCGTGCCCGGCTGGTCCCGGATGAGGTGAGCCTGGAGTTCGGGTTGAAGGTATCCGGCGGCATGAACTGGTTCTTTGCGAAAGCGCAGGGGGAGGGCGCCATCAAGGTCACCGTGAAGTGGGCTGGGAACCCGGCGGCGGCCACACCGCTTCCCCGGAACCGGACAGGACCCGGGGAAGCGATGACGTCCGCGGGCCAGGCCGCGGTGGTACGGGCATAGGCCACTTTCGCGGGCACCACGGTGGTGTCCGCGCGCACCGCGAAGCCCGCAGCAGCTTCGCCCTCGCCGCCTTGGCCAGCAGTGCCTCATTCAGCCCGGCCACCGCCCCGTCCCCGCACCGGGTGGTCAGCTTCATCAGCGTCGTCGGATGCGGCACCCTGCCATCCAGCGGGATCCAGCAGAACCGTCACCAGGAGATCGAATCGCTCACCTCGGCGCACAGGCTCTCATAGCCAGCCGGTACCGGAACTTCAAGAACATCAGCCGCAGATAGCACTCCACCGGCGTAGACGGCCGGCCCATCACCGGGTGAAAATGCGGCGCGAACGGCGCGAAGAACGCCGCGTCACCCCGTAAAGCGTCCACCCACGCGAGCTCTTCCGGCAGCCGCAGCACCTCCGGCAGCAGCAAGGTCTCCCACAACGCGGGATGATCGCCTACGGTACGGAACATGATGGCCTCGATCCCTTCTAGCCCAAGGGGTCGAGGCCATCCTTTTCGCCATACCGGCCAGGATCACAGACCAGCGCGCAGGTTTTTCAGGTCGAAGTAGCTAGATGTTCTGTGCGTTGGAAGCCGCGCCCGGAGGCGGAGACACGAGTACGTATTAAGCGATCTGTAATTGTTCGAGCGAATTACAATGTTCCCGCACGTTACGCTACGCGACCGCGAGGCACTAACCAAGCCTGTTGCGACCTACCGCTTAACAGAAGGTCTCTCATTAATCTGAAAGCTCTATCTGATGTAGTTCCGCAGCCCGCTTTACCAGCAGATGGGCCCGACGAGAGCTTGCGGCAGCAGCCTGGCAGGTGTGCCGACGTGTGCCGGGTAATGCCGTTTCGTCCGTGTTATCCGCGTGTTGGCTTAGGCCTCTTCTTCCATATCGCCACGCATCACCATTCGCTTTGTGCGACACTTACGCTCCGGACGGCCGCATGATAACGTTCTGGCGAGTTTCTGGCGCGCCGGACCACGCCATCCACAATCCAGGATACAGAGGCCCTTGCATAATCTTAAGCAGACCGCCGGCTTCGGTTTAAATGGCCTGGATCGCGCGTCACGGGGCCGGTTATATAAGAGTCTGCCACATACGGGGGTATGCCTACTCAAGGGGGTATGACGACATGCACCACAAGCTAGCACGAACTACGGCAAGGACGGCCATTATCGGTGCCGTGATAGTCCTCGGCAGCACGGCCGCCGCCCAGGGGGCGATGGCCAAGGCGGCGCCCGGCGGCATCGTGTACGTGCCGTGCCAGACACCGGCGCTGATATCGGCCCTCGCCAGCGCCAGCAGCGGCGAGAAGCTGCAGCTGGCGTTCGGCTGCACCTACCGGCTGACCGCGCCGCTGCCCGGCATCGACACTGGCCTGACCATCGTGGGCTCCGGCGCCACCTTGGAGCGCAGCGAGGCTGCCGGCACCCCGGCCTTCACGATCCTGACGGTAGACGCAGGAGACGTCAATCTCGTCGAGGTGAACTTCCGCAATGGCGGTGGCGCCGCCAACGATAATGGCGGCGCGATCGACAATGCGGGCGGGAATATCACCGTGCTCGGCGGTACCTTCACGGACAGCTATTCAGGCGGTGGCGCGATCTACAACGATTCCGGGACCCTGACAATGACCAGCGCCTACTTCATGCACAATGCCGCCGAATACGGTGGTGGCGCGATCGCTAACGACGCCACCATGACACTGCGCAGCTCCCGCTTCTTCGGGAACACCGCAAATTTCGGCGGCGCGATTTACAACGGAGGCACCGCAGCGATTACCGGCACTACCTTCACCGAGAACGAAGCCTTCGCAGGCGGGGCCCTCGTCAATTCCGGCCGGGCGGCACTGATTTACGTCACCATTCAGGACAACTCCGCCATAATCGCGTTCGGCGGCGGTATCGTCAACAACGAGGGCACGCTGACCGCGGCTTTCAGCAATATCGTCCACAACACCGCCAAGGACGAGGGCGGCGGTATCGAAAACGGCGGTAGCGTGACGCTGAGCCAGACCAAGGTCTCCGGCAACACGCCCGACAACTGCGAGCCGGTCGGCACGATCGCGGGCTGCTCGGGCTAACCGCCGCGCGATTCCGGCCGCAGCATCCGGCAGCGTGGCACGGCCGTCGGCCACGGCGCACTACCGGATCGCGGCCAGCGGAAAGCTTGCCGCTGCGACCCCCTACTGGGCAGGGCCGTCAATGATCAGTTGGACCTAGGCGTCGGCGGCCCGCTGGGGAGGACGAACTCTTCCGCGGGGGTTGGCCGTTATCCAACGCTGGTCACGACCGTCTACGGCGGCACCTCGGAGATCATGAAGACCATCATCGCCCGCGAGGTCACCGGCCTGCGGATCTAGACCTCTACTCATCTGGTCCATCCCGATTCTAACCCGATGTTAGACGGAATGTTAGAACTGAGAGCCTCCGGCGAATCCGTGCCGCGTAGTGGAGGTTAGTGGCGCATGTCCGGCCGGGAGGGCGGTATGAGGAGCTGCGGATTTCGCGCGACGTTTGGCAAGCGCTCGTCGTCGGCGACGTCGACCCCCGGCTCTAACGAGGTTCTCGATATCGTCTGCCTCGTCGGCGACTTCCCCGACACCCTCCTACCTCTTCGCCTATGACCGCCATTGTCACCGGCGGCCAGCCCGGCCGACCCGTCAGGCAGGGCGAGTACGTCGTGGAAGTGGCCGCCCACCTCGGCACCCCGGTCACTTGGGGGCAGCTCGCGGCCTTGCGAAGTGCGCTAGCCCCTGAATATGGCGCTTGACGTGCGGGAACGTGACCTGGCCTAGCTGGATGGCGTGTGGCCGCCGAGTCCATGCGATTGCAGTACGGGCTGGCAGAACGCGCGGTCGCGCCGGCAGGTCTTGTGCCGGGAGGTCCCCGGTGGCACGTTAGCTCAAACTGGCAGAGCAGCAGACTCTTCATCCCCTGGTTCGGGGTTCGAGTCTCTAGTGGCGCACCCCCCTGAACTGGTGTTATGACCGTTAGGGCCTTCCTGGCCGGAATGGCCTGCATCCACGCCCCGGGCACCCCGGCGGCGTCATCGTTGCTAATCTGCTGGCTCCTGGCCCGCAGATTGGGCTGCCTAAAGGTGGTTCCAAGCTCACCGGCAACGCCCTATAGCCAGTACCTGGCCCGACGACTGGATCGGTAGATGAGCATCAGCCAGCCGCCGCAGGCGGCGATCTAGGGTGTGGGGGCATTCAGCTCGCTAAGGCAGCTTTCAAG
>Ga0302184_10002585_pt1 | contig 11451 bp, 11 predicted proteins | sample I_Palsa_N3_3_FD_200233 | JGI IMG/M metagenome (GOLD analysis project Ga0302184, IMG submission 200233) | Peat permafrost microbial communities from Stordalen Mire near Abisko, Sweden - I_Palsa_N3_3 | ecosystem: Environmental > Terrestrial > Soil > Palsa > Peat permafrost | place: Sweden...
AGTAGTGGCGACGGCCGCCGACGGCGCGGCCCATCATCCCGAGCACCTCGAGGATGATGCCTACCACGATGAGGATGATCCCGATGCCCCACAGGACCACGAGCTTGTGGACGAGGAGCGCGACGATCAGCAGTAATACGCCTAAACCGATCATAGTTCCCGATGACCTTCCTAGCCATCAGGGATGGCTCTCTGGGACTTCGAGCCGCACGGCGATCCTCGCGACTCACCTGCTGTTGAAATACCCCTTTCCGGTGCCCCGGAAACCGCGTGGTGGAGGCCCGAGCTCGTGCCGCTACTGTGCTGGGCGATGTCGTTCGAGCGCGTTTGTATCTATGCCGGTTCGAACCTCGGAGCGGATGCCCGATACCGGGAGGCCACCGAGGAGCTTGTCCGTCTTCTGGTTGCGCAGGGCGCGGGCATCGTCTACGGGGGTGGCAACGTTGGCCTGATGGGGGTCCTGGCCGACGCGGCGCTCGAGCTGGGAGGTGAGGTCATCGGCGTGATCCCCCGGTCCCTGGTCGAGCGTGAGCTCGCGCATCAGCAGCTCAGTGAGCTGCGCATCGTGGGATCGATGCACGAACGCAAGGCGCTGATGGCGGACCTATCGGATGCGTGTCTCGCCGTCCCCGGCGGGGTCGGCACCCTGGAGGAGATCGTGGAGATGCTCACCTGGACCCAGCTCGGTCTCCACCAAAAGCCGTGCGGGCTGCTGAATGTCGCGGGCTACTACGATCACCTGGTCGCGTTTCTCGACCACGCCGTCGAGGATGGCTTCCTTCGCCCTGACCACCGCGCCCTGCTCGTCGTCGCCGGCCATCCCGAGGCGCTCATCGCCGGGCTTGCGCAGTCCTTGCCACCAGGCGGCGGGAAGCAGCTCGACCGCAGATCCGCGTGATCACCTGATCTGCCGCTGAGGATGCTCAACCAGTACCGCAAAGTGCTCTCGGTGCCCGGCTCGCGGCGGCTGCTCGCCACCGCACTCGTGGGTCGCCTGCCGCAGGGGATGTCTTCGCTGGCCATCCTGCTGCTCGTCCGGGGCACGACGCACTCGTACGCCGCCGCCGGGGCGGCGGTGGGCGCCTACGCCTTGGCCTGCGCCGTGGTGGCGCCACTGCAGGGCCGCCTCGTCGACCGCTTCGGCCGGCTACGGGTGCTCGTCCCCACCGCGGTCGGCCAGGCGGTGGTGCTCACCGTGCTCGTGGTCAGCGCGCGCGCCCACGCGGGCGGCGGAGTGCTGGTGGTTCTATCCGGTCTGGCGGGCGCGCTCGTGCCCCCGATCGCCCCGACCGTGCGCGCGCTGCTGCGCGAGATTCTTCACGATCCCGATGTTCGCGAGACCGCCTACGCCTTGGAATCGGTGATTCAGGAGCTCGTATGGATCACCGGACCATTGCTTGTAGCCGTGATCATCACCGCGACCTCGACGTCGGTGGCGATTCTTCTGCTCGCGGTCGTGTGCGTCGGGGGAACCGCCCTGTTCGTGCGGTCGCCGCTGGCTCGTGACCGGGCTGCGCCCGAGTCGCCGCATCAGCGAACCGCGGCGCTGGCCAGCGGGCAGCTGCAGGCCCTGCTCGGGCCGATCGCGTTGACCGGAGTGGGCCTGGGAGCGATTGAGGTCGGGTTGCCGTCGCTTGCCCTGCACGCCGGCTCTCGCTCCGCGTCGGGCGTGCTGCTGGCGCTCTGGAGCGCCGGCAGCCTGGTCGGCGGCCTCTGGTACGGCTCGCGCTCGTGGCGCTCATCGCTCGCCGTTCGCTACCGCGCCCTGCTCCTGCTCGCCATTGCGTTCACCGCCCCGCTGATCGCCGCGCGCTCGATTCCCGCCGGCATGGTGTGCAGCCTGCTGGCCGGTCTGATGATCGCGCCGTTGTTCTCCTGCCAGTATGCGCTGGTCGGCCGCACCGCCAGGCCCGGGACCGAGACCGAGACCTTCACCTGGGTGACGGCCGCGCTTGTCTCCGGCATCGCCGGCGGATCCGCCGCCGGTGGGGCGGTGATCGGCTCCGGCGGCGTCGCCGCGCCCTTCGTCCTCTCCTGCCTCGCCACTGCGCTGGCCGCTACGCTCGCGGTCGGGCTGCGCAGCCGGGTTGAGCAACCAGCCTGAGCGGGCGTGCGACCGATGAGATCAGCGGGCCGAGGCGGTCTGTTCTGGAAGTAAGGCGCTCGTGTTATCGAACCGGACAAGGAACATGACCTCAACAAGCTCGGAAACCCGCTCACGCTGGTTCGCGCTGATCGTCCTCTGTCTCGGCTCGCTGATGATCGTCCTCGACAGCACGATCGTCAACGTGGCGCTGCCCTCGATCAAGAAGGATCTCGGCTTTTCGCAGACGAGCTTGGCGTGGGTGGTCAACGGCTACCTGCTCACGTTCGGCGGCTTTCTGCTCCTGGGCGGGCGGCTCGGAGACCTGCTGGGCCGGCGTCGGCTGTTCCTGAGCGGAATCGCGCTGTTCACGCTCGCGTCTGGAGCCTGCGGCTCCGCGACGACTCAAGACATGCTGGTCGCCGCACGGGTCGTCCAAGGCTTCGGCGGCGCCGTCGTGTCCGCGGTCTCGCTCTCGCTGATGGTGTCCCTGTTCGTGGAGCCGGCCGAGCGCGCGAAGGCGATGGGAGTGTTCGGGTTCGTGGCGGCCGGCGGCGGCACCCTCGGCGTCCTGCTCGGCGGGATCCTCACCGACCTGTTGAACTGGCACTGGATCTTCCTCGTCAACGTCCCGATCGGCGTCGGGGTCTGCGTTCTCGCCCTCAGGGTGCTGCCGGCAGGGAACCGCGCGAGCGCCGGCGCGCGCCTTGATGTCGCCGGCGCGGTCACCATAACCGCGGCATTGATGCTCGCGGTCTACGCGATCGTGAACGGAAACCAGGCGGGCTGGACGTCGGCACAGACGCTCGGGCTACTCGCCGCGGCCGCCGCGCTGCTCGCCGCGTTCCTCGCGGTCGAGGCGCGCAGTCGCTCCCCACTTGTGCCCCTTGGTCTGTTCCGGCTGCGAAACCTCGCCACCGCCAACGGCGTCGCGGTGCTCTGGGCCGGCGCGATGTTCGCCTGGTTCTTCCTCTCGGCGCTGTACTTGCAGCTCGTGCTCGGATACAGCCCCTTGCAGGTCGGGCTGGCATTTCTCCCGGCGAACCTGATCATGGGCGCCTTCTCGCTTGGCATCTCGGCGAAGCTCGTGCTCCGCTTCGGGATCAAGCGGCCGCTGGCGACCGGGCTGCTGCTCGCGGCTGTCGGCCTGGCGCTGTTCGCCCGCGCGCCCGTCGCTGGGCATTTCGCCGTCGACGTGCTGCCCAGCATGATCCTGCTCGGCTTCGGCGCCGGCATCGCGTTCAACCCGGTGCTGCTCGCCGCGATGGGCGACGTCGATCCGAGCGAGTCCGGCCTTGCCTCGGGCATCGTCAACACCTCGTTCATGATGGGCGGCGCGCTCGGGCTCGCCATCCTCGCGAGCATTGCCGCCTCCCGGACCAGCCACCTCGTCGCCTCGGGGCACGACCACATCGGCGCGCTCGATGCCGGATACCACACCGCCTTCCTGATCGGGGCGATGTTCGCAGTAGCCGCGGCCGTGCTCGCCGCCGTCCGGCTCCAGGCGTCCGCCGTTCCTTTGGCCGAAGAAGTATCGACCCATCTAACCGACCCCGCGCTCGCCGACGCAAACATCTGAGGGAGGTCCGGCCAGGATCAGGTCGAAAAGGTGCCCTGACGGCTAGGTCCACATGTCACGCGAGCGGGGTGAGGCCATGGTTTCACAGAGCACAAACGAATCAGAGCAAGCGGTCTCGCAGCCCTCCGAGACGGCGGGCGCCGACGCCAAGCCCTCGCCGGGGCCAGACCGGTTCTGGTCGATCGCCGCGGCGTTCTGCGAATGGCTGATGCGACCGCGCGTACGGCTCACGATCACCGGCATCGTTCTGCTGCTGATCGGCGGTTTGCTGGTGACGAGCTCCGTGTGGACATTGCCGCTCGTGATCGGCGGGGCGCTGATGGTCGCGATCGCCTGGATCGGACGGCGACTGGACGGGCGGTTCGCCGTCGAGTGGGGGGAGACGGGGACCCAGCTCGAGTTTCGGGCGCAGATCAAGGCCGCCCCGCCGACGCCCAGCGAGCTGACCGCGACATATTCCGCCTCCCGCGGAATGCTTCCTTCACCCGAGCACGCGGATGTGATCGAGGGCGAGGCGCACACCGTCGAGATCGACGTCGCGGAGCTCAAAGCGCTGATCGCCGCTGCCGAGACCACCGAGGCCGAGATCGCGCACGTCGATCCGGCTGGGGCCGATACGGCGGCGCTGGCTACGCGCAATCTCCGGGTCGCCCAGGGTGGCGGCCGCGCGTCAGAAGCAGCCGGCTAGCTCCTGGGTGGAGCGGGACTCCGGCTAGCCTCCCGGGTGGAGCGGGCTCGCGTGCCGCGGCTCGTATATAGCCAGTTCGTCACCGCCGGGCAGGGTCAGCGAGGTAATCAGGCCAAACCGCTCCTCCGCGATCTCAGCGGTGAACTCGACGCCCTTCGCCTTCAGCTCGGTGACCGTCGCATGGATGTCATCACACATCAAGAAGAGCTTCTGGTGAGCAGCCTCGTCAGTTGGGTGGGCGGCCAGCTCGGCCGGCGGCAGCGCGAAGATCTCCCACCCGCCGCCGGCGTCCACGGACGGGAAACCGAGAATGTCGCGCATGAACAGGCGCACCTGCTCCGGATCCCTTGCGAAAATGATCGCGTGAACGCCGGTGATCATCTCCACACAAGCCTACGCGCAGGCAGCGCGATTCACCGCCCCGGTCGTGCCGCGCGGTCCCGGGGGCTCGGGGCCCTACCGAGCGATTCCGAGCGTGCCGGCGATCGCTGCCAGGGCCGGCTGGTGCTCGTCACGCGATACCGCGACCGTCAGCCGGTGCGCCTCAGGGTCCCAATCCAGCTCGAAGAATGGGCAGCAGCGCCGCTCGACGGCAATAAGCTCGCCGATCACCGCGGCCGACGTCTGATCGCTTAGCCGGAGCACGAGCCGGCCGGTGCCCTCCTCGATGACTTGCGCATCCGCGCCGACGGCACGGTAACGGTCGAGCTGCGTACTCAGAGCGTCCTCGTCGAGCGAGCAGGACGCCGACAACATCGGCGACGACTCCATGTGCACACAGCGTAACCGACGGTCTCCGCGCCGTAACCGGACGATCTCCTCGCCCGGGCGCCACCCAGCGAATCCGATCGTGCCCGTGAATCCGATCGTGCTCGTGCTAGAACGGCAACCATGGGCGCCACCTTCGCCGATGAACCCCTTGCCGCGTACGTGGCTGACGTGGCGAAGGAGTCGGGCCCCCTTGACGTAACCGAGATGCGACGCGCCAGCCGCCTGCGAGCGCGGCTGCGCCGCTCCGAGCCCGAGCTCCCGGCGGTCGAGTCGATTCGGATCGGCGATCTGGCAGCCCGCCTGTATCGCCCCTCACTGGGTCCGCTGCCGCTGATCGTCTACCTGCACGGCGGCGGATGGACGATGGGTGACCTCGACACCCATGATCGCCTCTGCCGTCGGCTCGCTTATGGCGCCGGCGCCGCGGTGCTGGCCGTCGACTACCGGCTCGCGCCCGAGCACCCCTGGCCGGCGGCGGTCGACGATGTCGTGCAGGCGTTGCGCTGGGCTCACGCCTCTCCGTCTGAGCTGGGCACGACAACGCCGGGCGTCGCGGCGGTCGCCGGCGACAGCGCGGGTGGCACGCTCGCCGCGCTGTCCTGCCTGCGCCTGCGGGCGGAGGCTCCGGCAGCGCTCCCGGATCTGCAAGTGCTGATCTGCCCCAACACCGACCTCACCGCCTCTCATCCCTCGATGCGGTCGAAGGCGAGAGGGTTCGGTCTCACCGCCGACACCGTGCGGTTCTTCAGGTCCCAATGGGTGCCGGATCGCTCGCGGTGGACCGACCCTGGTGTCAGCCCGCTGTTCGCGCCCGACCTCTCGGGCCTGCCCGCGGCGCTCGTCATCACCGCAGAGCACGATCCCCTGCGCGACGAGGGCGAGGCTTACGCCGCGCGGCTGCGCGACGCCGGCGTGGCCGTCGAGCTGCGCCGCGAGGAAGGACTCATCCACGGCTTCGTGACGATGGACGAGATCTCGCCCGCCTGCGCCGCCGCCGGCGACCGGATCGCCGCCGAGCTGCGCGTCCGGCTCGGTTCACAGCACGACCGCGTCGACTCCGGGTAGGCCCGAGGCGGCTGACGCGGGGCGCGCTGAGCGGGATGCCGAGTGCGAGGGCCGGCCGAGACCCGGGCTTCACCAGCAGGCGGTGGGCGGCGCTGTGCAGCGATCTGGGCACGACCGCGAGCTGGTGGCCGCCTGGTCCATAGAGCGTCACGCCGGGAAACCCCGCGGTCTCGCAACTCTTGCCGCTGACGTTCTCATATGAGATCCCGAGGATGAAGGTCCCACCCTCCCCGTTCCCGCCGATGCCTCGAATGCGAAACGCTCGGGTCTAGCAATCGGGCCGGGCAGAACCAGCAATCGCCTGCGCCCCGCCAAGGGCCAATCCCAGCACCGCGGCCACGGCGACGACCGCGCTCCGCGCCACCCAGCGAATTCGCATCACATACCTCCCTCGCAGATATGGCCGTGCTGGCGGGGTACCCGATCGGACACCAAGACACGCGTGAATCGGCGTGCGCCGCCGACACCCGCGGCTCGCCGGGATCCCCGGCAGCATCCCGTGGGGTAGCCTCGTCGCCGTGGCGGTCTGGTTCGACGAGCTCGCGGACTTCTTGCGCATCCCCTCGGTGAGCGCCGACCCGGCGCGCAGGGAGGACGTAGCACGTGCGGGCCAGTGGGTGTGCGAGCTCCTGCGCGACGCCGGCGGCGAGTGCGAGCTCGTCGACTGGGAGGGGCAGCCGCTCGTGGTCGGAGAGCTCCGCTCGTCATCGGACCCGGAGCATGCGCCGACCGTGCTCTGCTACGGCCACTTCGATGTACAGCCGCCCGACCCGCTCGAGCTGTGGGAGTCGCCCCCATTCGAGCCGGAGATCCGCGGTGACTACCTCTACGGCCGCGGCGTCGCGGACGACAAGGGGCAGCTTTACCTGCTGCTCTCCGGCGCCCGCGAGCTTGCGCAGGCCGGTGAGCTCCCGGTCAATGTCCGCTTCGTGTGCGACGGCGAGGAGGAGACGGGCGGGCACTCGGTCGTCGATTTCCTGGAACGGGACGAGCGAGGGGCCGACGTGGCGGTGATCTTCGATAGCGGCATGGTCGGTCCCGGCCTGCCGGCGTTCAACGTCGCGACGCGGGGCATGGCGTACTTCCACGTGATCCTGCGGACCGGAGACCGAGATCTGCATTCCGGCATCTACGGCGGCGCCGCGCTCAATGCGGGGCATGCTCTCATCCGGACCCTGAACGCGGCCATCGCGGTCGACGGTCGTCTGGTCGATCCGCTGCGGACAGGGATCATGGCGCCGACCGAGGAGGAGCTCGAGAGCTGGCGCCAGCTGCCCGCCGGCGCGGATGAGCTCGCCGACCAGGGCGCCCGTCCCATGGACGCTCGCGCCGCGGACGAGTTCTATTTGAGGACGTTTGCCGAGCCGGCCCTCGATGTCAACGGGATCCTCAGCGGATCGCCCCATCTGGTGAAGACCGTGCTGCCCGTGCTCGCCGTCGCCAACGTGTCGATCCGGCTGGCGCCGGGTCAGGATGTCGAGGAGATCGCGGCCGCGTTCAAGCGCGTCCTGTCGGAGGCGGCGCCTCCGGGCGCCGAGCTCACAGTCGAGCTCCTGAGCTCGGCACGACCGGGCGTGGTGGCGCCGGACGCGAGCGCGGTACAGCTCGGACTCGACGCCTTCGAGCGCGCGCTCGGCGTGCGGCCGGCCCTGATCCGCTCCGGGGGCACGCTGCCCATCGTTCCCGCCCTGGCCGATAAGGGAATCCCCGCGATCATCACCGGGTTCTCGCTCCCGGACGCGAACATTCACTCGCCCAACGAGCGTCTGCTGGTCGAGAACGTGTCCCTCGGGATCGCAGCGGCCCGCGCACTCTTTCAAGGGTTCGCAGCGCTGTAGATCTCAGAAGGGCAGGCTGAGCACCAGGACATCGCCCGCCGGCCACGTAGCTCCCACCCGCTCGGTGTGACGGTCCTTCCCGCGATAGCGAAGCGTCACGCCTTCGGTATCGAAAGGATCGTGCTCGTCCCCCTCGAGCTGGGCGCGCTGCTCCGCGTTAAGCGGACCGAATTCGACTATCTCCATGCCTTAGTGGCCCGTTTCCACTCAGCTCACCCCCGAGGGATCGCTTGCGCGGGCCTCAGCCACCGCGTGCGCGGTTCGCCGGGACCGCGCATGCCCGGTCACCGCCATCAGGAACACGTCCCCCGCCAGCGTCAGCAGACGACAATCGCCGTGGGCGCTCACGTCGGCGGTCCGGGGCACGTCGTGCAGCAGTGCGATCTCGCCGAAGTAGCCACCGGCGGACTCGCTGACCGTCGAACCATCGGCACGGAGCACGTCCACTTCGCCTTCGAGAATGGCATAGAACCGATCGCCGATCTCACCGCGCCGGATGATCGCCGCACCCGCGCGCACCGGGATGGTGCTCGCGCGTGCCGCGAGCGTCTCGACGGTGGCCAGGGGCAGCGGGGCGAAGATGTCGAGGCTGCGCAGAAGCGCCAGTTCAGGCAGGGGAACCGCCGCGTCGGCGTCCGAGCGACGCACGCGATCGTGACGCCACGCGAGCAGCAGGGGCAGGAGCCCGGCGGCGACCAACAGCGCGCCGCGGACCCCGAGCGCGGCGACCAGACCGGGGGCCACGATCGCCCCCAACCCGGCCGCGAGCAGGTACAGGGTCTCGACCACGCCGAACGTCCGGGCGAGCACCTCATCGGACGCGAGCCGTTGCACGAGCGTCTGGCCGGCACTGTCGGCCAGGGCGTACCCCGCCCCGAACACTGCGAACGCGGCGAGCGCGCTCGCCTCGTCAGCCAGGGCGGCGAGCAGGACCAGCGCGACGGCGATCACCACTCCCCCAGCGGAGATCGCGGCACCGAAGCGTCCGCGACCGAGCAGAGCGAGCCCTCCGAGACCGCCAAGCAGGCCTCCGGCGCCCCAGGCGCCGTTCAGCCATCCCACGCCGCCGGCGCCGATCCGGACCAGGCGCAGCGCGACGACCACGAGCAGCACGTCGAGCAGGCCGTCGAGCAGCGACAGCGCGCCGAGCAGCCCGACCGCCTCACGCAACTGGGAGTCGGCGGGGATCTCCCGAACGCCGAGCAGAAGCTCGCGGAGGGCGGTCGTCCCGGGAAGCGGCGCACGGTGCGGCGGCGTCTGGTCGCAGGGCATGGTGGCGAAGCTGATCGCAGCCACCGCACACGCGCCCGCCAGGAGCAGGAACGCAAGCTCGACCGATCCCGCCGAGACGGCCACGCCTACAACCAGCGAGCCCGCCAAGAAGCCCCCGTTCTCGAGGGCGCTCCACACCGAGTTGGCCGAAGCGAGCTGGCGGGGACCGTGGGTCAGCTCGGGCAGCATCGCGGCCTGAGTGAGCCGGGTGCCGGTGGCCACGACGGCGTACGCGGCCGCGATGGCGAATACCGCGACGAGCGGCCCGTGCGCGCCGACCACGAGGGCCAGGGCCGCCAGCAGAGCCAAGGATGCCGCCGCGCCGACCGCCACGGCGCCTCGGCGCGAACGGAGGTCTCCGAGCCACGCGGTGATCGGCGCCACGCACGCCGCGGGCAGCGTTCTGATCAGCACCGCCACGGCCACCGCGGTCGTGCCGCCGTCCTGGTAGGCGGCGACCGCGAGCGCGACGGTGAAGCCCCAGAGACCGAGCGCGGAGGCTCCGCAGCCGATCTGGAAAGCGCGCAGGTCGCCGGTCGCGAAGCCTTCGGCGAGGACCGAGGCGGCGTTCTTGATCGAGACTCCGCGCGCCACCGCCAGAACATACGATGTAGCGGTCCAGATGATCCATCCGCACACCGAGCTGCGCCATATCGGTCCGGGGGACGGAGCGCCCAGTTAGGCAGCGGCCGCGCGAAACACGTCAGCGCGCATCGGCTGGGCAAAGCGGCGCTCGCCCGGTTGCTCGCCCTCCTCACCGAGCGTCCGAAACGCTTCGGCAAGCGCCGCCTCACGCGCATCGAAGATCCTCGCCCGCGCCGGGTCGACGCTCACCACTCGCTCGCGCAGCGCCGCAAGGTCGGCGAGGTATAGACGGACCTCGTACTCGTGCCCAGCCACGCGCTCGAGCCCCGCCGCGCCCGCCTCGTCGAGGGCATGCTGAGCGGCTTCCCGCACCTCACGCTCGTCATCGACCAAGCTCACCAGATCGTAATAATCGCCCTCGGCCAGCGGCTCTACGACATACACCACGCCGCCCTCGAGCAGCACGCGGCGAGCTTCACCCAGAGCCCGACCGAGATCCACGGGCGGGACATGGTGGAGCGTGCGCATGAACACCGCGACATCGACCGACGCGTCCGCCAGCGGCAACCGTTCCCCCCGCCCCACGAGATACCGCGCACCACTGCCCGCATCGCGAGCCAGCGCCGGCGCAAGCTGCTCCTCCGAGATCTCGACCCCGGTCACGAGAGCGCCACGCCGGGAAAGAGCCCGAACCAACCCCCCACCACCACACCCGATGTCAACCACAACTTTCCCCCGAAGCGCAACCAACCGCTCAAGCATCTCCAAATCAGAGCGCACCTCCCGCACAGCGCCAATGTACCCCCCAACGCTCTTGGCGCCGGGAGCCGCAGCCTGACGAGGCGACCGTGGCCACCCCGCCCCGCACCGCAACTTGCATGTCCCGGCAGCGTTTTCCGCTACGGTGAATCATCATATGACCAAGGACCTCCGCGCACGGTGGGCTGCGCGCGGTCGTCGGGTGTCAGCGCTCGGGCGGCCGTCGGCGATCGTGGCCGTGACGTTGGCGTTGGCGTTGGTGTTGGTGGGGGTTCCTTCGTCGCTGGCGATCGGCTCGAGCGCCTCCCCCACCCTGACGATCCCGCTCCCGGGGCAGCTGCCGACCCTGACCATCCCGCTCCCGACCACCGGCCCGGCCAACGGCCAGGGCGGCACCTCCCCCGGGTCGGCGCCGGGTACGGTGATCTCACCGCCACCGGTCGTCCAGCCTCCGAGTAATCCCTTCAGCGGCCGGGCGATGTGGATCTGGGAGCTTCCCGCGTCCTCCGACGGCAACCTCGCGGCGATCATCGCCAAGGCCAAGCAGCACGGCGTCAGCACGTTGATCATCAAGAGCTCGGACGGAACCCAGCCGTGGGCGCAGTTCACGCGGCCCATCGTCTCTACGTTTCGCGCCGCCGGTCTTCGCGTCTGCGCCTGGCAGTACGTCTACGGCCGCCACCCCGCGGACGAGGCGCGGCTCGGAGCCGGCGCGGTCAACGATGGGGCATCGTGCCTGGTGATCGACGCCGAAGGCGAGTACCAGGGTCGCTACGCCGCGGCCCAGCGGTACCTGTCCCTGCTGCGGGCC
>Ga0302184_10002586_pt1 | contig 11448 bp, 10 predicted proteins | sample I_Palsa_N3_3_FD_200233 | JGI IMG/M metagenome (GOLD analysis project Ga0302184, IMG submission 200233) | Peat permafrost microbial communities from Stordalen Mire near Abisko, Sweden - I_Palsa_N3_3 | ecosystem: Environmental > Terrestrial > Soil > Palsa > Peat permafrost | place: Sweden...
AGCACCGCGTCGACGCCCGGATCGGCGCCTACCAGCTCCAGGCACTGACCGAAGAGGCCGGGACCGGCCAGCAGGGTGGTATCGACCGGCCCGGCCACCGTGGCGTCGCGGGGAAGCAGGTCCCGCAGCGCCTGCTTGGTGTCCCCGGACAGGCGGGCGACCCGCAGGCCCGCGTCGTGGCACGCGTCGGTGGCGAGCACCGCGGCGCCGCGGGTGTTCGATACCACGGCGACCCTGGGCCCGGCGGGCGCCGGCTGCGAGGCCAGCAGGACCGCGGTGTCAAGCAGCTCGCCGAGGTTCGCGGTGGCGATCACCCCGGCCTGCTCGAACAGGGCCCGCCTGGTGAGCAGGGGGGTGGCCGCTACGGCGCGAGCCCCGGCCAGGCGCAGGCCGCTAGTGGACCGGCCCGCGATCATGGTCAGGACCGGTATGCTGCGGCCCACGCGGCGGGCCGTGCGGGCGAACTTGGGCGGGTTCGCGATCGACTCAAGATTCAGCAAGGCCAGCTTGGTCGCCGGGTCGGACTCCCACCACAGCAGCATGTCCTCGCCGCCCACGTCGTCTTTGTCGCCGAGCGAGGCGTAGGAGGAGATCCCGACACCGGTCCGGGACAGATGCTCGACCAAGGCGAAGCCAGCGCCACCGGTCGACTGCAGCGCCAGGCCCGCGCATCCCGGCCTGGGATTGCGGGCCGCGAACGTCGCGTTCAGGCCGGTCCTGGTGTCGGCCACGCCGAAGCTGGCCGGTCCGACCATTCGCATGCCGTGGCGGCGGCAGATGCCCAGCAACTCCGTGCGGACCGCGCCGCTGAGTCCCGCCGCTAGCACTACCAGCGCCTTGACCCCTCGTTGCCCGCATTCTTCGGCGATACCGGCCACGGCCGCCGCCGGTGTCGCGATGACCGCCAGGTCGACGTCCTCGGGCAAAGCGGCCGCCGACGGGACGCAGGGAACGCCGTCCAGTTCGGTCGCGGCCGGGTTGACCGCGTACACCGGGCCGGAGAAGCCGCCGGTCACGATGTTGCGCAGGATGGCCCGCCCGACGGAGCCGGGTCGTCGGCTGGCGCCGATGACCGCCACCGAGGCCGGCGCCAGTACGTGCCGCAGGCTGGCCACATCGGCCGACCGCTCCCGCTCGGCCACCGCGTCACGGTAGCTGCCGAGGGTGATGTCGGCCTCGCTAGTGGGCAGCGGGAAGGTGAGGTCGTACACGCCGTCGGCCAGGGCGCGGTGCGCCTGTAGCCCGGCGTCGGCGAACACTCTCAGCATGGGCGCGTTCTCGCTCAGCGTCTCCGCGGTGAAGGCGTGCAGGCCGCGGCTGCTGGCCAGCGAGATCAGGTGCTCAAGCAGCAGCATGCCGACGCCGCGGTGGTGCATGCCATCGGCGACCGTAAAGGCGACCTCGGCCGACTGGGACGGGAGATCGTCACACTCGTAGCTACCGCAGCCGATCAGCTCGCCGTCCAGCAGGGCGAGCAGCGCGGCGTGGTCCGGCGCGGGCGCACGGCAGAGCCGGGCCGCCTCCTGCTCGGCCGCGCTCCGGTTCATGCTGAAGAAGCGCAGGTAGAGACTGTCCGGGGACAGCTTCTCGTGCATATCCCGGACCGCGTCCAAGTCGTCGGGCCGGGCGGGCCGGATCTCGATCGTGGTGCCGTCGGTCAGCAGAGCGTAAACATTGGGCCCGGCGTCTGCGCTCACGTCGCCCTCCCGGGTCGAGATTCACCAATGTACGGCACGGGCCCACGCGAGCGAATCGAAATCGAGGGTGCCGGCTACGGCCGCCTGGGCGACATCGGTGAGTCGTAGGTTGTTATCGCGGGCGTAGGCCCGCAGCCGGGAGAAGGCCTCGGCCAGGTCGACGCCGGCCCGCTCGGCGACCACGCCCTTGGCCTGCTCGATGACCAGGCGGCTGGTCAGGGCACCAGAAAGCTGCTCGTTCACGAGCTGGGCCTCGGTACTGGCCCGATGCTGCACGATGCCGAGGGTGGCGAGATCCGCGAAGGCGCGGGCGACCATGAGGTCCGCGTCGGACATCGGGGCTCGGGTGACGCTGAACAGGTTCAGGGCGCCGAGGGTGACGGCACGAAACCGCAGCGGCAGGGCGGACACCGACTGGAAACCCTCCCTGACCGCGGCGGCGGAGAATGACGGCCAGCGACCGGACTCGGATTCCAGGTCCTGGTGCTCGACGCGCTCCCCGGTGCGGAAGGCATCCAGGCAGGGGCCTTCCTGGGCCTGCAGCTCGAACAACTCCAGCAGCCGCATCGTCTCGCTTGAGGAGGCCACCAGCCCCAGGCTGCCCGCGGGAGAGGCCAGCATCACCCCGGCGGCGGTGACGCCGAGCAGGCTGACGCACCGGTCCGCGAGCCCGGTCAGCAGGTCGACGACGTCGTAGTCGTCAACGAGGGTGTCGGCCATCTCGGCGACTGATCGCATCGCGTCGGCTGCTTCGAACATCTCATCTCATCTCTTGCACGCCCGGCGGCCCGTCAGGGCCGGCCGGGACAGGATCGAGAACCCGGGCCGCGGCATCCATCCTTGGGGCGGCTCCCACCCGCCCGACTGCGCGGGTGAGCGGGGCTCATCCCAGCCTCAGCCTACGGGCGACAACGTCATCGGCCACATCGGCGAGCAGGCGATCGTTGCCGAATGCGAACGCCCGCAGGCGGATCAGCGCCTCGGCGACGCTGATCCCGTCCTGGACCGAGACCATGCCCGCCGCGTTGTGCACCGCGAAATGGAAGTCGGCGCCGGCCTCCAGCTCTTTCGCCACCGCGCCGGAGGGCGCCCCGGCCTGGGCGTCCAGGACCCAGCGGGCGGCCACGTCGGCCACGACCAGCCCGTCAGCATGCTGCTCGTCGTTCAGCGGGCCCGGCCGGTCGCGGTAGAGGTTGAGCGCCCCCAGGCGCACCGTGCCGACCCGCAGCGGGAACCCGAACACCGCCCGCACGCCCGCCTGCAGTGCTGGCGGGGTGAACGCGGGCCACCTGGGGGCCACCGGCTCGGCCAGGTCGGGCTCGGCCACCACCGTGTCCTTGCTGTAGGCATCCACGCACGGGCCCTCGCCCAGCGTGTACTGCAGCTCCTCGATCAGCTGGCTAACATCATCGGTGCTGCTCAACGACCCGCGCGGGATGTCACCCGACATGAGCATGACCCCGGCGCCGCTCACCCCCACGATCCCGGGGCACACTGCGCACAGCCGGGCAGAGGACCACGAATCTCCCCCGGCAGACAGCGCAGCCAGTATCCGGCCAAGCCTGTCACCAGCCATCTCAGCGACGCAATCGCGGGCACAAATACGTGCCCCGGCCCGCACGATCAGGGCGATGATTCATCTAGCGGCTCCTTCGGCTGAGAAAGGAAACGTCAGCAGGGACTGGACTACAAGGCCCTTCCCGGGCCGGCCCGGGAAGGGCCACTCATCACTCACGCTACGCCACTTACCGCTCAAAGACGTAGGTGCCTGGTGCGGAACCCAGCGGGGGAAATTTCGCGCTGCCCAGCGTGCGCGGGGCTTCCTTCATGTCTCCGCTGCGGTCCGCTAGCCAGGTCGTGTAGTCAGGCCACCAGCTGCCCTGGGTGGTCTCGGCTTGGGCCAGCCATTCGCGGTGACCGGGCGGGTTGGTGGGCGCCAGCCGGAAGCTCGCCTTCGGGTTCGACGACGGATTGACCATGGCGGCGATGTGCCCGCTGTTGGAGAGCACGAACCGGATGTTGCTGCTGCCGAGTAGCTGGGTGGTGCGATAGGCCGCCTGCCAGGGCGCAATATGGTCGTCGATGCCCGCCACGAGGTAGCTGTCGACGTCGACCTTGGACAGATCGACGGGGGAACCGAGCATGCTGACGGTACCCGGCTTGGTTAGCGCGTTGCTCATGGCGATCTCGATGAAGTTGCGGTGCAGCGCCGCGGGCATCCTGGTGGTGTCGGCGTTCCAGTACAGGATGTCGAACGGCGGCGGGGTCTTTCCCTGCAGGTAGTTGTTGACCCAGTAGTTCCAGATCAGGTCATTGGGACGGAGCCAGGCGAACACCTCGGCGAGCGTGCGGCCGTCCATGTAGCCGCGGGTGCGGGAGGCGAGCTTAGACGCCTCGGCGGTCCCCTCGTCCATCAGCGAGACGGTGGTGCCCGCCTCGGTCATGTCCAGCAGCGTCACGCCCAGGCACAGGCTGGCGACCTGATCGAGCTGCCCGGTCGCGCTCAGGTGCGCGCTGACCATGGAGGACAGGATGCCGCCTGCGCACAGGCCGATGATGTTGATCTTGGGGGCCTTGGTGATTTCGCGCGCCGCGCTAACCGCCGCCATGACGGCATCGCCGTAGGTGTTCAGATCCCAGTCCCGGGCATTTTTATCGGGATTACGCCAGGAGATTACGAATACCTGATATCCCTGCGCCACAAAGAATTCGAGCATGCTGCGGCCGGGCGCGAGGTCGGCAATGTAGTACTTGTTGATCATCGGCGGGACCATGAGCAGAGGGAACTGGTGCACGGTGGGCGTGGACGGCTGGTACTGGATGAGCTCGAAGACGTCGGTGCGGGCCACCACCGCCCCCGGTGTCACCGCGAGATCCGTGCCGATCTCGAACGCGTCGGGTGCCACCATCGTCGGAATGCGCGGGGTAGAGGCCATATCAGAGACGAAGGCACGAGTACCCCGGAGAATGCTCAGGCCGCCCGTGTCGATGAACGCCTTCCATGCGGCCGGGCTGATCAGCGGGTTGTTACTCGGCGCGGACGCGGCGAGGAGATTGGTCAGCACGAACTTCAGGCGTGTGTCGTCACGCCAGTCAAGCTCGGCATCAGCCAGCAGCTCCTCGGAGGTCTGCCCCACGGCCAGGTAGGTCTGAAGGATGCGCTTGAGCACGGGGTTCCCACTCCACGCGGGATCCGCGAACCGGCGGTCGCGGCGCGGCGGAGCGGTCGCCGAACGGCCCGCCGCGATGCCGGCGAGTTCCGCGGCCAGCTTGCCGTACCGCGCGGCCACGGTCTTCGGACGGCCGGCCAGCCGGAGCGCGTACCGCGCCATGCTGGCATCCGGACGGAACCTGCGCAGCACGCCCGCAGTAGCGTGGGGCAGCAGCAGATCCAGCGGGCTGGCGTCGGCTGACCCAGCTCCGCCGGTGTCCGCTGACTCACTGGCCGTGCGCGTTCCGTTCATGGTCGCGTCGGTAGGCGTTTCAGCCGTCACGGTGATCACGTCCTTCTCGTTTACCATGCGGAAATGGCCATATTCCGGAAAGACAAGCCGCCGGGGCCAACCTTGTTACATCCAGACACGCCGATCCGGACATCCTTAGAGTCGACCGGCCCGACCGGGAGGGACGTTGGTCCGCTCGCGTCAGGACGCGGGCCGATCTGGTTCGCCGCGCACGATCAGCACTGGGCAGGGCGCGTGATGTACGCAATGCTGGCTGACCGAGCCGAGCAGGGCCTCAGCGAAGCTGCCGTGACCGCGACTGCCGACCACGAGCAAGTCCGCACCGTCCGCGGCGTCGATCAGCGCCTGCGCCGGATGCCCGTTGACGACCAGGCTCCGCACCCGCTGGCTGTCGGCCGGCCCGACCTCCTGGCTGATCACCGTGTCGAGCGTCTTCCTGGCGTCTGCTCCGAAGTCGCCTTCCTCTTCCACGTAAACAGGTGCCCAGCCATAACTCTGCAGCACCATCGGAATCTCCCAGGCGACGACGGCGTCGACGGTGCCGCCGGTGAACTTGGCCTGCCTGACGGCCCAGCGCAGCGCCGCTCGCGACGTCGGAGAACCATCGACTCCCACGACGATCCGGGCCGCGCCGTTCGTGCTGGCTGCTGACATCAGTTCCGGTCCTTCCGCGTTCTTCATCCTTTACCCCCAAAGGGCGGGACCTCATGGAACAGGCTCGCAGGCGGGCCGTTCGGCAGGTAGTGACAAAGGTCCTTTCGCATCACCGCCTTCGCCCCTTCCGGCGCCCGCAGGGCTTGCGAGATGCTTAGCGGGCTTCCCAGCTTGGAAAGCTTAAGTTCCGAAAGGTATAAAGTCATGTACGAAAGGATTCTCGTGGCTGTAGACCATTCGGAGCTATCGGACCGGGCCGTGCTCGCCGCCCGCGATCTGGCTACGCTGTCCGACGGCGAAGTACGGGTTCTGCACCTACGCTCAGTCTGAAGTGCCGACGGTCCGGCTTGCGCCGAACGCGTCCCCCAGGCCGGTGAGGTCCACCGGGAGCCGTGCCAGCTCGGGTACATGGTCTAGGAGCGGACGCATCGCTTCCAGGGCGGTCAGGATTTCACGCCCGACCTGATTCGCGGAACGCATCGCATCCACCGAAACCAGGATCCCGCGGTCGCGGTACCACGCAAGAATGGGGGATGTCACTTCACGGTAGAGAGCAAGGCGCTGAGCAACAATTTCCCTGGTGTCGTCGGAGCGATGCTCGAGCGCGGCTCGCGCGAGCAGGCGACGCGTTAGTTCCGCATCGTCGGCCTGCAGGTGCAGCGCCACATTCGCGGTCATCCCGAGTTCGCGGCTTATCAGATAGGTCGCGTGAGCTTGCCGCATGTTTCGCGGGATTCCGTCAAGGACAAATCCGCCGCCGGCCGCTTTTGCCTCGATCATCGCCTCCCGCAGCATGTCAAGTACGATCTGGTCGGGTACGAGTTCGCCGCGGTCGAGATATTCCTGAACGGCTTGGCCGAGAGCGGTCTGCCGCGTTACGTGATCACGCAGCAGCTCACCGGTCGCGATATGGGGCACGCCGAAGTGCTCGGCGATAAGCGCGCCCTGAGTTCCCTTGCCGGCCCCTGGGGGCGCGATCATGAGTACTCGCATCCGAGCCGCCTCGTCGGCGATGCGAGCGCGCTGCCTGCATGCCTCGATCTCGATACAGGCGGCCTCCCGGTTCGCCCAGGTCGCCGTCTCCACTTCCTTGCCGGGCTCCAGCGCCTTGTACACCTCGAAGAAGTGGTGGATCTCCAGGCGGTCGAACTCCGGGACATCCTCGATGTCGCGCAGATGGGCCACCCGGGGATCCGTCGCGGCCACGCAGAGGATCTTGTCGTCGTTGCCCATCTCGTCGCGCATCCGGAACATCCCGATCGCCCGGCAGGTGACCAGGCAACCGGGGAAGGCCGGCTCGTCGAGCAGGACAAGCGCGTCGAGCGGATCGCCGTCGTCGGCCAGCGTGTGCTCGATGAAGCCATAGTCGGCCGGATACCTAGTTGAAGTGAACAGCATCCGGTCCAGATGGATCCGTCCCGTCCTATGGTCCATCTCGTACTTATTACGCTGGCCCTTCGGGATCTCGATGACCACCTCGAACTCCACGATTTCACTCCTTCGCCGCTGATTCGCCGGCGCGCCACGGCTGCCGCTCATCCTCGCACGAAGATCGCGGCGATGCCCTGGCCGCCACGGGCGCAGCCTGGCCATGCCGTCCGCGGTCGCGACTAGCCTGCCGCGCCCAGGCGGGCGCAGGCCAATCTGATAGTGCTTATGGTCTCCCGCGCCAGGCGTCAGGACAGCTACCCGATCGGGCAGGCCGGAGCGCCGGAAGGACAGCGTCGTGACTATCCGGCGGCCCCTCGGCGGCCCGCGGGCCGCCAGTGCCGGTGCAACAGGGGTCTTGACAGCGGCGTAATCTCGGTCTTAGCTCGCGTGACAGGAGCTTGTTATGCCCATCTCACCGGAAGACCTCGCGATGTTCGAGAGCGACTGGCCCGGTGCAGACTGGAATCGGGAAAAAAGCGTCCGGCTGCCCGGCCCGCGACGGAGCGGGGCGGCCTTGTGACGGGGCCGCCGTTGACCGGATCAGGGCACGATGATCGTCCAGACGGCGACCTGGATATCCTGACCGGCCTGCGCTCCGGCCAGCACCCGTACTACCCGGAGTATGTTCGCTCCGCCGAGCGCCTCGAGCACGCCGTGCAGGCGCTGGACCGCATATCCCGTGTCCTGGTGCGCACCACGGCCGGCCCTCGCACGCTGGTCGAGGCGGTGGTGCGCACCGCGACGGCGCACCTGGGGGCCGAATGGCTGCTGTTCGCCGTGGCCGAGGGAGTCCTTACCGCCGCCCGCCCGAGGTTTCTCGCGGTGATCAGCGGCGAGCTGGTCGACGACGAGAACAGGTTGCCGGCCGAAGTGGCCGGGCATCTGGCCGTGCTGCGCAGTCGTCCGTGGGAGATCGAGTCACCGGACACCGGCCAGGGCTGGGTGCGGGTATCGATGACCCTGGAGGACGAGCCGGTCGGCGGGATTGCCGCGCGGCCGGGCTCGGGGCTGGAGGTGGGCGCCACCGATCGCGCCGTGTTGCGGGTGCTCGCCAACCAGGCCGCCGTGGCGCTGTATAACTCGTTCCTGTTCCACGCCACCACCCAGTTGCGTGGCCGCAGCGATCAGCTCTACGACGCGACGACAAGGCACGCCAGGGACCTGGCCGCCCGCAGCGCCGAGCTGGCGCAGACGCAGCGCCAGCTCGTCGCGGCCACCCAGCGGCAGGTGCTGGACGACGAGCGGCACCGTATCGCGCGTGAGCTGCACGACAGCGTGACTCAGTCCGTGCTGTCCATCGGCATGACCATCGAGGGGTGCCGGGCTGAGCTAGCGGGCATGGCCGGCCCAGCCAGCCAGATCGCCGAACGCCTGGGGCCGGCCAAGGACCTCGCGCGGCACGCGGCCGAGCAGTTGCGGGCCGCGATCTTCGCGCTGCACCACGCGGCCGACGAGCCGGCGGGTTCGCTGCCCGTCATGTTGCGGCGGCTGTCCACGGTGCACCAGCCCACCAACTTGCACGTGAAGGTAAGGCTGACCGGGCACCCCATCCCGCTGCCGCCCGACGTCGAGCAGTCGGTGCTGCGGTGGACCGGAGAAGCACTGTTCAACGCCGCGGCGCACGGCCAGGCCACGTGCGCGCTGGTCAGGCTGAGTTACCTGGCCGATGCGGTGAGCATCAGCGTGTCCGATAACGGGACCGGCGACCCGGCCCAGCTGCGCCGCGCGCTGCGGCTGTCCAGCGGGGGGGACCTATCCGGGCTGCACCGGGGACTGGCGAACATGCTGGACGTGGCGGAGAACCTGGGCGGAACGCTGTCCATCCGTCGGTCTCGAGCAGGGGGCGTGCTCGTGCGGCTGGGCCTTCCCCTGGCTAGGGCCTAAAGTCCTCCCCGGAGGTGGCCAATGCCCGTATCCGACGATGACGTCTGTCAGTAATGCTGACCCTCTGAGGCATGCAGCGGCCGCGACCCTGGAGGAATGCCATGACCGTCGCGTCGGGGTCAGTGGCTTCCGGCTATCGGGGATCCGCGTCGACGGCAAGCCGGCCGAGGGATGCGGTGACGGTGCCCGGGACATGGCCCGGCCGGGCGCCGGACGCCGGGGCTCCCGTCACGATCGTGCTCATTGACGATCACGCGATTGTCCGGCAGGGCCTGCGCTCGCTGCTGGAACGCGAACACGACCTGCAGGTGGTCGGTGAGGCTAGCTCGCCAGGGGAGACACTGGTCGTGGTGGAGCGGACCCGCCCGACGATCGTGCTCCTTGACATGAAGCTGTCGCCGGCCTCAGATAGCGACGGGCTGAGCCTGTGCGCCCAGCTGACCAAGCGCTATCCAGCGCTTGGGGTGCTGGTGCTCTCTACGTTCGTGGACGACGCGCTGGTGGTCAGCGCCATTCAGCACGGGGCATGCGGCTACGTGGTCAAGGATGTCGACGTCGTGGAACTGGTGCGGGCCATCCGCTTGGTCGCCACGAACGGGAGCGCGTTCGACTCCCGATCGGCCGCCGCCATGATGCGGTCGATCCACGCCCCGCAGGCACGGTCAGCGCTCACCGGGCGCGAGCAAGGCGTGCTCCAGCTGGTCGCGCGCGGCCTGAGCAACCGGGGCATCGGCGCGCGCCTGTACCTGTCGGAGACCACGGTGAAATTCCATGTCCGCAACATCATGCGCAAGCTCGACGCGACCAGTCGTGCCGAGGCGGTCTACAAGGCCACCAAGAGCGGCGTGGACCTGGCGTCCGCCTCTAAGCCGTCCTAGCCGGCGGTGAGCACCAGCCAGCCTCCGTGATGCTCGTGCACCGAGCAGCGATGCCCGGCGCGGTCACCCAGCACGCCAAGCTGGCGCAGATCGAGGGTGCGGATATGGCCGTAGGCGGCGGTGGGTTCGTCCTCGACCGGCACGGCGACCACCACCTGATGGCGGGCGACACGGAGCGCCTCGCCGATCACGGCGCGGCCGTGATCGGGGCTCACGTGCTCCAGAAGATGGATGATGCTGACCGTGTCGGCCCAGCCATCGGGCACGGGAATCCGCGCCGCATCGCACACCAGGGTGTTCACCTGCAGCCCGCGCGCGGCCGCCACCGCGCTCAGCAGGCCCATGGTGCCGCCGGACAGGTCGGAGGCGGTCACCGTGTTGGCCGGCCGCTCGGCCAGCAGCAGCGGAAGGAAGCCGAAGCAGGAGCCGAGGTCGAGTACCTGGCCCGCCGGGATGAGCTGCAGTGCGTGCGCGTACACGGGGGCCAGCTCGCTGATCGTGGTGTGTTCGCGGCCGGCCGCCGCGGGCCGCGCCTGCCAGCACTGGCGGACCCGGGCCAGGGTATTGCCATAGAACGTGCCCCAGGCCAGCAGCGGGTCATCAACGCAGGACCGCACCACGCCGGTGAATACGCGCTCGAAGATTTCCACTCCGGACAGCCAGCCCGGCGCGAACAGCTCGTCGGCCAGCAGCCCGGCCACGTCGTTGTCGAGCTGGTCGGGGGACAGCCAGTGGGTCACCTCGATCCGGCGGCCGCGCACGGTCAGGCCGAAGTGATCGGTACGGACGACGGCACCGACGGCGGGGCCCATGGGGTCGCTGTCCGCGGCGCGGCCGCACGGCGGCTCGGCGCGCAGGACGCTGACGAGATGGTCGTCGTAGCGGCCGTGCGGGCAGGGCGCGAGCGGGTCGATAGTCCGCGGCAGCGACGAGATCAGGCTCGGCTCGGTCATCGTCCGGTCGCCTCGGCCGATACCTGCTGGGCGGCGCGCTGGAGCCCGGTGAGGTCGGCGACCACCTGAACCCGGTCGCAGAACTCCGCGTACCGGGGCAGGTCGCACGCCCCGAGCCCCCAGGAATACCGTGATTCCGGGGTCAGCCAGATCGTCTCGCGGACCCTCCGGGTGATTTCGGCGAAGGTGTCAAGCCGGGCGTCGTGGCCGTTGCCTCGTCCGTCCCCGAGCACGATCAGCGTGGTGCGGCGATCGAGCGCGGCCGAGTGCTCCGACAGCAACTGGGTGAACGTCGCGCCGTAGTCGGAGCTGGCGTCGACGTCTAGCAGGCCGCCGGCGGGCAGCCCGTCGAAGACCAATCCGAGCGCCCGTTCCAGCGGGTGCTCGGCGAACAGCTCGGTGATCTCGACCGGCGCGTCGACGAAAGCGAACGAGCGGGCCTGCGTGAACAGCGACTGCATGCCGTAGACCAGGTGCAGCGTGAATC
>Ga0302184_10002587_pt1 | contig 11448 bp, 12 predicted proteins | sample I_Palsa_N3_3_FD_200233 | JGI IMG/M metagenome (GOLD analysis project Ga0302184, IMG submission 200233) | Peat permafrost microbial communities from Stordalen Mire near Abisko, Sweden - I_Palsa_N3_3 | ecosystem: Environmental > Terrestrial > Soil > Palsa > Peat permafrost | place: Sweden...
CTGGACCGCGCTCGGCGCCCTGATGCTGCGCGACGTCGTGGTGCTGCGCAAGCACTTCTGGGAGTTCGTGCTGCGGACGATCATCCAGCCGTTCCTGCTCTGCTTCGTCTTCCTCTACGTGTTCCCGAAGATCGGGCAGGGCATCGGCGGCGGGAGCGGCACCGCGGCCGAGTCGGCCTTCGCCACCATCCTGGTGCCTGGCGTGGTCGGGATCTCGGTCATGTTCCAGGGCGTGCAGTCGATCGCGCTGGCCATGGCGCAGGAGTTCGGCTTCACCCGCGAGATCGAGGACCGGGTGCAGGCACCCTGCCCGATCTGGCTGGTGGCGATCGCGAAGGTGCTCTCCGGCGCGGCTCAGGGAGTGCTGTCGGCCGTCATCGTGCTGCCGATCGCCTCGGTCGTGCACGCGCCGGGCGTGAGCGCCCACCTGGCCCTGCACTGGTGGCTGATCGTGACGTTCGTGCCGCTGGCCTGCATCGCGATGGCCGGGCTCGGCCTGGTCCTGGGGACCAGCTTCGAGCCGAGGAACATCGGCCTGATGTTCGGCTTCATTATCTTGCCGATCACGTTCCTGGGCGGAACCTACTACTCGTGGAACAAGCTGGCGCCGGTGACCGTCGGCGGCTGGCACTGGCTGCAGACGCTGGTCCTGATCAACCCGCTGATGTACATCAACGAGGGGATGCGGGCCGTCTTCACCGACTCCCCGCACCTGCAGCTCTACGTCGTCTACCCGGTGGTAGCCGGGTTCGGCGCCGTGTTCCTGGCCATCGGCCTGCGCAACTTCCGCCGCCGCGTGCTCTCCTAGTCGTGACCGCGGCTGGGGCGGACCAGCCTGCGCGCCTCGACCCAGCCGTAGCGCATCCGGCCGGCCAGCTGCACGCGCAGCGTGACGGGCACGCCAGGCCCGGCCGACGGGCTGATGTCCACGTCGCCGCAGCGCACCGCCAAAGCGTCTGCCGTCACGACCATGCCCGTCCTGGCCACCAGGACCAGGGAGCCGCCCCGCATGTTCAGGTCGATGCGGAGCGTATCGTGCCCGATCACCGCGCCGGTGAAGTCGAGCATCACGTCGCACCACGACGACCGTAGTTCCAGCCGCCGCGGGACCACCCAGCGGCCGGCCCGCCGGACCGAACCGCCACGCTGGCCGATCCGGATCACGTCCGCGGGCCGGTCGGCCAGGTCGGCGGTCAGCGTGGCCAGCTGGCCTAGCGTCCGGGCCGAATAGGCGGCCGCCGCGCGCTGACCCAACTCCTCGGGGGTTAGCCTGCCGTCGGCCGCCGCGGTCCGCAGCACCTCCACGACGCGGTCCCGGTCCGCGTCAGAAGCCCTCATCCCGGCCGGCGGAACGTCTGCCGGCACATCCCCTCCCCGTCCGCTCGCGACCGTACCCGGCGAGCCCACGCTATAGTGCGGGGCGCCCGCGGACCAGACCCGGGGCGAGCCTCGACCGGATCAGGCGTCGGCGGACGCGGCCAGGCTCGCCCGTACCTCGTCCATGTCGAGCTCCTTGGCCTTGGTGATCAGCTGTTCGAGCGCCGTTTCCGGCAGCGCGCCGGCCTGGGAGTACAGCACGACGTTGTCGCGGATGATCATCAGCGTCGGGATCGACGCGATCTTGAAGGTGGCCGCGACCTCCGGCTGCGCCTCGGTGTCGAGCTTGCCGAACACCGCGTCGGCGTGCCGCTCGGATACCTTCTCGTAGACCGGCCCGAACATCCGGCACGGCCCGCACCATTCCGCCCAGAAGTCGACCAGGACCAGGCCGCCGCCGCTCACCGTCGAGTTGAAGTTGTCGGCCGTCAGCTCGACTGTCGCCATCGTCTGCCTCCTGTAGTTCACTACCTGTAAGGCATGGACAACCAGCCCGCCGCAAACATTCCTAAGAGACCTCTTCTGCCGAACGGTTCGTGCCGCGCGCCCTCGGTCACGTCGTCACTTTTCCGTGGCGGCTGAGTCCCGGGCCCGTTCGGAAAATCGGTTGTCAGGCCGGCGGCGGCGGCGCCGGGCCCGGATGATCTGGACGCAGGCGTTGCCGGTGCCCAGTAGCAGCAGGCCGCCGATGACGGTCATCATGACGTGGCCGGTGAGGATCCCGGTCGCGATCAGCGCCGCCGCGCCGACCATCACCGCGACGGCGATCAGGGCTCGCTGCCAGGGTTTGGCGTAGATCAGGTACGACCCGAGGAACTGGCGCACCGCCATCAGCGCGCCGGTATGCATCAAAGCTCCCGGCGGCCCTGGTCCGGCTGTTCCCGGCGCGCCTGGTCCGGCTGTTCCCGGCGCGCCTGGTCCGGCTGTTCCCGGCGCGCCTGGTCCAGCTGCCGCCGGATCGGGCCTGGGGTCTCGGGTGCCAGCCGGGCGGCGAGCGCGCTCAGCGCGCCGATGATCTCGGTCACGGCGGCCCCGCCGGCCGGCTCGCCGAGGGCCGCGGCGAGCGCGGCGTCGACCGGGACCGAGCCCTTGGCCGCCACGGTCCGGGGATGCTGGGCCGACACCCGGACCAGCGTGCGACGGCCGTCGGCGGGATCCGCCGACGTCTCCACGATCCCCTGACCGCGCAGCCGGGCCACCGATTCGGATACGTAGCTCTGCGGCAGGCCGGTGCGGGCGGTGATGTCGGTGATGGGGCTGCCCGGGTTGGCGAACACGTCCCGCAGCACCAGGCTCGGTCCGGTCGGCATAAACGGCGCGTCCGGGCGCTCCGCCGTCGAGGACCCCGCCGTCGAGGCGCCGCGCATCACCTCCTCGCCGATCTTGGTCAGCTGGCGGCCGAGCATGATCAGGTCCAGCGCATTCACATCTCTAACGATACATCGCCATAGCTATATCGGCAACGATGTGAATGCGCCGTGACTCCCCAAACGGTCCGGGATATCGCCTCGACATCGAGGCAGCCGCCGGGCTCCGTGCGGTGGAATGATGGAACGGACCGAGGAGACGCTCATGGACAGCAGGCAGCGCGCCGTCAGGACCGCCGTGACGAACGTCCGCGTGTTCGACGGCCGGCAGCTGCAGCCCCTGGGAACGGTGCTGATCGAGGGAAGCCGCATCGGCGCCAGCGGCGTCGCGGACGAGGTCATCGACGGGGCGGGCGGCGTGCTGATGCCCGGGCTGATCGACGCGCATGTGCACCTGCACGACCGGCACACGCTCGAGCTGCTCAGCGGATTCGGCGTGACCACCGCCTTCGACATGGCGTGCGCGCCGCCCGAGCTGGTCGAATCCCTGCGTTCTGTGCCAGGGCTGACCGATATCCGCAGCGCCGGAACGCCCGCCGTCGCCCCGGACAGCCTGCACTCACGTATCCCCGTCACCGGCCAGCGGGGACTGATCGCCGGCCCGGATCAGGCGGCGCGGTTCGTGGCCGACCGGATCGACGAGGGCTCGGATTACATCAAGATCATTGTCGGGAACCCCGGCCCCAGCCACGATCAGGCCACCCTCGACGCGCTGACCGCCGCGGCCCGGGAGCGCAGCAAGCTCACCGTGGCGCACGCCTCGTCCTATGAGGCGGTGGAGATGGCGCAGCGGGCACGGGTCACTGTCCTCACCCATGTGCCCCTGGACAAGGCGCTTGACGAGACGGCCGCGGCCACCGCGATCGCCGACAGCCGCATCCTCATCCCGACGCTCGCCATGATGGAGGGCATCGTGGCGCAGTCCGCCCCGCCGGGCGCCGACTACGCTGCGGCCCGCCAGAGCGTGACGGTCATGTACCGGGCCGGGGTGCCGATCCTGGCCGGAACGGACGCCAACGCCGCCATCGGGGTGCCCGCGGCGATCAGCCACGGCGCCAGCCTGCATCACGAGCTTGAACTGCTCGTCGACGCCGGGCTGTCCACCCTGGACGCCCTGCGCGCCGCCACGTCGCGGCCCGCGCACTACTTCGGGCTGGCTGACCGCGGCCTGATCGAACCGGGGCGCCGGGCCGACCTGGTGCTCATCGAAGGGAACCCGCTGCAGGACATCACCGCGACCCAGTCCATCCGCCGCATCTGGTGCGGCGGAGTCGAGGTCGCCCCGAACTGACCCGCCGACAGTGACCCGCCGACACTGGGCCGCCGACACTGACCCGCCCGACACTGGCCCCCGACACGAAGGAGCAACATGCGCATCGCCGTCATCAACCAGCGCCTCAGCCTGATCCAGGGCGGGGGCGCCGTCGACCTCCACGCGGCCAGCGGTGGCATGTTCGGGCCGGACGCCGCCACGGCCTACGAGCGCTGGACTGAAGTCACCGACTGGGCCGCCTCGGCGGACCTGCCCGACCCGGAGCCGTTCACGCCCGCCCAGCTCGGCTCGCCGTCTCCGGCGCCGCGTCAGGTGTTCGGCATCGGGCTGAACTACAGCGAGCACGCCGCCGAGTCCGGGTTCGCCAAGCCCGAGACGGCTCCGCCGGTGTTCACCAAGTTCCCCTCGTGCATTACCGGGCCCTACGCCGACATCACGCTGCCGCCCGGCGGTCACACCGACTGGGAGGTCGAGCTGGCCGTCATCATCGGCCGCACCGCGATCAGCGTCCCGGCCGGCGCGGCCTGGGACCACGTGGCGGGCCTGTCCATCGGCCAGGACGTCTCCGAGCGGATCCTGCAGATGGCCTCGACGCCGCCCCAGTTCAGCCTGGGCAAGTCTTACCCGGGCTTCGGGCCGGTCGGCCCGTACCTGGTCACGCCGGATGAGTTCGACAACCCCGATGACCTGGAGCTGTCCTGTTCGATCAACGGCGAGCAGATGCAGAAGGGGCGCACCAGGGAACTGATCTTCGGCGTGCCCGAGCTGATCGAGCAGCTGTCCCGGGTCACCCCGCTGCTGCCTGGCGACATCATCTTCACCGGCACGCCGTCGGGGGTGGGCCTGGGCCGCAGCCCGCAGCGCTGGCTCGCACCCGGTGACGTGCTGACCAGCCACATCGAAGGCATCGGCGAGATGAGCAATCGGTTCGTGGCCGCTGAGGGCAGGCTCTGATGAGCCTGCACGGGCTGCTCTCGGTCACGATCGGCGTGCCGAACGTCGCCCAGACCGCCGCGTACTACGCCGACTTCGGCCTCGCCCCCGAGGCCGGCGGCTGGTTCAGCACCCGCGATGCAGGCCGCCAGCTGCAGATCCTGCCCGCCTCCACCCGGCGGTTGCTGGGCCTGCGGGTCGGCGTCGACGACGTCGATGACCTGGCCCGGGCCGGGGCCAGCCTGGGCCGCCTCGGCGTGGCCGCCGAGCTCCGGGGCACTCAGCTGGAGGCGACCGAGCCGGTCACCGGGGTCCGGGTCGGCCTGGAGGTCGCCCCGCGGATCCGGCAGCAGCCGGTCCCGGCCACCGTCTACAACGGGCCGGGCCGGGTCGAACGGCCTGACGGCCGCGCGCCGGGGTTCCTCCGGCCGGACCGGGTCCGCCCGCGCAAGCTCGGTCATGCCGTGCTCGGCAGCACCGACTACCGCACCACCACGTCGTTCTTCACCGACGGGCTGGGCTTCAAGGTCAGCGACCGTATCAAGGGCGTGGGCGCGTTCATGCGCTGCTCCACCGATCATCACAACGTGCTGGTGCTGGCCGCCCCGGTGAACTTCCTGCACCACACGTCCTGGCAGGTCGACGACGTCGACGACGTCGGGCGCGGCGCCTTCGCCATGCTCGAGGGCAACCCCGAACGGCACGTCTGGGGACTGGGGCGTCACTACGCGGGCTCCAACTTCTTCTGGTACCTCAAGGACCCGGCGGGCAACTTCTCTGAGTACTACTCGGACATGGACTGCATCGTCGACGACCAGTTGTGGACGCCGGAAGACCTCCAGGGAGCCCGCGGCCTGTTCGCCTGGGGGCCGCCACCACCGCCGTCGTTCCTGCATCCCGAGGATCTCGCGGCCATGATGACCGGGGCCCACTCGGCACGCTGAGGTCGGCTATGGTCGAGCCAGGGCCGTTCAGCATTTGATGCGAGGAACCCCAGGCCTTCAGGCCCGGGAGGAATCGCATCGGTCCAGGTCTAGGCGCGTCGCTTCTGCTGCTCGATGTATTCCTTGATGATCGCGAGCGGCGCGCCGCCGCAGGACGCGGCGAAGTACGACGGGGACCAGAAATGCTCGCCCCACTGGTACTTGCGGATGTGGCCGGGGAATTCCTGCCGTAGCCTGCGGGCGGAGACGCCTTTGAGGGAGCCGACGAGGCGGGACAGGGCGGCCTTAGGCGGATAGTGCACGAGCAGGTGCACGTGATCGGCTTCGCCGTTGAACTCGCGGAGTTCCGCGCAGACCTCCCGCCTGATCTCCTCGCAGCGGGCCAGGATCTTCCCGGTGAACGGGCCGCACCGGTACTTCGGCGTGAAGACCAAGTGTGCGTGGAGGCTGTGGACAACGGTCCTTCCCCTGCGTATATCGGTGTTTCGTTCCAGCGTGGTGACATAGGTCAATGCCAGGCTTGTCCATGTGAAGATCGTCGTGCAAGTCCGGTTGCTGCCGGACGCCGGGCAGGCGCCCGCGCTGGAGTCGGCCCTGCGGGCGGTCAACGAAGCCGCGAACCTGGTGTCGGCCGTGGCGTTCGACCGCCGCGTGTTCCGCGAGTACGCGCTGCGGAAGCACGTTTACGGCGACCTTAAGGACCGGGGGCTCGGTGCGCAGGCTGCCCAGCACGTGATCAAGAAGACCTGCCACGCCTATAAGACCGTGCAGGCGAACATCCGGGCGGGGAACCTCGGCAACCCCGGGTCGAAACGACGGGTGAAAGCCGAATCCAAGCCCATTACGTTCCGGCCCGATGGCGCCCAGCCGTACGACGACAGGTGCCTGTCCTGGCAGCTTGATACGCGGACAGTGTCGATCTGGACCACTTCCGGGCGGCTGCGCGGCGTGCGGTTCGCCTGCTCCGCGGACGCGCTCAAGACGCTTGTCCTGCACCGGCAGGGCGAGTCGGACCTAGTGCACCGGGACGGCCGGTGGTTCCTGATGGCGACCTGCGACGTGCCGGAGGCCAGGCAGTACGAGCCGGACGGGTTCCTCGGCATCGACCTCGGCATCGCGAACATCGCCACCACCAGCGACGGCGAGATCATGGCCGGCCGCACGGTGAACCGGTACCGCAGGCGGCAACTCCGCCTGCGCCGCAAACTCCAGGCGAAGGGAACCAAGTCCGCGAAGCGGCTGCTGAAGAAACGAGCCAGGAAGGAAGCCCGGTTCGGCCGGGATATCAACCACTGCATCGCGAAGAAGATCGTGACCGAGGCTGAACGCACCTCGCGCGGTATTGCCCTTGAGGATCTGACGGGCATCCGCGAGAGGGCACGGCTCCGCAAGCCCCAACGGGTCACGCTCAGCAGCTGGGCGTTCGCCCAGCTCGGGTCGTTCATCGAGTACAAGGCGCTCCGCGCCGGGATGCCGGCGGTTTACGTCGATCCGGCCTGGACATCCCGCACCTGCGCGGACTGCGGTCATACCGACAAGCGGAACCGCGTCTCGCAAGCCAGGTTCACCTGCCGGGGATGCGGCGTCGTTGCGCACGCAGACCGGAACGCTTCCCGCAACATCGCCGCCCACGGCCAGGTTGCGTGGGATGCGGGGCGTGAGTCACGCGCCCCTGCCCTTGCCTGCGACAGGCAAGGGCTGGACGCGGCAGCCAGCATCACCGCCAGTGATGCCCTAGCCGCAAGCTCGGTCCTTCAAGGCCGAGTAAGTTGACACTGGGTTTTCGCTCTGGACCGTTCGGGCTGACTTGCGGAGAGCCGACCTCGATCGCCAGGCCAGCACGGACCACTGGGAAAGCGCCGAAAGGATCGAGCCGACACTCGCCACCGAGCCGACGGAAAGCAGGCTCGCCACCGATCCGGCCGACCCAATCGACAGGATCGAGCCCGCCGACCCGATCGACAAGATCGAACCCGAGGAGCCGATACTCAGGATCGACCCGCTCGAGCCGATGCTCAGGATCGAGCTCGCAGAGCCCACCGATCGCGCCGGATCATGTTCCATGAGAGCATTCTGGCAGTTACGCCGCCAGAATGGAGACCAGCATGTCAGCCAAGCCGATGGTGGCCGCCACAGACGGCTCCGAAGAATCACTGCGGGCGGTCGACTGGGCGGCCCGGGAGGCGGTCCTGCGCGGCGCTCCGCTCCGGATCGTGTCCGCCGCGGCGCTGCTGCCCCGGATGGTGGAGCGCCATGATGGGCCCGACCTCGAGACCGTAACTGATGTGCTGTCGGAAAACCGTGACCGGGCGCTGGCCACGGCGGCCGCCCGGGCCGCGAAAATATCCTCTGACCTGCTGGTCGACACCGATCATCTAACCGGTGCGCCCGCCCAGGCGGTCACCGAGAGCGGGTCAGGCGCGCTGATGCTGGTCGTCGGCTCCCGCGGGGTCGGCGCGTTCACGGCACTGATCCTCGGGTCGGTCAGCCGGTACGTGGCCACCCACGCGCCGTGCCCGGTAGTGGTCGTCCGCGATGAGATCTCGGCCGCGCACCGGCAGGTAGCCGTCGGCATCGGGGACCTGGACACCAACCCGGCGGCGCTGTCCTTCGCGTTTGAGGAGGCCACCTTGCGCCAGGCCAGCCTGCTCGCCGTGCACGCCTGGAACACCCCGCCTGTGACCGGGGCGCAGGCGATCCAGGAGCAGCTCACCGCCAGGCTCGCGGCGCTGCTGGACGACTGGCGCGCCAAGTACCCCGACGTCCCGGTTAGCCAGGACGTCGGCTGGGGCCACCCGGGTCGGGCGCTGGCCGACCTGTCCGCCCAAGCCGATCTGGTCGTCATCGGCCGCCACCCTGGCGCGCACGGCCCCGGCACGGTCACCCACGCGGTGCTGAACCACGCGCACGGCCCCGTCGTCACGGTTCCGTCCGCCTAGCGCGGGGGACGTGCGGATGATCGGAGCGCAGGCGCTGATCGGCAGCCTGGTGTCCGCGGGCGTCGACACGTGCTTCATGAATCCGGGCACGTCGGAGATGCATTTCGTTAGCGCCCTGGATACGGTGCCGGAGATGCGCGGGGTCTTGGCGCTGTTCGAGGGTGTCGCGACGGGCGCCGCCGACGGCTACGCGCGTGTCGCGGGGCGGCCGGCCGCGGTGCTGCTGCACCTGGGCCCGGGCCTGGCCAACGGGCTCGCCAACCTGCACAATGCCCGCCGGGCGCGCAGCCCGATCATGACCATCGTCGGCGGGCACGCCACCGGCCACGTCCGGTACGACTCGCCCCTGCAGTCCGATATCGAGGCCTTGGCGCGGACCGTCTCGGGCTGGGTCCACACCTGCGGCACGACCCGCGACCTGGCCCAGGATGCGATGCGGGCCGTTGCCGCGGCACGCCGCGGCCAGATCGCGACCCTGGTGCTGCCCGCCGACGTGTCGTGGAGCGACGGCGCAGCGATCGCCCCGCCCCGGCCCGTACCTTCGCCTGAGCCGGCCGACGCCGACCAGGTCAAGGTCGTGGCCGGCCTGCTGGCCCCCGGCTCGGCCCGCCCGGCTGACCTGGCCCGCCCGGCTGACCTGGCCCGCCCGGCTGACCTGGCCCGCCCGGCTGACCTGGCCCGCCCGGCTGACCTGGCCCGCCCGGCCGACCCGGCCCGGCCGGCTGGCTCGGCTGACCCGGCCCGGCCGGCCGCGATGCTCCTGCTCGGCGGGACGGCGCTGACCGAGCGCGGGCTCGCAGCGGCCAGCCGGATCAGCGCCGCGACCGGAGCGCGGCTGCTGGCCGAGACGTTCCCGGCGCGGATGGAGGGCGGCGCCGGGATCCCCGCCGTCAACCGGCTGGCCTACCTGGCCGAACACGCCGAAGCTCAGCTGACCGGACTCGATCACCTCATCCTGGCCGGGGCCCGGGCGCCGGTCTCGTTCTTCGGCTACCCGGGCCGCCCCAGTGACCTGGTGCCCGCGGGCTGCACGGTGACCGTCCTGGCCGAGGCCGATCAGGACGCCCAGACCGCCCTGGAGCAACTGGCCGACCAGATCGCCGCGGAAACCCCGCCGGTCCTGGCCCGCGCCGGGCGGTCGGTTGTTACCCCCGGGCCGCTCACGGCGAGCACCCTGGCCAGTGCGATCGCGGCGTCGCTGCCCGAGCACGCGATCGTATCCGACGAGGCCAACACGTCGGGGGTCGCGCTGCCCCAGGCGCTGGCCTGCGCGCCGCGGCACACCCTGCTGACCCTCACCGGCGGCGCTATCGGACAGGGTCTGCCGGTCGCGACGGGCGCGGCGGTGGCCGCCCCGGACCGGCCGGTGCTGGCCCTCGAAGCCGACGGCAGCGCGCTCTATACCATCCAAGCGCTATGGACCCAAGCCCGTGAGCAGCTCAACGTCACGACGGTGCTGCTGAACAACGCCGCTTACGCCATCCTCCGGATGGAACTGGCCCGCACCGCCGCCGGGGAGGCGGGCCAGCGCGCCTCCCGGATGCTCGACCTGTCCGACCCGACGCCGGGCTTTGCTGAGATCAGCACCGGCCTGGGCGTGCCCGCGACCCGGGTCCACCTGGCCGAGGACCTCGACCAGGCGCTGCGCCGGGCCTACGCCGAGCCGGGCCCGCACCTAATCGAGGCCATGATGTCCCGTTAACCGGATGTCCCGGCCTTACGCCTGGCTGAGCAGTTCGGTCAGCTCGGCGTCAAAGTTCAGGTACGACGACTCCTGTCCCGTCTCCACCAGCCGGTAGGTCCACTGCAAGAATTCCTCGATCGCCTTGGCGCTGACCTCGAACTGCGCCTGCCCGTACGGCGAGCTCATCGCGATGTTCAAGATCTGCTGCTCGGCAGCGGACCCGCCGGCGGTCGCCGCATCCGGGTCACAAGAAGCCGCCGACGGCCAGGCCCGGACATCCCCGAGACCCGCGCTGCCGTGCAGGGCCGCCGCGAGCAGGTCGCGGGCCAGGATCCACTTCACCGGCTCATCCGTGCCCACCTCAAACGCTATCTGGACCGCGTACGGGTCCGCGCAGCTGTAGGACAACTCGGCCATCAGCGGCACGATCGCGTGCTCCGGACCGACCAGCCCCAGGCTCAGCTCCGCTGAGATCTCAGAACAGTTGCTGCTCATCAAATACCACCCTCCGAAGCGTGTTTTCGCATACCCGTGATATTTGCCTGCCTGGGTAGCCTGGCGGTTCCGTGCCCAGGTGCAGGACAGTTGCGGCCAAGATGGTCTTTGATGCCCAGGCGCCTGCCGGGGCGCCCGCCTGGTTGCCCGTGGAGGAATGTCGATGACCAGCCCGCAGCCCGCGTTTGGTGACTATCAGCTCGAGATCTACGGTGCCGGGCTGCGCGGAGTGATACCGGAATTCCCGATGGCGTTCGCGGAGCTTGAAGCCAGGGCCGCGCAAGCGCTGCCACCGTCGGTGCTGTCCTACGTCGCGGGCGGCGCGGGTACTGAGCACACCCAGCGGGCCAACGCCGCCGCGTTCCATCAGTGGGGTCTGATCCCGCGGATGTTCGTGGGAGCATCCCAGCGCGACCTGACCGTCGAGCTGTTCGGG
>Ga0302184_10002598_pt1 | contig 11426 bp, 11 predicted proteins | sample I_Palsa_N3_3_FD_200233 | JGI IMG/M metagenome (GOLD analysis project Ga0302184, IMG submission 200233) | Peat permafrost microbial communities from Stordalen Mire near Abisko, Sweden - I_Palsa_N3_3 | ecosystem: Environmental > Terrestrial > Soil > Palsa > Peat permafrost | place: Sweden...
GCACGAGATGCCAGCGGTACCGTTCGCCGTCGCTGCAGCGAAGCCGGCACTCCGCTTCGAAATCGCCGCCGCCGGCGCGAGCCAGGCGCCAGCCGTTCAGCATCTTCGGCAAGTCGTCGGCGTGCACCGCGTCGCACCAGCCGTACTCCAGCGCGGCCTCGCGCGCCATCCCCGTGAGCGTCGTCCAGCGCTCGTTGATGAACGTAGCCTTGCCGCGTGCGTCGGCCGTCCAGATGATCTGCGGGGTGGCCTCGGTCAGCAGCCGATACTTGGTCTCGATCGCTTTGCGATCGGTGATGTCGGTGAGCATCTCCAAGACGCCGGTAAAGCGGCCCTGCGCGTCGAGGATCGCGCTGCCCGAGATGATCGCACACAGCAGCTCGCCGTCGGCGCGCACGAGCGTGCCTTCGAAACGTTCGCCCCCGCCGTTCCGGTGCGCCTCGAAGGCGCGCCGGGCCGCGGGTCCGGCTTCGGGGGTCAGGAAATCGTAGAGCGAGCGCCCGTACATGTGATCCGGCGAATAGCCGAGCATCGTCGCGAGGCGCTGGTTGACGTAGCGCGTCTTGCTCTCGGCGTCGACGATCCAGATGCCCTCCTGGGCCGCATCGATGATGCTGCGGTAGCGCGCCTCGCTGGCGGCGAGATCGTCAAACAGATGGGCGTTCGCACCGATCTCGTGAATCGTTCCGAACCACGCGCTGGGGTCGCCGCCGGCACCGAACGACGGCTGCGCCTCCGCCACGACCCAGCGCGTTTCACCACCGGCGACGGCGATCTGAAACTCTTCGCGAAATGCGAGGCCGCCCAGCAGCGCGCCCAACCACGCATCGACGACGCGAGCCGTGTCGTCGGGATGAGTGACGCCGAGCCAGCCCTGCTCGAGCAGCGCTGCCGCCGGCAGACCGCTGAACGCTTCCCAGGCCGCGTTGACGTAGGCGATCGAGCCGTCGGACCGGCCGACGAAGACGATCGCCGGTGATCGTTCGACGACGTCGCGATAGAAGTGGGCGCTCTCGGCGCCCGCTTGCGGCGACTCGAGGCTCACGTGCCCCTAGACCGGATCATTGAACCCGTGGACGATCATCGCTTCGCTCTGCTGCCGCGCTTGACGGTAGCGTTCGGCTTGGGCGGGGTCCTGCGCATCCGGCTCGGCCAGCAAGCGCGCCAACTCTTCGTCGAAGAAGCGCGTCACGTCGGCGGCGCTGTGCATCCCGTGGCGGACCCGCTGCGCGATCATCAGGCGGTAGATGCGGTCGGTGGCGAGATCTTCCATGTAGCCGTCGAGCAACGAGGCCCCGTAGCCGTTCAAATATCCGTGGCGATAGCGAATGACGGTCCGGACCGCTTCGCGCGTCCCTTGCTCGGTGCGTTCGCCGACGCCGGCGATCGATGGGCGGAGGTCGGGCGTTGGGTTGGCGTTCGGTTTGCGGCGGAAACCTTGGTTGGGTGCCGGGAATTGCGCCACGGCGATCGCGTTTTGATCCGGATGGCCGGTCCACGCCCCGTCGAAGAGTGCGTTGGCCTCGTTGCGCTTGTCCTGTTCCAACACGGCGAGTGCGCGCGCGTTCAATTCCGGGTTGCTGCGGTCCGGGAACAGCGCCGTCATCCCGCCGATCGCGAGCATGCCGTGTTTGTGACAGATCTCGGGGATGCGCTCACGGAGGTTTTGAAAGAATGCGACGTCGTGCGGGATCGTGTTGCGATCGGGCAGCACCCATTGCGGATCGTCGAGGTTGAAGTTGATCAGCGACGCCATGTAATCCCAGCGGCCGAGGTCGAGCGCGAGGAGATGGTCGCGCAGCTCGTAGGCGAAATTCTCGCACGCGTACGCCATCGGGAAGGCCTCGACGAGCGCCATCGCCTTGATGGCATGCGGGTCGGCGAGGCCCTTCGCTTTCGCGACGGCGACGAAGACGTCGCGCCACCAGAGCGCCTCGTCGGCCGATTCCGACTTCGGGATGTAGATCGCCAGCGGGTGCTTGAGGCGTGAGAAGTCGAGCTTGTAGGCGAGCAGTGCGAGATCGAAGAGCGACGCGGAGGTCGGCTCGCGATAGATGCCGGCCTGCGAGAGATGCAGTCCGCGCACGCGGGTCCAGAGGACCGTACTCGACGGCTTGATACCGACGACGTTGCCGCCGCGCTTCTGATCGGCGTAGGTCAGTTCGCCGTAGTACATCGCAACGGTGTTGTCGATTCCGAGCAGCGTGTGGGCGAACTCGTTGGCCATCGAGTCTTCCAGGTCGATCATCACGCCCGGCGCGCCCGAGTTGAGCATCTTCACGCCGAGCTCGTGGTCGTCGGCAGGGCCGGTCATCTGATTGCGCTGGTCGGCGCACCACGCGGGCAGCTCGATGCGCCAGTCCCCTTGCGCGGCGGAGGGCTCGGGGTACTGCGGGCGGTCGCCGCTGATGCTCGCGTCGAGAACGCGCTTGCGCGCCGCGATCACCGCCTGCTGACGCGGCGTGAACGCCTCGTGGAGTGGGAGATAGAAGGCGGCAAAGCCGGCCGGCAGATCGCGCTCGATCGAAAATCCCGGCGGCGCCGTACTCATCGGCGGGATGTGCTCGGTCGCGGCCCGCTCGGAGCCCATCTCAGTCTGCATGAGCCGTCACTTCGCTACCAGAAGGTTCCGAGTCATGCGCCCGTAGCTCAACTGGATAGAGCGAGGCACTCCTAAGGCCGAGGTTGGTGGTTCAAGTCCGCCCGGGCGCGCGTTTTCCGGCACCAGCCGCTCAGCTCCGCGCTTCGATCTCCAGGCGCAACGCGATGCGGACCGCGAGCGCCTCGGCGCCGCGCTGGTCGGGCGTCCACGTTTCATCGCTGCCGAAGGTATCGAAGAACACGCGGATGCTCTTGACGTTTCCGTGACGGTCGAGGGCGCAGACCACGCTCGCGGAGTGGCCGCTCGGGCTCTGCCACGTTACGGTCCCCGTGTCGCCGTCGGTCGTCCGGTTCGGCGGCGGCTGCGGGCTCGCTGCGATTTCGTCAATCGTCGTGCGGATCGCCGCGACGTACTCATCCAACGTCACATGTGTTGATTCGGTGAAGCGGGAGCATTCTTCCTCGACGAGCCAAGGGCGCTCGGCGCGCGGCTGAGAACCAGACGGAGAAGCGCTGCGGCTGAGCGCGGCGCACCTTTTCGGAGTGAGCTGATCGCACGACGCGTGTACGGTATCGTCCGCGCGGCCTCGCTGCTCGCGGCGGTGGCCTTAGCCGCGGCTTTCGGTCCCGACGCATTCCGTTCGCTGGATCCGGATCGCGCGCGCTTCGCGCTCGGCGCGCTGGTCGTCGCGATCGCGCTCGGACTCCTGCGGGCACCGACGGCCCACTTCGAGCGCAGCACGCGCCCGACACCGGAGAGCGATCGGGTCGGATTGATTGCACCCGTCCTCCTCTCGGTGCTCGTTGTCGACGGCTGGTTCTTCGCCGCCGCGTGCAACGTGGCGGCATACCTCTGCCATGCCCCGCGGCGGCGCGGCGAAGCGCTGCGCGAACGGATCCTCGGCGCCGCGCTGCGCGTCCCGGCGTGGTTCGTTGCGGGCAGCATCGCACCGACGCTGCGGGGTGCCGTCGAGGCGGCGCCGGCGCTGCAGCCGCTGCTCTGGTTCGTGCTCGTCGCGAGCGCGTACGTACTGCTGGTCGATCTGCTGTGGATCGATCCGCTGTTCGCGTTGCGTCAAAGCCGCGCGCTGGTGCGGGTCTGGATCCGGCATCTTTCCGATCGCGGGACGATGCTGACCGCCGTCATCGAAGCGGGCTGGGCCTACGTGATCGCCCGCACGGCGCTCCACGATGGGTCATTTCTCGGCCTGGCGATGTTCGCGCCGTTGATCGTGCTGGCCATAACGCTCGTCCGCTTGGCGCGCCTCAACGCGCGTCTGCACCGGTTGTCGCTGTCGCGCGAAGCAGTCGACGCGATGCTGCGGGCCAGCGACCCGCAGCCGCAGATGCGCTCTTTGCTCGAGAGCGTCAACGCGCGCATCGTGCGCGAGCCCGTTGAGATCTCGGCCTTCGGCCGCACCGGCACCGATCGCTGGTCGCGCGTCGTCCGCTTCGGACCGCCGGTGCCGGCGGAGCTGGAGCATCTTGGGGGGCGGGTGCTGCTCGAGCTTCAGGTCACCGGCGACGACCACGCGACCGAAATCCACGACGACGGCACCGTGACCGCGTTTGCGGCGCGCGACGGCGAGGGTCGGCTGCGCGGCGCGCTGGTCGTCTATCGCGCGTTGGGGGCGGCCGTGCAAGTCGCGGAACGCGAACTCTCGCGCGCGGCGAATGAGATCGGTCCGCTGCTCGGAGAGTACGGCGCGATCGCCGCGACGCGCAGCGCGGCCTCGGTCGACACGCTGACCGGCTTGCCGAACCGTCGCGGCGTTACGCGCGCGCTCGAAGATGCGATGACGCTCGTACGCGGCGGGGGCACCTGCGCCGTGCTGTTGCTCGACGTCGACCACTTCAAGTCGATCAATGATTTGCTCGGCCATCAAAGCGGCGACCGCGCCTTGGCGCAGATCGGTCGCATCATCGCCGAGAACATCCGCGGCGCGGACGTCGCGGGACGTTTCGGCGGCGAAGAATTTCTGGTGCTGCTGCGCGATGCGGGGCGCGAACGGACCCTGCAGGTCGCCGAGCGGCTGCGCGCCGCGATCCAGTCAGGCGGGCTCGCCTATGCCGACGGCAAGCCCGTCACGACGTCGATCGGTGTCGCCTACGCGGGGCCTGCCGACGGGCCGCACGACGTGATCGAACGCGCCGACCGCGCACTCTACCGCGCCAAGAATGCGGGCCGGAATTGCGTGATGGAGTCGCCGCTCCTCGCGGTCTGACCGCCGATTCCGCGGTCAGACATGCGCGATGGCGCGCGCGAGCAGGGTCCCGACGTACGCCGCACCGAGCCCCACGACGACGCTGCCTACCGAGTAGACGAGCGCCGAGAGCGGCAGGCCATCGCGCGCCAGCAGGAGCGTCTCGAGCGAAAAGGCCGAGAAGGTCGTAAAACCGCCCAGGATCCCGGTCGCCAAGAAGATCCGCGCCGGCGGCGAGAGCGCGCCGCCGGCTGCCAGCTCGGCGACGACCCCGATCGCGAACGACCCGGCCACGTTGACCGCCAGGGTCCCCCACGGAAAGCCTGCTCCCACGCGGTAGGCGGCCAAGATCACGAGAGCCCAACGCAGCACCGAACCGATCGCGCCGCCTAGAGCGACCAAGCCGGCGCTTTGCCAGGTCACGGACGGAAGCCCGGGCTGGGGCGGGCAGGTACCCCCGGTCGCACGCCCCCGGCGTTCGGTTTACAGCGGGGGGACCCTGTGCTACACTTTCGTCTTGGAACGGACCGCGCGTCCGTTTTCTTCATGTTTCCCGGCGTCCCGGCTCCCCCTAGAGAACACGAACGATGGCAAAAAAAGAGAACCGTGTGATGGTGACGATGGCCTGCACCGAGTGCAAGCGCCGAAACTATAACACGTTCAAGAACAAGCAAAAGACGACCGGGCGGCTCGAGCTGAGCAAGTATTGCCGCTGGTGCCGCTGTCACCGTTCCCATCGGGAAACGAAGTAGTCTGACCATCCGACACTTCCGTGTTTCGCCTCGGCGAAACGCGGACGGCTTCGCTGAAGGCGAAGCCTCAAGGGCGGTAGCTCAATTGGTAGAGTTGCGGTCTCCAAAACCGTCGGTTGCAGGTTCGAGTCCTGTCCGCCCTGCCAAATTTCTGCGGTATACAAGGTAGTATGAAGTCCAATCCCAGCCGTCCCGGCACTCCCGCTCGCGCGGGATCCCATCGCACCCCGGCGGCGCGCACCCCGAGCCGTCCGGCTACCGCCGCGCAGCGCGCGGCCAGCGCGCAGCGCACGCAGGAGTTTGTCCGCGGCGTGATCGCGGAGATGCGTCGTGTGACGTGGCCCTCGCGCGAAGAGTGGATCAGCGCGACCTTGCTTACGCTCGCCCTCGTCATCGGCGTCGGCGTCTTCACGGCCGCCTGTGATTGGATCTTCGGGCAGCTGTTCACGTGGCTGACCGGAGGAGCGCGCTAATGGATCAAGACCAAATCGCCGTCGTCACCGACGAGCCCGACACCGTCGTCGCGGCTGAAGGCGACGTCGCTGTCGCTACCGAGCCCGAGGCGGTCGCCGCGGCCGAGCCCGACGCCGGTCCCGCCGGTGAGGTCGACGCCGTCGTCGCGCCCCCGAAGAAGACCGACGACCGCAAGCGCTGGTACGTCATCCACACCTATTCGGGCTACGAGAACAAGGTCAAGGCGAACCTCGAACGCCGCATCCATTCGATGAACATGCAGGACAAGATCTTCCGCGTGCTCGTCCCGATGGAAGACGAAGTCGAGTTCAAGGACGGCAAGCGGAAGATCACGCCCAAGAAAGTGTTCCCGGGCTACGTGCTCGTCGAGATGGACATGGACGACGGGTCGTGGTACGTCGTACGCAACACGTCGGGCGTGACGGGCTTCGTCGGCTCGCCGGGCTCCGGTGAGAAGCCGGTGCCGCTGCAGGACAAAGAAGTGAAGACGATCCTCAAGCAGATGGGCATCGAGACGCCCAAGCTCAAGATCGACTTCGCGAAGGGCGACCGCATCAAGGTCACCTCCGGACCGTTCTTCGACTTCACGGGTATCGTCGACGACATTCAGCCCGAAAAAGAAAAAGTGCGGGCGCTCATCTCAATCTTTGGGCGCGAGACGCCGGTTGAGCTGGAGTTCTATCAGATCGAGAAAGTCTAGGCTTTCTGTTTGGTTGGTGGCGGGGCCGGCGGCTCCGCACCGTGGCTTCGGGGACGCGGCCCTCGCACTTCGTGTGCGAGGGCCGCTCCGTTTCGCGTCGCTCTCGCCCTTCCGGGGCTCCGCTCCGCGAAAAGGCCCCGCAGCCACGGTACGGAGCCGCCGGCCTGGGCACGGCCCCGTCAGACATTATTTGACGAACTACCTGGCCGATGTTAGTATATACATTGTATGAACACGCGTTCTCGAGCCGCTTACCCCCTGCCGCCTGGCGCTAAGGCGCGCGAAGGCGATTTCGTAAAGGTCGCGAGCGATACTTTCGATGCCCTCGTCATGCAGGACGCCCGCGTCTTCAAGGCCGGAAACTCGCTGGCGATTCGCATCCCCAGTGCGATCGCGAAGCACTGTGACCTCGAGGATGGTGCGCCCGTTCAGATGGCCGCCGACAACGGTATGATCTACGTGAGGAAGGCTGCGTCTCTCGATCTTGCAGCTCTTCTCGAGCGCATTACGCCTGAGAACGTGCACGTATCGGAGTTCGACGAGCTGACCGGCAACGAGCGCTGGTGACGAAGACGGGGGCGTACGTCCCCGATGTCGGTCACATCATCTGGCTCTCACTTGACCCGCAGCAAGGTCGCGAGCAAGCGGGACGACGTCCGTTCCTTGTTCTTACGTCCCAAGCGTACAACGTGAAGACATCGCTCGTGGTCGGCGTACCGGTGACATCCGCGCGCAAAGGCTATCCATTCGAAGTGTCGCTCCCCGCTGGGAGTCGCGTTACCGGCGTTGCTCTCGCCGATCAGGTCAAGAGTCTCGATTGGCGTGCAAGACGTGCCGACTTTGCCGAAGAGGTCCCCGCTCGGACGCTGCGCCACGTGCGCGGTTTGATCGCTACTCTCTTAGACCTAGACTGAAGCCGAGCTGACCGGCATAGAGAACAGCGGGAATAGGAAATCTGAACGTACTGTTGCGCAGCAGCATATCCCGATCCGCGGCACTTCTGGGTGTTGTGATCGCCTCCATGGCTATGGGACCGCCGATACCTGTCGGTGTAGGTGTTACTTGTGGACCTTGGTCACCGGATGGAATCATTCGGCGCAGTCCGCCGACGCCGGTGAGCTATCTGGCGGCTGATGTCGGTAAGCCCGGAGTAGCAATCCTTACCTCAGGGCAGTATCGGCAACTTAAGCATTTCCAGAATTCGCACAATCGCTCGACGCTGCGCTTTGTGTTCCTTTTCAATGCGGGCCAACAGGCGGGAACGCGCGGGCGGTTCGTCATCTACAACGCGACTAAAGGCGCGTGCGCACCTGGAGCAATGTACAACGTACTAAACGGGGCATCAAACAGCTACTATCAACCCGCGGAGAATCCATGGAACCTCGGGGCGATGCCCGGCGGCTGATGGAGTCCGTTGCTAGGGACGGCTCTCAGGGATTCTAACCGAACCAACTGAACCGACTACTTCACCTCGGTGGTGGCGCCGGTTTCTACGTTGTAGACGAAGCCTCGCACGTCGTTGCGGTGGGGGAGGAAGCGGTGGGCTTTGATGCGGGCGATCGAGCGGCGGACGGAGTCTTCGGGGTTGGTGAAGGCGCCGAATTCGTAGGGAGGCGCTTCTCCGACTTCGCTTGCGATGCGGGCGTGGAATTCGGCTTCGCTCAGCTGCTGGAGGCCGCAGTTCGTGTGGTGGAGCAGCACGATCGAACGTGTTTGCAGGAAGCGTTGCGAGAGCACGAGCGAGCGCAGGACGTCGTCGGTCGCGATGCCGCCGGCGTTGCGGATGATGTGCGCGTCGCCTTCGCGCAGACCGAAGATGCGAAAGACGTCGAGGCGCGAGTCCATGCAGGCGACGATCGCCAGATGGCGCGCGGGGATGACGGGGCGCGTGCCTGGGAAGTCGGCCGCGTGGGCCGTGGCGGCGTCGACGAGCTCGTCGATCGTGGACTTCGAATCGGGCACTTAGTGGACTGCGCTTCCGCCGACGTACATCGGGCTCCAGCGGTTTCCGGCGCGCGTATAGATCACGAAGCTGTGGTCGTCATAGCCTGCCAGGCGCGTGACCAGGCCAACCTTGCCGTTTCCTACGTCGATCGCGTCGACGAGGTATTCGTTGACCTGGTCGACCGGATCCCCGATGGTGATCGTCTGCTCGGTGCCGAGCGAGAGCGCGAACCCGCTCGCTGCGGGTTCGGCGACGAAGAACAGACTGCGATCCCCTTGCGGCGAGCCGCTGCCGCGTGCGTTGACGGTTCCGACGACCGCCGTGCCGCGGCCGAGGTCGAGGGAGGTCAGCGAGAGCACGATGAGTCGGCTAGGCGTCGTGCCGATCTGCTCCGCCGCGAGGCGGAGTGCAGCGGCGCGCTGAGCCGCCGTCGGTTGCGTGCGGGCGGTGCGCGCGTTGCCGCCTAGCGTCGGCGACGCGAGCGCTTCGGTTTCGCGACCGAGCGCAACCGACGGCGGGAGCCCGATCGTCGCCACGGCGTTCGCGATCTTGGCGTTGACGGTCGCGACGACGCGCCGTCCGAAGATCACGTGGACGCGTCCCTGGTGGGTCAAAATCGAGGCGTACGCTTCCATGCGAATGCGGTCACGCGGCGTTTCGCCTTCGGGCGCCGACGTCACGAACGAGCCGCCGATCCGGACGGCGATCGGTTCGAGTCTGCCGCTCGCCGTCACAGCCAGGATCGCGTCGCCTTTGCCGGTGGGTACGTTGGGGTTGTTGACGCTCGCGCCCGGCGGGGCCGATGCCGCCGGGCCGGCTGCAGCGATGAGGACGAAGGCGGCGAGAGCCGCGGCCGGCGCGAAGCGTGCCATCGAGCAACTCTTGGCTTCGGTGCGCGCCGCTTCTTGCAGGCCGGTGCTCGCGGTTGCGAGGAAGCGCCAGGGAACGGAGGAGCGGCGTGCGAGTCGGAAAGCTGTTCGGGATCGAGATCACGATCGATCTCAGCTGGTTGTTCATCTTCGCATTGATCACGTGGTCGCTGGCGGAACCCGATGGCCCGCTGCATCGTGCGAACGTCGGCAGCGTCGAGCGGATATGGCTGGGCGTCCTAGGCTCGCTGCTGTTTTTCGGCAGCGTCTTGCTGCACGAGCTGGCGCACTCGCTGGTCGCGCAGAGCCGCGGCATCAAGGTGCTCGGCATCCGCTTGTTCATTTTCGGCGGGGTCTCGCAGTTCGACGCGGAGTCGTCCGATGCGCCGGGCGAAGCGTGGATCTCGGGCGTCGGGCCGCTGACGAGCCTCGTTCTGGGCGGCGTCTTTGCCGCCTTGAGTTATGCGGCTGCTGCGCTGCCGGGGCTGGGCGTCCTCTTCGCGTACCTCGCCTACGTCAACGTCGCGTTGGCCGTGTTCAATTTTCTTCCGGCCTACCCGCTCGACGGCGGTCGCGTCCTCCACTCCGTGCTATGGCGCGCCACCGGCGACCGCGAGCGCGCGACCGAGATCGCGCTGCGCGTCGGCCGCTTTATCGCGACCCTCATCGTGACGGCGGGAATCCTCGAAACCATTTGGGTCAACGCGATCGGTGGTCTGTGGACGACGTTCATCGGCTGGTTTCTGCTGCAAGCGGGGAGCGCTGAGGCGAGCCGCGTTGCGCTGCAGAAAGGCGTGCGCGGCCATCTCGCCGCCGAACTCGCGGTCGCACCCGCCCTAGCTGCGCCGGCCGACGCGACGGCCGGCCGAGCGGCCGAGATCATGCAGGCCTCGCACGTGCACGCGCTCCCCGTCGTGCTCGGCGAGCGCATCATCGGCGTGGTGCGCGAGGACGCCGTGACGCGGCTCTCGCCTGAGGAGCGCGACGGGACGTACGTGACGGCGGTGATGACGCGCGTCGACGATCTGCCCAGCATTTCGGATCGCGCGCCTGCAGACGATGCGCTGTCGCTCTTGGTCGGCAGCCCCAGCCGTGCGATCGCGCTCCATGACGCGAGCGGGTCCGTCGACGGCGTCATCACCGCCGATGCGGTCGTGGCGTGGCTTGCGCGCGCGCAAGAACGTCAAGCCGCGACGCCGGTCGCGGCGCGCCCATCCTGATCGCCGAGAGGGCAGCCGGTTCGGCGTAGCGCATACGCGACGATGCACATCGCTGCTTCAAGCCGGCAGGCGTTCTTGCGCGGCTCGCTCGCCATCGGAACCGCCGCGGCCATGCCGCGCATCGCTCGCGCACAGGGAACGCGCGCGACGATCCGCATCGGGTACCTCGATTCGCTCTCGGGGCCATTCGCCGTCGGCGGGATCCCGCAGCTCAACGGCGCGCGGCTCGCGCTAGAGGACGCGAATCGCCGCGGACGTGCGCGCTACGAGCTGGTCGTCGGCGACGACAACACCAAGCCGGCGGTCGGACTGACCGAGGCGCGGCGGCTGGTCGAGGTCGAGAAGGTCGACGTGCTCGTCGGCGGTGCATCGTCGGCGGTCGGCAACGCAGTATCCGCCTACGCGGAGAACGCCGGCATCCTTTATGTTGCGGTCGGCACGCACGACACGGCGATGACCGGGGCCAAAGCGAACCGCGTCTGCTTCCGCCAGACCTGCTCGCTGGCGATGCTCTCGACCGCGCTCGGTGCCGAGCTCGTGCGGCGCGCCAAGCGTTGGTATTTTCTGGTCGCGGACTACGCCTTCGGCACCGACGCGCGCGACCGGCTGCAAACGATCCTGCTTGCTCACGGCGGTTCGATCGCGGGGATGGATCTGCACC
>Ga0302184_10002602_pt1 | contig 11420 bp, 9 predicted proteins | sample I_Palsa_N3_3_FD_200233 | JGI IMG/M metagenome (GOLD analysis project Ga0302184, IMG submission 200233) | Peat permafrost microbial communities from Stordalen Mire near Abisko, Sweden - I_Palsa_N3_3 | ecosystem: Environmental > Terrestrial > Soil > Palsa > Peat permafrost | place: Sweden: Abisko...
TCCGGAGTGAAAGTGAGCTCCACCGGCTACCTGCCTGTACCTGGCCGTCGCGCCAGGTGCGGCCGGGTCAGCCCAGGGCGTGCCATCACTCGTGGTCCCAGGGTGCCTGAGCCCCGTCTTTGGCCAGGAGCCGGGCCAGGGTGTAACGGTGGACCTCGTCCGGGCCGTCGTAGATACGGGCGTACCGGGCGCGGCGGTACATGCCATCCAGCGGCGTATCCGCGGTAAGGCCGAGAGCGCCGTGGACCTGAATGGCCCGGTCGATGACGTCGTGCAGCAGCTTGGCTCCGCGGACCTTGATCATCCCGATCTCCAGCCGCGCCATGGAACCCTCGTCAACTGCTCGTGCTGCCTCGAGCACAGCGGCACGGTGGTAGAAGATGTCCATCGCCGCCTCGGCGACGAAGCCTTGGATCTCGCCCTTGTCAATGAGCAGCGAGCCGTGGGTGTAGCGCCTCTTGGCGTATTCAACCAGATGCTCGAAGGCTCGCTCCATCTGACCGAGCCAGCGCATCGCGTGAAAGATGCGGCCGGGCCCGAGCCGACGCTGCCCGATCACGAATCCGTTGCCGCGCTCACCGAGCAGGTTGCTGAGCGGGACCCGCACGTCCGTGAGCCGGATCTCGCAGTGGTCGCCCATGATCGTGTGCTCAGTTCCGAGCGTCGGCACCGTCCGGACGACCTCGTAGCCCGGCGTGTCGGTGGGCACGATGATGGCGCTGACCCGCTTGTGCCGGTGCGCATCCGGATCCGTGACGGCAAAGACGGTGGTGAAGGCGGCTATGTTCGCGCCGGTAGTGAACCACTTATGCGCGTTGATGACCCACTCGTCCCCGTCCTGAACGGCGGTGGACGAGATCAGCGTGGGGTCGGAGCCTGCGACCTCGGGCTCGGTGAGCCCGACGGACGACCGGATCTCGCCGGCCACCAGCGGCCTGAGCCAGCGCTCGCGCTGCTCCGGGCTGGCGTTCTCCTTCAGCATGAGCGAGTCCTGCATGGACCAGGTGCCGACGGCTTTCTGGCCGTAGAACGACCGGCCGATCACCTCGTTCAGGAGGGCCGTCTCCATGAACGTGCGGCCCCCGCCGCCAATGTCAGCCGGATGCCCGAGAGCCCAGATGCCGCGCCGTTTGGCCTCCGCCTTCAGCTTCTCCAGCTGAGCCGTGGCCGCGGAATCCGCCACGTCCATCACGGGCTCGGCGGGTATCACCTCGTTGTCGATGAAGTCGCGCACTCGCTTGCGTAGCTCGGCGAAGCTCTCGGTCATGCGATTCTCTCCCATTCTCGGGGTATCACCCCATCGGCGCCCGGAGGTCGGCGAGGACGTCCGCCGCTTCCTCGAGATGCAGCTGCACAGATTCCCCGAGGGCCACCACGTGCTCGGGCAGCGTGTCCTGCGAGACGCTGCGGGACCGGAGATAGATGGCGTCCTTGATGATGGCGGCGCGCCAGTGCTCGAATGCCATGTAGTAGGGCAGCTGGCTGACGTCCCGGCCGGTCAGCTCGGCGTACCGGTCGGCCAGACTGCGGCCGTCGAGGAAGCCGGGGTGGCGCGCGATGACCTGGGAGGGGTGCGTGATGCGACCCCTCGTCGGCTCCCAGTAGACGAGCAGATGAGCCAGATCGGTGAGCGGGTCGCCGATGGTGGACATCTCCCAGTCCAGGACCGCGGTCAGGCGCATCGACGGCTGCTGCTGGAACAGCACGTTCCCCAGGCGGTAATCGCCGTGGATGAGCGTGGTCGCGCTCGTTCCCGGGATCTGGGCCAGCAGACGCCGGCACAGCGACTGGACTTCGGGGAAGTCCCGGTGCTCGACTGACTCCCACTGCCGCAGCCAGCTGTTGATGCGCCGCTGCAGGAAGTTCTGCGGCCAGCCGAAGTCCTCGAGGCCGATGGCCGCGGGGTCGACCGCGTGCAGCGTGGCGAGCGTGTCGATGAGCGTCTGGCTGCAGGTTCGGGCCGCGGCCGGGTCGAGGGACACGACGTCCTCGGGCACGTGCAGCGCGGCACCTTCGATGAAGCGCATGAGGTAGAAAGGCTCGCCGACCACGCTCCGGTCCTCAGAATAGAGAACGGTTCGCGGCACCGGAAAGTCTGTCCCGTTGAGTGCGCTGATGACCGTGAACTCGCGCTTCATGTCGTGAGCGCGGGCCGCCGAGGGCCCGAGGGGGCGGCGCCGCAGCACGAACCTGTCCTGGTCGAGCACCAGCAGGAAGGTCAGGTTGGAAGCCCCTCCGGACAACAGCGAGACCGACATCTCGGCGAACGGCGCGACGGCGCCGTCGAGGATCCGCCGCAACGCCGCATGATCCACAAGCTCGGTCACGCCCGTTGTCGCATCTGCCATGCAAGGGACCCCTCGTGAGGCGGAGATGAGCTAAATCATACAACTATATATCCGGATCCGGAAGTCGCGCCGTCCCGGATGTACATCCTTCCCGCTCTAGACCAAGCTTGAATCATTAACTTTATTCTAATGATTAAGCGGTAAGCCAGAGGATGTGCGCACGGCGGCTGTGAGTCAGATCACGGCGGCCGGTGGCGCCGGGAGGATGCGCCGCAAGGCAACGGCCGCCCGGTGAGCGGCAGTCTGCGCTGGCAGCGAGCGCATCTCGTCGCTGAACACCTCGATGCCAACCGGTATGCCAGGATTATTTGCGAGCAATGCGCTCACCAATTCGACCAGCGGGAGCTCGCCGTCACCCGGCAACCGCCGGTTCGCCATCGTCAGGTAGACCGGTCCGTCGGGACCTTCGACAGGTCCGCCCTCTCCGTCGATGCGGTCGTTCACCTGTATGCACAGGACCGATCCGGGAGCTAGTTCTCGCAGTTCCGCTGCCGTGCCGCCCGTTCTCGCGAAGTGCCACGTGTCCACGAGAATGCCGACGGCCGATCCCGCGGCGGAAGAGATACGCACGGCCGTGGCCAGATCTGGGATGCCCGAGCCTGGTATGAATTCGATACAGGTGGCAATCCCGAGCGTCCCGGCTCGCTCGGCGACGGCGCCGATGGCGTCCACCAGGGCCGCCAGCGCCACTGGTTGCCCGAGATAATGCGTGATGTTAAGCAGGCGGATATCGAGGGCCTCGGCGACGCGGAGGCAGGCGTCCGCACCGTAAGTGAAATTTCGCCCGTGCTCCGGCGGAACAGCTCCAGTAGCGGGAATACCGGGAAGCCCTTTAATAAGAGCATCGAGACAGCCGATGCGCACGCCCGCGGCGGCCATAGAAGCCCGGATCCTGGCCAGACGCTCCGGGTCCTCCACCAGTTGCTGCCCCATCCAGGGAGTTACTGTGACAGACCCAAACCCGTTTTCGGATGCGACACTGACCAGCGTCTCGATCGGCGCGGATTGAACCGTTCCCCAGCAGAGTTCCGTCGCAGTCACCGCTATCCTTTCCTCCCATCCGGTCCTCCCTCGGGTGGCAGGTCCTGTCGTGCGTCGTCGGTCTGCCGTCGGCGGCCGGAATCAGCTCTCGACCGCCTCGCGGGCCGTGCGGAGGTGGGTGCGCGCATAGGAACGCATCATGGCCAAGTCGCTGGAGATGGTGACCATCCGGTAGCCGGCCCGTAGATACTTAGCTGCCTGCTCACCGTTGGCGGCGTGCACCCCGGCGACGATGGCATTCGCGGCGCACGCGGTCCGCACCCGCTCCATTGCCTCGGCGTGCGGTCCGGCGACCGGCGCTAGCCGGGGCGGCAGCCCGTAACTGATAGCCAGGTCAGCCGGCCCGATGTAAACGCCGTCGACCCCTGGCGTTGCGCAGATCTCCGCTGCAGCTTCTACGCCGCGGCGCGTCTCGATCATCACGAGGCACGCGACGGCGGAATTGACGTCCTCGGTGGCGGTGCCCAACACCAACTCCGACCGTATGGGTCCGAAGCTTCGCTCGCCGGCCGGCGGATAGCGGCAGTGGCGCACGGCCGCCGCCGCTTCCTCGGCGCTGTTCACCATCGGGATGATGACGGCCTCGGCTCCACTGTCGAGCGCGCGCTGGATCCACCAGCCACTTCCGACGGGCACCCGCACCACGGCGGGCACGTCGTGGCCATTGATCGCTTGCAGCATCGGCACGAGCGAATCAGGACCCGGGAGCCCATGCTGGCAATCCACTCCTACATAATCAAAACCACTTATTGCCAGGAACTCGGCCGGCACAGAAGACGGAATGGTGCACCACGCGCCGACGGCCGGTTCTCCGGCGGCCCAGCGCGATTTGAGCCGGGCCGTCATGTCGCGAGCACCTCGCGATTGATTACCGATGCGGGCGTGCCCCCCAGCAGCGCTTCGCTGGCGATCTCAGCCACCCGCCGGCGGATGGCCGCGGCGGAATCGTTGGAGAAGTAGGCGGTGTGCGGTGTCGGGATCACCTGCAGGTAGCCGAGTAGGGGATTGTCGATCGACACCGGTTCTTGCTCCCACACGTCCAGGCCGGCGCCGGCGATCTCGCCGGCGCTAAGAGCCTGCACGAGAGCGGGTTCGGAGATGATCCCGCCTCGAGCGGTGGTGACGATGTAAGCCGTCGACTTCATCAACGCGAACTCCCGAGAGCCGATCAGACCGTGCGTCTCGCGGGTGAGCGGTACGTGCACGGCCACGTAGTCGGCCGCGGCCAATACCTCGTCGAGCGGAAGCAGTTGCACATCCTGAGGTCCGGCGCCGGCAACGTAGGGGTCATACGCGATCACTTTCAGCCCGAATCCCCGCGCGCGGTGTGCAACCGCCTGGGCGAGGCGGCCGAGGCCGATGAGCCCGAGCGTCTCGCCGCGCAACCGGCCCATCGGTGCGAGTGGGGCGCGCTGATTTGATCGGATCGCGGTCCCCTGCTGTACGAGGCGCCGGTTGAGGGCCAGCAGCATAGCCATGGTGTGGTTGGCGACCTCGTCGATGCAATAGTCCGGCACGTTGCACACCATTACCCGATGAGCCGTGGCGGCCGCAAGGTCGATGTTGTCCACGCCGACGCCGTAGCGCACGATAACCCGCAGCTTCGGGCACTGTGCCAGCACCGCTTCGGTGATCGGATAGGTCACGACGAGAACCGCGTCCGCCGCACGAGCCAGCGCTACCACGTCGTCGTCTGTCGTGCACTTGGGCGCGACGAGGTCTACTCCCGCGGCGGCGAGGATGTCGGACTCGATGTCGAAGCGCCGGCCGAGCGGGTCGATCAGTGCCGCCTTGAACCGGGCCAAGGCCCACCTCTTTCCTTCGCTGGGTTGAGCGGGATGCGCCGATCCTAGGCAACCTAGTGATATCATTACACGGATTATGCTACCTAGCAGGGGTTTGGTACTTGAAATTCCTGGTGTTCATCTTCAGTTTTCAGGCTGGGGTATAGGCGCGAGCGTCACACGTGTCGGCTCGTCAGGCGGCTACTGGGAGGCTCGCGTCGGCAAGGCCGCGGGCGGAGTTCGCCTTGGATGGCGCCGGGCGGAGGCGGTGACGGTGGCTGGCCGTCGGCGAGAAGGGTCGCAGGCTGCGGTGCCAAGCGATAAGGAGCCAGAATGGCGAGTGAAATCGACGATCAAGTGCGCATTCTGGTCGCAGACCGGGAAATCCGTGCCCTGGTGTATCGCTATTGCCGGGCGATAGACCGGCGGCAGTACGATTTGCTCCGCAGCTGCTATCATCCTGAAGCTACGGATCATCACGGTGACTTCTATGGTGGCGTCGAAGAGTTTGTCAGCTACGTACAGCAGAATTTGCCTGCGTTCGAGCGCACTTTGCACTTCATCGGGAACCTTCAAGTTGAGATCAGCGGCGAAACTGCCCGTACCGAAGCTTATGTGCTCGCGCTGGCCAGGCTGGCACGGAGCGATGATGCACCAGAACGCGATAACACGGTAGCCCTACGTTACATAGACGATCTCGAGCGACGCGACGGTGAGTGGCGCATTCTTCGGCGCGTCTGCGTCTACGAATGGACCCGCACCGATCCGGTGCCTGAAGGCTGGACATTCCCGCCAAGCTTTCTGATGGGCCGAACGAACGAACTGGACACCGTTTTCCTGGCCCAGTTGCAACCGCCGGAGCGTGTTCCGTCGCCGATCTCGCGTGCAATCTGACTGACCCGGCTAGCGAGAGGAAGGGCGGGCGCGACGTGGACCCATGGGAGATCGAGGCCCGGCTGTCGATTCAGGCGACGATGAGCCGGTACACGCGGCACGTGGACACTGGCCGGCCGGACCGGCTGTGCTTGCTGTTCGCCGAGCCGATGCACTACGACATGGGCGGCGGCCGGATCGTGCATACCCGCGCGGAGCTCATTGCGACCGTCGAGGACATCAAGTCCACATTCCGCTCCGCCGATAACTTCGGCCGGCTGCGGCATCATGTGTCTTCGATCGTGATCGAGCTGACCGGGCCGGACACCGCGACGGCGACGAGCTATTTTCTTGCCCTGTCCGGAGCAGGACCGGACCATTGGGGTGTCTACCGGGACGAGCTGATCAGGGAAGGTCAGGACTGGCTGTTCGCGCGCCGGACGGTGACCGTCGAGGGTGCCTCTGAGATAAGCCCGGTGCGATCCGAAGTGACCGCGTAGCGTGCCGCCGGACCACGCGGAGCCGGGTCCGCTGCTGGTGACGGGCCCCCGCCGGGGGCATCGAGCTGACTTCGCGGCGCTGCTAACGGATGCGGTGCATCTCGCTGCGGGAGAGCAGGCGGCCACCGGGATGCTTCGCGGGTGGTCAGGGCAGATCAGCCAGGTGCCGGCGGCTTGCGGGCCGGCGGCGCCGGCCTGGACCGCCCGGACCGGGTGCCTATCCGCCCGCCGTGACAGATTTTTTGCCGAAACGGACCGTGGCTCGACCCCACCGCCTAGCCGTCCGCAGCGGTCGGCTGGCACGCGCCTCGTTATCCTCCGCCGGGTTTGGCGAGCGGCGGCGATGCGCGATCGCACCCGGAGCTGACATGCCCAGGACGAAATGCACCTAATGCCCGGCCTAAAGCGGGCTGGGAAGGTCGTCGTGTGTAATTACCCCACGCCGGATGGGGGGTAATTACACACGATCAGCGAGCGATCGGAAGGCGATGGCGAAATGCACCATTTGCCCGCACGTTACCGATCCTCGATAATGCGCGACCGCCCTAGGTCATGCTCACGCGAACCAGTAGTAACTTAGGCACCAGGTTCCGGCGCGCTGCATCCAGGGAAGCCAATTCGCTTACTGAGACCTGAGCCGCCGCACCGCACATGGCCCGCGAGTGTCAGCCCTCGGACGCGTCCGGCTCTTCTGGGGCGAGCCAGAGAACGCCCAGCGGCGGCAGGGTGATGGCGGCCGAGGCGGGCCGGCCGTGCCAGGGCTCAGGGACGGCCTCGATGCTGCCCAGGTTGCCCACGCCGCTGCCGCCGTAGACGGCCGCGTCGGTGTTGAGGACCTCGCGCCACCGGCCCGCGTGCGGCAGGCCCACCCGGTAGTCCTGGTGCGGCTGCGGGGAGAAGTTGGCGATGCAGGCGAGCGTCCGCGACGTGTCTCCCTGGGTGGCGGTACCCGGCGCGACGGTGCCCGGGGTCGCGGCCAGGCGCAGGAAGGACAGCGTGTTGCCCTGCGCGTCGTTGGAGTCGATCCAGCCGAACCCCTCGGGCGTGCTGTCAAGCTCCCACAACGCGGGGGTCTTCCGGTAGATCGCGTTCAGGTCGCGGGACAGCCGCTGCACGCCCTGGTGGACTCCGAAGTCGAGGATCCACCAGTCCAGCCCGTTGTCCGCCGACCACTCACTGACCTGGCCGAACTCCGACCCCATGAAGAGCAGCTGCTTACCCGGGTGGGCCCACATGTACGCCAGCAGCGAGCGCAGCCCGGCAAACCGGCGCCATTCGTCGCCCGGCATCTTGCTCAGCAGCGAGCCCTTGCCGTGCACCACCTCGTCGTGCGACATCGGCAGGATGAAATTCTCCGAGAACGCGTAGATCATGGAGAACGTGATCTCGTTGTGGTGGTACTGGCGGTAGATGGGGTCCTGGCTCAGGTAAGCGAGCGTGTCGTGCATCCAGCCCATGTTCCACTTGAAGCCGAACCCGAGCCCGCCCAGGTACACCGGCCGGGACACTCCGGGCCAGGCGGTCGACTCCTCGGCGATCATGGTGATGCCGGGGTCGCGCTTGTAGCAGGTGGCGTTGACCTCCTGCAGGAACGAGATCGCCTCCAGGTTCTCCCGGCCGCCGTACTTGTTCGGCAGCCACTCGCCTTCCTTGCGTGAGTAGTCCAGGTACAGCATGGACGCGACCGCGTCCACCCGCAGCCCGTCGACGTGGAATTCCTCCAGCCAGTAAATGGCGTTGGCGACCAGGAAATTCCGCACCTCGGTGCGGCCGAAGTTGAAGACGTACGTGCCCCAGTCGGGCTGTTCGCCGAGCCGCGGGTCGGAGTGTTCGTACAGCGGGGTGCCGTCGAACCGGGCCAGCGCCCACTCGTCCCGCGGGAAGTGCCCGGGCACCCAGTCGACCAGCACCCCGATGCCGGCCTGGTGCAGCGCGTCGACCAGGTAACGGAAGTCGTCCGGGCTGCCGAACCGCGACGTAGGCGCGTAGTACGAGGTCACCTGGTAGCCCCAGGAGCCGCCGAACGGGTGCTCGGCGACCGGCATGAACTCCACGTGCGTGAAGCCGAGGTCCTTGACGTACTCGACCAGCTGAACCGCCAGTTCCCGGTAGGAAAGGCCCAGCCGCCACGAGCCCAGGTGCACCTCGTAGATGCTCATCGGCTCCCGCACCGGCTGCCGCGAAGCACGGGCCTCGATCCACGGCGCGTCTTCCCAGGAGTAGCGGGAGGTGTACACCACCGACGCGGTGGCGGGCGGCCGCTCGGTGGCGTTGGCCAGCGGGTCGGCCTTCTCCCGCCACACCCCGTCCGGGCCGCAGACCGCGTACTTGTACCTGGCGCCATCGGTCACGCCCGGGATGAACAGCTCCCACACGCCCGCGCCGCCGAGCGAGCGCATCGGAAGCGCGCGGCCGTCCCAGTAGCTGAAGTCACCGGTGACCCGGACCCCGCGGGCGTTCGGGGCCCAGACCGCGAACGACGTCCCGCTGGCCTTGCCCAGCTCGCGGACGTGCGCGCCGAGCACCCGCCACAGTTCCTCGTGCCGGCCCTCGCCGATCAGGTACAGGTCGAATTCGCCGATGGTGGGCAGGTAGCGGTACGGATCATCGAGCACCGTCTCCTCGCCCGGTGACCCGTCCGGCTCGGGATATATGGCCGCGATCCGGTAGTCGGGCACCTTCTCGTCCGGCAGCGTGACGGCGAACACGCCCTCGTGCACATGCTCCATGGGCAGCCGGCGGCCGTCCTCGAGCACGAGCGTGACCGAGGTGGCGAGCGGGCGGAGCGCCCGGACGATGACCCCGTCCGGTCCCGGGTGCGCGCCCAGCACGGAATGCGGGTCGTGGTGGTGTCCGGCGACTACCCGCTCGATCTCGCCCAGAGAAATTTCAGTATCTGTCATGTCTACAATTCGGCGATAGATTCCAGTGGAATGGGCACCCAGGTCGGGCGGTTCCTGGCTTCATATATGACCTCGTACACCGCCTTGTCAAGCAGCATGGCACGGAGCAGGACCCAGTTCTGCGCCGGGTCCAGACCGCCGGCCGCGGCGTAGCCCGCGCAGAACGCCTCGCTGTTCCGGCGGACCCAACCGGACGCCATCGGCTCCAGGATGGCCGCGTCCGGGCGGGTGATCAGCTGGTGCCTGGCCGCGTATTCGAACGACCTGAGCATGCCGGCCACGTCCCGCAGCGGAGAGGACCGGGCCCGGCGCTGTGCCAGCGGACTGGCGGGCTCGCCCTCGAAGTCCAGCACGACCCAGCCCGTCTGGGTCCGCATCACCTGACCCAGGTGGTAATCGCCGTGCACCCGCTGGGCCGGCACGGGGTCGATCAGCTTGGCCAGGTTGGAGAACGCGTCCCCGATCTTGTCCGCGTAGGCGGCCAGCTCCGGGACAGCCGCGATGGCGATGTCGAGCCGCCGGAACATCTGCTCGGCCAGCTCGCGGATCGCCTCGGGCGCGAGCTCGGAGCGGCCGAACGCCTCCGCCAGGTCCCGGTGGACCTGCGCGGTCGCGGCCCCGAGCCGCTCGGCCTCGCCCGCGAAGTCGCCGCCGACCTCGCCGGCGCGGGCGCCCTCGGTCGCGTACAGGTCACGCACGCTGGTCAGGGCCAGCGCCCAGCCGTCCGAGGCGGCCCGCAGGTAGCGGGACAAGATGGCAAGCACGGCGGGAGCGCCGTCCATCCTGGTCTCGACCCAGCCGTAGGGCTCGGCGATGTGCGAGGACCCCAGCTCGGCCAGGGCCAGCGACACCTCCAGGTCCGGGTTCGGCCCCGCGGTGACCCGCCGGAACACCTTCATGATGGCGGACTCGCCGAACACCAGGCTGGTATTGCTCTGCTCCCCGGTCAGCACCAGGCTGTCCAGGCCGGCCTCGCCCCCCAAATCCCCAAAAATCTGCGCCCCGGGGACCTGGCAGAACCGCAGCGCGCCGACGCTCCGGTCGGCCGCGATCGCGTCGAGCAGGGTCCGGGTCAGGTCCGTGTCGTGCAGGCCGTCATAGATCTGCATGCTGCCTTGCGTCCCGATCCGCACGTGCCGCAGCCGGGCCGGGAGCCGGGCCCGCGAGCCGATGAAGAGCTGGTAGCAATCGGAGGTCGCGCCGTGCGAGACGGTGACGAGCAGGTGCCGCAGGCCCGGGTCGCCCGGGATGATCTCGGTGTCGGCCAGGACCGCGAGGTCATGGACGGTTCGCCCCTTGCCTGCGAACCATCGCTGCTTGACCAGCCAACTTGCCAGTGTGTCTTCGAACGTCATGAGCTTGGCCTTTCACCTCCCCCGGCCCGGTCCCGGCAAACACCCTAGGCCCGGTTTGCGGCCCGAAAGTGCGACATTACCGGAAAAATCCAGGGGGCCGAACGGGGCCTGGCCCCAGCGCCCGGCACCCACCTCGGGTCACTGCTTGGGGTTCTGGCCGGAGTGGTTGCCTTCGGCGGGGGACCGGTCTTCGCGGGCGGCCGGGAGCTGGAACCAGTAGAACCCGTGACCGGGCAGCGTCAGCAGGTAGCTGAGCTCGCCGATCTTCGGGAACGTCACCCCGCCCATGCACTCCACCGGCGTGACGCCGATGAAGCGGCGCAGGTCGAGCTCCACCGGCTGCGGGAACCTGGACAGGTTGTTGACGCACAAGATGCGGTCGGAGCCGTCGGTGTCGTCATCCGCGGACTCGTGCGGCAGCCGGACGAAAGCCAGCACACTCGGGTTGGAGGAGGTCAGCTCCTCGTACACGCCCGTGCCGAAGACCGGGTGCCGTTTCCTGATCTCGATCATCCGCCTGGTCCACTGCAGCAGCGAGCCCGCGTTGCGCTGCTGGGCCTCCACGTTCAGCGCCTGGTAGCCGTAGAGCGCGTCCATGATCGGCGGCAGGTAGAGC
>Ga0302184_10002604_pt1 | contig 11415 bp, 9 predicted proteins | sample I_Palsa_N3_3_FD_200233 | JGI IMG/M metagenome (GOLD analysis project Ga0302184, IMG submission 200233) | Peat permafrost microbial communities from Stordalen Mire near Abisko, Sweden - I_Palsa_N3_3 | ecosystem: Environmental > Terrestrial > Soil > Palsa > Peat permafrost | place: Sweden: Abisko...
ATCCCCGACGTCCGCCTGTACGCCCGGGCCGAGGGCGACGGAATCTTGTGCGGAGGCTGGGAGCCGGACGGGCTGAGCCTGGACCCGCGCGAGGTGACCATCGGGCAGCCGCTCGCCGTGTCACCGGACTGGGACGTCCTGTCCGGTTTCGCCCGCGACCTGGCCCGGTTCGCGCCCGCGGTCACCCAGACCGGGGTCCGCGAGGTCTTCCGCGGGTTCCCGGCGTTCTCGCCGGACGGCCGCTTCATCGTCGGGCCGGTGCCCGCCCTGCGCGGCTTCGTGATGGCCGCGGCCTGCAACGCCCACGGCGTCTCCGGGTCAGCCGGCCTCGCCGAGCACGTCCTGGAGAGCCTGCAACCAGACCCATCCCCCTACGTCCAGTCCCTGAGCCCCGCGCGGTACCACCCCCGCACCTGGGACTGGGACACCGCCCGGGCTCAAGCCGAGCGGATCTACGAGAACTACTACAGCCTGCCCCCCAGTTCGCGCGGCGGCGCGGACGCGAGTCCCTGCGCGCCTGACTAGTTGAGTCGCTCGACGATCATTGCCATGCCCTGGCCGCCGCCAATGCACATGGTTTCCAGGCCGACGGTCTCGTCCCTGGTGACCAGGCCGTTGAGCAGGGTGGCGGTGATCCGGGCGCCGGTCATGCCGAACGGGTGGCCCAGCGCGATGGCGCCGCCGTGCACGTTGAGCCGGTCGATGTCGATGCCGAGCTCGCGGTAGGCGGGAATCACCTGCGCCGCGAACGCCTCGTTGATCTCGACCAGGTCGATGTCGGAGATGGTCATGCCGACCCGCCGCAATGCCTGCCTGGTCGCCTCGACCGGGCCCAGGCCCATGATTTCGGGTGACAGCGCGCTCACCCCGGTGGCAGCGATCCGGGCGAGCGGGGTGATCCCGAGTTCGCGTGCCTTGCGGTCGCTCATCACCACCACCGCGGCCGCGCCGTCGTTGAGCGGGCAGCAGTTGCCCGCGGTCACCGTCCCGTCGGGACGGAACACGGGCTTGAGCGTGGCGACGGCGTCGAGGGTAATACCCGGGCGAGGGCCGTCGTCGCGGTCCACGGTGGTGCCGTCCGGCAGTTCGACCGGGGTGATCTCGCGCGAGTAGAAGCCATTCTTGATCGCCTGCTCGGCGAGGTTCTGCGACCGGACGGCGAACTCGTCCTGCTCGGCTCGGCTGATACCGCGCATCGACGCGACGTTCTCCGCGGTCTGGCCCATCGCGATATAGGCGTCGGGCAGCAGGCCGTCTTCCCGCGGGTCGTGCCAGCCCTCGGCGCCGCCCTGAGCCGCGGTGGCGGTGCGCGCGCCAGCGTCGGCGAACAGCGGGTTCGTGGTGTCGGGAAGCGAGTCGCTGCTGCCCTTGACGTGCCGGCTGACCGTCTCCACGCCGGCGGAGATAAATACCTCGCCCTCGCCGGCCTTGATCGCGTGCATGGCCATCCGCGTGGTCTGCAGGGACGACGCGCAGTAGCGGGTGAGCGTGGTGCCCGGAAGGTGGTCGTAACCGAGCAGCACCGCGACCACCCGGGCCATGTTGAACCCGGCCTCGCCACCGGGCAGACCGCAGCCCAGCATCAGGTCGTCCACGTCCAGCGGGTCGAGCTGCGGCACCTGGTCCAGCGCCGCGCGCACGATGGTGGCGGTGAGGTCGTCCGACCGCAGGTCCTTCAGCGACCCCTTGAAGGCGCGCCCGATCGGCGACCGGGCCGTGGCCACGATTACCGCGTCAGCCATGAGCTTCTCCGTTCCTATCGGGATACGTCACCGAGCCTGCGCCGGCTAGAGCACAGGGTCCATAGCTGGCGCGACAACGCCAGGGGCGCAAGACGGTCCGCGAGGCTAATGGCGGGGGCAGTCACAGTGCCTACGCTCAAGACCTCCCTAGGGTTGGAGGCACCGATGACGGACCAAGACAGCGGCTCCGCGCTGGCGCCCGAGACCAGCGGACGGCATCAGGTGCTCGTGGTGGGCGGCGGGTTCGGCGGTGTGAATGTGGCCAAGGCGCTGGCTCACGCCGACGTGGACGTAACCATCGCGGACCGGACCAACCATCATCTGTTCCAGCCGCTGCTGTACCAGGTGGCGGCCGGGTTGCTGAGCGAGGGCCTGATCGCGCCACCGCTGCGCCGGGTGATCAAGGATCAGCGCAACGCCAGGACCGTGATGGCCGACGTCACGCACTTCGACCTGGACCAGCATTTCGTCTACGGGGTGACGTCGGACGGCCGCAAGCTGCACCGGCGCTACGACACCCTGGTCGTGGCGGGCGGCGCGACGCATGCGTACTTCGGCAACGACCACTGGGTCAGCTTCGCTCCGGGGATGAAAACCCTTGAGGACGCGCGCAGGCTGCGCAGTCACATCCTGTCCGCGTTCGAGCTGGCCGAGACGGTCCCGGATCCGTCGCTGCGTAAGGCACTGCTGACCTTCGTCGTGGTCGGTGGCGGGCCCACCGGGGTGGAATTGGTCGGCCAGGTGGCCGAGCTCGCCAAGAAGGTGCTGCCGCGCGAGTACCGCTGGGTGGATACCGCCAAGGAGATCCGGGTCATCCTGGTCGAGGCCGGCCCGGCGGTCCTCGGCCCGTTCCATCCGAAGCTGCAGCGCTACGCCCGCAAGCATCTGGCCAAGCTGGGCGTCGAGGTACGAACGGACACCACGGCCACCGACATGGACGCCGACAGCATCACGGTGAAGAGCGCGGCCGGGTTTGAGAAAATCGATGCCCGCACCAAGATCTGGGCGGCCGGGGTACAGGCATCGCCACTGGCCAGCATGCTCGCCGAGGCGACCGGCGCGGAGACCGACCGGGCCGGCCGGATCGTGGTGCGGCCCGACTGCACGCTGCCTGGCCATCCGGAGGTGTTCGCGATCGGCGACATGGTGTCGCTGAACAAGCTGCCTGGGGTGGCCCAGCCCGCGATCCAAGAAGGACGCTACGTCGGCAAGGTGATCAGGGCCCGGCTCGAAGGGGACACGGACGCGCCGCCGTTCAAGTACTTCGACAAGGGCAGCATGGCCACGATCGGGTACCGGGGGGCCGTGGCCGACGCGTTCGGCGTCCGGTTCACCGGTTCCATGGGGTACCTGATGTGGGGTTTCATCCACGTGCTCTACCTAATCGGCTGGGGCAACCGGCTCAGCACCCTGTTTGTGTGGCAGCGGTCGCTGGTGTTCACCAAGAACTACCCGCAGCGGATTATCACCTTCGAGCAGGCGCGGGCCAGGGCCGGGTCGCAGTAGTTAGGTATCGCGATGCACGCAACGCAAGTGCTGGCTGGGGCGATCGGCCAGCAGGTGGTTCCCGCGCGTGCTCAGATGGCGACCACACTAGGTTTCCACATCATCCTGGCCTGCTTCGGGATCGCGTTCCCGACGATCGTCTTGGTGGCTGAGTACCGCGGCCTCCGGCGTTCTGATGACGTGGCGATGCTGCTGGCGCGCCGGTGGTCGCAGGTCCTGGGAGTGCTGGTCGCCGTCGGCGCGGTCACCGGGACCGTGCTGTCGTTTGAGATGGGGCTGTTGTGGCCGGGGCTGATGCGCACCTACGGGGCGGTGCTGGGCGTGCCGTTCGGGTTCGAGGGGATCTTCTTCTTCCTCGAGGCGATCTTCACCGGCATCTACCTGTACGGATGGCAGCGGCTGCCGGGCTGGATGCACTTCTGCACCGGTATCCCGATCGCGATCACCGGGCTTGGGGGCGCGGTCGCGGTGATGGCGGCGAACTCGTGGATGAACCAGCCGGGCGGGTTCACGCTGCGCGGCGGGAAGGTGGTGGCCGTCGATCCGTGGCAGGTGTTCTTCAACAAGGCCACGGTGTATGAGACGCCGCACATGATCCTGGCGGCGTACATGGTGGTGGGTTTCCTGATCGCGGCGGTGTACGCGGCCGGGATCCTGCGCGGGCACCGGGACCGGTACCACCGGCTCGGGTTCGGGATCCCGTTCACCATCGCCGCCATCTTGACCCCGGTGCAGATCTTCGTCGGGGACACCGCCGCCCGGGCGATCGCGGCCGCGCAGCCGGTCAAGTTCGCCGCGATCGAGTACGTCACCCGGACCGGCCGTGACGTGCCGGAGTACCTCGGCGGGTTCTACGTGAACGGCAAGGTGTACTTCGGGCTGCGGATCCCGTACGCCGACTCGCTGCTGGTCGGGTTCAAGCCGTCGACCAAGGTCACCGGGCTGAACTCGGTCGCCCCTGCCTTGCGCCCGCCCGCGCTTACGTTGATCCACCTGTCGTTCGACGCGATGGTCGGGCTGGCGTTCTTGCTGCTGCTGGCGGGGCTGTGGACGCTGCTGGTCTGGCGGCGGCGGCGCGCCTTGCCCCGGCAGCGGTGGTTCTGGTGGCTCGCGATCGCCTGCGGCCCGGCCGCGCTGGTCGCGATGGAGTGCGGCTGGATCGTGACCGAGGTCGGCCGCCAGCCCTGGGTCGTGTACCAGCTCATGACCACATCGCAGGCCGCTACGACCAACGGCGGGGTCATCGACAGCCTGACCGCGGTGATCATCTTGTATGCCGTGCTCGGGGTGGTCACCGTGGCTATCTTGCGGATGCTGGCGCGCCGCTGGCGACGCGGCGGCCCGGCATGATCACCGACGTGGTCGGGGGGATCTTGCTGACCGGGCTGACCTTGTACGCGGCGCTGGGCGGGGCGGACTTCGGCGGCGGGCTGTGGGACCTGCTGGCCGGCGGGGACCAGCGGGGCCGGGCGCCGCGGCAGCTGATCGATGACACGATCACGCCGGTCTGGGAGGCCAACCACGTGTGGCTGATCTTCATCCTGGTCATCTTCTGGACCGCGTTCCCGGCGGCGTTCGCGGCCGTCATGACCGCCGCGGCGCTGCCGCTGTGGCTGGCCGCGTTCGGGATCGTGCTGCGGGGATCGGGGTTCGCGTTCCGCAAGGAGGTGGAAACGCTGCACTGGCAGCGGCTGTTCGGCGCCGCGTTCGCGTTCTCCTCCCTCATCGTCCCGTTCTTCATGGGCACCGTGATCGGCGCGATCGCGTCGGGCCGGATCCCCGCCCACCCCGCCCACGCCGACCTGGCGGTATGGACCGGGCCTACCTCCCTGCTGATCGGGGCGCTGTTCGTCGCGGTCTGTGCCTACCTGGCGGCGGTGTTCCTGACCCGGGAAGCGAGCCGCCGTGAGGATCACCAGCTGCGACAGTACTTCGCGGTCCGCGCCGCGGTAGCCGGGACCGTCTCCGGGGCGCTCGCGCTGGCGACACTGACAGAGATCCACAGCTCGAACCCGGCGCTGTTCCACGGGCTCACCCACCGGGGCCTGGCGCTGGTCATCGTCTCGGCGGCCTGCGGCCTGGCGGTCATCGTGTTCGTGACCACCGGGCGGCGCCCGCAGGCCCTGCGCCCGCTGTCGGTGCTGGGGGTGGCGGCCGTGGTGTGGGGCTGGGGGGTGGCCCAGTACCCCGCGCTGCTGCCCGGCACCGGCCTCACGCTCACCAGCGGAGCAGCACCGCACTCCGTCCTCGTCACGGTCGTGGTTATCTTCGTCGCGGCGGCCGTGCTGGTCGGCCCGTCCTTCCTGCTGCTGTTCTGGCTGCACGGCCGCCAACTGCTCGAGGGAGAAAACCACAATGTCGATGGAGCCGCGGACAATCTGCGCACCTGACCCCGGTGCCACGGCACATAGGGTGACCAGGCACTCAGCGGTAATTTCGGATGTGACCTGACACACAGCAGATCTGGCCCATCCAGCGGAGGTGCACGGCCATGCCGCGAGAAATCAACTCGGTCGGCGTCGTAGGCGGCGGACTTATGGGAGCGGGCATCGCCGAGGTGTCCGCGGCCGCGGGCATGCCCGTGGTCGTTCGAGATCTGCCGCAGTTCCTCGATGCCGCCCGGGGGCGAGTGGAGAAATCGCTGGCCGGCGCGGTTAAACGCGGCAAGATTGACCAGGCTAAGCGCGACGAGGTGCTCGACCGGATCACGTTCACCCCGGATCTGAAAGACGTCGCGAGCGCGGACATCGTGATCGAGGCGATCCCGGAGATCCTCGATCTCAAGGTGGCGCTGCTCAAGGAACTCGACGAGCTGGTCGGCCCCGGCACCGTGATCGCCACGAACACCTCGTCCATCCCGATCGCCGAGCTGGCGGGCAAAGTGCAGCATCCGGGACGGGTCATCGGCGTCCATTTCTTCTCGCCAGTTCCGGTGATGAAGCTGGTCGAAATCGTGGTCGCGCTGGACACCGACCCAGAGACAGCAGACATCGCGGTCGGGTTCGCCAACAAGCTGGGTAAGCACCCCATCCGGACCAAGGACCGATCGGGCTTCATCGTTAATTTCCTGCTCACCGGGTACCTCATGGCCGCCATCCGGATGTACGAGGAAGGCTTCGCCAGCCGGGAGGATATCGACAATGGCATGCGCCTCGGCGCCGGTCACCCGATGGGCCCTCTGGCCCTGGCCGACATGACCGGCCTCGACATCGTCTACTCCGTCGGCAACTCGATGTACGAGGAGTTCAAGCGCGAGGAGTACGCGCCGCCGCCGTTGCTCAAGCGGATGATCGACGCCGGCCGCCTCGGCCGCAAGTCCGGACGAGGTTTCTACGAGTACGACACGTAGGCCCGGGACCTACGTGCCCGAGAACTTCGCGTGGCCAGGGCCGCTGGCCACGAAACTCTCCATGCCGAGCTTCTGATCCTCGGTAGCGAATAGCGCCGCGAAGTGCAGGCGCTCGACCTCGAGTCCGGCGTCGAGGCCGAGGTCCAGCCCGGTGTCGATCGCCTCCTTGGCCGCGCGCAGGGCCAGCGCGGGACCAGACACGAACTGCCCGGCGAGCCTGGCGGCCGCGCCGTACACGTCAGCGTCCGGTACGACCTGGTCCACCAGGCCGATCCGCAGGGCTTCCTCGGCGCCGGTGAACCTTCCGGTGTAGATGAGGTTCTTGGCCCGCGCCGGCCCGATCAGCCGGGGCAGCCGCTGGGTGCCGCCCAGCCCGGGGATAACGCCGAGCAGGATCTCGGGCACGCCGAACCTGGCGTTTTCGCCGGCGACCCGGAAGTCCGCGCACAGCGCCAGCTCCAGCCCACCGCCGAGGGCGAAGCCGGTGATCGCGGCGACCACCGGCTTGCCGATGGCGGCCACCGCCCGGAAGCTGGCGTGCAACCTGCGGCTGATGGCCGCCATCTCGGTGGAGTTCCGGCCGGCCATCTCCTTGACGTCCGCTCCGGCCGCGAACACTTTCTCCCCGCCGTAGATCACCACGGCCCGGATGTCCGGGTCCGCGCTGACCTTCTGCGCGGCGTCCAGGAGCTCACCCTGCAGCGCGATGCTCAGGGCGTTCACCGGCGGCCGGTCGAGCCAGATGGTCGCCAGCCCGCCGGCGGAGTGCACGCTGACGAACTCGGCCATCTCAGTCGCCGGTGTCGTACTTGAACGACAGGCCCAGCCGGACCCGGAAGTTCTTAAGCTGGCCGTTCTCGATCGTGACGTCCTGGCGGATCACTTCGGCCACCCGGAGGTCGCGCACGGTCGCGCCTGCGGTCTTGACCGCCTCGCGTGCGGCCTCCTCCCAGGATTCTTCGCTGACTCCGATGACCTCGGTTACGCGGTAGACACTCATCGGCTCTCCTTGGCAGTCTTGCGGCCCGGGTGTTCCGGTGCGCGTTACCGACCATGCTCCATGGCGCGGCAGGCGTCCATGGGTGACGCGACAACACAGCTGGGGAACTCAGGTGCTTCCGCACAATCCCAGGCCCGGGGTTCGTGACCAGGACCCGATGCCTGTGCGCCGACCGCGGTTTAGGCTCGGCGAAATGACCGCAATGAGGCGAGAATGACACAGGACACGGGTGTCCCGAATCCGCAAGGCGCCGTGCTCGCGGCGGCGCTGCTCGGCCGGCTGCCTGCGCTTACCGACGAGCTGCTGAAGCGCGTCCTTGAGCAAAGTGACATCCGCGGTAAGCAGAGTGACATCTACGGCGACGACTGCCTGGTTCCCACCGATGATCTGTACCAGTCGTTGCGGGACAATCTCACCTTCATATTCAGCAATCTCGGCCGCCCACGGACGCAGGACCTGGCCGGGCCGCGGCGAACCGGCCGTCGGCGGGCGGAGCAGGGGGCGCCACTAGCCGCGGTGCAGAGCTCGTACCAGGTCGGCTTCCGGTTCATGTGGGACACGCTCGTCGCGGAGGCCCATCAGACCGGGATCGTGTCGGACGCCGACCTGGTGGACATCGCATCTGAGGTGTGGATGCTGAACACCGTGTTCATCACAGAGCTGGCTACTGCCTACCGGGACGCCCTGACCGAGCAGCTCCTGTGTCAAGACCAGGAGCGATCGGCGCTGGTCGAGGCGCTGCTCGAGGGGCGGATCGCCGACACGGCCACGGTGTGGGAGGCGGCCGATCTGCTGGGGCTCCCGTACCAGGGCGTGTTCGTCGTCGTGGCCGCGGAGGTCCCGGCGGTGGCCCGGCACGCGTTGCCGCGGGTCCAGAGCCGCCTGCAAGTGCGGGAAATAGGGTCGGCCTGGCGGCTGCTGCCCGAGTTCCAGGTGGGGATCGTGTCGCTGAGATCGCAGCGTAATACCCCGGCGCTGGTGGAGATCCTGCGTTCGGGCGCGGTGGCCCGAGTCGGGGTGAGCCCGGTGTACACCGGGCTCGAGCGCACGTCGCAGGCGCTGCATCTGGCCCGGATCGCCCTGGCTAGCTCACCGGCGGGCGACCCGACGGTGAACGTGTTCGACGACGCCCCGCTGCCCGTTCTCGTGGTTAGCTCCCCGACGACCTCCTACCGGGTCGCGAAGACGATCCTCGGGCCGTTGCTGGAGATGAATCTCGACGAGCGGAACATGCTCCTGGACACCCTCGCTGCGTTCTTCGCGTTCCAGGGCTCCGCGGTCGAGGCGGGAAAGCACCTGTACTGCCACCCCAACACGGTGCGCCACCGGCTGCACCGGATCGAGCGTCAGACCGGCCGCTCGCTGGCCGAACCCAGATCGTCAGCGGAACTATTCATCGCCCTGGAGGCTCTGCGCAGGCTGCCCGAGCCGGCCGGCGGCTACGCCTGAAGCACATCGCATCAGGCGAAGGCGCTCTGCCCGGTGATGTCGCGGCCGACGATGAGCGTCTGGACCTCCGCGGTGCCCTCGTAGGTGATGAGCGCCTCCATGTCGCACAGGTGGCGCATCACGTGGAATTCCAGCAGGATCCCGTTACCGCCGAGGATGTCGCGGGCCAGGCGGCACACATGCCGGGCCTTGACCGAGCAGAAGTACTTAGCCAGGGAGGCCCTCGTGTCGCTCATCTTGCCCTCGTCGAGCAACCGCCCCAGGCGGATGCAGTAGAGCTGCATAGCGGTGACCTCGCCGAGCATCTCGACGAGCATCGACTGAATCAGCTGGGTTTTCGCGATCGGCCGGCCGAACTGGGTCCGCCGCTGCGCGTAGGTGAGCGCGATGTCGTAGGCGGCGACCGCGTGTCCGGCCGATGCCCAGGCCACGGTGTTGCGGGTGCCCTTGAGCACCTTGGCGACGTCGGCGAACGAGTTGCAGTTCTGCAGCCGGGCATCTTCGCTGACACGGCAGTTGTCGAGGGTGATGTCCGCGTTCTGCGTTATCCGCAGCGAGACCTTGCCCTCGATCTTGGACGCGGCGTAGCCGGGGTTGTCCTTCTCCACGACGAACGCCTTGACCTGTCCGTCCTCCGTGTCACGGGCGAAGACAACGATCACGTCGCACCACACGGCGTTGCCGGGCCAGCGCTTATGGCCGTTGATCACCCACTCGCTGCCGTCCCGCCGGGCCGAGGCCTCGAGGATGACCGAGTCTGACCCGTGTTCGGGCTCGGTAAGCGCGAACGCCCCGATCTTCTCCATCCTGGCCATCGGCGGCAGCCAGCGCTGCCTTTGCTCCTCCGAACCAAGCAGGTAGATCGACTGCATCGCCAGCCCGACATGCACGGCGAAGAACGTCGCGATGCTGCCGTCAATACGGCTGAGTTCATAAGCGAGCAATCCCGAGCCGACGGCCGACATCGGCGTGGTGCCGTAGCCTGCCATGGTGTCGCCGACGATGTTCTGCGCGGCGATCTTGGGCACCAGCTCGAACGGGAAGTCGCCCCGCTCCCAGTACGGGTTGACGACCGGCAGTATCTCGGTTTCGGCGAACTTCCGCACCCGGTACAGCAACCCCAGCTCATCCTCGGTGAGCTGTTCGGTCATCAAGTAGTAATCGGTCTCACGAGCGAGCCCGATGTCCTGCGCCAGCGCGGTGTCGGTGGTCGTCATGGTCAAGCCCTCCTGTTACTCCTGACGTGGCAAGGTGGTGTGCACGGCGCCTGCGGCCTCGTCTTCGGATTCGTAGATGTGTGGCGCGACACCGCGTGATTCGAGCGCGCTGCCGAGCTTGGCGCGCATGAACGCGCTGGTGGTGAACCGGGTGACGCCGTGGAAGTAGGTGTCGTCTATTTCCTGCACAGCGTCGAGGTAGGCGTCTTCGAGGTCGCTGCCGAGTTCGAAGCCGTCGTAGTTGACCACGGCGTAGACCTTGTGGCCGAGCGGCCCGCAGATCTCCCTGATCTTCGCTACCACCTCCTCGATCACCGTCATCGACTTCACCGGGAGATCCTCGAAGTTCAGGTACAAGATGTTGCGTTCGTCGTCGTAGCTGAACCGCGCGTCGAGGGGCAGCCGCAGCATGTCTTCCCGCAGGCCCATCGGGTCGGACCGGAAGATACGGCGGTCCATCTCGCGCGGCTTGTTCACGATCGGCTTGAACGCCATCTTGGCCAGGATGTCACGTTCGATGTCGATGCCGGGAGCGACCTCGGTCAGCTCCAGGCCTTCGGTGGTGAGCCGGAATACGCACCGCTCGGTGATGTAAAGGACGTCCTTGCCCTGGCCCGCGGCGTACGGCCCGGAGAACGTCCGGTGCTCGACCTCCTCGACGAACTTCTGGTACTGCCCGTCGCGCTCGATCAGCAGCTTGCCCTCGACGACCGAGACGTGGAGGTCACCCGCGGAGAAGGTGCCGAGGAACAACACCTTCTTCGCATTCTGGCTGATGTCGATGAAGCCGCCCGCGCCGGCCAGCTTCGGGCCGAACCTCGATACGTTGACGTTGCCTTCCCGGTCGGCTTGCGCGAGCCCGAGGAATGCCGCGTCCAGGCCGCCGCCATCGTAGAAGTCGAACTGATAGGGCATGTCGATGATCGCCTGTGCGTTGGTGGCCGCACCGAAGTCCCCTCCGCCGGCCGGGATGCCGCCGATGGCGCCGGGCTCGGCGGTCAGCGTCATCAGGTCGGCGATCTTCTCTTCGGCGGCCACGGAGGCGACCCCTTCGGGGATGCCGAAACCGAGGTTCACGACGCTGTTCGGCCGTAGCTCCATGGCGGCGCGCCGGGCGATGATCTTGCGAGCGCTCAGCGGCATCGGCGTGAG
>Ga0302184_10002605_pt1 | contig 11414 bp, 5 predicted proteins | sample I_Palsa_N3_3_FD_200233 | JGI IMG/M metagenome (GOLD analysis project Ga0302184, IMG submission 200233) | Peat permafrost microbial communities from Stordalen Mire near Abisko, Sweden - I_Palsa_N3_3 | ecosystem: Environmental > Terrestrial > Soil > Palsa > Peat permafrost | place: Sweden: Abisko...
TGTGGGAGGTCTGCGCGGAGAAGGTACAGGCCGCCGGAGGGACGTTGCACATGCAGGCGCGGCTCACCGCCATCAAGGTGGCCGACGGCCGGGCCCAGTCGGTCGTGTACCACCAGGCCGGCCTGGACGGCCTGGACGGCCAGACCGGTAAGGGAAAGATGGAGATCGCCGCCTCGCACGTGATCTCCACCATGCCCATGCGCGAGCTCGTGCACACCCTGTCACCGCCGCCGCCCGACGAGGTGCTGGCGGCGGCGGACGCGCTGCACTACCGGGACTATCTCACCGTGGCCCTCGTGGTGCCCGCCTCCCGGAGCTTCCCCGACAACTGGATCTACATCCACGCGCCCGAGGTCGAGGTGGGGCGGATCCAGAACTACGGATCGTGGTCCCCCTACCTGGTCAAGGACGGGCACACCTGCCTCGGGATGGAGTACTTCGTCTTCGAGGGTGACGAGATGTGGACCATGGCCGACGACGACCTCGTCGCCCTCGGCACCAAGGAGCTCTCCCTGCTCGGCCTGGTCCAGCCCGGCGACGTCGAGGACGGCTACGTCGTGCGCGTGAAGAAGGCCTACCCGTACTACGACTTCACGTACAAGGCGAACGTCGACATCATCCGGCGCTACCTCGAGACCGAGGTGCCCAACGTCCACCCGGTCGGTCGCAACGGCATGCACAAGTACAACAACCAGGATCACTCGATGTACACCGCCATGCTCACGGTGGACAACATCTTCGGCGCCACCAACGACATCTGGTCGGTCAACGTCGAGGAGGAGTACCACGAGGCGGGATCTACCGGTCGGGACGCACCCATCCTGCCGTGGCGTCCCGCGCCGAGCTTGACCAAGTCGTAAGCGGTCGAACGCGTGCGAGGTCGTCACACGCGCACCACCCGTCGGCGGACGGTGGGTGTGCTCGCCCTTGTCGGGGGCTCATACCTGCTGCTCGCGGTGGTGCTGTGGTGGAACGCCTGGGCCCACGGAGCGAGCAACCACACGCTGTGCGGCTGCGGCGACCCCGCCCTGTTCCTGTGGTTCTTCCAGTGGCCGGCCACGGCGGTGGCCCACCTGCACAACCCCTTCTACTCGACCGCGCTCTTCCACCCCGGCGGGATCAACCTCTTGTCCCAGACATCGGTGCTCGGGATCACGATCCCCCTCGTCCCGGTCACCTGGATCTGGGGCCCCGTCGCCGCGCTCAACGTCGCCTCGACCTTGACACCCGCGCTGAGCGCCTGCGCGGCCTACTACCTGATCCACCGCTTCGTGCGCTGGTCGCCCGCGGCCTGGGTGGGCGGCCTGCTCTACGGGTTCTCGCCCTTCGTCCTCTCCAGCCTGGAGTTCGCCCACCTCATGACGGCGGCCATCATGCTGCTCCCCCTGATCGTGGCTGCCCTCGACGAGATCCTGGTGCGCCAGGAACATGCGGCGTGGAAGGTCGGCCTGGTGCTCGCGGTGCTCCTGTTCTGGCAGTTCTTCTTGAGCTCCGAGCTGCTGGCGGTCCTGGTGATGCTCGTGGTCATCGGGATCGGCATCCTCGTCCTGATCGGCCTGGCCGGCGGATCGGCCGGGCGCCAGCGGATCCGCGCCCTGGCGCCCCATGCCCTCGCCGGGCTGGCCATCGGCGCCGGGGTCGGGGCCGTCCTGCTCGCCTACCCGGTCTGGTTCGCGCTCGACGGGCCGGCGCACCTGTCCGGACTGATCTGGCCGAATATCGAGGCGCTCGGTGGCTTCGTCGGGGGCAGTTTCGTCAGTCCCGAGATCATCCACGGCTCCAACGTGTACGCCAAGCTCGGCGGCTACCACGGCCGGCAACTGGCTTCGGCGGGCTATCTCGGCTGGGGTCTCATCGGGGTGCTGGCGGGCGGGTGGCTCATCTGGTTCCGCGACCGCCGCCTCTGGTTCTTCGGCCTCCTCCTGGCGGTCTGCGTCCTGTGCTCCCTGGGCGAACGCCGGGGCCAGCTCCAGCCGGCCCACCTCCTGGCCCATCTCCCGCTGCTCGACAACGTGATCGAGCAGCGTTTCATGATCTTCGGCTTCCTGGCCGCCGCCACCATGCTGGCCGTGATCCTCGAGCACATGCGCACCGAGGTGCCGCCGGTCCTGGCGTTGCACGGCACGGGCGGCCAGGTGGTGGGCTTCGTGGCCGCCACCGGGGTGGGCGCCCTGGCGCTGGTGCCGATAGTGGTGACCTTCGCGCCGGCGCTGCCCTACGGCATGCAGCCGGTCGTGCTGCCCCGCTGGTACGCCACGGTGGCGCCCAAGCTCCCGCCGGGCCGGGTCCTCTTGTCGTACCCGGCCCCGTTCTCGGGGATCCAGGTGGCGATGGCGTGGCAGGCGGTCGATGTCATGTCGTACAGCCAGGCCGGCGGGGGCGGCCCCCAGGGCGTTCCCAAGCGGGCCGGCTCCGCCCGGCCGGGCTACGAGACGCTTCGGCGGCTGGCCTTCAGCGTGAACGAGTCGCAGCCGTCGGGCACCCGGGCCGATCTGTCGTCGGTACGCCACGCCATCGCGGTGTGGCGGGTCAACACGGTGGTCGTGGCGCCCCAGCCGCATGCCAACTACCTGCTCCAGGGACACGACCCGACCTACGCCGCCGCCTTCATGACGGCGGTCCTGGGCCGGCTGCCCCACATCAGCGCCGGCGCCTGGGTCTGGGATGACGTGAACGTCGCCCACGGCCCGCGGGCGGTCCCGCAGTCGGCGGGACGGCTCGACGCCTGCGTGGCCAGGGACGAACGGGGGCATGCGCCCTCGGCGGTCACGTTGTCGGTGGCGCGCTGCGTCCTGGCGCACTCGGGCTCGCACTCGGGCTCGGTCTCATGAGCGACCGGGAGGTCCGGGCGTCCGGCCCGTCCGAGGCTGCGGCCGCCGCAGCCGCAGCCGACGCCGACGCCGCGCCCGTCGAGGTGCTCGTCGAGGGCATCCCGGGGGCGATGTCGCTGGCGCCGAGTGCGGGCGGTGTCGCACTCGGGGGCGAGCTCCTCCTCGATGCGGAAGGTCACACCGGTGTCGCGTCGATGCGGGCCGGCCTGCGCCAAGCCGGGCCGTTGGCCGCGGCGGGCCTGGTGGCCAACGGGGCCAACATCATCGTCACCGTCGCCGTGGCCCGGATCCTGTCCCCGCATTCCTACGGGGTGCTGAACCAACTGACCGGCCTGTTCCTGATCCTGTCCATGCCCGGCTCGGCCGTGGTGGTGGCCGTCGTCCGGCGGGTGACGATGTGGCACGAGGACGGGTCGGGGCACCTGGTGCGCCGCTGGGCCGGACGCGTCCATCGCCAGGGCTCCCTGTCCGTCGTGGCGTGGGGCATCGTGGTCTTCGCCGCCCGGCACTGGATCGCCGCGCTGCTCGGCCAGCACAGTGGCATCGGCGTCGCGGCGATCCTGACCGCGGCGGGGTTCTTCGTCCTGCTCTCGCTCGATCGCGGGCTGCTCCAGGCCCGGCGGGCCTACCGGCCGCTGGCGGCCAACCTCCTGGTCGAAGGCGGGACGCGGACGGCGGCCGTGCTCATCTTGGTGGGGGCGGGCAAGGGCCCGTCGGGAGCGGCGATCGGCGTCCTGGTGAGCGAGATAGTGACCGCCGCCCACGCGCGCTACTCCGCCGTGCGGGCCTGGTCCACCGACGAGCACCCCCGGGGGACTTCGAGCTCGTTCTGGCGGTCGGGCTGGCTGGCTGCGGTGCGCCGGGACCACATCCTCGACGGGTCGCGCCACACCCGCCACCGGGTACTGGTCGACCTGGCGGTGGCCTCGCTCTCGCTCTCCATGGTGGCCGTGCTGCAGAACGTGGACGTGCTTATCGTCGGTCGGGACAACCCGTCGCACAGCGGCGCCTACGCCGCCGTGTCCGTGACCAGCAAGGCCATCGTCTTCGGGGCGCTCGTACTCGGGGGCTATCTCCTGCCCGAGGCCGCCATCAGGTGGCGCCAGGGCGGCCATGCCCTGCGCCAATTGGCGGTGGTCCTGGTCCTGTTGGCCATTCCGGCGGTGGGACTATTGACGGTGGCGCTCGGCGCCCCGCACCTCCTGTTGAGTGTCGTGTTCCATCACAAGTACACCGCCGCCGCGTCGGCGATGGCTCCGCTGGTGGGAGCGATGATCCTGCTGAGTATCTCGGTGATCTTGACCATGTACCTCCTGGCGATCGGCCGGCGGTGGGTGGCCGGCGTCCTGACCCTGGGCGGGCTGGCCCTGGCGCTCGCCGTGAGCCTCGTCCACGGCAAACCCCACGCCACGGCACTCGTCGATTTGGCGGTGCAAGCGGGCGTGCTGGGGGTGATCGTGGTCGGGTTCACCGTGATCCATCGGATGCGACTCCACCGCCACCCTGCACAAACAGGGCTATCGTGACGCGATGGGGGATGAGCGGGGGCCGTCAGAGGTGCCGTTGCGGGCCGATGGGGCGGACCACGCCCCCCACGCCCCCCACGCCGACCACGCCGTCCCCAACGACCGGGACGTCCTCGCTTCGATAGCCGAAGACGCCGGCCTGCGCCGGGTCCATTTCGTGGCATGGCGTGACCTCGACGATCCCGAGGCCGGCGGCTCCGAGCTGCACGCCCACCGGGTCGCCTCCCTGTGGGCCGAGGCGGGGATCGACGTGACCTTCCGCACCTCGGCGGTCGCCGGGGCCGAGGCCGCGCTGACCCGGGACGGCTACCGGGTCCTCCGCCAGGCCGGCCGTTACGGGATCTTCCCCGGCGCCGCCTGGGAGGGGATCCGCATGGGTCATCGCCCGGGCGACGCCCTGGTCGAGATCTGGAACGGCATGCCCTTCTTCTCGCCGCTCTGGTACCGCGGCCCCCGCCTGGTCTTCCTGCATCATGTCCACGCCGAGATGTGGGGCATGGTCCTCCCGCCCAAGCTGGCCTGGCTCGGCGAAAAGGTCGAGCGCAGCCTGGCGCCGCGCTTCTACCGCAACGCCCGCATCCTCACGCTCTCGGAGTCGTCACGGGGCGAGATCATCGAGATACTCGGATTGCCGCCGCGCCATGTCTCCGTATCGCCCCCCGGGGTCGACGAGCGCTTTTCGCCGGGGGGGAAGCGGTCGCCGACCCCGCTGGTGGTGGCCGTCGGGCGCCTGGTGCCCGTCAAGCGCTTCGACCTGCTCATCCGCTCCCTGGCGTCGCTGCGCGAACGGGTGCCGGCGTTGCAGGCCGTCATCATCGGCGAAGGGTACGCCCGGGCCGAGCTGGAGCAGCTGCGGTCGGAGCTCGGTGCGGAGAGCTGGCTCCAACTCGTCGGCCGGGTCGAGGACCAGGAGCTGATCGCCTGGTACCGGCGGGCCTGGGTGGTCGCCTCCAGCTCGTTGCGCGAGGGCTGGGGCATGACGTTGACCGAGGCCGCGGCCTGTGGGACGCCGGCCGTGGCCACGGCGATCGCCGGGCACACCGATGCCGTGCTGCACGGGGAGTCGGGCCTTTTGGTCGACAGCCCCGCCGATCTGGAAGGGGCCCTGGAGCGGGTGATCACCGACGAGGTGCTCCGCAACCGGTTGTCCCGCGGCGCACTGACCCGGGCCCGCTGGTTCACGTGGGGGGCGACGGCTCGGCGTTCGCTGGAGGCGCTGGCCGAGGAGACCGAGCGCCGGCGCTGACGATCACGGCGTCGGCCAGCAGGAGCACGACGCCCAGCCAGATCCGGTTGCCGGCCGCCACGAAGGAGCCGGCCCAGTTGGACCCGGGCAGGTAGTGATGGACCGCCTGGCCCCGCACGACGTTGACACAGCCGGCCGTGATGAACCCGACGGCTCCGAAGGCGGCGATCCAGCGCACCCAGGGGATCAGGAGCCCGGCGATCACGAGCACTGCTATCCCGGCGCCGACGCGGAGCGACGTCACCCCCGCTGCGATCACGCCCGTGATGAGCCCGAGCAGGATGGCGTTCCACCAATGAACCCGATGGCGCGGCTCACGATGGAGGAATACGAGCCGTGGCCCGGTGTCGACGGGCGCGAACGCCGGCACGGTCTCGCCACTCTCGACCACCTCGCCCGAGCGCCCACTGCGGCCCCGTCGCATCCTGAGCCCGCCCCGCACCCGCCGCCACCGCGAGCGGATCCGGGAACGCCACCGCTCGGGCAGGAACCCCAGCACGAGGCAGAGGAGCAGGGTCGCCCCCGAGAGTGCAAGTGCGATCCAGACCTTCCTCTGCGGGGTCCAGGTCAGGTGGACGACGAAGGACGCGCCTCCGACCGCCGCCAGGTCCGCCTGGGTGACGGGCCAGCCGTTGGCGAAGCTGTCGATCAGTTGCGGGGCACCGAGATCGACCGGGTGCGCGCCCGCCCGAGCGTGCGGACCGGGGCTGGCCACCGCCTGCCAGCCCTTGTTGAGGCTCTGGCCCAGGACCAGCTCGAAGGGTGATGTGGCTCCGGCGACGGTGGCCGACTCGTCGTCGACGTGGACGGACTGGACGGTGACGGTCGGGGCCGGGCCGGACGGATTGGCGGCCACCACCGGCTCGCCCGATCCGGACGGGTCGGCGGTGGGAGCGGGGGCGGCCCCACCCCCGGCGGCGGAGTCCAGGACAAGCTGGTCGATGTTCCACCCGGTCGTGGCCGCATGCCCCAACGCTGTCTGGAGCACATGGGTGCCCGCCCCGAGCGTGATCCCGGCGGCGTCGGGCCCGCAGGGCACGACCCGTACCTCGTCGTCGTTCAACGCGTTCTGGGTGGACCCGACCACGGCCACGTCGATCGCCTGCCCGTCGATCGACAGCAGTCCCGACGTGCACGTCCCCGGCAGCTGGCTCGGCGTGACCGGCACTGGCACACCCGGAAGGCCCACCGAAGCGATGCCGAGCGGCAGGGTGAGAGGCCCGGCCGAGTAGTAGTTGGCCGCCAACTCCTGGCGGACGCCGGTGAAGGTGATGACGAACTGCTGGCCCCGCAGCGCGGGGAACTGCAGGGGAACCGTCGTCACGGCGCCCGGCACCGAGCTGTCGGCGATGGCCGGGAGGCTGATCTGTCGGGTCTGGCCACCGGCCGAGATCGTGAGCGACGTCGGGACCGAGTGCCGGCCGTCGGCCACGACGCCCAGGGACAGCTGGCTGAGCGTGATCGGCCGGGTCAGGTTGTAGGTGAGGGTGGAGCCCACCTGGGCGTCCGAGCCGAGGCCCGGTTGCCAGGCCGTCGTGGGGTCGTCGTCGAGAGTGGCCGAGGCCGTGGCCCGGAGGTCGCCCGGCAACCGGCCCGACGAGTAGGCCGTGATCCCGCTCCGCCCGACCAGGCGATCGATCTCGTCGTCGGGGATGAGCGCGGAGAGGCTGGCCGTGCCCGAGAGGGTGAAGGTGCGGGCGGTCGGAAGGGTGAACGAGCGCGCGATCGTGGTCTCGGGATCGGTGCGGGGCGGGAAGGGGGACGTGCGCTGGCGGCTCATGACAAAGGTGAGCCGGTTCTTGAGGGACGAGGCGCCGAGGTTGGAGAGGAGATCGGTCGGCATCTTGATCACCTCTTGGACGTGCTGGCCGGGAATCTCCACTTCGGAGAAGCCGACGGCCGATGCGGTGAGCGGCGGCGCCGTGTCATCGGTGGTCCCGTCGATCGTGAGGCGCAGCGTGTGGAACGTCGTGGAGGGGAAGGTCAGGGTCTGCCCCGTCTCGAGGTGCGAGGCCTTCGTCAGCTTGAAGGTCACGGGATGATGGCCGTCGAAGGTCAGGGTGGCGCGGGAGACCCAGCGGGCCCGATCGCCCTTCTGGGGTTGCACGACCACGATGTGGTCGGTCGTGACCGGGTCCGCGAATTTCGCCTGCCACCACTGGCCGGCCGGATCGGGCACGAACGTGCCGGTGATCCAGGCGGTGTCGAAGTTCGAGTCGATGGCGCTGTAGGCCCGGTCCTCGGGGGTGAACGAGACCGATTGGCCGTAGCTGCTCGCCGTGACGTTGTCGGCGCCGACGTAGCTCGCCGTGGTCTTGGTGCTCAGGGGCGCCCCGGGGAACAGGTCGATCGGGCTGTCGCTCGGATCGGACTTGGCCGGGTTCTCGCCCGGCGTCTCGGTCAGGCCGGCGTTGGCGCTGAGGGTGTCCCAACGGAAGGCCTGCTTGCGGTTGGTGTCGGTGACGACGAGCTGTGCTTCCTGATTGGCCAGCGACTGCAGGCGGGAGGGTTGGCGCGCCAGGGTCCCCGAGTAGTAGATCGCACTCGCCGTGTTGAGCAGCCCGAGGCCGGCCAGGTCGTTCAGGCCCGTGGCGTCACCGGAGACGATTAGCGCGCCCGTGTCGGACTCGGCCCGCAGGATCGGGCGGGGATCGGGGACGGTGTAGGTCACCAGCGGACTGGGCCAGGCGGCGTCGGCCGGGCCGGCGAGATCCTGTTCGTTCAGCGTGGACACCGTCGATTCGTTCGGCCGCGGCGTGCCGAAACTGATGGGATCGGTCAGCCCCAGGGGGGTCTGCGCCAACTGGAGGGAGAGCAGCTGGGATTGGGGGATCCCGAAGTGCGCGTAGTTCTGGTCGTACTCGACCATCACGTCGCCGGCGCTCAAGAGTCGGGCCATCGGCGCCAACGCATTGAAGTTGGCCACGTCCTCCTGTATCGGGTCGTCCATGGCGTAGAGCGTGTCGGCGGTGGGAATGGAGCCCATGATCTGCTGCTCACGCGTGACGAAGCTCCGAGACAGGTACGCCGCCTGTGGGGTGTCGACCGTGTCCCCCCAGCTGTACGAGGCGAAGTCGTTGCCGGGAATGGCCAGCACCCGGGTCCCGGGGTGCGTGTCGTTGAGGTGATGGATGGCCTGCATCTGGTAGGAGGGGAGGGTGGCGGGCTGGGTGAAGTTGTTGGCGATGGTGTCGCCGTTGAACAGGGAGGGATTGTTGGCGACGACGAGGGCGCCGATGAGGAGGGCCGTGGTGAGCCCCAACAGGGAGGAGCGGCGGTACACGGCGGTCACGCCGCTGCCCAGCAGCATGGCCAGGCCGAGGAGCACGACGGGGAGGGCACGGTCGGTCGAACGCAGCGCCAGGCCGGCCGTGGTGTCGGTCATGAAGGACTTGAGGACGCCGCCCACGGCGGTCGGATGCGTGTAGGGGAACGGCCCGACCGAGAGGACCATGCCGACCACGACGAGCAGGATGAAGAAGGAGCGCTCCCGCCAGCGCAGCAAGGCGGCGGCGACCACGGCCAGCACGGGCACGGCGTAGGAGCTGATCAGGAGCCAGATGTCCTGCGTGAAGCGGACGGCGGCCTGGGTCCACGGCCCGAGGTGGTCGGAGCCGTAGAAGTACCAGTAGCCGAGCCCGCGGATGACCTCCGAGGCGTTCGAGGTGGCCGACGTGGACGGAACGGTCTCGGTGTACTTGAGGACGTTGACCCCGTAGCTGGCCTCGATCACCAGCCCGGCGATCCACCACAGGCAGGCGCCCAGGCTCAGGACCCCGATGCGCAGCGCGGTCCCGATGGCCCGGCGCCACGTCGCCTCGCGCAGGACCACGACGGCATAGAGGAGCCACAAGATGGGAGCGATCCCGACGTAGATGATGGCGGTGGCGTTGATGCCGCTCACGATGGCCAGCACGATGGCGAAGAGGGCGGGCATGCGCCAGCCGCCCCGCCGCACGGCGAGGATGGTGAACGCCAACATGAACGGCAGCCCGGCCCAGGGGAGCAGGATCACCGAGATCCTCCCGGCGTACTGCAGGAAGTACGGCGAGAGCATGTAGGCGAGCGCGGCGACGATCGGGCCGGGGCCCCGCAGCCGCAGCGTCCGCGACAGGTACAGGATGCCGGCGCCGGCGACGAAGAGGATGGAGCCGAGCCAGAGCCGCTGGGCTATCCAGAGCGGCACGTGGAGGAACGCCAGGATCCCGAAGAAGGGGCCCATCGGGAGGAGGTAGCCGATGTACTCGTGCGTCACCGTCCCCAGGCCGACGGTCGGGTTCCACATGAAAGCCACTTGGGCCAGGAAGCGCCCCGGATCGAGATACAGATAGGTCTTCGTGTCCGGGGTGACGACGCCCCGTCGCGTGAGGAGGAACGGGAGGTATGCGAGGAGGGCCAGCACGATCGTGCCGCCCACCGGCCAGGGCCAGCCCCGGGCCCGGCTCCCGCTCAGGCGCTCACTCGAGGTCGGCCCCTCGGCGGCCATTGCTGTGTGACGCCCTCGGGCGGTGGGGGCTGGGAGGGAGATGGTCATGAGGGGGCGGCCAATTCGCCGACGGTAGTGTAAGCACGCCGCGCCCCCCGGGTGCGGCAAGGCGACCGAGCGAGAGGGGGATCGTGCCCCGCAGCACAAAAGGCAGGCTGACGGGTGAGCGACCCCAACAAGGTGTGACCCCCGACTCGTTGCTCGCCCTGCACGAGGCGGGCTACCGGGCCGTGCTCGAGCGCATCGGCGACGGGCGCATCCTCGATGTGGGCTGCGGCCACGGATTCGAGTCCGCCCGCTTCCTTGCTCCCGATCGCCAGGTGTTCGGGGCCGACTACGCCTCCGAAGCCGTTTCGGCGGCGGCCTCCCGCTATGCGCCCGAGGGCCTCCGGGTGGCCCAGATGGACGCCCTCGATCTCGGGTTCGCCGCCCAGAGCTTCGACGGGGCCTGCTCGTCGCATCTGATCGAACATTTCACCGATCCCGAAGCGCACGTGGCCGAACTGGCGCGGGTGATCCGCCCTGGAGGCGTGGTCTGCATCCTCACGCCGAACAAGCCGGCCGACTTCGAGAATCCCTTCCACCTGCACCTGTTCGAACGGGAGGAGCTGCGGGAGATGCTCGAGCTGTATTTCAGCGACGTGTGGCTCGGAGGGGTCGACGCCGCGCCGCACGTGAAGGGAGATCTGGCTGCCCGCCGGATCAAGGCGAACCGCCTTCTCGGGCTCGACGTCCTCGATCTGCGCCATCGCATTCCGCATAGTTGGTACGTGTGGTCGTATACCCGGCTGCTGCCGCTGGCCTACCGTCTCATCGCCCGGGGGGACGCCGGGGGAGTGACCGGGATCACGGCCGACGACTGGTTCGTGACCGAGGATCTGGACGACACGACGCTGGTCCTCTTCGCGGTCGCCCGCTCTCCCCGATCCCGTCCCCGCCCCGTTCGCCAACGAGCGGCCTGACCCCGATGCTGGCGATCGGCCTCACGGGTGGCATCGGTTCGGGCAAGTCGGCCGTGGCGGACCTGCTCGTCGCACGCGGGGCCGACTTGATCGATGCCGACCAGTTGGCCCGGGACGTGGTGGCGCCGGGCGGCCCGGCCTATCAACCCCTCATCGACCGGTTCGGTCCGGGCATCGTGGCAGAAGATGGCACGATCGACCGCCCCGCCCTGGCCGCGGTGGCCTTTGCCGATGATGCGGCCCGCGCCGATCTGAACGGCATCACGCATCCCGCCATCGGCGTCGCCATGATTCAAGCCCGGGACGCTCTGGCCGAGACGGACCACGTCGTGGTGCTCGCCATCCCTCTGCTCACAGCGCTCC